>Ga0308165_1000560_pt1 | contig 66543 bp, 58 predicted proteins | sample PhyWR2_FD_201032 | JGI IMG/M metagenome (GOLD analysis project Ga0308165, IMG submission 201032) | Phyllosphere microbial communities from UC Gill Tract Community Farm, Albany, California, United States - DLSLW.R2 | ecosystem: Host-associated > Plants > Phyllosphere > Unclassified | place: USA... | reverse complement strand
TATTTGTGCGGGCCTCATCGCGGGCAAGCCCGCTCCTACAGGGAGCGCGTTTCACACCGTATGAGCGGGCTTGCCCGCGATGAGGCCCGTGCAGACACCCACAAGACCCCAGGCCCTCCTTGGTGTAAGCTCTCTCATTCTGTGAATTCGACCCATTGCGAGTCTTATGCCGTCGCTTTTCAAACGCTCCCTGCTGCCAAAACTGCGCAGTTTCCCGCTGACCGCCGAGTCTGTGTCCTTCCTGTCTGGCGCTGCCGAGTTCCGCCGTTGCCTGCTGGAAAAAATCGCCGCCGCCACCCAGCGCATCTACATCGTCGCGCTGTACTTGCAGCAGGACGAAGCGGGTCAGGAAATTCTCGATGCCCTGCACGCCGCGAAACTGGCCCGTCCAGAACTGGATGTGGTTGTGGTGGTGGATTGGCTGCGCGCCCAGCGTGGCTTGATCGGCGCGGGCAAGCAGCCGGGGAACTCGGCGTGGTACCAGGAAATGACCCGCACCCACAAAAGCGTGGTGCCGGTATACGGCGTGCCGGTGCAGACCCGCGAGCTGTTTGGCGTGCTGCACTTGAAAGGGTTCGTGATCGACGATTGTGTGATCTACAGCGGCGCGAGCCTTAATAACGTGTACCTGCACAAGTTCGACAAGTACCGTTACGACCGCTATCACCTGCTCAATAACCGCGCGCTCGCCGACTCGATGCAGCACTTGATCGAGCATGGCCTGGTGGCATCCAAAGCCGTCCATCGCCTGGACTTGCCCAACCTGCCCACCACCCGCAGCCTGCGCAAGGACATTGGCGATCTGCGCAGTCGACTCAAGTACGCCGCGTACGACACCACGTCTGGCAATACGGACAAAACGGGTTTGACTGTCAGCCCGCTGCTGGGCGTCGGCAAGAACAACCCATTGAGCCGGGTGATCTGTGAACTGATCGCCAGCGCCCAACATCAACTGACCATCTGCACGCCGTACTTCAACCTGCCGCTGGCGGTGACCCGGGAAATCAACCGGGCGCTGGCACGAGGGGTGAAAATCGATATCGTGGTCGGCGACAAGACCTCCAACGACTTTTACATCCCGCCGAGCGAGCCATTCAGGGTGATCGCGGCGCTGCCTTACTTGTACGAGATCAGCCTGCGGCGCTTCGCCAAACGCCATCACCGCAGCATCGACAGCGGCCAGTTGAACCTGCATTTGTGGAAGGACGGCGATAACACCTATCACCTGAAGGGCATGTGGGTCGATCAGCGTTACACCTTGCTGACCGGCAACAACATCAACCCACGAGCGTTCCGCCTCGACCTGGAAAACGCCTTGCTGATCGACGACCCCAAAGGTGAATTGCTGGAGCCGCGACGCAAGGAATTGGGGGAGATTTTCCAGCACACCACCCGGATCGAGCGCTACCAGGCGCTGGAGACCCTGCCGGAGTACCCGGCAGGGGTGGCAAAGTTTCTCAAGCGGGTGAGTCGGGTGCGGATCGAGCGGTTGCTTTACCGCATTCTGTAAAGCCGGGAAACTGATGTTGGGACGGCTGGCCTCATCGCGGGCAAGCCCGCTCCCACGGGGTAGGTGTCGTACACGCATTGTGTGAACACCCTTTAACCTGTGGGAGCGGGCTTGCCCGCGAAGGCGATCTGAGGCTTAGTTCAGCCCCAACTTCCCGCGCAATGTCGACAAGTCTTCGGCCAGGGTATTGACCGGCCCGACCAGCGCCTTGCGATCGTTTTCCTTCACCTTGTCGTAGGTTTCAAAACCACCGTCCTTCGTCCGGTACTTGGCCAGGGTCTTGTTCACCGTGGCGAAGTTCTTGTCGACCTTGGCGATGAAGGCGGCATCCTGTTTCTCGATCTGCGGACGGAACAGGTCAACGATTTTCTTTGCACCGTCGATGTTGCCCTGGAAGTCATACAGGTCGGTGTGGCTGTAGCGGTCTTCCTCGCCGGAGATCTTGGTCGCCGCCACTTCCTCCATCAGCGCCGCTGCGCCACCCACCACTTTCTCGGGCGGGAAGGTCAGGCCGGCGACGCGAGTTTGCAGGTCCTTGACGTCTTTGTTCAAGCCATCGGCCAACTCGCCCAGGCCTTGGGTGCTCTTTTCGGAAAACAGTGAGTACTCGATGCGGTGGAAACCGGTGAAATCTTCGGCTTTCACGCCTTTTTCGTGGTCGTCGACACGGGAGTCGATGGACGCGTCCAGATCACTGAACAGTTCGGCAATCGGCTCGATCGATTCGTAGTAAACCCGGGTGGGTGCGTAGAGTTTCTGCGCGGTGGCCAGGTCACCTTTTTTCACCGCGTCGGTGAATTGCTGGGTGTGGCTGGCCAGTTCGTCCAGTTGCTCGCTGACGTAGATCTTGTAGTCCGAGATCGGCCCCACCAACTCCAGCGGCGCCGTCGCCGCGAAAGCCGAAAAAGGGGTATTGAGCAAACCAAGGGTCAGCAGTAGTGCGAGTGGCGACTTTCTCATGAGCGGGCTCCGTTGGGGCTGTGTGTTCAGGCGGTTTTTGTCGGTTGTGTGGCGTGCAGCAGCGAGCGGCCGATGAAGTCCTGGTCGCCCGTGACACCCGGCAGGGTGAAGAAATACCCGCCGCCGACCGGCTTGAGGTATTCCTCCAGCGGCTCGCCGTTGAGTCGGGTCTGTACGGTGATGAAGCCTTTTTCCAGGTCGGCCTGGTAACAGATGAACAACAGGCCCATGTCCAATTGGCCGTTCTTGTTCACGCCGTTGGAGTAGTTGAAGGGCCGGCGCAGGATCAGGTTGGCCTGGCTGGCTGGGGTACGCGGGTTGGCCAGGCGGATGTGGGCGTCGAGCTTGGTCAGTTTGCCTTCGGGGTCACTGGCGTAGTTCGGCACCTCGGTTTCAAGGGCGCCTCCCATGGGGGCGCCACTGCTTTTGACGCGTCCAAGTATGCTTTCCTGTTCCTGCAACGGCGTGCGATCCCAGCGCTCGACGAGATTGCGGATGATGCGCACCGCCTGATAGCTGCCATGGGCGGCCCAGGCCGGCTCATCGCTGCCCGGTTGCAGCCAGACGACGCGGTCCATGGTGGTGCTGTCGTTGGAGTCCGGGTTGGCCGAGCCATCGCGAAAACCCAGGAAGTTGCGCGCACTCTGGGCCGGCACGCCCGGTTTCGCCGGGGCTTGGGGCGGCACACTGCCTTCCTGCTTCCAACGCACCAGCAGCAGGTCCGGCAGGTTTTTCACGATGTCGCGCAGGGCATGGATGTTGGTATCGGCGGTATTGGCGCAGAACTGCAGGCTGAGGTCGCCGTGGCAGCAATCGGCCTCCAGCGCGTCGTTGGGAAAACCGACCATGCGGCTAAGGCGCCTGGGCTTGGCGGCGGCGAGGCCAAAGCGCTCGTCGAACAGCGAGTCACCCACAGATACGGTGATGGTCAAGTTGTCCGGCGTGACCACCGGGCCAAGAATCCCGGAATCCACTGGCGGCAGTTTCGGATCCACCTGGGGCACCGGACCGCCCTTCATCAGGAAGGCAATGCGTTCGTTGAGGGTACGGAACAGTCGCTCCAGGTCTTCGCGGTCGCTGGCCAGTACATCGAATGAGACGAGCATGCCGGAGGTCGGACGCGGGGTGACGATGCCGCTCTGGTGCAGGCCGTGAAAATCGTGGCGATCTTCGGTGCGGTCGCTGCTCGGCGCCTCGGTGACTTGTGCGGGGCTGGCGGCCATGGCCGGGCAGCTCAAGGCCGAACCGGCCAGCGCCACACCAGCGGCGCCCATGCCCATCAATACTCGGCGACGTTGAAGGTTCAATTCGTTCATCTGCTAACTCTTCTGCTACAGGCCGGAAAGGCCGAGGGCGGGATCAATGGCGTCGAGTGCATGGGCCAGTGCCTTGGCCTTGTCGGCGATCTGTTTGCGCTGGTCGGCGCTGATGCTGTCGTAGCGGGCGTAGCCGTCGTTGACCTTGAAACGGTCCAGTTCGGCATCAAGATCAGCCACCGCGCTATCGAGTGTCGGCAGCAGATCGGCGGCGGATTTGCCCAGCAACGGGCGCAACAGGTCGACAGCCTTGCGCACCGCGTCGAGGTTGCCGGCGAATCCGTCGAGGTCGGTGTGGCTGTAGCGCTCTTCTTCGCCGCTGCTGGCGCGTACGTCACCCAGGTTGTTGAGGTTGCGAACCAGAATGCTGACCAGTTGTTCGGGGGGCAGCGATTGGGCCAGCAGTTGTTGCTTGAGCGTGGTGACATCGGCCAGCAACTGCTGGGCAATCGGCTTCAGGCCGTCGAGGTTGCGTTGTTGGAACAGCGCGTACTCCACGCGGTGGAACCCGCTGAAGCCGAGGTCCTGCTCGCGTTTTTCAAAGTAGTCGGCGCGGGCGTTGATGCGGTTATCCAGCTCGGCCAGGCGTTGCGCGGCCGGGGCCAAACGTTGATAGGCTACGCGGGCCGGGACGTAAAGGGCTTGCGCCTGGGCCAGGTCGCCGGCCTGGATGGCCTGCTCGAGCGCGGTGACCGATTTGATCAACGCCGTGCCCTGGCTGCTCAGGTACACCCGGAACTCCGACAGCGGCCCAACGAACGCCACCATCGACGGCTTGGCCTTGGCGGCGGCGTCGGACGCGGCGGTCGGTGTCACGTGCAGGGTGCCGCGCGGGTTGCTGAGCAGGCCGCAGGTGATCGCGTAATCGCCGGGCAGCAGGTTGGCGTTGATCACCTGGCTCAAACCGGGGGCAATGTTCTCCCGTTCCTCGACCACCAGCACACCGTCGAGTATTTCCCATTCAACGGCCCGGTCCGAGCGGTTGACGATTCGGAAACTGGCGCGACCTGCCGGCACCGTCAGTGCATTCGGTTCACAGCTGTGCGGATGGATAGTCACCAGCACTTCGTCATGATTGGCCTGGCGTTTGGCCGCGGCCATCTTCGAGGCGTAGTAGAACAAGCCACCGGCGGCGATCATCACGATCACCGAACCGGCCACCGCCCAGCGCAGCGCGCGGGGAGGGGAGGCTTGGGGTGGGGATTGATTTGGCATGAGGGCCCTTATCGATTAAACAAATATGGGTGCGACAGACAGGCCCCTGTGGGAGCGGGCTTGCCCGCGATGGACTTTCAGACGCCGCCGTGAATCAGGTATCCCGCGTCATCGTTAACGACCATCGCGACGGTTCGACGCCTCGACGTGCTCGCTCCTACAGTTGGGATTGGCGGAGGCCGGGAGAAAAAACCCCACCAACGCCACCACCAGATAAATCAGATACGCACCCAACGTGCTCACCGTCGGCGCTTCCTGGTAACCGAACATGCCGGCCAGCACCGACCCCAGCGGGCTGTCCATCGGCAGGGCGGCGCTGAAGTCGAAAAGTACGGTTTGCAGGTGGTTCCAGACACCGGCTTCATGCAGGGCCTGTACCGAGTTGGCGAGAATGCCGGCGGCCACCACCAGGATGAACAGGCCGGTCCAGCGAAAGAATGCGCCGAGGTTCAGGCGCATGCTGCCGCTGTAGATCAAAAAGCCGACGACGATCGCCAGGATCAGGCCAAGCAGGGCACCGATCGGCGCGCCCGGGCCTTCGCTCTGTTGAAACACGGCGAGCAGGAAAAACACCGTTTCCAGCCCTTCACGGGCGACGGCGAAGAACACCATGGCGATCAAAGCGGTGACCTGGTGTCTGGAACCGGCGAGTGCGTGATCGAGCGACTCATGCAGCGAATGCTTGATCGAACGCGCCACCTTGCGCATCCAGAAGACCATGGAGCTGAGGATGCCGACCGCCACCAGGCCGACCACGCCTTCGAACAGCTCCTGTTGTTTTTGCGGGAACTCGGCGCTGACCAGTTCCAGGCCGCCACCCACCAACAAGGCCAGCGCGGCGGCGAGGAACACGCCGATCCACACGGCGGGCATCCACTGTCCGCGCCCGGTTTGCTGGAGGTAACTGGCAATGATGCCAACGATCAGCGCGGCTTCAATGCCCTCGCGCAACATGATCAGGAAGGGAACAAGCATTCAGCACCGTGTCAGCAATTGATAGGGTGCTAAGTTGTAACATAATGACACTCATTCCCAAATGGCAATCATTGACATTTACCTGAACCTAAGCTGAACGCATAAGAAAAAGGACGATGCCCTCTCTACTTATGTGGGAGGCAGGGTGAATCAGCTAATATGCCGGCCATCCAGGCTATCCAGGTAACGGTTGTTTAATGTCGGCAAAAGACACCATTTCCATGCAACTCGTGCGTGAAGCGCTTTCGCAAAGTTGCGAACCGGGGGCAGCTACACGGGAGGTGTTGACCAAGGTCGGCATCGATCCAACCTTGCTGGAGGCACCCGAAGCCCGCGTCCCGGCCACGGCTTACGCGCGCCTGTGGCGCCTGCTGGCGCGGCGGCGCGATGATGAGTTTTTCGGCATGGACCCGCGCAAGCTCAAGTCCGGGAGCCTGGCGTTTCTGTGTCGCAGTTCGATGATTCAGCCCAGCTTGGCGGCCGGCCTGACCTCGGCCCTGGAATTTTTGTCGTTGATGCTCGAACACTTGCCAGCGCAACTGGTACGCCAGCAAAGCCTGGCGGAAATCGTCCTGTTCGAAGATGAGCAGGACCCGCGCCGTGCTTTTACCTATTTCACCTACTGGATGATCGTGCACGGCGTGGCCTGCTGGCTGGCCGGGCGGCGGATTCCCATCCTGGCGATCGAGCTGCGTTGTTGCGAGCCGGACTTTTGCGACGATTACCGGGTGATGTTCTCGGAAAACCTGCGTTTCGAGCGCCCACGCACGCGGATGATTATCTCCGCCGACTGCCTGGACCTGCCGATCAAGCGCACGCCCGACGAACTCAAACGATTCCTGGCCGAGGCGCCGGCGAACATCCTGGTCAAGTACCGCGACCCGCAAAGCCTGGCCAGCCGGATCAAGCAGGACCTGCGGCATTTGCCCGCCCAGCAATGGCCGGAAACCGAGCCGCTGGCACAGCAATTGTGCATGTCGGCTTCGACATTGCGTCGGCGACTGGCGGAGGAGGGCCAGACCTATCAAGGCCTCAAGGACAGCGTACGCAAGGAGTTGGCGATTGGCTGGCTGGCGGAACCGAGCATCAGTTTCGCCGAGATCGCCACCCGACTGGGGTTTGCCGATGCGAGTTCGTTTTACAAGGCGTTTCGCAAGTGGTCGGGGTCCAATCCGGGGCATTACCGGAGTTTGATCCTCAACGAGGTGGATTGAGTCGCCCTTTCGCAAGCCCGCTCCCACAGATGATCGTGGCCTCTGTAGGAGCTGGCTTGCCGGCGATGAGGCCCGAAAAACACCCCACCTCCAAACCCTTGGCCAAACCAGTCAAGCAACTTGATAGGTTTGACCATTGCCCGCCACCGCACACGGAGCGAGTATTTCCCTGGTTTTTACGGTTCCCCCAACCTAATAAAAATACAGAGGGATTCTGCCGATGCGCGATTACTTGTCTGCCACCTCACAGTTCAATTATCAGCACACCGTTGACGCCGCACTGGCGGGTGACCTGACGGCCCTCAATGCCTGCGTCGAGTGTTGCGACCGGCATGCGTTGCCCGGGCGCATCGCGTTGTTCTGGGAAGGGCGCGAGGGTGCCAGCGCGACGTACACCTTCAGCGAATTGCAGGAGCAAGCCGCGCGCTTCGCCAATTTCCTGTTGGCCCAGGGCGTGGGCAAGGGCGACAAGGTCGCCGGCCTGCTGCCGCGCAATATCGAGCTGTTGATCACCGTTTTCGCCACCTGGCGCATCGGCGCGGTGTATCAACCGCTGTTCACCGCATTCGGGCCCAAGGCCATCGAGCACCGTTTGGGCTGCTCCGGCGCCAAGGTGGTGGTCACGGATGCCGTCAACCGTCCGAAACTGGCGGAAGTCGCCGATTGCCCCACCATCGTCAGCGTCGGCGGTCCGAAGGGCCAGGGCATTGTGCGCGGTGATTTCAGTTTCTGGGCAGAGCTTGCCAATTATCCCGCCAAATGCGAGCCGGTCATGCTGACGGGCGAAGACCCGTTCCTGTTGATGTTCACCTCGGGCACCACTGGCCCGTCGAAAGCACTGTCGGTGCCGCTCAAGGCCATTGTCGCGTTCCAGAGCTACACCCGTGACGCCGTCGACCTGCGTCCGGAAGACGCCTTCTGGAACGTTGCCGACCCGGGCTGGGCCTATGGCATTTACTTCGGCGTGACCGGCCCTATGGGCTTGGGTCATCCGATCACCTTCTACGATGGCCCGTTCACGCTGGAAAGCACCTGCCGAGTGATCAACAAATATGGGATCACCAACCTCACCGGGTCGCCGACGGCTTACCGCCTGCTGATCGCCGGGGGCAATGAGTTCGCCAAATCGATCAAGGGCAAGCTGCGCGTCGTCAGCAGCGCCGGCGAGCCGCTGAACCCGGAGGTGATCCGCTGGTTCGCCGACAACCTTGGCGTGGTCATCCACGATCATTACGGCCAGACCGAACTGGGCATGGTCCTGTGCAACCACCACGGCCTCGAACACCCAATCCATCTGGGGGCCGCCGGCTTTGCCTCGCCGGGCCACCGTATCGTGGTGCTGGACGATAACTACCAGGAACTGGGCGTCGGCCAGCCCGGCATCCTTGCCATCGACCGCACCCAGTCGCCGATGTGCTGGTTCGCCGGCTATGAAGGCGTCCCAACCAAGGCCTTCGTCGGCAACTACTACTTGAGCGGCGATACCGTGGAGTGGAACCCGGACGGCAGCATCAGCTTTGTCGGGCGCAGCGACGACGTGATTACTACCTCCGGCTACCGGGTGGGGCCGTTCGACGTGGAAAGCGCGTTGATCGAGCACCCGGCGGTGGTGGAAGCGGCCGTGGTGGGTAAGCCCGACCCGGAGCGCACCGAACTGGTCAAGGCCTTTGTGGTGCTCAGCGCCCAGTACCGTGCCGCGCCCGAGCTGGCAGAAGAGCTGCGCCAACACGTGCGCAAGCGCCTGGCCGCGCACTCGTATCCCCGTGAAATCGAATTTGTCAGCGAGTTGCCGAAAACCCCAAGCGGCAAATTGCAGCGCTTTATCTTGCGCAACCAGGAAATCGCCAAGGCTCAAGAGGCCGCGGCGAAGAACGTTTCAGCTTGAACCCAAGGAAACCATGATGCGGATTCAAAACAAGGTTTTTCTCGTCACCGGCGGCGCTTCCGGCCTCGGTGCGGCCACGGCGCAGATGCTGGTCGCCGCCGGCGCCAAAGTGATGCTGGTGGACATGAACGCCGAAGCCGTCGCGGCCCAGGCTGAGCGCCTGGGCGCACAGAGCGTGGTGGCCGACATCAGTAACGAGGCGGCTGCCGAGGCGGCGGTGCAAGCCACGGTCCAGGCGTTCGGCGGGCTCAACGGCCTGGTCAACTGCGCCGGCATCGTGCGTGGCGAGAAGATCCTCGGCAAGAACGGCCCGCATGCGCTGGGCAGTTTCAGCCAGGTGATCAACGTCAACCTGATCGGCAGTTTCAACATGCTGCGCCTGGCATCCCAGGCGATTGCCGAAACCGAGCCGGATGCAGATGGCGAACGTGGCGTGATCATCAACACCGCTTCGGCGGCGGCTTACGACGGCCAGATCGGCCAGGCGGCCTACGCCGCGTCCAAAGGGGCGATCGTCAGCCTGACCCTGCCCGCCGCCCGTGAACTGGCGCGCTTTGGCATTCGCGTCATGACCATTGCGCCGGGCATTTTCGAAACACCGATGATGGCTGGCATGACTCCCGAGGTGCGCGATTCACTGGCCGCGGGCGTACCTTTCCCGCCGCGCTTGGGCAAACCGGACGAGTATGCTGCGCTGGTCAGGCATATCATTGAAAACAGCATGCTCAATGGCGAGGTGATCCGTCTCGACGGTGCCTTGCGCATGGCTGCCAAGTAAGAGGATGAGTCATGAACAATGATCCGATTGTCATCGTCAGCGCCGTGCGCACCCCAATGGGTGGCTTCCAGGGCGAACTCAAGAGCCTCACCGCGCCACAACTGGGCGCCGCCGCGATTCGCGCGGCGGTTGAGCGAGCCGGTGTCGCACCCGATACCGTCGATGAAGTGTTGATGGGTTGCGTCCTGCCGGCGGGCCTCGGCCAGGCGCCGGCTCGTCAGGCTGCGCTGGGCGCCGGGCTGGATAAATCGACCCGTTGCACCACCCTGAACAAAATGTGCGGCTCCGGCATGGAGGCGGCGATCCTGGCCCACGACATGCTACTGGCCGGGAGCGCCGAAGTGGTCATTGCCGGTGGCATGGAAAGCATGTCCAATGCGCCATACCTGCTGGACCGCGCCCGTGCGGGTTACCGCATGGGCCATGGCCGTGTGCTCGACTCGATGTTCCTCGACGGCCTGGAAGATGCCTACGACAAGGGCCGCCTGATGGGCACCTTCGCTGAGGATTGCGCCGAAACCAACGGATTCACCCGCCAGGCCCAGGACGAGTTCGCCATTGCGTCCACTACGCGTGCGCAGCAGGCAATCAAGAATGGCAGTTTCAAGGACGAAATCGTCCCGCTCACCGTGACCGTCGGCAAGGAGCAGGTGCTGATCAGCAACGACGAACAGCCGCCCAAAGCCAGGCTGGACAAGATCGCCTCCCTGAAACCGGCGTTCCGCGAAGGCGGCACCGTGACAGCGGCCAACTCGAGTTCAATCTCCGACGGTGCGGCGGCGCTGGTACTCATGCGCCGTTCCGAAGCCGCCAAAAGAGGCCTCAAACCGCTGGCGGTGATACACGGCCATGCCGCCTTTGCCGACACCCCGGGCCTGTTCCCGGTGGCACCGATTGGTGCGATCAAGAAACTGATGAAGAAAACCGGCTGGTCGCTCAATGACGTGGACCTGATTGAAGTCAACGAAGCGTTCGCCGTGGTTGGCATGGCGGCGATGACCCATCTGGAAATCCCCCACGAAAAACTCAACGTCCACGGCGGCGCCTGCGCCCTGGGCCACCCGATTGGCGCCTCCGGCGCACGAATCCTCGTGACGCTGCTCTCGGCACTGCGCCAGAAGGGCCTGAAACGCGGCGTGGCGGCGATCTGCATCGGCGGCGGCGAAGCGACGGCGATGGCGGTGGAATGCCTCTCCTGAGGTAACCCCACCCTCCTGTAGGAGCGAGCATGCTCGCGATGGTCGTCAACGATGACGCGGGCAGTCTGAATGCCAGCGGTGCCTGAGCCACCATCGCGAGCATGCTCGCTCCTAAAGGGAGGTTTGCCTTCAGCATAATTTTTTAAGGACCCGTCATGATCCCCAACGACGAACAACAACAAATCAGCGACGCCGCCCGGCAGTTTGCCCAGGAGCGGCTGAAGCCTTTTGCCGCCGAGTGGGACCGCGAGCATCGGTTCCCCAGGGAAGCCATCGGCGAGATGGCCGAACTGGGTTTTTTCGGCATGCTGGTGCCGGAACAGTGGGGCGGTTGCGACACTGGTTACCTGGCCTATGCCATGGCGCTGGAGGAAATCGCAGCCGGCGATGGCGCCTGCTCGACCATCATGAGCGTGCACAACTCGGTAGGTTGCGTGCCGATCCTCAACTACGGCAACGATGATCAGAAAGAACGCTTCCTCAAGCCCCTGGCCAGCGGCGCGATGCTCGGCGCCTTTGCCTTGACCGAACCACAAGCCGGCTCCGATGCCAGCGGCCTGAAAACCCGCGCGCGCCTGGAAGGCGATCACTATGTGCTCAACGGCAGCAAGCAATTCATCACCTCCGGGCAGAACGCCGGGGTGGTGATCGTGTTTGCGGTGACCGACCCAAGCGCGGGCAAACGCGGGATCACCGCGTTGATCGTGCCCACCGACTCACCGGGCTACAGCGTTGCAAGGGTCGAGGACAAACTCGGCCAGCACGCCTCGGACACCTGCCAGATCCTCTTCGAGGACGTCAAGGTGCCGGTGGCCAACCGCTTGGGCGAGGAGGGTGAGGGCTACAAAATTGCCCTGGCCAACCTTGAAGGCGGCCGCGTCGGCATCGCCTCGCAGTCGGTGGGCATGGCGCGCGCAGCGTTCGAAGCCGCCCGTGATTACGCCCGAGAACGCGAGAGCTTCGGCAAGCCGATCATCGAACATCAGGCCGTAGCCTTCCGCCTGGCGGACATGGCCACCCAGATCGCCGTCGCGCGGCAGATGGTGCATTACGCGGCGGCGCTGCGTGACAGCGGCAAGCCGGCGTTGGTGGAAGCCTCGATGGCCAAGCTGTTCGCGTCCGAAATGGCCGAGAAAGTCTGCTCCGCCGCGTTGCAAACCCTCGGTGGATACGGTTACCTGAACGACTTCCCGCTGGAGCGCATCTACCGCGACGTGCGGGTCTGTCAAATCTATGAAGGCACCAGCGACATTCAACGCATGGTCATTTCGCGCAATCTTTAAGAAGGAGTTCATTTGTGAGTTACGAAACGATTTTGCTGGAAACCCACGGCCGCGTCGGCCTGATCACGCTGAACCGTCCGCAGGCGCTCAACGCGCTGAATGCTCAGATCGTCAGCGAACTGAACCACGCCCTCGACGGCCTGGAGAAAGACGCGAACATCGGCTGTATCGTGCTGACCGGCTCGAAGAAAGCCTTCGCCGCCGGTGCCGACATCAAGGAAATGGCCGAGCTGACCTACCCGCAGATCTACCTTGACGACCTGTTCAGTGACAGTGATCGGGTGGCCAACCGTCGCAAGCCCATCATTGCTGCCGTCAACGGTTTTGCCCTGGGTGGCGGATGTGAACTGGCGCTGATGTGCGATTTCATCCTGGCCGGCGACAACGCCAAGTTCGGCCAGCCGGAAATCAACCTCGGCGTTCTGCCGGGCATGGGCGGCACCCAGCGCCTGACCCGTGCCGTGGGCAAGGCCAAGGCCATGGAAATGTGCCTGAGCGGCCGCTTGATTGATGCCGTGGAAGCGGAACGTTGCGGGATCGTTGCGCGCATCGTGCCTAGCGACGAACTGCTGGAGGAAGCCCTGAAGGTCGCGTCGCTGATCGCCAGCAAGTCGCTGCCGATTGCGATGATGGTCAAGGAAAGCGTCAACCGTGCCTTTGAAGTGAGCCTGTCCGAAGGCGTGCGTTTCGAGCGCCGGGTGTTCCATGCGGCGTTTGCCACCCAGGATCAGAAGGAAGGGATGGCGGCGTTTATTGGCAAGCGTGAGGCGCAGTTCCAGGGGAAGTGATGTAGCGTTGCTGCTGACGCCTTCGCGGGCAAGCCCGCTCCCACAGGGATCTCATCAACATTGAGCACCCTTGTAGGAGCGGGCTTGCCCGCGATGCTTTTGGGGACTCAGATCAGGTAATTCTTCAGCTCGCGGGCAATTACCATTCGCTGAATCTCGCTCGACCCCTCATAGATCTGGGTAATGCGCGCATCCCGGTAGTACTTCTCGACCGGGTAATCCTCCAGATACCCATACCCGCCATGAATCTGGATGGCCGACGAGCAGACCTTCTCGGCCATCTCGGAGGCGAACAGCTTGGCTTGCGATGCCTCTGATAGGCACGGTTTGCCGGCACTGCGCAGGCGGGCGGCGTGGAGGATCAGCAGGCGTGCAGCGTTGATCTGCACCTGCATGTCCGCGAGCATATTGGCGATGCTCTGGTGCTCGATGATCGGCTTGGCGAACTGCACGCGGTCACGGGAATAGGCCAGTGCCGCTTCGAACGCCGCACGGGCGATGCCCAGGGCTTGCGCGGCGATGCCGATGCGACCGCCCTCGAGGTTGGACAGGGCAATCGCCAGCCCCTTGCCGCGTTCGCCGAGCAGGTTGGCCTCGGCAATGGTGCAATCGTTCAGGGTTACGGCACAGGTGTCGGAAGCGCGAATGCCCATCTTGTGTTCGGTACGGTCAACGATGAAACCCGGAGTATCGGTTGGCACCAGGAACGCCGAGAGACCGCGTTTGCCCAGGTCTGGATCGGTCACCGCGAACACGATAGCCAGCTTGGCGCGTTTGCCGTTGCTGACAAACTGCTTGGCACCGTTGATCACCCACTGGCCGTCACGTAGTTCGGCGCGGGTGCGCAGGTTATGCGCTTCGGAACCGGCCTGGGGCTCGGTCAGGCAAAAGCAGCCGATGGTCTGCCCGCTGGCCAGATCCGCCAGCCAGGTCCGTTTCTGTTCCTCGGTGCCGTAGTTGAGCACCGGGCCGCAGCCCACCGAATTGTGGATGCTCATGAATGCGCCGGTAGCGCCATCGCCAGCGGAAATCTCTTCCACCGCAAGGGCGTAGGCGACGTAGTCGACGTAGGTGCCGCCCCATTCTTCGGGCACCACCATACCCAGCAAGCCCAGCTCGCCCATTTTTGCCACAAGCGCGTCGTCGATCCAGCCTGCCTTTTCCCAGGCCTGGGCGTGGGGGGCGATCTCGCCACGGGCAAAGTCCCGGGCCATGTCGCGGATCATGACTTGCTCTTCACTCAATTCTATATCGTGCATGGCTCAATTCCCGATCTGGTCGAAGCCGCTGAAGAAACTGGCCACGTGCTCGGCGTCCAGCGCCTGCAGAGTGGGCGGGTTCCAGCGTGGGTTCTTGTCTTTGTCGATCAGCAAGGCGCGTACGCCTTCGATCAGGTCGCCACGCTCGAACCACTGGCGGTCCAGGTGCAACTCAAGAGCGAAGCAGTCTTCCAGGCTCAGTTGGCGACCTCGTCGCAGCATTTCCAGGGTCACACCCATGGCCAACGGTGAGCGGGTCTCCAGCAGGTCCGCTGTGGTCAATGCCCATTCATGGCTGTCGGCAACAGTGACTTCGCGCAATTGCTCCACAATACTCGGCACGTCGGGCAGGGCGAAGAAGTGGTCGATGGCCGGACGCAATTTGCTCAAGGGGGCGTCGGGCAATTGCTGTACCGCCAGTCGCGCCAGCAGACCTTGCAGGTCCTTGAGTGGCGAGTCCTGCCACTCAAGGTGATCGAGAAGCTCGTCGAGGGTGCCCAGTTTTTCGCTGTCCAGGTACCAATCAGCCAGCCCGCAATACAGCGCATCGGCCGCACGCACCTGAACGCCGCTGACGCCCAGGTAAATGCCCAGCTCACCTGGAATGCGCGGCAGGAAATAGCTGCCGCCGACGTCCGGAAAATAGCCAATCCCGACTTCGGGCATCGCCAGTCGGCTCTTTTCGGTCACGACACGCAAGTCGGCGCCTTGCACCAGGCCCATGCCGCCGCCCAGAACAAAACCGTCCATCAAGGCCAGGACCGGTTTGCGATAGTGGTGGATAGTCAGGTCGAGGGCGTACTCCTCGACGAAGAAGTCCTCGTGCAGGGTGTCGCCGCTTTTGAAACTGTCATGCAGCGATCGAATGTCGCCGCCAGCGCAGAAGGCTTTCTCGCCAGCCCCGCGCAGGGCCACGGCATGGATCTGCGGGTCTTTGGCCCAGGCATCGAGCTGGCGCTGCAGCAGGCGGACCATGTTCAGCGTGATGGCGTTAAGGCCGGCGGGACGGTTGAGGGTCAGGTGACCAATGTGGTTGCGAACCTCGGCCAGCACTTCTTGTGGCGTGGCATCCATGGACGAAGTCCTCGGAGAAGAAACCTGAGCAGTCATCACTAACTCCCTGCTTTTATTGTTTTTTATTCAGTAGCTCGCGTGCGAGCGATCATGGATCGTACCAGTGCAATTTTGTGATGTACAACGGAGATAAATGCAGGTGGATCCTGCATTTTTGCATGAGCCAACGACACCAAGCCCTAGTAGGAGCGAGCTTGCTCGCGATGGACGCAAGGACAACGCGGGGTATCAGGCTGCCGGCGTTATCGTTAACGACCATCGCGAGCAAGCTCGCTCCTACAGAAGCGGGGAGCTTTTAAACGGTCGTACGGCTCAACACCTCACCAATACTGCGACGTTTGGCGTGTAACTCACTGGTCTGAATCAATTTTTCCAAGTCTTCCGGCGTCACATCGATGAACGCTTCCATCTGCGCCAAGGCATGTTTCAGATCCTCTGCGGTGATCGCCTGGCTGTCCACCGGCATGTCGGCGGGCACTCGTGCTGCGGGTTCACTGCCGTTCTTGGGGTAACGGATGCGCGTCAGGTTGTTGTACGCAACGGCGCTGACCAGCATCGTCCCTGCACACAGCATCAACGGCGCCATGGCTTTCCAATCCATGGCGATGGTCGCCGGGTCGGCCAGGACCATCAATAAGGCCACTGCGCCGGCGGGTGGGTGCAGACAGCGCAGCCAGCACATCAGGATCAGCGCCATGCCGGCGGCCAGGCATGCGCTGCTCAGCGTCCGCCCAAGCACATGGGCCGCCAACAGTGCCACGACACCGGCGGTCAGATAACCGCCGATGATCGACCAGGGTTGGGCCAACGCTCCGGAGGACACCGCAAACAACAACACCGCCGACGCCCCCAGTGGCCCAATCAGGTGTTGCGCGACCTCCATGCCAAAGAACTGGCCACATAGCCAGACGCTGAACAGCGTGCCAAGCGCCATGCCAATGGCAGCGCGGCTCCATTCCGAGGGGCGGGTGTTGATGGCAGCGGGGAACCAGCGAGCGAACATTGGGCAAACGATCCCTAGCAAAAATCGAGGCAAAAAAAAGGCTTAGCTGGGATATCCAGAAAGCCCTTGAAGAAGTTCCAACTATTGGGGGAGGAACGACACACAGTGTGCCGTTCATTGCGGATGCTGACTAATTCATATTAATGCTGCTTGAGTTCACAAATTTTGCTGTAAGGCGACACGTCGACCGCTCATGAAGCACAACGACCCACCCATCGCCGTCAATACGCTCAAGGCGTAGAACATGGTGGGCGCCGGCGTATGCATGAGCAGGAAACCGCAGATCACTGGGCTCAAGGCACCGCCCAGCGCCGCCAGGTTCTGGGCGCCGTAGTAGCTGCCCCGCAGTTCTTCAGGCGCCAGCGTGTCAACGAACAGAAATTCTGCGGGGTAAATGATCATTTCACCGAGGGTGAAAATGAACATCGCCAGGCACCAGGTCGCCAGGCTATCGGCAAAACTGAAGCCAATCAGGCCGAGTATGAACAGGCTGGTGCCGCCGGCAATCCAATAACGCAGTTGTTCACGCTTGAGGAAACGGCCGATCTGGTATTGCAGCAGGATCACGGTGATTGCATTGCAGGCCAGCAAGGCCGCCATGGTTTGCAGGGCGCGTTTGGAGTCCTCGACCACCAACAGGTATTGCGACAGGTACAGTGTGAACCGCCCGTGTACCACGGTGCTGAGCAGACAGCCACAGGTGAACATGATCAGCGTGCGGTCGTTCTTGAGGGTGATCAGGGTTTTCATGAAACTCTGGGGCTGACCGACTGCGGGAGCAGGGGCCGAGTCGCTGGGAATTCCGCTCATCAGGAAGATGCTGCCGAACGCGATGGCACCCGCAATCAGAAAGGGGGCTATCGGATACACCCCGGCGATCACCACCCCGAGCATCGGGCCCGTGGCGTAGCCAATGTTGGTCAAGGTGTAGCGTAGGGAAAACGCCTTGGCGCGTTGGCCCACAGGCAAGTTTTCGCTGAGAATTGCCTTGGAACCGATCAGGAACAGCGCAGACGCAGTCTCTGTGATCACCAACGTCAGGGTGGTCAGGTAAAGGTTTTCAGCGAAGGTCAGCAGCACAAAACCGATGGCGCTGGACAACATGGCCAGGATCAACAATCGGCGTTTTTCCAGGCGGTCAATGATGTAGCCGCCGTACAGCGCCAGCAGGGTGGCGATGAACACGGCGATGCCCAGCAGCAGACCAACGTCCTGTTGGTTGAGGCCCAGTTTGTTGCTCAGGAACAAGGTGAGCAACGGGCTGGTGATGGCGCGGCTGACGACAATCGTCAGTGAAACGATCATCAGGCGGCGGATGACGAGCGAGTAAGTGGCCACGGCGGGGCGGATATCCTTATTCAGATGATTGTTGTTCGTCTCGTAACCGAGGTGCTTTTATCGCGAGCAGGCTCGCTCCCACACTCAAGTGCCGATCACTGCCCCGGGTGACGTCTGGCTTGGGCCACCAGCGCCGGCGGCAAGTCGTCAAAGCGTGTCTCGACGCAAAACTGCGCCAGCCGGTGCATGCGTTGGGTCATGGAAGGTAATCCCGATAGTGGCGCTCGTACACCGAAGCTGGATGGTCTTCGGTGGGGGGCGGTGCGGAGTCCGCCCACCATTGCGCGACCTCTTCACCTGTGGCGATCCACACGTCCTCATGTTGCTGGATGCCTTGCAGCAACTCGCGCAAAACGCCGATTCGCCCCGGCGTGCCGATGATCTCGGGGTGCAGGCGCAACACATAACACAGGCCGAAACGGTGGAACCCGGCGAAGTCCATTTGGAGATTGCCCAGGGTGTGGCTATAGGAGGCGATCCGCGATTGTGCGGGCGGCACCGCCGGGCTCAGGTTGAAGGCAAAGTAGGGCTCATCCTCCAGTTCATAGTGCAGAGGCAGCTCGATGACCTCGTGTGCCGTCGGGTGGGCAAATGGCAGATCATCGCCGCGCCACGACGACGACCAGCGGATGCCGGATTCGCCCAGGGCCTTGATAAAACCGGGCGCGCCGTTGCCCGCCGGAATGCGAAACCCGCTGGGGACCCGACCGGTCAGCGCTTGCAGCGCGGCGCAACCGCGGGCGATTTCCTCTCGTTGCTGGGCAAGGTCGAGCGTGTCGTAGTTCTGATGGCGATAGCCGGCGCAGGCAATCTCGTGTCCGGCGGCCTGAATCGCCTGGATATGCTGCGGGTTTTCCTCGGCGACGATGCCGGGGATGAACCAACTGCTGCGCACCTTCAGTTCGTCGAACAGGCTCAGAAGCCGATCGACGCCTCGTTGGGTGCCGTAGCGCCACACCGACAAGGTCTTGTCGCGCCCGGCGACTTCCGGGGCCTGGGTCAAGATACCGTGGATATCGTTGTAATCGACCGTCAGTACGACGGCGCAGCGGTAGCCCTCGGGCCAGTAAACGGGATCAGCCATGGTGATGCTCCTTGAGCCACCACTGGGCGACATCGCGGCACGTGGCGAACCACACGTCGTCGCGCTGGCGCATGTGTTCGAAGAGTTTTTCCAGCAACAGGATGCGTCCCGGCTTGCCAGTGATCTTGGGATGGAACAGGGTGGTCAGGCACAAGCCTTCATCCATGGCGCCATCGTATTCGCGACACCAGTTATCCAACGTCAGCTCGTAACTGGCCGTGCGGTCCAGGCCCGAGGGGAAATCCGGCGCCCGCGTATAGGCCAACGAAGCGTAATCGTCCATTTCCCAGCGTCCGGGGATTTCAACCAACGGCGTGTCGAAACCGGGCACTGGCACCAGGTACGGGCGATCATCACCGCGCATGCTGCTGGAATAGGTCACGCCAGCTTCGACCAGCATTGCCGGCGTCTCGGCGCGCCAATCGCCAGAGGGTGTGCGGAAACCTTCGGCACGGATGTTCAGGTGGTTCCAGAACACCTCGCGGCTGCGCTGCATCACGTCCTTCTGCTGGTCCAGCGTCAGGGCGTAAAAGGATTCGTGTTTGTAGCCGTGATACGCCACCTCATGCCCGCGCTCGACAATCGCCTGACACTGCGTCGGCCAGTTTTCCACGACCCAGGCCGGGACGAAGAACGTGGTGGGGATGCGAAAGTCATCGAGCAAATCGAGCAAGCGCGGCAGGGCCCGATAAGGGCCGTAACCACCAAAACCGAAATACTCGGGCTTGCGCCAGATCGAGCCATTGAGCATCGCATCGCCGGTGGGGCCGTCGAGGTCGAACGCCAGGGCAAGACAGGCTTTGTATGGCGCAGGCCACAGGGGGGAGGAGGACATCGTGGTGCTCCAGCTGTCTGCAGGAGCGGACTTGCCCGCTCCTGCAGTGGTCGGTGGTGATTACTTGCCGGCGTTAATGGTTACCGTCTTGATCGCGCCCAGTTCCAGGTCCCATTTCTTCAGGATTGCCTGGTAGCTGCCGTCGTCAATCATGCTCTGCAACGCGACTTTCACCGCTTCGCTCAGCTCCGGTTTTTTCTTGCTCACGCCCAGACCCGTGAACTGCGACGAGATCGGCAGGCCGACGGTCTTGTACATGTCCTTCTCTTGGGTCTTGAGGTACGGCAGGGTTTCGCTGCCCTGCATGGCTGCATCAATGCGGCTCTGACGCAGTTGCGCGCGGGCATCGGCCGAGCCTTCGGTGCCGACCACGTTGATCGCAGGTCTGCCCGCCGCTTCGCAATTGGCCTTGCTCCACTCGGCGATTTCTGCCGGGAAGGTCGTACGGCGGCTGGTGCCGACTTTCTTGCCGCACAGGTCAACGATCTCGTTGGTGTCCTTGTTTTTCTGCAAGGTGTAGAACTGCGGGCCGCTGGTGAAGTAGTCGACGAAGGTCACGCTGGCCTGACGTTCTGCAGTGTCCGTCATGCCCGACAGGACCATGTCGACACGGTCGGTGGTGAGCGCGTTGATCATCTGCTCGAAGCCGGTTTCCTGCCATTTGATCTTGATGCCCAGGCGTTCGGCCAGTGCATTGCCCAGGTCATAGTCCAAGCCGGTTAATTGGTTGGTGGCCGGGTCCTTGAAATCCATCGGCGGATAGTTCGGCATGATGGCGACGACAATTTCGCCCTTTTCCTTGATGCTGGCGGGCAACTCGGCGGCGAAGCTCAAGCTGGAAGCCATGACGCCTGCGAGTACTGCTGGGATAACGAAATTCTTCATGGGTCGTTCTCTTATGTGTGTTGTGGACGCCAACCGGCGCTCAGGTTCGAACGGCAGAAATGAAGCTTTGGGTGCGCGGGTTTTGCGGACTTATTAGTATTTCTTCGGGGCTTCCTGCCTCCACGATCTGTCCGCCGTCCATGAACACCATGCGGTTTGAAACCTCACGGGCGAAGCCCAGTTCATGGGTAACGACGATCATGGTCATGCCGGTCTGCGCAAGGTCGCGCATCACCGACAGCACCTCTCCGACCAGTTCCGGGTCGAGTGCCGAAGTGGGTTCATCGAACAGCATCAGCTTGGGGCGCATGGCCAGTGCACGGGCGATGGCCACACGTTGTTGCTGACCCCCCGAGAGTTCGATCGGATAGCTGTTGCGTTTGTCGGCCAGGCCGACACGGGCGAGCAATTCCACGGCTTCTTCATGCGCCTCTTTGGGCGAGCGCTTGAGTACCTGGCAAGGCCCCTCGATGATGTTTTGCAGCACAGTCATGTGCGGAAACAGGTTGAAGCGCTGGAACACCATGCCGGTGGACAGGCGTTGCCGGGCAATCTGGGTCTCGGTCAGTTCGTGCAGCTTGTTGCCGACGATGCGGTAGCCCACCAGTTCGCCGTCGACCCAGAGGCCGCCCTTGTCGATTTTTTCCAGCTGGTTGACGCAACGCAGCAAGGTGCTCTTGCCGGAGCCGGACGGGCCGATGATGCACAGCACTTCGCCTTGCTCGACTTCGATGTTGACGTCCTTGAGCGCGTGGAACTGGTCGTAATACTTGTTCAGGCTCACGGCCTTGACGATGTTTCTCATGTTCGACTCCTCAGGAACGCTTGCCGGCGCCGCGAGCGAAACGACGCTCCAGACGGCTTTGACCGAAGGACAGCACGGTGACGGTCGCCAGGTACCAGATGCCCGCGACGATCAGTAGCTCCATCACCCGGGCGTTGGCGTAGTAGATGTTCTGGGCGTTGTAGAGCAGTTCCGAATACTGGATGACGCTCGCCAGGGACGTCATTTTCACCATGCCGATGAACTCGTTGCCGACCGGCGGGATGATGATGCGCATGGCCTGCGGCAGGATGATGCGGCGCAATGCTTGCAAGCGCGGCATGCCGATCGACTTGGCGGCTTCGTATTGCCCGGTGTCCACCGACAGCAAACCCGCACGCACCACTTCGGCGGTGTAGGCGCCCTGGTTGATGCTCAGGCCGAGGAGGGCGGCGACGAAGGGCGTCATCAGGCTCACGGTGTCGATGGCGAACAGACCGGGGATGCCAATGGTAGGAAAGATCAACGCCAGGTTGAACCACAACAGCAGTTGCAGGATCAGCGGTGTACCGCGAAACAGCCAGGTGTAGGTCAACGCCACGTAACGCAGGATCGGGTTCGCCGACATGCGCATGATCGCGGTGATCACGCCGAACACAATCCCCAACGCCATGGCGAGTACGGCCATGACGATGGTGTTGAGCAGGCCCCACATGATCGCCTGGGAAGTGAGGAACTGGCCGATGTATGACCATTCGATCTTGCCTTCGGCGAACGCGCGTACCAGGCCGATGATTGCGATGACGATCACCGTGGCAAAGAAGATCCGCCCGTAGTAACGCCGGGGCACGTGCTCGTACTGGGTGATATCGAACTGGTTTTCCGCCAGCTTGCGCTCCGCCTGGAGTCGCTCTGCCTGGGTCTGGCTCATGGTGTTTCTCCGTACATGTTTCGGTCTCCTGTGAGAGCGGGCTTGCCCGCGATGACGGCGGTTGATCCGACATCATCATGGATTGACCCACCGCTTTCGCGAGCAAGCCCGCTCCCACAGGTACGGCGTAGTGATTTAAATGCGAAAGCCCTGGTAGTTCTCGGTCCACGCCTGCTGAGCGGCGAGAGCGGTTTTCAGGCGACCGATCTGCTCGCGTACCTGTTGCGGTGCGGTCCCGCCCCAACCGCTACGGGCAGCAATGGCTGCTTCGAGGGTCAGGCTGTCGCGCACTTGTGGGGTGAGACGTTGATCGACTTCAGCCAGCAGGGCCGGAGAGGCTTCCCACAGTTCGATGTCGTGTTTCTCACAGGCTTTGACCAGCGCGCCGGTGATTTCGTGGGCTTCCTTGAACGGTACGCCGCGCACTGCCAGCCAGTCGGCGACCTCGGTGGCCAGGGTGAACCCCAGTGGCGCCTGACGCCGCAGCTCCTCGACGTTGACGGTCATGGTCGCGACCATTCCCGCCATGGCCGGCAGTACCAGCAGCAGGGTATCGACGCTGTCGAGTACGCCGTGTTTGTCTTCGCTCAGGTCGCGGTTGTACGACAGCGGCAGGGACTTGAGCGTGGAGAGCAGGCCGGTGAGGTTGCCGATCAGGCGGCCGGCTTTGCCCCGAGCCAGTTCGGCGATGTCCGGGTTTTTCTTCTGCGGCATGATCGAACTGCCGGTGGCGTAGGCATCGTCCAGTACCACCCAGCGGAACTGCCGCGAAGACCACAGGCAAATCTCTTCGGCAAGGCGGGAAATATTGATGCCCAGCATGCTGGCGATGAACAGGAATTCAGCGACGTGATCGCGACTGGCCACGGCATCGATGGAGTTTTCGCAAACGCCGCTGTAACCCATTTCCTTGGCCGACTGTTGGGGCATGCGCGCAATGGCCGAACCTGCCATGGCCGCTGCGCCCAGTGGCGACAGCGAGGTGCGGTTGTCCCAGTCCACCAGCCGTTGCACGTCACGTAACATCGACTGAGCGTGGGCCAACAAGTGGTGGGCGAATACGATGGGCTGGGCCTGTTGCAGGTGAGTGAAACCCGGGCAGATGCTTTCGATGTGTTGTTCGGCCTGCTCGACCAGGGCCTGCTGCAAGGCCAGTACTTCAACGGTCAAGGTGCGCACGTGGTCACGCAGGAACAGGCGCAAGTCATTGGCCGTCTGGTCGTTGCGCGAACGGCCGGCGCGCAGCTTGCCGCCCAGCGGGCCGAGGCGTTCGGTCAATAGGCGCTCGATGAAGGTGTGGACGTCTTCGTCGTCCAGGGTCGGGGTGATGCTGCCGGCGCGGAAGTCGTCACCAATGCGCTCCAGCGCTTCGAGCATGGCTTGGGTTTCCGACTCACTCAGCAGCCCGGCGCGTTGCAGTTCACGGGCGTGGGCCTTGGAACCGGCGAGGTCGTAGGGGGTGAGACGGAAGTAACGTTCAGGGCACCGGGACAAGGCCGCCAGGGCTTCGGACGGGCCGCTTTTGAAGCGTGCACCCCAGAGACGTTCGGTGGTTTGGGACATTGTTGTTTTCCTCGTCGGTAAAGCGAGCTGAAATCGGTATGCCAGGCCTGGAACCGTTGCCGAAATCGATACAAATCGAGTGGGCGTGGTCAGACCAAAACGGTGTTCAAGGGCAGGGGGAAAACGAAGTTACGAAAGGGGCGAAGGCTGATCGAAACGTCAGCTTTTAATAGTTCGAACCCAGTGATCTGGCACTGATGTTCTGAAATTCTTGGCGGTTGCAAAGCCACATTTTCTGTGTTCATTATTATTAGGCCAGCTATGTTTTTGTTGTTGGACACAGGTTGTTGAATATGGCGTCTGAGGTAAATGAGCATTATGGAAACCCCACTTTCCAATTCCGGAAACCCGCCGCCAAAAACGCCTTACCGCGCGCCATTGGCCCTCAGCGGGCTGGATTTCAAACTGCTGAAAGTGTTCAAGGCCGTGGTTGAGGCTGGTGGTTTCAGTGCTGCGCAAAACGAGCTGAATGTGGGGTTGGCCGCCATCAGCAAGCAGATTTCCGACCTGGAAATTCGCATCGGCATGCGATTGTGTACGCGCGGGCGTGAAGGTTTTCATCTCACTGAAGAAGGTCGCCTGGTCTATCAGGCTTCCATAGATTTATTTGCCTCTTTCGACAACTTTAGAGACCGGCTTAGTTCGGCGCAAAACGAACTTATCGGTGACCTTGGCGTAGGCGTTATTGATAATACGATCACAGATGATAATTCACCCTTAGTTGCCGCCCTGAGGCAACTTAATGAAACCTCGCCGAAGGTCAGGTTTCAGATACAGGCCTCGCAACTGGATGAGGTGGAACGCGGTGTGGTGGAAGGGCGTCTGGTGGCCGGCATCGTGCCGGTCTACCAGAAACGCGAAGAGTTCGATTATTACAAACTGTATGAAGAACGTTCCTACGTTTATTGCGCCGTCGGCCATCCGCTATTCGATTTACCGGACGCCGACATTGCCAGTCACATGCTTAAAGATTACGAATGTGTGAACCACCGTTATGCAATCCATCGCGACAAACTGAACTTCGCGCGTTATGACAGTTTTTCCGCGTCTGCCACTCAAGTAGAGGCGGTGGCATTACTGGTCAAGACTGGGCGTTTTATTGGTTTTCTGCCGCAACACTATGCGGCGGCGATGGTCGCTCAGGGGCAGCTTCGGGCGGTGCGCCCGGACCTGGTCCACATCGCGACACCGTTCGATCTGATCCTGCGCCACAACACCGTGCGCAGTCCTCTGGTGAAAGCTTTTGCTCAGGCCTTGGGTGTTGATTTGAAGGCTACGGCTTAGGCCACTCCCTGCGCCACCGGCCACTGCTGATACGGTATGGGCAAGTTGCGCGACTCGCCACGGCCCATCGGGAAGTAAGTGAATCCATTGCGAGCCAGGCGTTCGGCGTCGTACAGGTTACGGCCGTCGAAGATCACCGGGGCTTTGAGGCGCTGGCGGATCAAGTTGAAATCCGGGGCCTTGAACTGCTGCCATTCGGTGCAGATGATCAACGCATCGGCGCCTGACAACACCGATTCGGGCGTGCCCATCAGCATCAACTTGTTCTCGTCGGGATACAGTTGTTGGGTTTCCTGCATGGCTTCCGGGTCGAACGCTCGTACATTGGCACCGGCCGTCCACAGGGACTCCAGCAGCACCCGGCTCGGCGCGTCGCGCATGTCATCGGTGTTGGGTTTGAACGCCAGGCCCCACACGGCGAAGGTCTTGCCGCGAAGGTCGCCCTTGAAGAAGGCGTTGATGCGATCGAACAGCTTGTGTTTCTGCCGCTGGTTGATGGCTTCCACCGCTTGCAGCAGATCGCTGGAGCAGTGAGCCTCTTCGGCGCTGTGGATCAGCGCGCGCATGTCCTTGGGGAAACACGAGCCGCCGTAACCGCAGCCCGGGTAGATGAAGTGGTAGCCAATACGCGAGTCGGCGCCGATGCCCAGGCGTACCGATTCGATGTCCGCACCCAGGTGTTCGGCCAGTTCGGCGATCTGGTTGATGAAGCTGATCTTGGTCGCCAGCATGCAATTGGCCGCGTACTTGGTGAGCTCGGCGCTGCGCAGGTCCATGAACATGATCCGGTCATGGTTGCGGTTGAACGGCGCATACAGGTCGCGCATCACATCACGTACCTCATCGCTTTCGCAGCCGATGACGATACGGTCCGGACGCCGGCAATCGGCGACCGCGGAACCCTCCTTCAAGAATTCCGGGTTGGAGACGATCTCGAACTGAAGCAAGCGTCCGACCTTGAGCAGGCATTTGTCGATATGCTCTCTCAGGGTGTCGCCGGTGCCCACGGGTACGGTGGATTTCTCTACCAGAATCACGGGTTGTTCCCGATGTCGTGCCACGGCTTCACCCACCGACAGCACGTATTGCAGGTCCGCCGAGCCATCGTCCCGAGAGGGCGTGCCCACCGCGATGAACAGCACCTGGCCGTGCTGCACCGCGAGCTTCTCATCTGTGGTGAACTGCAGCCGCCTGGCTTCCAGGCTTTCGCGCACCAGGCTGGCCAGCCCGGGCTCGAAAATACTCACATGGCCCTGTTGCAACATGTCGACTTTTTTTTCGTCGATGTCCATGCACACCACGTCGTGGCCGACTTCTGCCAGCACTGCGGCTTGCACCAGGCCAACGTAACCGCTACCAAATACACTGATTTTCATGGATCACTCCTGAGTTTCTGGCGCGTGAGCGGGTCGAGAATTGATGGTGATGACGCCGAGGATGACCAGCATCACCCCGAGGCTTTTTGTAAGGCTGAACCCTTCGTTGAATACCGGCAGCGTGGCCGCCAGCAGGTACACCAGGGCGTAGCTGATGCTCAACAGCGAATAGGCGCGGCCCAACGGAAGGTCTCGCAAAGCGGCGAGCCAACAGAGCATCGACAGGGCGTAGGCAAAAATGGCGGCCAGCACTACGGCCACCGCATTCGGTGCAATGGCGGCGGTCATCCAGCCTTCGGGAGACGGCAGACGTGTCATGCTCCAGCGCATGCCCAGTTGCGCGACGCTCACCAGCAGTACGCTGGCGAGGGCGAAAAACAGACCATGGCGCGGCTTCATGCGTGCAATCCCAGAAGCGTCACACCGGCTATCACCAGCACCACGCCGAGCCAGTGCCGACGGTCGATGCGTTCATCGAAGACAAAACGGGCGATCAGAGTGATCAGGACAAAATTCAGGCTCAGCATCGGGTAGGCAATACTGACTTCAAGCCGCTGCAACACCAGCAACCACAGAATCAACCCCGCGCCCATTGCGCTGAGTGCCAGCCAGATCCACGGCGTACGCAGCTTGAAAGCCAGCCCCTTTGACGCTCCGCGCCAGCTTTCCACGGCGCATTTCTGGGCCACCTGGCCCAGACAGGTCAGCAGGCAGGCCACCAGCAGCAGACTCATGATGCCTCCCGAGGAAAGACCAGAATCACCAGGTTGCCTCGCTCATAACGTTTGCCATCCTTGGGCAGGCGTTCGATTTCACCCAGTTCATCCTCTCCCTTGACCCGCATCAACACGCCCACGGAACCACGCTGGCGGGCGTCGTGCAGCCACTGTTGCACGCGGTCGGGGTCGACGCGCTGGTGTGCGCCGTCAGGATAGGCGAGGCCATATTTCAGTTCGCCTATCGTGTTGTAGAGTGCGACGTCCGGGCGTTTCAGGCGCCAGGCCAGCGCTGATGCAGCGCCCAGGTCATTACTCAACAGGGAGGTGGACTGGCCAAGCTCATCGACATGTTCGAGGATGAACTGGTCAGGCGTCTTGTTCGCCACCACCGACTCAGGCAGCGCAGCCGGCAGCAAACCGATCAACAGCAAACTGCCAATGGCCGGTGCCGCCCAGCATTGCAGAGGCCGAAAGGCTTGCAGCAAGTTGGCCATGATCCAGCCGATCAGCCCGATGAACACCAGCACCAGGCTGTGCAGTTCGTGGTCGTACACCGGTTTTTTCAGTTGCACGTAAACCAGGGCGAGCAGGGTGATGACGCCCAGCAGCAGGTTGAACAGCCCATTGATGCCCAGCGCCCGCCCTTGTTCCAGGCGCAAGCGGTCGGCCAGGGAGTGGCCCAGCAACAGTGCCAGGGGCAGCAGGCACGGGAAGATGTACGTTGGCAATTTGCCCTTGCTCAGGCTGAAAAACAGCAGCGGCATCAATAGCCACAGCAGCAGGAACGCGACAGGCGCCTGCTGGCGGGTTTGCCAGGCCTGGCGCAAGGCCGGCGGCAGCATGCCGATCCACGGCAGGCTGAACGCAATCAGCAACGGCAGGTAATACCACCACGGCGCATCATGCTGCGCATCGTCACCGGCGAAACGGCGAATGTGTTCATGCCAGAAGAAGAACCGCCAGTAATCGGGCTCCTGGGCGTGCACCGCCAAGGCCCACGGCAGGCTCACGATGATGGCCACGGCTATCGCCAATGGGCCGTAGATCAGCAGTTCGCGCCAGCGCTTTTGCCAGAGCATCCACGGCAGGATGATCAGCACTGGCAGCAGCCAGGCGAGGAACCCCTTGGTCATGAAGCCCATGCCACACGCCAGCCCCACAACGATCCAACCGATCAGGCGCTGGACACGCCCCATACTGTCCAACGCGAACCACAACGCGACCAGGCTCAGGTTGACCCAGAATGTGAACTGGGGATCGAGATTGGCATAGCCGGCTTGGCCCCCAACCACCGTGAAACTCATGTACAGCAACGCACAGGCGAAACTCTTGCGTGGTTCGCGCCATAGACGATGTGCGATCAGGTAGCACAGCAGCACGCTGAGGGTGCAAGTCAGGGCCGACACGAAACGCACACCAAACAGGTTATGGCCGAAAATCGCCTGACTCAGGGCGATCATCCAGTAGCCGGCAATCGGCTTTTCGAAGTAGCGCAGGCCCATGAAATGAGGCGACACCCAATCACCGCTCAGCAACATGCCTTGGCTGATCTGGGCGTAACGGGTTTCGTCGGGAATCCAAAGGCCGTGGCTGGCCAGCGGCAGCAAGTAAGCCAGCAAGCAAACAACCAGCAACAACGGGAGTGTCCAGCGTGTGCTCATGCGCCTTGCACTCCCAGCCAGCCTTCTCGCCCTGCGAGTACACCGCGCGACACACGGCCAACCGGTAAGGTGCCCGGATTGGCGGGCAGCAAGTCGCCCAAGGGACAGAATTGGATGTGTCGTTGGCGCGCGGCGGCCAGCAGTTGCCGAAAATCGTCAGCCATCACAATGCCTTCTACTTCGGCATGAATCGTGTAGACGTTGAGGTTGTCCGCCGTAAAGCGGTCGAGGATGAACGCATTGAAACCCTCGACGGCGACGGTTGACCCCACCACTTCATCGAAGGTTGGCAAGTCGACCGGAATCTGCGGCGTGCCAAGGCTGCCGTTGGGCAGTTTGGGTTGAAACAGCCGATGCCCCCGACAGTCGCTGTTGTAGCGAAAGCCAAAGGCTTGCTTCGCCTCGATCACACGCTCGTCCGCACGCCAACCGGCGGCGGCCGAACAGGTAATACGTTCCCCGAGAATGTCGCTCAGGCTGTCCACGCCCTGGCGAATCTGCTCGATCAGTTGCACGTTGCTCCAACGCCCGGCATTGGCCTGCCAACCGTGGTGATCCCAGGCATGCAGGCCCACTTCATGACCTGCGTCCCGCGCCCGACGCATCAGGTGCCCCAGGTCACGGCCAATCGGCTTGCCCGGCCACGCAGTGCCGGCCAGCAGGATGTCCCATCCATACAGCCCGGCGGCGTTGGAACGCAGCATTTTCCAGAGAAACTGCGGACGTATCAGGCGCCACAAGTGCCGCCCCATGTTGTCCGGACCCACACTGAAAAAGAACGTCGCCTTGACCCGTGCCTCATCGAGCATTTCCAACAGGCGCGGCACGCCCTCGCGGGTGCCACGGTAGGTGTCGACGTCGATGCGAAGACCCGCCTGCATCAACGCTTGTCCGCGATTTCGAGCATGGCTTCACGCAGGAAGAAATCCAGCGTATTGCCGATCGTTTCGCTCATCTGCACCGACGGTGCCCAGTCCAGCAGGCGCTTGGCGTTATCAATGCTGGGCTTGCGGTGGGAGACGTCCTGGTAGCCGTTGCCGTAGAAGGCCTTGCTTTCGACCTCGCGAAAGCCGGCAAACGGTGGGAAGTTATGGCGCAGGGGGTGAGCTTCGAATTGCCGTAGCAACTCCTCGCCCAACTGGCGAATGCTGGCTTCGTTGTCCGGATTGCCGATGTTGATGACCTGGCCATTGCAGATGTCGTTCTGGTTGTCGACGATCCGTGCCAGAGCTTCCACGCCGTCAGCGATGTCGGTGAAGCAGCGCTTCTGCTCGCCGCCGTCGAACAGGCGAATCGGCGTGCCTTCCACCAGGTTGAGGATCAATTGGGTGATTGCCCGCGAGCTGCCGATGCGCGCCGAGTCGAGGCGGTCCAGGCGCGGGCCCATCCAGTTGAACGGGCGGAACAGGGTGAAATTCAGGCCTTTCTGGCCGTAGGCCCAGATCACCCGGTCAAGCAATTGCTTGGACGTGGAGTAGATCCAACGTTGCTTGTTGATGGGCCCGACCACCAGGTTGGAGGTGTCTTCGTCGAATTTGTCGTCCTGGCACATGCCATAGACTTCCGACGTCGATGGGAAGATCACCCGCTTGTTGTACTTGACGCAGTAGCGCACCAGCTTGAGGTTTTCTTCGAAGTCCAGCTCGAATACCCGCAGCGGATTGCGCGTGTATTCGATAGGCGTGGCGATGGCCACCAGCGGCAGGACCACGTCGCACTTCTTGATGTGGTACTCGATCCATTCGGAGTGAATGCTGATGTCGCCTTCCACGAAATGGAAATTGGGGTGGCTGCGCAGCCGTTCGATGGCGTCGCAGCCGATGTCCAGGCCGTAGATCTCATAGCGGTCATCGCGCAACAAACGTTCGGACAAATGATTGCCGATAAAGCCGTTGACGCCGAGGATCAGCACCCGCGTGCGTCGCGGTGCACGGCCGCTTTCGGCACCGCGCAACACCGAGCCCTCCACCAGCCCGAGTTCGCCGGCCAGTTGCGGCCCACTCAGGTACAGGCCGTTGTCGTTGCGCTGGCCGGCATGGATCACCAGGGAGTCCTCGCCACAGGCGATGCGCAGCGGGTCGACGCTGATGACCCGGCCCGGCGCCTGGCCGGCGTTGCCTTTGATGACGTCCGCGCTCCAGACAATCAGCTTGTGTTCGCCCACGGCGCAGAACGCCCCCGGATACGGTTGCGTTACTGCTCGCACCAGGTTGAACAGTTCTTCGGCCGGTTTTTTCCAGAACAACTGGCCGTCAGCCGGGGAACGACGACCGTACACGGTGGCTTGTGTTTCATCCTGAGGGGTTTCGCTAACCCTTCCTGCCAACAACGCTGGCAGGGTGTCGCGCAGCAGGTCTGCCGCCGCCACCCGCAGCTTGGCGTGCAGGCTCAATGCGGTGTCGCTGCGCTCAATGGCCACGCGTTGCTGGGCAATGATCGCGCCGGCATCGGCTCGTTTGACCATGCGGTGCAGGGTCACGCCGGTTTCACTTTCGCCGTTGACCAGCACCCAGTTGGCCGGGGCGCGACCGCGATAACGTGGCAGCAGCGAACCGTGCAGGTTGAAGGCGCCTTTGCCCGCCGTGGCCAGGAGGGGTTCGCCCAGCAGGTTGCGGTAGTAGAACGAGAAAAGGTAATCCGGGGCGAGTTGGTTGATGCGCTCGATCCACAGGGGATGGTTGACGTCTTCCGGCGCGTGCACCGAAATACCCTTGCGCGCGCACAGTTGTGCCACCGAGGCATAGAAGGTGTTTTCCCCGGGATCGTCGGCGTGGGTGAACACGGCAGCAATCTCGTAACCGGTATCGAGCAGGGCTTCGATGCCGGCACAGCCGATATCGTGATAGGCGAAGACAACAGCTTTTGCGCTCATGGATGAACCTGATCGGGAGAAAGGGAAGGGAGGCCGTCGACGGTGACCCCCGCCACAGGGGCGGCGGGTTGGCTGCGCAGAACTTTTTCGATGAAGAAACGCGGGCGGGCGCGCACATCGCTGTACATGCGTCCCAGGTATTCGCCCAAAAGGCCCATGCCGATGAACTGGCCACCGGTGAATACGAACAGCACGGCAAACAGCACGAACGTGCCGTCGCCCGCCCAACCGGCGCCGAACACCAGGCGCAGGACAATCAGCGCAGCGGCAAACGCCAGGCCGAGTCCCGCCATGGCGAAGCCCACAATGCTCAGCAGGCGCAGCGGCGTGGTGGTCATGCACGTGATCAGGTCGAACATCAGGTTGACCAGCCGCATCGGGCTGTACTTGGATTCGCCGTGCTCGCGTTCGGCATGGGTCACCAGTATTTCCGTGGTGTGACGGGCGAAGCTGTTGGCGAGGATCGGGATGAAGGTGCTGCGCTCGCGGCAAGCGAGCATGGCCTCGACGATCGAGCGACGGTAGGCCCGCAGCATGCAGCCGTAGTCGGTCATCGCCACGCCGGTAGAGCGTTGCACGGCGAGGTTGATCAGTTTCGACGGCCAGCGCCTCAGGGCCGAGTCCTGGCGGTTGCCGCGAACCGTGGCCACGACGTCATAACCGAGCTCGGCCTGGGCCACGAGGCGCGGGATTTCCTCCGGCGGGTTTTGCAGGTCGGCGTCGAGGGTAATGACGACATCGCCCTTGCATTGCTCGAAACCGGCCATGATTGCCGCGTGCTGGCCGTAGTTGCGGTTGAGGATCACCGCCACCACCGGGCTGCACTCGCGGCTGGCAGCTTCCTCGAGGATTTGGGCCGATTGGTCGCGACTGCCGTCGTCGACCATGACGATTTCATAGTCATGATGCAGTTGCCGGCACGCCGCTTCGGTACGTCTGAGCAGCTCAGGCAGGCTGTCCTGTTCGTTGTAGACCGGGATGACAATCGACACGCATCGGATCGGGTACGGTTTCACAGGTGGGCATCCAGTGTTTGTTCAATGGCACTGACCACGCGATCGATATCGCGGGTGGTCATGTCGGGGAACAACGGGATCGAGCACAGCCGCGCGGAGTTCCACTCGGTGTTGGGCAGGGAGACGTTGGGGAATCGCTGGCGGTAGTAGGTGTGCAGGTGGGTGGCGATAAAGTGGATGCCGGTGCCGATGTTTCGCGCCTGCAGGGCTTTCATGAAGGCTTCGCGGTCCAGCCCACAGCGTTCGGCGTCGATACGCAGGATGAACAGGTGCCAGGCATGCTGCTGCGCGTACGCCGGCACGGTCAGCGGCTGCACCGGGGAACCTTCCAGTCGCTGCAGATAGGTTTTTGCCAGCGCTGCGCGCTTGAGGTTGATCTCTTCCAGGCGCTCCAGTTGCACCAGGGCGATGGCGGCGTTGATGTCGGCCAGGTTGTACTTGAACCCAGGCTCAATGACCTGGGCCTGTGGCTTGCGGCCGTGGGTCATGCGGTCGTAGGCGTCGACGCCCAGACCATGAAACTTGAGCATGCGCACGCGGTTGGCCAGGGCTTCGTCGTCGGTGACGAACATCGCGCCTTCGGCGCAGGTCATGTTCTTGATCGCGTGGAACGAGAAAATCGCGGTGCCCTGTGCGCCGACAGGCCGATTCTTGTAGCGGGTGCCGGCGGCGTGGGCCGCGTCTTCGATAACGCGAATGCCGTGTTTGTCGGCCAAGGCGTAGAGCGGATCGAGATCGAACGCGGCGCCAGCGTAATGCACCGGAATGATTGCCCGGGTACGTGGCGTGATGGCCGCTTCGATGTGCTCGACGTTGCTCATCAGCGTGTCACGATCAACATCGACAAACACTGGTGTGGCGCCCAACAGGCAGATCATGTTGGCGGTGGAGACCCAGGTCTGGGACGGCGTGATGACTTCATCACCGGGGCCGATGCCCAGGGCCAGTAGTGTGACGTGCATGGCACCGGTGGCCGAGGACAACGCTACGGCGTGCCGACACCCGACATAGTGGGCGAAGTGTTCTTCAAGTTGCTGGTTCTTCGGCCCGGTAGTAATCCAGCCGGAACGCAGGACTTGTTCTACGGCGGCTATTTCCTCATCACCGATACTGGGTCGGGAGAAGGGCAGAAAAACTTCATCCATGGAAAACCTCAGGGCGTAAGAATTCCTTCGGCTAAAGTGCCGAAATAAATAAAGTGCTACGAACAATCCGCCCGGAGGGCAGGCCATGCGCCTGTCCAAGGGATATCGGTAAGACTGAGGTTAGGCGTTTTTTTGTGAAAGAAACATCAAAAAGCGGTTGGAGAATCGTCTTTCTGAACGTTATTAAGCGAATGTTCAGACTTTGCCCGTTAAACCAGAAAAGTCCTACGGAAGTTACCCGCCTTATATGAAAAATATTTCAGTTGTTAGTTGGTTTATATCCAATCAAACGAAAAACATACCACTGACACCTGACACTCCGGGGCGCTCTCCGGCTCATCGCGGGCAAGCCCGCTCCCACAGGGGAGGTGTCATCTGTAGGAGCGAGCTTGCTCGCGATGGAGGCCAACGATAACGCGGGCCACCTGACACCCCGCGGCGCTCTCCGGCTCATCGCGAACACGGGATGTGGTCAACTGTAGGAGCGAGCACGCTCGCGATGGTCGTCAACGATAACGCGGGGCACCTGACACCCCGCAGCGTTCTCCGGCTCATCGCGGGCAAGCCCGCTCCCACAGGGGATATGGTCATCTGTAGGAGCGAGCATGCTCGCGATGGAGGCCAACGATAACGCGGGGCATCTGGCACCCCGCGGCGTTCTCGGGTGCATCGCGAGCATGCTCGCTCCTACAGGGGATGTGGTCATCTGTAGGAGCTGGCTTGCCAGCGATCGCGGATCGACATTCACCCTTGATGTCGACTGATACACCGCCATCGCGGGCAAGCCCGCTCCTACAGTGGGATTGAGGGGGCTGTCAGCGCAATCGCTGGATCAGGCTGCGCTCCATCCGCGCAATACCTTCTTCGAGCAACGCACGCGGACAGCCGAAATTCAGGCGGACGAACTGCTGATGGTCGTCGCCGAAGTCCAGGCCCGGGCTCAAGCCGACCCTGGCCTGTTCGAGGAAGAATTGTTGTGGGTTCTCAAGACCCAGTGCCGAGCAATCCAGCCAGGCCAGGTACGTGCTCTGCGGCGCGTTCAGGGTAACGCCCGGCAGGCGAGTGCGAACGGCATTGACCAGGTAATCACGGTTGGCTTGCAGGTACTCGCGCAGCTCGGCGAGCCACGGGCCGCCTTCGCTGTAAGCCACGCGTGTGGCTTCCATGCCCAGGGGGTTGACGCTGTCGACCATGCCACAACGGGCGTGGTTGACCCGTTCACGCAGGGTGCAGTCCTGGATGATCATGAACGAAGTTTTCAGGCCGGCAATGTTGTAGGCCTTGCTCGCCGACATCAGGGTTATTGTGCGCCGCGCCACTTCCGGGCTCAGCGAGGCGGTCGGAATGTGTTTGCGCCCGTCGAAGCACAGTTCGGCGTGGATTTCGTCAGAGATGATCCAGGCATCCTGCGCCACGCAGATGTCGGCGACCGCTTGCAGTTCTTCCCGTGGGAACGCCTTGCCCAGCGGATTGTGCGGATTGCTCAGCAACAGGGCGCCGCCCCCGGCAAGCGACTGGCGCAAGGTGGCGAGCGGCGTGCTGTAGGTGCCATCCGCCTGGGCATCGAAACTCAGTTCGACCTTGTTCAACCCCCAATGGGTCGGTGCGTGACGCAGCGGTGGGTAGTTGGGTACCTGTACGACGACGTTCTGTTGCGGTTGAACCAGGGCGTGCAAGGCCATGTTGAACCCGGACTCCACGCCCGGCAGGAAGATCAGTTCCTGCGGCGCGACCCGCCAGGCGTATTTGTTCCAGAGATCTTCGACGATGGCATTGCGCAAGTCATCCTGGGCCACGCTGTAGCCGAGCAAAGGGTGCTCCAGGCGTTTTTGCAGGGCCTGGACGATCACCGGCGGCGCGGCGAAGTCCATGTCGGCGACCCACATCGGCAACACATCGGCTGGGTAACGACTCCACTTCGTGCTACCGGTGTGGTGACGGTCGAACACCTGATCAAAATCGAAAGTCATGCTCATCTCATAAAGGGCCGGGGTTAATTCGGCAGACATGATAAGCGCCAATGTTTGCGTGGGCGAGGGCGGTGTAACAGGTGGGGGCCGAGCGGCGCAAACCGGTCCTGACGTCTATGCTGGGCAAACCATCCCGTAGCGTTGCATCGCCCCACCAGGAGAGAGCCATGGAGCCCACGATCTTCAATGAGAAAACGATGACACGCACGTTGCTGGATGTGTTGATCCGGGCCGGGCTGATTGTGGTGCTGGTGCTGTTTTGCTTCGATATCTTCAGCCCGTTCCGCGACCTGATGCTGTGGTCGCTGATCCTGGGAATCACCCTGTATCCGCTGCAAAAGCGTCTGCGTGGGCCTCTGGGGCACAATGATGGGCGAATTGCGACGCTGATCATCGTTGTCGCCATCGTGATCCTGATGGTGCCGATCTACCTGCTGGGCATATCGATTGCCGACTCGGTCACCCGGGCCATCGACGTGGTCAAGGCGGATACCTTTCGCATTCCGCCGCCCGCTGAGTCTGTAGCCAGTTGGCCTCTGATCGGCCGGCAGTTATCCGCCTTGTGGCTGGATGCCTCAACCAACCTGCCTGATCTCGCTGCCAAATACCTGCCGCAAATCAAGGTTGCCAGCCTGACCGTGCTGAGCAAACTCGCGGGTGTCGGCATGGGGTTCCTGGTCTTTATCTTCGCCCTGATCATTGCCGGCATCTTCATGGCCCATGGCGAATCGGGCAGCCGCAGCGCGGTTCAGATCGCTTCGCGAGTCAGCAGCCCGGAGCGCGGCCCGAAAATCGCAGCGCTGTGCACCGCAACCATTCGCGCCGTAGCACTCGGTGTCGTGGGCATCGCGTTTATCCAGATGCTGCTGGTGGGTCTCGGATTTGTTTTCCAGGGCGTCCCCGGAGCAGGTTTGCTGGCGCTGGCGGTGCTGTTGCTGGGCATCATGCAATTGCCGGTGACGCTGATAACCCTGCCGGTGATCGCCTATGTGTTCGCCACCGACGGCGCCAGCACCGGCACCATCGTCTTCGCCATCTATGTGTTCGTCGCCGGGCTGGTGGACAACGTACTCAAGCCCCTGTTACTGGGGCGCGGTGTCGATGTGCCGATGCCGGTGGTACTGATCGGGGCGCTCGGCGGCATGGTGACCAGTGGCATCATCGGGCTGTTCATCGGCCCGGTCGTGCTGGCAGTGGGGTATCAATTGTTCTGGCAGTGGGTGCAGGACGAGCCCAAGGCCGCTCCCCCCGTCATTTGAGGGCAGGGGTTCAGTCCTTCATCGGTAGCTGTATGGCGTTCGACCATTGGCCATCGCGTTCTGCAGGTCATCGGTGGCCAGTTTCATGGCATTGGCACTCGAAGCCTTGTGACCCAGGCGCCAGGTGTTACGTGCGATCAAGTCGAACAGCGGTTGCACGCGATCGATCGCCCCCTGCGGCCCACCGACCAACACATTGAGCTGGCCGGCGGCCGCCACATCCGGGCAGCCCATGACTGGAGCCGCGATGTAGTCGATGCCTTGTGCGGTGTGCAGAGTAGCCAGTTCATCGGCAAAGGTTACAGCGATGCTGGACAGGTTGACGTGAATACGCGGTCCCCTGACCTGAGCCAGCAGCCCTGAATCGAGTAACACCGTGCGTAGGGCATGATCGTTTGCGAGCATGCTGAAGACCACGTCGGCGTCGAATGCCTGCGCGGCGGTGATGGCGTCCTTTGCGCCCATCGCGACCATATTCAGCACCGCTTGTGGAGAGCGGTTCCAGACCCATAGGTCATGACCGCCTTTGATCAGGTTAGCGGCAATCTCCTGACCCATGCGGCCCAAACCCAGAAAACCGATTTTCATCAGTTGTGTTCCTTTTCTCACGAATTGTCCGGACGGGCGCTGACACTGTGTGCTGTCCGATTGCGTTAAAACAAAGCCCGGAAACCCGGGCTTGAGGCAGTGCAAAGGGGCTCGCTGTTAGTAACGCTGGTATTTCGAACCGAACTCCGGGCGGTTTTCGGCAACGATCACGTTTTTTTGCACGGAGTTCTGTGCGACCCGCTCACGCAGTTCCTGGAGGCGATCGGCGCCACCCTCGGCCACACGACGTTCGATCAGGCGATCCGAGCCGCCTTCGGCCACACGACGCTCGATCAGGCGATCGGAACCACCCTCGGCCACACGACGCTCGATCAGGCGATCCGAGCCGCCTTCGGCCACACGCCGTTCGATCAAACGATCAGAGCCACCTTCGGCGACGCGTTCACGCAGTTCCTGCAAACGGTCTGCCCCCCCTTCGACCAACAGCTGGGTCTGGGTGTACGACGCGACGTTCGCAGTGTTGGCCGAGGCCAGATTCGACAGACCCAGGCCACCCACGAGTGCCAGGCCGATTGCGAGAGAGGAAACTTTCGAGAAATTGATCATGATGATGCTCCGTGCGTTTGATTTGAGTGAGCCGGTAGCTGCTGCTATCCGGTGAACACAGTTAAACGCTCGGGTGTATCGTCGATGTGTGCTTGAACGCTGCGAAGTCGAGGTCTGCGTATCTGTCGGGGGTTCATATACAGACAGATACAAATAGATGAGAAACCGCCACCGTGGGGTGGCGGTTTCAGGGGGAGTGGTGCGTGCCAGGCACCGTCTTGCGGTTACTGTTCGTTGAACTGGTCGGAGTAACTACCTTCATTCATGAGCGCGGACGCCACACGGTCCGAGCCAATACCGTTGCGGGAATACGCGAGACGGGCTGCGCCGACGTGGTCAGCGCCATCGGCAGCGAGCCTGTTGGCACCGACTTTGTCAGCGCCATCGGCCGCAAGCCTGTTCGCGCCCACTTTGTCAGCGCCGTCAGCGGCGAGTCTGTTGGCACCGACTTTGTCAGCGCCGTCGGCGGCGAGTCTGTTGGCACCGACTTTGTCAGCGCCGTCGGCCGCAAGCCTGTTCGCGCCCACTTTGTCAGCGCCGTCAGCGGCGAGTCTGTTGGCCCCGACTTTGTCAGCGCCGTCGGCAGCAAGCCTGTTGGCCCCGACTTTGTCAGCGCCATCGGCAGCAAGCCTGTTCGCGCCCACTTTGTCAGCGCCGTCAGCGGCGAGTCTGTTGGCCCCGACTTTGTCAGCGCCGTCAGCAGCGAGTTTGTTGGCCCCGACTTTGTCAGCGCCATCGGCAGCAAGCCTGTTGGCACCCACTTTGTCAGCGCCGTCAGCGGCGAGTCTGTTGGCACCCACTTTGTCAGCGCCGTCAGCGGCGAGTCTGTTGGCACCGACCTTGTCAGCGCCGTCAGCGGCGAGTCTGTTAGCACCGACTTTGTCAGCGCCGTCAGCGGCGAGTCTGTTGGCCCCGACCTTGTCAGCGCCGTCAGCAGCGAGTTTGTTGGCGCCGACTTTATCAGCGCCATCCGCCGCCACTGCTCCCGCGCCCACATGATCCGCGCCGTCCGAGGCCAGCGCTCGCGTCTCTGCAGCCCAGGCGCCCGGTATCGTCACCGTAGCCGAGACAACCAAAACCACGCCTGAAAGAAATGTATATTTCATGGTGTTCTCCACGATCCATCAGCCACAAAGCGCTTGAGCACGCCGGTCGTTAGCGACACGGGCTGCTGGCTGGTTACGTTGGCGATAGGCACGGGTACGCCTGACGGTGCACGGGTGCCGACGTGCTGCATGTAAACGAGAAAGAAAACCAGATGAGTATAGGCTGTCAGGCAAAAGGCGGGGGGATTGCGGGCAACTTCCAGATCAAGGGCGTTTCCGGTGTCGATTGAAGAGGCGGGCGCTGTTACTCGCTGCCCGCCTCTGGATGAATCAATGCATCTTGCTGTGATCCATCATGTTCAGCGCACGTGCCGGGGCGTCAACGTTGATCACTTCCTTTTCACCGTTCGCGTGCTGGACGGTCAGCACCAGCGGCACCTTGTCGCCTTCTTTGACCTGGGCGACCAGGTCCATCAGCATGACATGGTAACTGTCAGTGTTGAACGCCACGGCTTTGCCAGCGGGCAGCTCGACGGACTCGACCTGTTGCATGCTCATCACGTCGTTTTTCATGCTCGATTGATGAATCTGCACGGTTTTCGCCACTGGCGATTGTGCGCTGATCAATTTGCCGTCACTGCTCGCCGTGATCGTCATGAAGGCACCAGTGGAAGGTTGTCCGGCCACCGTCGCGCGAACCCAGGCGTCATCGACCTGGGTCTGGGCGCTGGCGTAACCGGCCAGGCCGAGCATCGACAGGCCCAGCGCCAGGCGTCCCAGGCGTGCGAAAAAGCGCGGTTTAAAGGCGTTCGAGTTCATCAGCAGACCTCCATGACGGTCAGTAAGTCTTCCGTACACTCTTGTGCCGAAAGCGAATGGGACAAGCCGACGCGCAGGTTGCCCCGGGTGTCATAAACGAAGCTGGTCGCGGTATGGGAAATGGTGTACGTGGAACCGCTTGGCACCTTTTCGTAGAACACCTCGAATTCCTTGGCTGTCTTCGCCGTTTCCTCCAGCGTTCCGTGGAGCGCGACAAACGACGGGTCGAAGGTCTTGACGTAGGCGTCGAGCATTTCCGGGGTATCGCGCTCAGGGTCCAGGGTAATGAAGACCACCTGGAGCAAATCACCGTCCTTACCCATCAGCTTCTTGATTTGCGCCGCGCGGGCCAGCGTAGTCGGGCAGACGGCGGGGCATTGGGTGAAACCGAAGAAAATCATTGGCATCATGCCGCGAAAACTGGTCAGCGTCGTGGGATTGCCTTGGGAGTCTTTCAGCTTGAAGGTCCGCCCGAGAATCTTGTCGCTCAGATCCTTGCCGTATTTGTACGACAGGCGGACGCTGTTGTCGCAGCCTGTGAGCAGGCCCAGACCGAGTAAACCGATTCCTGCAACCACCTTGCGGCGGGTCAACAAAACACTCATTTCTACAGCCTTTCTGAATAGCCCAGTCCAGGGGCTCGTAGCGGATGATTGGCGCGGGCACGAGGCGCAACGCTGCGTGCGGGTCAAACCGGGTGAATTCTACCGTTTTTCAACGCGGGCAATCGCTTGCGACAAGCCGTCACAGACCGGTTGATCACCCTGAAAACGGGTGTTGCGCGGTGTTTGTGCGGCGTACTGTCGCAGGTCTTTTTCGCCTGTTGCACATCCGTCCCAAAAACCTGCCTGGATGGCCTCGTGGGCCCTTGCCTGAATCGAATCAGCTGATCTAGAGTCAGCACATAATTTCAGAGTGCCACCACCGATGAGTGGCGCCGTAAGAAAACAACAACATTGCTTCGATTCAATAAGGCTGCCGCCGACTAACAACTCTTTGAAGCACAAAGAAAATGATCGAACCAGAACGAATTGTCACGCTGTCGCGGGAAGTCGAGGCGCTGGCAAACCGTGGCATCAGCGATATCCAGATGATCACCCGACAGACCCGCTTGCTTGCCATCAATGCGTTGATCGAAGCCGCACACGCCGGCAAGGCCGGGCAGGGCTTCGCGGTGGTGGCAGAGGAGGTCAAGGTCATCTCCGAACGCATTTCGAAAATCGCCGGCACCATGACCGAAAACCTGCAAGCGTCCGTCAACGAGTTGACCGCGCTGGGCGAAGGCATGTGCTTTGACGTACGTGGGCAGCGGCTGGCGGACTTGTCGCTGAACATGATCGAGATCATGGATCGCAACCTCTATGAGCGAACCTGCGATGTTCGCTGGTGGGCCACTGATGCCTCACTGGTCGATGCCCTCAAGTCGGCTGACGAGCAAAACCGTGCCTACGCTTGTGAGCGACTGGGCATCATCCTCGACAGTTACACGGTTTATCTGGACATCTGGCTCGCGGACACTCGAGGGCGTGTCATCGCTACCGGACGTTCTTCGGTTTATGACAAGGCAATGGGGGCCAACGTCAGCGAAGCACCCTGGTTCAAAATGGCGCTGAAGCACAGTCGCAGTGATCAATATGATGCGGGCAATGTCTGTGTCGAGCCGCTGCTCAACGGCGCCCAGACGTGCGCCTTCAGCGCGGCCGTGCGCCATCAGGGCTCGGTGACCGGCGTGATCGGCATTTTTTTCGATTGGGAAAACCAGGCCAGGTCGATCATCAACGGCGTGCGCCTGACCGACGAAGAACGCTCGCGCAGTTGTGTGATGCTGGTCGATGCCGGCAACAATGTCCTGGCCAGTTCCAACCCGCAGGCTGCGCTGGGCCAACGCATTGCGCTGATGACCAGGGCAGGCCAAACCAGCGGGTACAGTGTCCAGCTCAACAACAGTTTGCAGGGTTATTCGCTCACACCCGGCTTCGAAACCTATCCGGGCATGGGCTGGTATGGCGTCATCGAGCAGCAATTGCCCGAATAGTCCTGTGGGCGCGAGGGTACACATATCCCTGTAGGAGCGGGCTTGCCCGCGATGGTCGTCAACGATGACGCGGGGTTGTCTGATACCCAGTGGTGTCTGGGCCACCATCGTCGGAACGCCGCCCGGAGCAAGCTCACTCCTACAGGAAGATCAGCGCACGGTGTAGCCTTTGTCCACCACCCAGTCCTGGCCATACACGCTTCGGGCGCCGTTGCTTAGTTGGAACAGGATGACATCGGCCACGGACCCCGCTTCCAGGAATTCGCCACCCAGCAGGCGCTTGTTGACCTGGGTGGCTACGTTGGCCAGGTCGTGGTGAGCCAGGCCCAGTGTTGACCAGATCGGCGTCGCGGTAGGGCCAGGGGAAACCATATTGATGCGGATCCCCTGGGGCGCCAGCTCTACAGCCAGTGTACGAGCATGGGCTTGCAAGGCTGCCTTGGAGGCGATGTAGGCGGCCAGCCCCGGGAATGTAATGCCGGTGAGAAATGTGGTGATGAAGACCACCGACGCCGGGCTGGCCAGGTGTCCGCGAAGGTGGCTCAGGGTGTTCAACGCCCCGGCGCCATTGACCGCCCACTGGCGATCGAAGGCTTGCAGGTCCAGACAGTCCGCCAGTTCGGCGATACCGGCATTCGGTACCAGATAATGGACCGGACCCTGGCGCGACGCGTGCTGCGCCAATTGCTCGAGGTCCTCTGCCTTGGTCACGTCGCCGGATACCCAGGTCAGTTGCCCGGCAAAGTGGCGAGCCAGTTCTTCCAACCCTCCCATTTTCCGTGACATGGCCAGCACTCGCGCACCTTGGGCCAGAAGACGGGCCGTCACGGCCAGGCCTATTCCGGAACTGGCACCGGTGACGACAGCCAGGCGTCCTTCGAAATCATTACTCATCGCTGTTTATCCTGAATGAACTTGAATGGGTTTGCGTCCATGCCGGTAATTCAAAATGTGGGCCAGATGTCAGATGCCCGTAATACGGGGGCTTCAGGGTGCATGAGGTCTTTATGACTGCAAGAATCGGCGGTGATAAAGACCCTGTGCAGTCATTAAGACGCGCCTTCGCGGGTGAGCATGACAGTTGAAATGCACAGCGATGCCCGACAAAATCGCGCCCCGGTCTGGCCGAGCGGGCCAGCCATTCAAAAGCAAAGAGAGATGCCGTTGAACCAACAGACCTTGTCCAGGCGCCTTGAACGGGTGGCGGCCCATGTGCCCGCCGATGCGCGCCTGGCCGATATCGGTTCGGATCACGCTTACTTGCCGGTGGCGCTGCTGCACCGTGGCGCCATTACGGCCGCGGTGGCTGGCGAGGTGGCCTTGACACCATTTCGCGCGGCCGAACGCACGGTCCGCGAAAACGATCTGGAACAGTCCATCAGCGTGCGCCTGGCCAATGGCCTGGCGGCGATCCAACCCGCTGACGCCATCACTGCCATCAGCCTGTGCGGCATGGGCGGTGAAACCATCCGCGACATCCTCGACAGCGGCAAGGCCTGCCTGAGCGGCCACGAGCGCCTCATCCTGCAACCCAACGGCGGCGAACAACCCTTGCGTCAGTGGCTGATGAGCAACGGTTACCGCATCCTGTTGGAGGAGGTGCTGCGCGAAAATCGCTTCGATTACGAAATCATCGTGGCCGAGCGCGGCGACCCGGTGCATTACAGCGCCGAGCAACTGTACTTCGGCCCGGTGCAGATGCAGGTCCGCAGCCCGGCGTTCCTTGCCAAGTGGCAACGTCTGCTGCTTGAGCGACAGCGAACCCTGGCCAGTTTCTCCCGGGCGCGCAATGTGCCCGAGCAGAAGGTGCAGGACATCGCCCGACAAGTCCGTTGGATTAGCGAACTGCTGGCCTGAGTGTTGCCGCCGCTCCACCGTCTGCCTGGCACCATTTCATCTGGTGAAATAGTGGATTGCATTCTGTGCGCATTCCGCCGGCAACGCTTGAAGCGGAAGATGAGCGCTCACGACGAGCCCTGCTTCAATGGGTAGCTCAGAGCCCTGATCGAAGCCGCTGACGCCAGCGCGAGGAGACCCCCGATGGACGAAGTCTCGAAAGCCCCATCTTCCCCCTGGCATGAGGGTGAGCTGACCTTGCAGCGCGCCGTCGGCGCCATCGACATGATGGTGGGCGTTGGCCAGCGGCAACTGGCGCGTACGTGGATGCCGGACCAACATCGTGACTTCTACGCGCAACTGCCTTTCGTAGTGCTGGGCGCCGTGGACCGACAGGGTGACGTCTGGGCGACCATGCGCACAGGCCAGCCGGGCTTCATAAACTCCCCGACACCTCCCATCCTGACCATCAACTTGCAACCGCAGCCCAACGACCCGGCGCAGGAAGGCATGCAGGTGGGCGATGCCATCGGCATGCTCGGCATCGAGTTGCACACTCGCCGGCGCAACCGCATGAACGGCAACATTTTGCGTGAGCTGGGCGAGGGCATCGAGATCGGCGTCACCCAGGCGTACGGTAATTGCCCGCGTTACATCAACCTGCGCCAGTATGCCTTTGTCGACGAGGTCAAGGACACGGTGGTCGAGGTGTCTGTAGCCGACCCGCAGGTACGCCGCATGATCACTGGCGCGGATTCCTTTTATGTCGCCACCTACGTAGAGCGTGATGGCCAGCATCAGGTCGATGCCTCCCATCGCGGCGGCAAGCCGGGCTTTGTACGAATGGAAGAGGATGGCACGCTGACCATTCCGGATTTCAACGGCAACCTCTTTTTCAACACGTTGGGCAACATTCTGCTCAATCCTCGTGCCGGGCTGCTGTTCGTCGACTTCCAGAGCGGCGACCTGCTTCAAATGAGCGGTACAGCGCAAGTGCTGCTGGATGATCCCGAGATTGCCGCGTTCCAGGGGGCTGAGCGCCTGTGGCGGTTCAAGCCGCAACGCATTGTCTACCGTCAGGCTGCGATCCCGTTGCGCTGGGTGGAGGAAGACGAGGGGGAGTCACCCAACTCCCTGATGACCGGCAGTTGGGAGCAGGTTGCCGAGCGTTTGCAGGCCGACGCGTTACGCAACCACTGGCGGCCCCTGCGCGTTGCGCACATCGTCGACGAGAGCCCAAGCATTCGCTCGTTCTACCTGGAGCCCAACGATGGCCTGGGTTTGCCCGGGTTTGCGGCGGGGCAACACTTGCCCATCCGCATTGCACTGGAAGGGCAGCAGGCGCCCTCGATTCGCACCTACAGCGCGTCCAGCGCCTCCTCGGATGAATTCCTGCGCATCAGCGTCAAGCGCGACGGCCTGATCTCCTCGCATCTGCATGATCGCGTTCAGGTCGGCGACTGGATCGAGGCGCGAGCGCCCCAAGGGCATTTCACCGTCCAGGCTGCAGAACGCCGGCCATTGGTACTGCTGGCGGCGGGTGTCGGCATCACGCCACTGTTGTCGATGCTGCGCGAAGTGGTTTACCAGGGCAAACGGATGGGCCGCATGCGCCGGACCTGGCTGGTGCAGAGCAGCCGGACCGTGAGTGACCTGGCGTTTCGTGAAGAGATCGACGCACTGGTGGAGCAGGCCGCGGACGGGGTCGAGGTGGTGCGGGTCGTCAGCCAACCGCCCATCGACGGTGATGGCGAGGACTATGACGTGGCGGGCAGGATCGATGTCGAACTGCTCAAGGCCTTGTTGCCCCTCGATGACTATGACTTCTACCTGTGCGGCCCGGGCAGTTTTACCCAGGCGCTGTACGACGGCCTGCGCAAATTGCGTATTCAGGACGATCGCATCCACGCGGAAACCTTTGGACCGTCGACGCTCAAGCGCGATGTGCAAATCAGCGTGCCGGCGCCGCCGCAGGTGCCCATGGCCACCGAGTCGGTGAAGGTGCTGTTTTCCACCTCCGGCAAGGAAGCGCGCTGGGAGCCGGGCACCGGCACGCTGCTGGAACTGGCCGAAGCCCGTGGCCTCAACCCGGATTTCAGTTGCCGCGGAGGCTCGTGCGGCACCTGCAAAACCAAACTGAGCGGCGGCCAGGTGCATTACCTCAACACCCCGGACCTGGGCCTGGCGGCGGATGAAGTGCTGATCTGCTGCTCGGTCCCGGCAGAGGGCAGCGAAACCCTGATCCTGGATATCTAGCCCCCTGTAGGAGCGAGCTTGCTCGCGAGGCGTTGTGTCAGGCGACTGCAGGTGCGTCAGGATCATCGCATCGCGAGCAAGCTCGCTCCTACAGGGCCTGGATCATTCCAGAAAATGAAATGCTGGATTGCGAAAGCTGGGGATTCCGCTGTTTGTGCCAGCAGTAGAGGATAACGCCATCGCCACGATCACCGTGCCGAGCCCTCAGAATGCCAACAAGGAGTACGTCATGTCCCAGAAAGCGATCATGCTTTACCGTCATCCGTTGTCCGGTCACTCTCACCGCGTTGAATTGGCGCTGTCCCTGCTGGGTGTGCCCACCGAACTGGTATTTGTGGACCTGATGAAGGGCGAGCACAAGACTCCGGAGTTTCTCGCGCTCAACCGCTTTGGCCAGGTGCCGGTGATCGACGACAACGGCGTAGTGCTGGCGGACTCGAACGCCATTCTGGTCTACCTTGCCGAAAAATATGACAAGGGCCACTGGTTGCCAAACGACCCGCTGGCCAAAGCCAACATCCAGCGCTGGTTGTCCGTGGCCGCAGGCCAGGTCAATTCGGGCCCGGCCGCTGCGCGGTTGATTACCGTGTTCGGCGCAGGCTACAACGCCGAAGACGTGATCAATCGCTCCCACGGCCTGCTCAAGGTGATGGAAGAGGAACTGGGCGAACGTAAATTCCTGGCCGGTGAAACACCGACCATCGCCGACGTGGCCGTCTACACCTATGTGGCCCACGCGCCCGAGGGCAACGTCTCGTTGGACGATTACCCGAACGTCCGTGCCTGGCTGGCCCGCATTGAGGCGCTGCCGCGCTTTGTCGGCATGCAACGTACCGCTGTGGGCCTGCAACAGGCTTGATACAGATAGTGGGGCCTGCCGGGAGGGTGTCTCGGCAGGCTCCAACCCCGTTCGAGTGCAACCGATTCATCCCCTCATCGTGCGAAAGTCGCCGCAACCGACAATACTGGCGATTGCCCTGCCTGCGCGTGCGACAACGACCTCAACCACAATCGGGTAACCCATGGATCGCTTTCAGGAAATGCAGATTTTTATGGCCGTTGCAGAGGAAGAGGGATTCGCTGCCGCAGCCCGCACGCTGCGCATTTCTCCTCCGAGCGTGACCCGCGCCATTGCGGCAATGGAAGAACGGATCGGCACTCAGTTGCTGTCCCGTACCACGCGCAGCCTGCACCTGACCGAGGCCGGGCAACGTTATCTCGAGGACTGTCGACGTATCCTGGGCGAACTCGACGAAGCCGAGGAGGCTGCCGCCGGTAGCTATTCGGTGCCCTGCGGCCTGCTGACCGTGACGGCTTCGGTCCTGTTTGGCGAGTTGTACATCGCGCCGCTGATGGCGGACTACCTGGATCAGTTTCCCTCCGTGCACCTCAATGCGATGTTCGTCGACCGAGTGGTCAACATGGCAGACGAAGGCATCGACGTGGCGATCCGCATCGGCCACCTGCGCGAGAGCAACCTGCACGCGGTCAAGGTGGGGGAAGTGCGCCAGGTCATCTGCGCCGCTCCCGCCTATTTCAAGCGTTATGGTCGACCGCAGCACCCTGAAGACTTGAGCACTGCCAATATCGTGATGTCATCGGCCAGTCATCTGCTCAGCGACTGGGTGTTCAACCACGGCTCCACCCCCCTGAGCTTTCGTTTCAACCCGCGCCTGGTGGTCACGGCCAATCAGGCGGCGATCAATATCGCCTGTCAGGGCTGGGGGCTTACACGGGTGCTGTCTTATCAGGTCGCCAGCCGTGTCGGCGCCGGTGAGCTGGACATCGTCCTCCAGGACTTCGAGCCTCCCGCATTGCCCATTCACGTGGTGTACCAGAAAACCAACCGAATACCGGCGAAAGTGCGCACCTTTGTCGACTTCCTGGTTGAGTGTCTGAAGCGCGACGAAGCGCTATTGCCGACAGCCAAAGGCATGACGTGATGGACCGCTATCACGAGATGCTGATGTTCACGGCGCTCTCGGAGCGCCCCAGCCTTGCGTCGGCAGCACGCCGACTCAACGTGTCGGGGCCGACCGTCATGCGCGCGGTCGCCCGGTTGGAAGCTCGCCTGGGTGTCACATTGTTGCAGCGAAGTACCCGGGGCATCACGTTGACCGACGCCGGTGCGGCGTTCATGGTCGATGCATCGCGCATCCTCAAGGCGGTTGATGAGGCCGAGGCATCTGCCAAGGGCCTTCACGTTCAGGCGCAAGGCAACCTCAATGTGTTGCTGCCGCTGCTGTTCAGCCGTTATGTGATGACGCCGGTACTGACCGGCTACATGGACCAGTATCCCGAGGTCGGTATTTTCGCGCGGTATCAGGATCACGCTGCCAACTTGTACGAAGACGGCGTGGACGTGGCGGTGCTGGTGGGGCACCTGCCCAACTCATCACTGATCGCGCGCCCCGTTGGCCATGTCCGCTCGATCGTCTGCGCAAGCCCCGACTACCTGGCGCTCCATGGCGAGCCCGATGTTCCCCAGGACCTGCACAAACATCGGCTGATCGCCACCCAACCCCATCAGAACAGCGTCCAGTGGCCCTTTCAGGATCAGGGGGAGTCCATCGTCGTCAAGGCGCGCACGCGACTCAGTTGTGCCACGTTGCAGGCCGCCATCGATGCCGCCGCCAATGGCGCCGGTGTCACTCGATGCCTGAGTTACCCGTTGTACGATTATCTGCGCACGGGGCGATTGCGCAGGGTGCTGCACGCCTACGACCCGCCTTCGACGCCAGTGCATGTGGTCTATCGGGAAAGGCGCAACGCTTCGATGCGCGTGCGCAGTTTCGTCAGTTATGTGGTTGATCGACTGCGTGAGCATCCCGCGATGCGGGCGGACGCATGACTCCAGAACAATCCCGGAGGTTGCTGAGTCCCCTTGCTGCAATCAACATAAGCGCCTTGGGGTAACCCGACTTTCAACGAAACTCCTGATCCGCCTCGCCGGTGTAACACCCCTGCAACAGCTGATAGCGGTCACGGCGGATGTGCTCGACTCGTTCCTGGACCTGTTGTTCGGGGAAACCCAGCAGCACCAGGGCGTGGGAGGCGAGCATCAGGCTGGATTCCATCAATTCGGGCACCACTTCGCTGGCCCCGGCCGCCTTGAGCTCGGGTGCACGCTGGTCATCCTGGGTGCGCACCAAAATCGGCACGCTCGTGTTTAGACTGCGGGCTGCCTGCAGGATCTTAAGCGCGGTGTCGGTATTGTCGACTGCAATCACAAGGAGGCTGGCGCGTTCTACGCCGACCGCAGTCAGCAGTTCGCCTCGTTGCGAGTCACCGTAATGCACGGCGTTGCCCGTGGCCTCAGCGTCTCGTACCGCTTGGGGATCGGTATCGAGGGCGACACAGGATTGGCCGGCGTTGCGCAGGAACCGGCCGATGGCCTGACCCACTCGACCGTATCCGCAAATCACCACATGGCTGTTCTCCTCGGCGTTGCGTGCGCTGATTTCCTCGAGTTGCGCCTCGTGGTTGGGCTTGCGGTGCAGGCGGGCCGCAATGCGCGGGGCCAGGCGCAGCAGCGAAGGGGTGAGCAGCATCGAACAAAACGTCGCGGCGAGCAGCAACCCGCCCAGCTCGGCGGGCAGCAGGTCGTTCTGTTGCATCTGCGTCATCAGGGCAAAACAGAATTCACCGCCCTGGGCCAGTGCCAGGCCGCTACGCCAGGCAGTTTCAGTGTCCTGCCCGCGCACCTTGACCAACAGCGCGACCACGCAACCCTTGATCAGCAGCAGGCCCAGCGTGAGGGCCAGAATCAGCAAGCCATGGCTGGCAAACAGGCGCAGGTCGATCAGCATGCCGATGCTGACGAAAAATACCCCCAACAGGATGTCCTTGAAGGGGCGGATGTCGGCCTCGATCTGATGCCGATAGTGGCTTTCACCAAGCAACATGCCCGCGAGGAAGGCGCCCAGTGCCGGCGACAGCCCGATCAGGTGGGTCAGCCCCGCCGCGAGCAGCACGATCACCAGGGCCAGCAGCACAAACAGTTCGGAAGAGCGCGAGGCCGCCACTTCATGAAACAGATGCGGCAACACCCAGCGACTGGCCAGGGACAGCCCGGCGAACAGCAACAGGGTCTTGCCCAGCGTGATCGGCAGCGCCCAGTACCAGGCCTGGTCACTGGCACCGGACAGCACTGGCACCAGGGTCAACAGGATCACCGCCACGACGTCCTGGAACAGCAGCACGCCGATCGCATTTTGCCCATGGCTGCTGAACACTTCGCCGAGGCTGCCCAATTCCTTGACCACGATCGCCGTGGAGGACAGCGCCAGCCCGGCGCCGAGCATGAGTGCAGCCGCCGTCGGCAACCCGGCCAGCATCAGCAACCCGCCAGCAACGGCCCCGGTGAGCAAGATCTGCAAGCTGCCCAGGCCAAACACCACGCGACGCAACTCGATCATTTTCGACAGGGAAAACTCCAGGCCCAGGGAGAACAGCAGGAACACCACCCCCAACTCCGCGACCAGCGCCAGCACCGCACTGTCGTTGACCCAGTCGAAGGCCGTGGGGCCAACCATCAGGCCAACGCAGAGGTAGCCCAGCACCGGCGGCAGGTGCAGCCGGTGGAAAAGGGCAATGATCACCAGCGAGGCGGAAAAAAGAATCAAAAGGCTGACTAACATGGTCGCTCCGTGACGGCGCTGTGCACTGCTGGAAAATTGTAGCTGGCGGACGGCAATGCGCCGGGTTGTGATGCAAAGATGTCCCGCGTCATGGCGCCTGAACTGTTTGGATCTACACTGGATTTCGAGGATGAAACCGGGGCGTTTTCAACGCTCAGCCGCTACGTCAATTTCATGAGGCTCGGTCATGGCAAAAGCAAAGAAGAAGAGCGCCCCCAAAGCCGATTCAGCCGACAGCCCAAAGCTGAAAAACAAGGACTATCTGGATGAGCTGCGTCACCTGCATGTCGAGCTGGTCAAGTTGCAGGAATGGGTGAAGCAGGAAGGCATCAAGATTTGTGTGATCTTTGAGGGGCGAGACGGCGCAGGCAAAGGCGGGACTATCAAGGCCATCACCGAGCGCGTCAGCCCGCGGGTGTTTCGGGTGCTTGCATTGCCCGCGCCCACCGACCGGGAAAAGAGCCAGATGTATCTACAGCGCTATCTGCCGCATCTTCCAGCGGCCGGTGAAATCGTCATCTTCGACCGCAGTTGGTACAACCGAGCCGGGGTCGAGCGGGTCATGGGTTTTTGCACCGAAGAGCAGGTCGAAAAGTTTCTCAAGTCCGTGCCGCAGGTGGAGCGGGCCATCGTCGATTCCGGCGTGATCCTGCTCAAATACTGGCTGGATGTGAGTCCGCAGGAGCAGACGCGACGGCTTGAAGGGCGCATCGAGGACGGCCGCAAAATCTGGAAGCTGTCACCGATGGACCTCAAGTCCTACAGCCGCTGGTACGACTATTCCCGGGCGCGCGACGAAATGTTCAAGGCCACCGACACCGAGTACGCGCCCTGGCTCGTGGCCAATTCCAATGATAAACGGCGTACGCGCCTGAACATCATTGCCGACCTGCTCAGCCGTATTCCCTACAAGGAAGTGCCGCGCGAGAAGGTCAAGCTGCCGAAGCGGCAAAAGCCCGGTGGCTACAAAGACCCGGATTATCCGTACCGGCATATTCCGCAGAAGTTCTAGGCACATGAGTGATTCCAATACGCCGCCGCCCGTGGCCGAGCCCGGCCGCATAGCCCGTAACAACACGGCGGAACAAAGCGGTTGGCAGCGTTGGTTGCCGGGCTTGCAGACGTTACGTCGTTATCAACTGGCGTGGTTGCCCAACGACATTGTCGCCGGCCTGGTGCTCACCACCATGCTGGTGCCGGTGGGCATTGCCTACGCGGTGGCGTCCGGTGTGCCAGGCATTTACGGCCTGTATGCGACCATCGTGCCGCTGTTGGCGTATGCCTTGTTCGGTCCGAGCCGCATTCTGGTGCTCGGCCCGGACTCGTCATTGGCAGCGGTGATACTCGCGGTGATCCTGCCGTTGTCCGGCGGCGACCCGCAGCGTGCGATTGCGCTGGCGGCGGCAATGGCCATTGTTTCCGGGACGGTGTGCATCCTTGCGGGCCTCGCCAAACTCGGCTTCGTCACCGAGTTGCTGTCCAAACCCATTCGCTACGGTTACATGAACGGCATAGCCTTGACTGTGCTGATCAGCCAGTTGCCCAAGTTGTTTGGCTTCTCCATAGAGAGCGACGGGCCGTTGCGCAACCTGTGGGCCATTGGTTCCGGGGTGCTTGGCGGCAGAGCCAACTGGGCGACATTCCTGATCGGCGCCGCCACCCTGGTGGTGATCCTGATGCTGAAGAACCACAAGCGTGTGCCTGGCATCCTGATCGCCGTGGCGGCCGCGACGATTGTCGTCGGTGTGTGGGACCTGGCGTCCCACGGTGTCGCGGTTCTCGGTTCGCTGCCCCAGGGCTTGCCCGCGTTCGCCATTCCGTGGATTACCCGGGACGATATCGTCCCGGTGCTGATTGGTGGTTGCGCCGTGGCGCTGGTGTCGTTCGCCGACACCAGCGTGCTGTCGCGGGTGTACGCGGCGCGGACCCGGACGTCGGTCGATCCGAATCAGGAGATGGTCGGGCTGGGCGTGGCCAATCTGGCCGGAGGCTTGTTCCAGGGTTTCCCCATTAGCAGCAGCTCGTCCCGTACCCCGGTGGCCGAAGCGGCGGGGGCGAAGACCCAGTTGACCGGGGTGGTCGGCGCGCTGGCCGTGGCGGTGTTGTTGATGGTGGCGCCGAACCTGCTCAAGGACCTGCCCACCAGCGCCCTGGCCGCCGTGGTGATTGCCTCGGCCATCGGCCTGATCGAAGTCAGCGACCTGCGCCGCATTTATCGCATCCAACGCTGGGAATTCTGGCTGTCGATCGTTTGTACGGTCGGTGTGGCCGTGTTCGGGGCCATCGAGGGCATCGGCATCGCCATCGTGATTGCCGTGATCGAATTCCTCTGGGACGGCTGGCGTCCGTATTCGGCGGTCCTGGGACGTGCCGAAGGCGTGCAGGGCTATCACGACATCCAGCGCTACCCACAGGCGCAAAGGGTGCCCGGGCTGGTGTTGTTTCGCTGGGATGCGCCGTTGTTTTTCGCCAATGCCGAATTATTCCATGACCGCGTGCTGGATGCCGTGGCGACTTCGCCGACACCGGTGCGCTGGTTGGTGGTGGTGGCTGAACCGGTCACCAGCGTCGACGTGACGTCCGCCGACATGCTCGCCGAATTGGACGAAACCTTGCACGCTGCCGGTATCGAATTGTGCGTGGCGGGGATGAAAGATCCGGTCAAGGACAAGCTCAAGCGCTTCGGCTTGTTTGCTCGAATTGGCGAGTCGGCATTCTTTGCCACCATCGGCGCGGCGGTCAGCAGCTATCTCGCGCGGTATCCAGAGCGGTGGGGCACCGAGGAGCACGATGATTTCGATTAGCCGTCGCTCCTCTCATGGCTGAGTCGTCCGCGTATCCGCCGCGGTCAATTGCTCTGCCTCGGTCACCCAACCGCCACCGGTGGCCTTGTACAGGTTGATCATCGAGGTGAACACTGAACCACGGGTCTGCGTGTAGTTGAGTTCGGCGTCGAACAGGCTGCGCTCGGCATCCAACACTTCGATGTAGCTGGTGTAGCCGTTGTCATAACGCAAGCGTGCGTAATGGGCGTAAGTACGCAACGCCTCGACCTGACTGGCCTGGAAAGCCATTTGTTCGCGGGATTTACTCGACGCCACCAAAGCGTTTTCCACATCGCCAAACGCCGATTGAATGGCTTTCTGGTAGGTCAGCAACGCTTCCTGTTGGAAGGCTTCGGCCTGTTGAACCTGGCCGGCGATGGCGCCCCCGGTGAAGATCGGCATGTTCGCCGCGACGCCGTAGGACCAGGTGGCGGCAGGGCCGGTAAACAGGTTCGACAATTGGTTGCTGACCGAACCGAGTAGGCCCGTCAGGGAAATGGTCGGGAAGTACTGGGCCTTGGCTGCGCCGATCTGGGCGTTGGCCGAGATCAGGTTCAGTTCCGCCTGACGCAGGTCGGGACGACGCTCCAGCAAGTCCGAGGGCAGACCGGCAGGCACCGACGGCAACGTCAGTTGTGACAGGTCGCGCCCGCGCAGGATGGGGCCCGGGTTGCGTCCGAGCAGTATCGCCAGCAGGTTCTCCTGCTGCGCCACCAGGGGTTCGAGTTGTGCCACCGACGCGAGGGTTCGCTGATATTCGGACTGATTTTGCGCCAGCTCCATTTCGGAGATGGTCCCGGCGCCAAAACGCAGCTTGAAGATCTCAAAGGAGTCACCGCGCACCTTGGCGGTGGTGCGGGCGATTGCAAGTTCCTGATCCAGATCGCGCAGGGTGATGTAACTGGTCGCGACCGACGACACCAGACTCAGGATTACGCTGCGACGGCCTTCCTCCGAGGCCAGCAGATCGGCACGCGCGGATTCGTTGAGGCGGCGCAGGCGGCCCCAGATGTCCAGCTCCCAGTCGACACTGAGCAGTGCCTGATAATTGCTGTAGATCGGGTCGAGCCCTGAAGTCAACGATGTCGGGCCGTTATCCCGCGGCGCGCGGTTGCGTGAGCCCTGTGCGCCCAGGCCGACCTGGGGAAAGTACAGCGAACGGGTTTGGCCGTAGCGGCCCTGGAATTGCTCGACGCGGGCGGCGGCGATCTTGATGTCCTTGTTCTCGAGCAAGGCGCTGCGGATCAGCTCATTGAGCACCGGGTCCTGGAACTGCTCCCACCACAAGGTGTTGGACAGGTTTTTCGCTTCCTTGTCCGCGTAGCGCCAGCCCGCCGGTGTTTCGATCTCGGGTGCCTTGTAGTCGGGACCGACCATGCAGCCGACCAGGCCCAGGCACACCAGCAAGGCAAATGAGGGCTTATGCATGTCAGTCACCCTCGTGGCGGTGTTGGGGCGCGCCGTGTGGAACGGGGCCCGAATCAGTGGTCTTCTGCTCGGCATCCTTGCTGCCGAACATGCGTTCCACCAGGTAATAGAACAACGGGATGAAGAACACCGCGATCACCGTCGCCGCGAGCATGCCGCCGATTACTCCGGTGCCGATGGAGTGGCGGCTGTTTTCCGAAGCGCCGACCGCAATGGCCAGCGGCACGCACCCGAGGATGAATGCCAGCGAAGTCATGACGATAGGGCGCAGGCGCTCCTTCGCAGCGGTCATGGCGGCATCGTAGGCGGACATGCCGTTCTCTCGGTTGAGCACGGCAAACTCGAAGATCAGGATGGCGTTTTTCGCCGCCAGCGCCACCAGCATGGTCAGGCCGATCTGGAAGTACACGTCGTTGCTCAGGCCTCGGATCAGCACCGCAAGCAATGCGCCGAAGATGGCAAAGGGCACGGCCAGCAGCACGCCGACCGGCAACGACCACTTCTCGTATTGCGCCGCCAGGATCAGGAAGACCATCACCAGGCCGAAGATGAACACCTGTGACGAGGCGCCTCCGCTCTTTTTCTCCTCGAAAGCTTCGCCACTGAGGGCCAGCGAGTAGTCGTTCGTCATGATTTCGGCGCTTATTTCCTCCAGTGCCGCCAGGGCCTGTCCGGTGCTGTAGCCCGGCGCTGCGTTGGCCGTGAGCTTGACGGCGGGGAAGTTGTTGAAGCGGGTCAACAGGTCGGGCCCGGTGACATAACGTGTCGAAAGCACCGCCTTGAGCGGCACCATGTCCAGGCTCTTGTTGCGCACGTAGATCTGCTGCAAGTCTTCGGCCTTGAGACGGTAGGAAGGCTCAGCCTGCAAAATCACCTGCCACAGACGGCTGAACTTATTGAACTGCGACACGTACAGCGAGCCGAACATGGTCTGCATGGCGCTGTACACGTCCTCGACCGGAACGCCCAGTGACTCGGCCTTTTCCCGGTCGACGTCAACCATCAATTGCCGGGAATGGACGTTGAAGGTCGAGGTGATGGCTCCCAGTTCCGGCCGGTCCTTGGCTTTGGCAATCAGGGTGCCGACTACTTCCGCCAACTGATCAACGCCGCCGTCGCCCTTGCTCTGCACCCAGACTTCCATGCCGCCGGTGGTCCCAAGGCCCGGAATGGACGGCGGGTTGACCGGCAGGATGATGCCTTCCTGCACGGTAGAAAAGGCACGCGCAGCTTTCTGGATCACCGCCGGGGCGCTTTGCTGTTCAATGGTGTCCGAGTCCTTGTAGCGCTCCTCGAAATCCTTGAACCCGACGAAAAACGCCGCGGCGTTGTTCTTGTTCTGGCCATCGAGCAGGCTGTAGCCGTTGACGATGGCCACGCCTTCGACCGACGGATCGTTCTGGAAGAAGTCACTGGCGACCTGGCCGACCGCGCCGGTGCGATCCAGGCTGGCGGCGTCGGGCATGATTACTGCGCCCAGGAGATATCCCTGGTCTTCCGGCGGCAGGAAGGCGCTGGGGATGCGCTGAGCCATCAGCACCATCAGCACGATCATCCCGGCGAACAGCAACAACGCCAGCACAAAACGCTTGATCAGGAATGCCACCGAACGCGAGTAGCCCTCGGTCATGCGCTCGAAACTGCGTTCGAACCAACGGAAGAATGCGTTTTTCTCGCCGTGCTGCGGCTTGAGCAGCAAGGCGGCGAGGGCGGGCGACAGTGTGAGGGCGACCAGCCCCGAAATCACCACGGAAATGGCGATGGTAATGGCGAACTGTTTATACAGCTGACCGGTGATGCCGCCCATGAACGCCACCGGGATAAACACGGCGCACAACACCAGCACGATGGCGACCACGGGGCCGGCTACTTCATCCATGGCCCGCTTGGCCGCATCCTTGGGCGTCATCTTGTGCACGTGCATGTTGCGTTCGACGTTCTCGATCACCACGATCGCGTCATCCACCACGATGCCGATGGCCAGCACCATGCCGAACAGTGTCAGCATGTTCACCGAGAACCCCAGCGCGAGCATGCCGACGAAGGTGCCGACAATCGATACCGGCACCGCAATCACCGGAATCAATGTGGCGCGCAGGCTTTGCAGGAAGAGGAACACGACGATCACCACCAAGACCAGCGCTTCGAAAAAGGTGTGGATCACCTCGGAGATCGAGGCACGGGTGAAGGCGGTGGTGTCCATCACGATCTTGTATTCAATGCCTTCGGGAAAGGTCGCCTTCATGTCGGCGAGGGTCTTGGTCACTGCCGCAGAGACGTCAAGGGCGTTGGCGCCAGGCTGCTGGTAGACGGCAATCAGCGTTGCCGGTTTGCCCTGGTACGTGCTGCGTAGCGAGTAGTCCTTCTGCCCGAGTTCGGCGCGGCCGACGTCCTTGAGCCGCACGATGGCACCGCCCTGGTTGCTGGCGCGCAGGATGATGTTCTCGAATTCGGACGGTTCGGTCAGGCGGCCCTTGGTGGTGACGGCAAATGACTGCTCGACGGCGGTGCCGGTGGGCGACTGGCCGACCCGACCGACCGCAAACTGCTGGTTCTGGTTGGCGACGGCCTTTTGCACATCGGCGGCGGTAATGCCCAGTTGGGCCATGCGATCTGGCTTGAGCCAGATGCGCATCGCGTAGTCCGGTGTGCCGAAGATGCTGGCCTGGTTTGCGCCGGGGATGCGCTTGAGCGCATCGAGCACATAAAGGTTGGCGTAGTTGGCCACGTAAGTGCTGTCGTAACGGTCACCTGCGGAAAAGACCGCCAGCACCATCATGAACGCCGAGGATTTCTTCTGGACCTGGATGCCCTGGCTCTGCACGGCGGAAGGCAGTTGCGGCAGGGCCAGGTTGACCCGGTTCTGTACGTCCACCTGGGCCAGCGCCGGGTCGGTGCCGATTTCGAAGAACACGTTGAGGGTCATGTTGCCCGTCGCCGAGCTCGACGAGTTCATGTAGATCATGTTGTCCGCGCCATTGACCTGCTGCTCGATGGGGGCGGCGACGTTATTGGCCACCACCTGCGCATCCGCGCCGGGGTAGGTCGCCGCGACAGTAATTTGCGGCGGCGTGATGTCCGGGTACTGGGCAACGGGCAGCGCCAACATGGCCACGGCACCGGCCAGGGTGATGACGATGGAGATGACCGAGGCAAAGATCGGTCGGTCGATGCAGTAGTGAGAAATGCTCATGGGCTTTTCCCGCCCGTAGCCGCGCCGGCTTTTATGGTTTGACCGGTTTCAGCGGGGGCGGGCGCAGGTGCATTGGCCTCGGTGATTTTCAGCGGCCCGCCGGGTGTCACCCGCAGCGCGCCATCGACGACAATACGTTCGCCGCTGCGCAGGCCCTTGTTGATAAACCAGTTGTCACCTTGCCATTCGCCCACCTCGACTACCCGCTGTTCGGGTTTGCCTTCGGCATTGACCACCCAGACAAAATGACTCTTGGCGCCCTCAAGCACGGCTTTTTGAGGCACCAGGATGGCGTCCGGGCGCGACGCTCCACGGGCCAGCGCACGTACGAACTGGCCTGGGCGCAGCAGGCCGTTGGGGTTGGCGAGCACGGCGCGTACCAGGAAGGTCCCGGTTTCCTGGCTGTAGGATGGGGCGAGGAAGTTGACCTTGCCTTTCTCCGGCACCAGGGTGCCATCGGCCAGCATGATTTCGACGACGAAGTCGCTGCGTGGCGGAAATTTCAGGTGTCCGGCGGCGATTTCGTCGCGGTACTTGAGGTTTTCGTTTTCCGAAAGGCTGAAGTTGACGTACATCGGGTCCATTTGCGAAACCGAGGTCAGCAAGCCGGATTCGCCGGGGGTGACGTAGCTGCCTTCCTGTTTTTTCGCGTCGCTGGACAGGCCGTTGAGTGGCGAGGAAATGGTGGTGTAGCTGAGGTTCAACTGTGCAGTGCGTACCTCGCCCTCGGCGGCAAGCACGGCGGCCTTGGTTTCGCGCTCGGCGCCCACGGCATTGTCCAGGTCCATCTTGCTCACCGCGTTTTGCGCCGCCAACGGGCGCACGCGGGCCAGGGTTGCCTTGGCGACTTCCCAGCGCGCCTGTTGCTGGGCCAATTGCCCCTGGGCCGAGACCAGCGCGGCCTCGAAGGGCTTGCGGTCCATCTGGAACAGGACCTGGCCGGTTTTAACCAGGTCCCCCTCGGTGTACTGGCGTTTGTCGAGAAAGCCGGCAACCCGTGCGCGGATCTCGACTTCACGAGAGCTCTGGGTCTGGGCGACGAATTCGAAGGTGACCGGGGTATCGCGAGCCGTGACGGTCATCACGGTGACATCCGGCGGTTGGCGGGCTGGTGCGACCGGCTCTTTGCCGCAGCCTGCAAGCAGGCTCGAGAGCCCCATCAGAACGACAACTGGCGCGCACAAGCGCTGCCAGACAACGAATGAATTCACACCCATGCCCCCGCTCCCTAAAGGTCTCCCGATCAGAAGCGTAGTCACAAAGTATGCGCTGCGCTAACCGCGATGGAATCGGCACAAAACCCTGTAGGAGCGAGCTTGCTCGCGATGGACTCCAGGACAACGCGGGGCGTCAGGTATCCAGCGTTATCGTTGACCTCCATCGCGAGCGTGCTCGCTCCTACAGGGGGCTGTCATCAAATGAAAAGCCATTGTCGCCCGATGACAAGCGACTTCCCGGTCACCGCCCTACAGTCCAATCAGCGCAATTCGACAATGCTGACTGGGGAATAACAAAAATGGCCAAAGCCGTACGCTTCTACGAAACCGGTGGTCCCGAAGTGCTTCGTTATGAAGAGGTCGAGGTGGGTGACCCGGGCCCGGGCCAGGTGCGCCTGCGCCACGTGGCCGTCGGCCTGAACTACGCCGACACCTATTTCCGCAACGGTACTTATCCGATTCCGATGCCCAACGGCATGGGCGTCGAAGCGTCCGGGGTTGTCCAGGCCATTGGCGAGGGCGTGAGCAACGTCCAGGTGGGTGATCGCGTCACCTATACGGGCTTTCTCAATACCTTGGGTGCCTACAGCACCGAGCGCCTGATCCCGGCGGCACCGCTGATCAAGCTGCCGGAAACCATCAGTTTCGAAACAGCGGCGGCCATGACCATGCGCGGCCTGACGTCGTCGTACCTGATGCGCCGTATCTACGATTTCAAGGCCGGTGACAGCATCCTGCTGCACGCCGCAGCCGGCGGGGTCGGCCTGATTGTTTCGCAATGGGCCAAACTGCTCGGCCTCAATGTGATCGGCACCGTGTCCACCGAGGCCAAAGGTGAAATTGCCAAGGCCCACGGCTGCAATCATGTCATCAACTACAGCCATGAAGACGTCGCCCAGCGCGTTCGCGAGCTGACCGATGGCGTGGGCGTCAATGTGGTGTTCGACAGCGTCGGCAAGAACACTTTCGCCGGCTCCCTGGACTCGCTCAAACGTCGGGGCCTGATGGTGTGCGTCGGCACTGCGTCCGGTCCGATCCCGGCGTTCGATCCGGTGATGCTGGCCATGAAGGGCTCGCTGTTTCTGACCCGTCCGGCCCTGGCTGACTACATCGCCGACCCTGCGGAAAAAGCTGCCCTGGCTGGCGAGTTGTTCGATCACGTCGGCAGCGGCCGGATCAAGATCGAGATCAACCAGCACTATGCGTTGCAGGACGCCGTCCAGGCCCACCGTGACCTGGAATCGCGCAAGACTACCGGCTCTTCGATTTTCGTCATCTAAGGGAGTGCCCTGCCATGAAAGTCGAACAATTGACCTGCAGCCTCGGCGCTGAACTGCAAGGCGTAAACCTCGCCGATGCAGTGCATGACGACGGGCTGTTCGCCGAAATCCGCGCGCAGTTACTCCAGCACCGGGTGTTGTTCCTGCGTGACCAGGACATCAGCCGCGCCGACCACGTGGCGTTTGCCCGGCGTTTCGGTGAGCTGGAAGACCATCCGGTGGCGGGCAGCGACCCTGACCATCCGGGGCTGGTGCGCATCTACAAGAACCCTGATCAGCCGATGGACCGCTACGAAAACGCCTGGCACACCGATGCCACCTGGCGCGAGGCGCCGCCGATGGGCTGCGTGCTGCGCTGCGTCGAGTGCCCGCCGGTAGGCGGTGACACCATGTGGGCGAACATGGTCCAGGCGTACGCCAATTTGCCGGAAGACGTGAAGGTCAAGATCGCCGACCTGCGCGCCCGCCACAGCATCGAAGCCAGTTTTGGCGCGGCGATGCCCCTGGAAAAACGCCTGGCGCTCAAGGCGATGTACCCGGACGCCGAGCACCCGGTGGTGCGCACCCACCCGGAAACCGGGGAAAAGGTGCTCTTCGTCAACGCTTTCACCACGCATTTGAGCAACTACCACACCCCGGACCGTGTGCGCTTCGGGCAAGACGCCAACCCCGGTGCCGGTGAGTTGCTGCGCTACCTGATCAGCCAGGCCTACATCCCGGAATATCAGGTGCGCTGGCGCTGGAAGCCCAACAGCATTGCCATCTGGGACAACCGCAGCACCCAGCATTACGCCGTCATGGACTACCCGCCGTGCCATCGCAAGATGGAGCGCGCCGGGATCATCGGTGACAAAACCTACTGATTTTTTGCATCCGCACTCGTAAAGCGCCCGCCCGGCAGGACTCCAGGCGGGCGGGACAATCATAAGAACTGGAGTAACCCATGCAATTCTTCGACGATTCCCTGCACCCCGAAACCATGGAAAAGGTGGTGATCACCGTGGCCCCGTACGGCCCGGAATGGATGCCGCAAGACTTTCCCGAAGACATCCCACTGACCATGGACGAGCAAGTGCAGAAGGCGGTGGACTGCTACGAAGCCGGCGCCACGGTGCTGCACCTGCATGTGCGTGAGCTGGATGGCAAGGGGTCCAAGCGTTTGTCCAAGTTCAACGAACTGATTGCCGGTGTGCGTGAAGCGGTGCCGGACATGATCATCCAGGTCGGTGGTTCGATTTCCTTTGCTCCGGAAAGCGAAGGCGAAGCGGCCAAATGGCTGTCCGACGACACCCGCCACATGCTGGCGGAGCTGACGCCGAAACCGGATCAGGTGACAGTCGCCATCAACACCACCCAGATGAACATCATGGAGTTGCTGTATCCGGAGTACCTGAAGGGCACGTCGCTGGACAATCCCATGGTGCATGCCGCCTATAGCGAAATGACCGTACCGGCAGGTCCGGCCTGGGTTGCCGAGCACCTCAAGCGTCTGATGGACAACGGCATCCAGCCGCATTTCCAACTGACCGGCATGCACGCCCTGGAAACCCTGGAGCGCCTGGTGCGTCGTGGCGTGTACATGGGCCCGCTGAACCTGACCTGGATCGGTATTGGCGGTGGTTTCGACGGTCCGAACCCGTTCAACTTCTTCAACTTCATCCACCGCGCGCCGGACGGCTGCACCTTGACCAGCGAGTCGCTGCTCAAAAACGTCATGCCCTTCAACACCATGTCGATGGCGATGGGACTGCACCCGCGTGTGGGCAATGAGGACACTATCATTGATCACAAGGGTGATCGGTTTGGTTCGGTCGATCAGATCCGGCAGACCGTGCGCATCGCCCACGAATTGGGTCGCGAAATCGCCACCGGCAAAGAAGCCCGTGAGATTTATCGCATCGGTGTGAAGTACAACAGCATCGAACAGACCCTGCTGGCCAACGGCATGGCCCCCAACCGCAAGGCTGGGCAAAAGGGCGTGCCGCAACGCGGCTGACCGGTGGCGGGTGGGGCCCTGTGGTCACGCGCTCGCCGAATCGCTACACGCTTGATAACAACAATAAAACAAAGCTTCGAGGAGGCTGAATGGCCTTTCACCCAATCGCCGCAGACGACGATGTCGTCGCGGTCGCACGCCCATACGCCTGGATCGTCTTTGCGCTGACGTTCGGCCTGTTGATTTCCGACTACATGTCGCGCCAGGTGTTGAACGCCGTGTTCCCGCTGCTCAAGGGCGAATGGGCCCTGAGCGACGGTCAGCTCGGGTTGCTCAGCGGCATCGTTGCACTGATGGTCGGGCTGCTGACGTTCCCGCTGTCGCTGCTGGCCGACCGGTTTGGTCGGGTCAAGAGCCTGGCGCTGATGGCGCTGCTCTGGAGCCTGGCCACCCTGGGCTGCGCCCTGGCCCAGGACTATCAGCAGATGTTCGTCGCCCGGTTCATGGTCGGCGTCGGCGAAGCGGCCTACGGCAGCGTCGGCATTGCCGTGGTGATTTCGGTGTTCCCCAAACACATGCGCGCCACTCTGGCGAGTGCGTTCATGGCCGGTGGCATGTTCGGCTCGGTGCTGGGCATGGCCCTTGGTGGGGCCATCGCCGCGAAGCTTGGCTGGCGCTGGTCGTTCGCCGGCATGTCGCTGTTTGGCCTGGTGCTGGGTCTGCTGTACCCGATCATCGTCAAGGAGGCGCGCATCGCTCCGCAACGTGCTGCCCAGGCGGCCAAGGCGACAGCGCGGGTCAAACAGCCCTTGCGCACGCTGTGGTCGAGCCGGTCGGTGGTGGCGACATACGTCGCCAGCGGATTGCAGTTGTTCGTCGGCGGCACGGTGATGGTGTGGATCCCCAGCTACCTCAACCGCTATTACGACATGCCCACCGACAAGGCCGGTGGCATGGCGGCGGTCATCGTGCTGTGCAGCGGCGCCGGGATGATCCTGTGCGGCATGCTCAGCGACCGGCTTTGCCGAAACGCCCCCGAGCGTAAGGTCAACCTGGCCATCGCGTTCTGCCTGGGCAGTTGCCTGCTGCTGTCGGCGGCGTTTGCCCTTCAGGCCGGGCCGTTGCAACTGCTGCTGATCTGCCTGGGCATGTTGATTGCCACGGGCACTACCGGCCCTTGCGGCGCCATGGTTGCCAACCTGACCCATTACTCGGTGCACGGCACCGCGTTCGCCACGCTGACCCTGGCCAACAACATGCTGGGCCTGGCGCCGGGGCCCTTCCTGACCGGGCGAGTGTCTGACCTGATTGGCCTGCATGCAGCGTTTCAACTGGTGCCGCTGGTCAGCCTCGGAGCTGCGGCGGTGTTCTTTTATGCCAGGTGTCATTACCACAAAGATATTGCCCGGCTGGCGGGTCAGAGCGTGCCTGAGCCTGTCAGTGAAGCCGGGCTAGAGGTGAAGTTGTGAGTCGTCGTTTACGTATTGATGTGTTTTTCGATTTCATCTGCCCCTGGTGCCTGATCGGCAAGCGTCAATTGGAGCATGCCCTGGTGCAGTTTCGCAGTCGGCACCCGGACGTACAGGTCACCGCCATCTGGCATGGGGTGCAGTTGTTGCAGCAATTACCGGTAGAAGGCGAGCCTTTCACCGATTTCTACCGCAAGCGCCTGGGTAACGCCGAGGCCATGACCCTGCGCCAGTCACAGGTACAGCAGGCAGCGGCGGCGGTTGGCCTGGCGATAGATTTGAGCCGCATTGCGACGATGCCCAACACTGGCGACGCCCATCGTCTGTTTGATCGCGTCAGCGTGACCGGCAATGAAACCCAGCGAGAAATGCTGCTCGAAAGGCTTTTCGCCGCCTACTTCTACAGGCGCGAAAACCTCGGGTGCCGTGAGACTTTGCTCGCCATCTGCCGGTCCTGCGGTATTGACCCGCAATCGGTGGCCGATTGTTTGAAGGGCGACGGTAGACCCTTTGGCGGATTGCCCGGCGCTCCCAGTGGGGTGCCGAGTTTCCAGATCGATCGCCGCATCACGGTGATTGGTGCGCAACCGGCCCAGGCGCTTCTGGGAGCAATGAGCGAAGCGTTGAAGGAAAGCATTCGCGAGCGCGAGTCGGCATGACCCGGCGCATTCCCGTGCCGGCCGGCAAATACCCGCAGGCCGGTGGCCGGGCACTGTTTGAATTCGAAGACAAAAGCCTGGCGTTGTTCAACGTCGACGGGCAACTGTTCGTCATCGACGACAGTTGTCCGCATCAAGGGGCGTCGTTATGCGGAGGGCGGCTTGATGGACAGGTCATCCAATGCTGCGCCCATGGGCTGCGTTTCGACCTGCGCAGCGGTTATCTGCTCAATTCCAATCTGGTCAAAGTCAACAATTATCCGGTCGAGATCATCGACGACCAGGCGTTCATCATTCTTTGCGAGGAGGCCGCGCCATGAGCGCCATTGCCCTGACCCGAATCCACAGCCGCACCCGCGAACTGGCCCCGGGTTTCATCGTCAGCCTGATCGTTGCTGCCGCGGCTTCGTTCCTGTCCGAACACTACGGTGCGCCGGTCATGCTGTTTGCGCTGCTGTTGGGCATGGCCCTGAATTTCCTGGCCGGGGAGGGTTCGTGCAAGGCCGGCATCGAGTTTACCGCACGCAGTGTGTTGCGCATTGGCGTGGCACTGCTGGGCATGCGTATCACCCTGGAGCAGATGGTGGCGCTGGGCTGGAAACCGGTGGCGCTGGTGGTGATTCTGGTGGTGGTGACCATCGGTGTGTCGGTGGTCGCGGCCAAGGCGCTGGGTTTTCAGCGACTGTTCGGCATGCTGACCGGTGGCGCGACGGCGATCTGCGGTGCTTCGGCAGCGTTGGCACTGGCGGCGGCGCTGCCTAACCATCCGCAAAAAGAGAAGGCCACGCTGTTCACCGTGATCGGGGTGTCCGCGCTGTCGACGCTGGCAATGATTGTCTACCCGATGATTGCCAACTGGCTGGCGTTGTCGCCGCAGGTGGCCGGCGTGTTCCTGGGCGCGACCATCCATGACGTGGCCCAGGTGGTGGGCGCCGGTTACAGCATGTCCACGGAAACCGGCGATACGGCGACGGTGGTCAAGTTGATGCGCGTGGCCATGCTGCTGCCGGTGATCGTCACGGCAGCGATGATCACCCGCCTGCAAGGCGCCGACCCCACCGGCAAGCGCCCGCCGCTGTTGCCGTGGTTCGCGGTCGGCTTCCTGATCCTGGCCTGCATCAACAGCACCGGCTGGGTGGCGCCAGCGGTGCAGGGGTCGGTCAATGAGCTGTCGCGCTGGTGCCTGGTGGTGTCTATCAGTGCGCTGGGCATGAAGACCCAGCTCAAGGAGCTGGCGTCGGTGGGCATCAAGCCCATCCTGCTGATGGTGGGTGAGACGGTATTCCTGGTTGCGCTGGTGCTGGTGTTGCTGCACTGGGGCGCGTGAATGGCAGGGCCTCATTGCGTCCCACCTCCTCGGCGCAATGAGGTTGTCGACTGGTGTTGCACACACCGGTTGTTTTGCGGCGACTGTACCAGCAGTCGCCGTTTTTTTGTTTTGTGCTTGACCCATTCCCTGTAGGAGCGGGCTTGCCCGCTAAATAATCCTGAGGCCGCCGCGGTGAATCAGGCTTCCCGCGTCATCGTTCACCACCATCGCGAGCAAGCTCGCTCCTACAGTGATTGGGGGTTGCCGCAAGAGCAAAACC
>Ga0308165_1000559_pt1 | contig 66578 bp, 44 predicted proteins | sample PhyWR2_FD_201032 | JGI IMG/M metagenome (GOLD analysis project Ga0308165, IMG submission 201032) | Phyllosphere microbial communities from UC Gill Tract Community Farm, Albany, California, United States - DLSLW.R2 | ecosystem: Host-associated > Plants > Phyllosphere > Unclassified | place: USA... | reverse complement strand
TTGCTTTACCATATGGTGTAGAAGGTTTCGTACCAACTAAACACATGGTTAAAGAAGATGGTACTTCAGTTAAAGCTGAAGAAACCAATGACTTCAAAATCATTGAATTCAACAAAGAAGCAAAACGCATTGTAGTATCTCACGCCCGTATCTGGGAAGAGGTTAAAGCTGAAGTTCTTGCAGAAGAACGCGCTACTAAGAAAAAAGAAGCAAAAGCATCAATCACTGCAGTGAAAAAAGTTAAAGATTCTGTAGAGAAATCTACTTTAGGAGACTTAGACGTATTGGCTCAATTGAAATCGCAATTAGAAGGCGAAGAAAGCAAAGCTAAAAAAGGCTAGTTCTTTTTAACTGAATATATTAATCCCGATAGCGAAAGTTATCGGGATTTTTTTTTTATATTAAGCTGTCATGCTGAAGCACGAAGCATCTTTTTCATTGCTTACAGATGCTTCGTACCTCAGCATGACAGTCATTTTTAATGGCGCTAACCAGTTACAAACCTTTTGTAACAAAATAATCCGTTCTTCTATACTTATTCCATGCATCCCTCGCATTATTACTACTTTTGAAAAGCGTAACCAAGTCTTTTCATCATGAGAAAATTTATCCTATTATTTTTAACAATTGTTGCTTTTAAACTTTCGGCACAAGAAATAAGTTTAATTCCATTGCCTGTTAGGCTGGAAATTAAACAAAAAACCTCCCCTTTTGTACTTGATCAAAACACGCGGATTGTTGCCCCAGATTCTCTGATCAATAGCGTAGCATTTTTTAAAGATTATCTTTTAAAATATTATAACATTACCATCAACAGGGATTCTACTTCAGCTAAAAAAAACAATGTAATTAAACTTGTGGTAAACAACATTAAAACGGTCAATCCAGATCGTTACGAACTCACTAGCGATAACAAACAAATTCAGGTTATTGCATCTTCATCAAAGGGGATTTTCTACGGCATACAAACGTTGATTCAGCTTTTATCCTATTCAAACAAATCTCTTCCCGTTCAAATTCCCGCTGTTTCGATCACCGATTACCCCCGTTTCGATTACCGCGGCATGCACCTGGATGTAAGCCGGCATTTTTTTGATGTCGACTTTGTAAAGCAGTACATTCATTATTTAGCCTTACATAAAATGAATTATTTCCATTGGCATTTAACCGATGATCATGGCTGGAGGATCGAAATCAAAAAATACCCAAAACTGACCGAAATAGGTGCCTGGCGCGACGGTAGTATTGTTGGGCTGTGGCCAGGTAAAGGGAATGAAGGTATCAAATACCAGGTTTTACCAAATGAAGTAAAAATTACACCAAAAGATGCTGTGATTAAAACAGATGGTATCCGCCATGGTGGTTTTTATACCCAGGAGCAAATTAAAGAGGTAATTGATTACGCTGCAAAACGTTACATCACCATTATCCCTGAAATTGAAATGCCCGCACATAGCATGGCTTTGCTTGCCGCATATCCTGAATTAGGTACCGAACCAAATAAGAAATATACGGTACCGCAAACCTGGGGAATGATGAACAAGTACAACAACGTTCTTCAGGCAAGCGATACGACTTTTAAATTTTTAGACAATGTACTTACAGAGGTGATGGATCTATTCCCATCGCAATACATCCATATTGGTGGCGATGAGGCTTCGAAGGTGTGGTGGAAACAATCAGCAGTTTCGCAAAAAATCATGAAGGAAAACGGCCTAAAAAACGAAAGCGAATTACAGAGCTATTTCATCCGCAGGATAGAAAAATTTGTGAACAGTAAGGGTAAAACCATTATTGGCTGGAATGAAATTTTACAGGGCGGCCTCGCACCAAATGCTGTTGTAATGAGCTGGCAAGGTGAAAAAGGAGGCATAGAAGCTGCCAGGCAAAACCACAAGGCCATTATGACACCTGAAAATAAAATGTATTTCAACCACGGCCAATTTGTGAAAGAAGATAGCTTAACCGCCAGTACGCCATCATTACTTGCAGATGTGTATAACTATGAGCCCGTTCCGGTAGATTTGACCGTTGAACAGGCAAAATACATCTGGGGAGCGCAAGGCTGTTTATGGAGTGAGTACATTACCAATCCGGCTAAAGTACAATATATGCTTTTCCCCCGGCTGGATGCGCTTAGCGAAATTTTATGGAGCCCGAAAGAAAAAAGAAATTACCCGGATTTTCAGAAAAGGCTAAAAACACAATTTAAACGATACGATTTAATGGGAATTACCTATTCGAAGCGGTATCTAGAAAATTAATGGATGAGCTGGTTTAGTGCCTGCATCTGGTATGCCCCGGGTGTAATACCGACCATCTTTTTAAATGCCCGGATAAAATAATTGGCATCACTAAAACCAAGTTCGTAACTAATTGATGCTACCTTTGCCCCAGGTTGTGCAAGCAAAATCTTGGCTTTATTAATCTTTTCTGTCAAAATAAAATCGTTGGGGCTAATCCCCAGTTCACGCTTAAACAACCTGTAAAAGGTGGCCTTGCTCATACAGGCTTTATCGCTCAAACTGTTGATACTGATCTTCTCATTCAGATTGGTTTTGATATAGTTGAGCACAAAAGCCAATGGGTTTTGATTTAGGTTGTAGTGTTCATCACTAATTGTTTTCAGGTTTTGGGTCTGCATAATGCGCACCAAAAGTTCCTTTAAAGTTAAATCGGCGAGTACATCTTTTTCCGTTGTACGCTCGGAGCAGATTCTGATTACTTTATTGATCAGGTAGGCAATCTCTTCATTGTTATAAAAATGGTATTCATCGTAATTTAACAGCCATTTTTCATTGCTCCCTTCTTTTGGAAAAAATTCGTTTAGGTAGGCAATTGTTTTCTGGATCTGCTCCTGATCGATAGCCAGCGCAATACATTGGGTAGGATTAAGATTGGTAGCCTCCGGAAAATCAATCTCCATTGTAACTGCCGGGGGTACAATAACCGTTTGTCCGGGGAAATAATCAAATCCTTTCTTATCGAACAGGTGCATTACCTTTTTGCCCCTCAACATACTTGTAATTACAAAATCGTTAAAGGTTAGCGGAACTTTATAGGATTCGGTATAGGTTTCAAAAACATTTAATTCGCAACGTTCTAAGGTATAAGAAGTTCTGTTTTCTACCAAAGTTTGCAACTTTTCTGAAGCACTGAGCTTTACCTGATCTAATGTATGTTGCATAACCGAAAAGATATATAATTAAACGTGTTTAATAAGATATCAAATATAACAATTTCATTTATCAATGTTTTTAATCTGGCAGGCTATTGTGCGATCGGATGTCCAAATTCCAACTATTTAACACTTGCACCCGCTACAGCGTAAAACCTGAAACGATAATGCTATCGATTGAGCCGATTTTACTACCGCTTCCGATCGCTTTGCCATTAGGTTTGTATTAACCAAATCTTTTAACCGCAAAAGTCATTATGAGCAGTCCCATTAAAAATGCTATTCCATTATCGGCTCATTATGGTTTTTAAAAATTAATATTCAATAATAATTATGGAAAATTTAATCGAGAAACCATCATTCAAATCGCATTACGACAATTATATCGGCGGAAAATTTGTACCACCGGTTAAGGGCGCTTATTTCGATAATATTTCGCCGATTGATGGCAAAGTTTTTACCAAAGCTGCACACTCTACCAAAGAAGATTTAGCATTGGCTGTTGATGCCGCACATGAGGCCTTTAAAACCTGGAGTAAAACTTCTTCTACCGAAAGGAGCATCATCCTGAACAAAATTGCACAAAGGATGGAAGATAACCTCGAATACCTGGCAACTGTAGAAACTATCGACAATGGGAAAGCCGTTAGGGAAACCTTAGCCGCCGATTTACCATTGGGCATAGATCATTTCAGGTACTTTGCAGGCGTAATCCGCGCCGAAGAAGGTTCGTTATCAGAACTCGATCAAAATACCGTTTCGCTAATTGTACACGAGCCGATTGGAGTAGTGGCCCAGATTATCCCATGGAATTTTCCGCTATTAATGGGCATCTGGAAATTGGCCCCTGCCCTGGCTGCAGGAAACTGTGTGGTTTTAAAACCTGCAGAAAGTACCCCGATATCGATCATGGTTTTAATGGAACTGATTGGCGATTTATTGCCTCCGGGTGTGGTAAACGTGGTAAATGGATTTGGCGCAGAGCTTGGCCGTGCACTGGTTACCAACCCTAAAATATCGAAAGCGGCCTTTACAGGTTCAACCCCTACCGGTAGATTGGTTATGCAATATGCTACCGAAAACATTATTCCGGTTACTTTAGAGCTGGGCGGAAAATCGCCAAACGTATTTTTTAGCTCGGTGATGGCCGAAGATGATGCCTTTTTAGATAAGGCGGTAGAAGGCGCCGTAATGTTTGCGTTAAACCAGGGTGAAATATGTACCTGTCCTTCGCGTTTATTGATCCAGGAAGATATTTACGAAAAATTTATTGCAAAGGTAATCGAAAGAACCGAAGCCATTAAAATCGGTAGCCCCTTGGATAGAACCGTGATGATGGGTGCACAGGCATCTAAAATCCAGTTCGAGAAAATTTCGGCCTATATTAAACTGGGTAAAGAAGAAGGTGCCGAGGTTTTAACAGGTGGTGAAATAAATGAACTTCCCGGCGAACTTGGTGGCGGTTACTATATTAAACCGACCATTTTTAAAGGCCACAATAAAATGCGGATTTTCCAGGAGGAAATTTTTGGCCCGGTGCTGGCCGTTACTACCTTTAAAACCGTTGAAGAAGCCATTGAAATTGCGAACGACACCTTATATGGCTTGGGCGCCGGCGTGTGGACAAGAGATGCCCATGAGCTTTATCAGGTACCGAGAGCTATCCAGGCCGGCCGTGTTTGGGTAAACCAATACCATGCTTACCCGGCAGGAGCACCTTTTGGTGGTTACAAACAATCGGGCGTAGGCAGAGAAAACCATAAAATGATGCTGGGCCATTACCGCCAGACCAAAAATATGCTGATTTCTTACGATAAAAATAAATTGGGTTTCTTTTAATGAGCAAAAGTTTAGAACAATCCAGCTTAGTGGATCATGGTTAATGGTTTGATGGCTGATAACCTGATGGTTTAAGGCAATGACCTAATAAAATCATGGTTGATAATTTATTGGTTGATGGCCTGGTTGGTGATAAGGCAAATTTATAGGACAAGTTATTTAGGCGCCATAGTGGTCAACAATTTAACCATGAACGATCAATCATGAAACCATGAACCATCAACTATAAACGCGATAAAATACAAAACCACGATGATAGAACGTATAGAAAGTACAGAAAAGGCAAAAGAACTCATCGCAGTATTAAAAGAAAAGCATGGTGAGCTGATGTTTTATCAAGCCGGTGGTTGTTGCGAAGGTACGCAGCCACAATGTTTCGAAAAAGGAGGCTATTACCTACGGATGAATGATGTTTGTTTGGGCGAGGTTGAAGGCTGTGAATTTTGGGTAGACAGAGATCTGTTTGAATATTGGAAATTTTCGCATTTTACCTTGGATGTACTGGATGGATTTGGCGTAGGCGGCTTCTCTTTAGAAACCCCACTGCAAAAAACCTTTAAGGTACACTACCGCTTATTTACCGAAGAAGAATTAAAGAACTTAACTCCTGTAAAAATTGCAGAGTAATTGTTGTTTATTGGTTTAAACAGGGCCGGTTTGGAGTAATCTAGCCGGCCATTTTTGTTTATACTTAAGGGTTGGTCAGGATTTGTAATCCAGACCTATCGAAATGCGGATTTTAAATCCGCAGCTCACAAAGCCGGGATTATAAATCCCGACTAACGATTTTTTAAAAATAAATGCAATCTTTGCATTCAAAATTAAACCATGAGGAAATTACTTGCCGTTATCTGTACCATCATTACTTTGTTTGCCATTAAAGAAGCGGTATATGTTTTCATTTCACAGGAAGCAGACATGGTTAAGCAGCGCCCCATCCTGATTGTAATTTCACTGAGCATTTGTATCCCGTTAATTGTGTTATCGCTTTGGTTGTGGAAGCCGCGAATAAAAAACAACGATCAGCAAAACTAAACACTTATTTTTGCTATATATCAGGCTCTTCAGTTGTTGATTAATTTATTGGCGATAAAACAATAATCCTGTACATTAGCCTTTATTATTAAGCTGTTAACCATGTATATTTCAATCAATAATGAACTGTTTTTAAAAGAGGATGCCAATATCTCAGTAGCCGATCTTGCCATCCAAAGGGGCTATGGAATTTTCGATTTTCTAAAAACGATCAGTAATAAACCAATTTTTATACAGGACTATTTCAACCGCTTCTATCATTCGGCCAAAGAAATGAATCTTGAAGTTGAGCTTAACCGCGACCAGCTTTACGAAACCATTTTAAAACTCATCGAAAAAAACAATATCCCAAATTCGGGCATCAAGATTATCCTTACCGGTGGCTTTGCTGAAGATGGCTACACCATGGTAAAACCAAATCTGATCATTATTCAAACCCCTTTAAATATTATCGAAACCGAAACCAAGAAAGGGATTGCACTGGTGAGCTATAACCACCAAAGGCAAATACCCCACGTAAAAACCATCGATTATTTACAGGCCATCCGTTTGCAGAAATTTGTAAAGGAGAATGGTGCCGACGACCTGCTCTACCACAACAACGGCAAGGTAAGAGAATGCCCAAGGGCAAATTTCTTTATCGTTACCGATGATGAGATTATCACCGCGAAAAACGAAATCTTAAACGGGATTACAAGAAAGAAAATTTTAAGTCTGGATATCCCAGGTTATACCTTTGTGGAGAGGGATTTTACCTTAGATGAAGTTTACCAGGCCAAAGAGGCTTTTATCAGCAGTTCTACCAAAAATGCTTTTCCGGTTGATCAAGTTGATGGAAAATTAATTGGCGACGAAAAAAACAACATCACCACATTAATAAACAACAAGCTGCTGGCATTAATAGAAGCCGACCAGAACAGTTGAAACGGTGGGTTTTTCGCCCCGGATAGCTGCAGAAAACTGGCCACCTAAACCGGATGGAAACGGCAGCTTCCGATTTTCAATCGGGACTACAGTGTACAGCCGGACTAACGTTAAAATGAAAAACAGGAATCGCTTTTCAAAGCATAAAGACTAAAGCGGAAAGACGAAAGACTAAAGCATAAAGACTAAAGTGGAAAGACTAAAGCGGGACAATAGTATACAGACGGAATAACATTAAAAACCGTGAAGTAATAAGGTCTATTTTTTAAACATTGGAATAGAACATTTTAACAACCAAAGCCTAAAACAATCCACATTCAACTTTATAACCTAAAAACATTTTTATATATTTGCCCAATCCTTCTTCAATGCAAAAGAAAACACTTCTTGACGGACAAAAAATTCAGATTACAATTAAGAGGCTTTGCCATCAATTAATTGAAAACCACGACGATTTCGCAAATACCGTTTTAATCGGCATCCAGCCAAGGGGTATTTTTTTAGCCGACCGTATTCACCAGGAACTTGAACAAATTCTTAAAAACAAGAAAATTTTAAAGGGAAACCTTGATATTACTTTCTTTAGAGACGATTTCAGGCGCAAAGATGGTTTGGTTACAGCAAGCAGCAATTCGATCGATTTTATTATCGAAGGCAAAAAAGTAATCTTAATTGATGATGTACTTTGGACCGGCAGAACCATTAGGGCAGCACTTGATGCCTTATTGGCTTATGGCCGCCCTGAGAAAGTGGAACTCCTGGTTTTAATAGACCGTAGGTTTAGCAGGCATTTACCGATTGAGCCCGATTATATCGGCCACCAGGTAGATAGCTTAAATTCGCAACAGGTAAAAGTAACCTGGGCGAGTGAAGGAAGTGAAGACAAAGTGATTTTAATATCGGATAACAACAAATAAAAATGGCAGCAGAAAAACTATCAACCCGACATCTTTTAGGTATTAAAGATATTAACCGGAATGATATCGAATTGATTTTCGAAACTGCAGATAATTTCAAGGAAGTGATTAACAGGCCAATTAAAAAAGTGCCTTCACTCCGTGATATTACGATTGCCAATATTTTCTTCGAAAACTCTACCCGTACCAAACTTTCTTTCGAACTTGCCGAAAAAAGGCTTTCGGCAGATGTAGTTAATTTTGCCGCATCATCTTCATCGGTAAGCAAAGGTGAAACCTTAATCGATACGGTAAACAACATCTTATCAATGAAAGTTGATATGGTGGTGATGCGTCACCCTTATGCAGGCGCCGGTCAGTTTTTAAGCAAACACGTAAAGGCCCAGATTGTAAATGCTGGAGATGGTGCGCACGAACATCCTACGCAGGCCTTACTTGATGCTTTCTCCATCCGCCAGAAACTGGGCGATGTGGCAGGCAAAAAAGTGGTTATCGTAGGCGACATCCTCCACTCGCGCGTAGCCATCTCGAACATTCTTTGCCTGCAGCGCTTAGGTGCCGAAGTAATGGTTTGCGGACCAACAACATTAATTCCAAAACACATCCACCAACTGGGTGTAAAAGTAGAACATAACCTGATTAAAGCCCTTAACTGGTGCGATGTAGCCAATATGCTACGTATACAGCTAGAGCGCCAGGATATTAAATATTTCCCGTCTCTAAGGGAATATGCCATGATGTACGGCCTAAACAAACAGATTTTAGATAACCTCGATAAAGAAATCATCGTAATGCACCCAGGGCCGATAAACCGCGGCGTGGAAATTACCAGCGATGTGGCCGACAGCAAACAATCGATCATTTTAGAACAGGTAGAAAATGGTGTAGCGGTAAGGATGGCAGTGTTGTATCTGCTGGCAAGCCAGGGTTAAGTTTGGAGTTTGGAGTCTTCAGTCTAGAGTCCTTAGTCTGGAGTCGTTAGTCTTGATGTTCATTGGTCAATAGTGCATTAGTGCGCGGCTTAACGGTATATAGAAAGTCTTGAGTCGGTAGTCGATATGCCTAAACAGGTATTAAGTTAAGCAATTTTCACAGGCGGTTAATCGGTTTAAACAGTTAACCAATTGATAGTTTTCAGTTAGCAGTTGGCATGGCCAATTAACCGATTTAAATAATTAACCAGTTCCCAGTTATCAGTTTATAGTTACATAGTCAATTAACCAGTTAACTCTATTCTCTAAACATTCTAGCCTTTACCTTTCAACATCCAAACTCTGCAAATCAACTACGCAATTTGCATTACCAATGAACTAATGACAAATGAACCAATGAATCAGCTTTTTTCCACAATCGTACCTTTCTCAATACCAAACCAAAAAACCCTTCGTTAATTGTGTTATTAACAGATGTTAATTACTTCTGTTGATAAGCTTTGATACTATTTCTAATTTAGTACCAACCATATTTGAAACCAATGCAGAAAAAATACTTACTAATTCCGCTATTTTTAGCTGGAAGTTTTAGCACCTACGCCCAAGTTAGCGCTGTGCAGAACCTCAACAAAAACTATCAAACGGGCTTAGAATTATTAGACAAAGAGAAGTACACCGCAGCCGCACAACAGTTTAAACTCGTTGAGCTGCAACGTTATAAACCCTCTACCCAAACGGAAAGTAATGCCGAATTATCATTACTGAAAGAGAACGCGAAATTCTACGCTGCCGTTTGCGCACTAGAACTTACCAACAGCGATGCCGAAAGTTTATTCCAGGCATTTATACGCGATTATCCGCTAAACCCGAACACCAAACTGGCTTATTTTTATGTTGGAAAAACTTATTTCAACCAAAAAAACTATAAAAAGGCTTTAGAATGGTTCGAAAAAACAGATCCTTCTACCCTTTCGGGTAAACAGAGAAACGAGTATCAGTTTAAACAGGGCTATGCTTATTTCGAGTTGAAAGATTACGATAAGGCTGAGCCTTTATTCGAAAAAGTTAAAAAGGAAGAAGGCGATTTTCAGGAAAGTGCTACTTATTACTTTGCTTACATCAACTATTTAAACAAAGAGTATAAAACGGCACTGGCCAATTTCGAGAAATTAAAAGGCTCTCCTACTTACGAGGCCAGTTACCCGTATTACATCACTTCGATGTATTATCTTGATGAGCGTTATGATGATGTAATCAGTTATGCCCTTGCTTCTATCCAAAAAACCAAACAGCAGTTCGAACCAGAAATGTTGAGTTTGGTTGCGGCTTCCTACTTCGCAAAATCTGAGTTTAAAAATGCAGAGAAGTATTTCGCCGAATATTATGCAAAAGATAAGAGCGAAACCAAAAATAACCTTTTCATTTACCAATACGGATATTCATTATTTCAGAACAAGAAATATAAAGAATCGGTTGCCGTTTTAGAAAAACTCAATACCGACGATATTTACCTACAAAATGGTATGCATACTTTGGGTAAGGCTTTTATCCAATTGGGCAATAAACAAAAAGCCCAAAGTGCTTTTTTCAGGGCATCGCGCTTAAGTTTCGATAAAGGCATTCAGGAAGAAGCCTGGTTAAATTATGCCAAATTAAGCTACGAACTCGAATTTCACCAGCAGGCATTAGAAGCTACACAGGGTTTCTTAAAAACTTTCCCAAAATCGCGCAAGATTAACGAAGCCAAAACTTTGTTGGGCGAGGTTTTATTAACCACCAAAAACTACCAGGCCGCTGTTGATATCCTGGAACCAATTCCGGATAAAAACCTTGAGGCAAAAGAGGCTTATCAAAAAGTTACGTATTTCCGTGGACTGGAATTTTATAACGAAAGGGCTTTCCCTAATGCGTTATCTATGTTCTTACGTTCTGAGAAATTCCCTGAAGATAACGAAATAAACGCCTTAAACACTTATTGGAAAGCAGAATCGATGTACGAACTGCGCAAATACGGAGAAGCGGTTACCACTTTCGAGAAATTCCTGAAAATGCCCGATGCCGATAAAACAGGTGTTTATAACTTTGCGAACTATGCACTTGCTTATGCCGCTTTCGAAGATGAAAAATATAGCAAATCGGCTACTTACTTCGAAAAATTCTTGGCAGGTAATGATAAAGATCAAAAAACAATTGATGATGCAACCATCCGTTTGGCCGATTCGTATTTTGTAAACAAAAGTTATGGCGATGCAATGGCGAACTATAACAAGATCATCAGCCGTAAAACCACTTCAGAAGATTACGCCACTTTCCAAAAAGGGATGATCCAGGGGCTGGAAACGCAGTATGACGCAAAAATTGCCACCATGCAGAGCCTGTTGAATACTTTCCCGAATTCGAACTATGCTGATGATGCCGGTTTCGAAACCGCTTATACCTATTTTAACAAAGGAGATTTTGATAAATCTAAATCAGATCTGGTGGCGTTGGTAGCCAAATACCCACGCAGTAGTTATGTAGCAAAAGCTTTGGTAACCATCGGTTTGGTTCAGTATAACCAGGATCAGGACGATGCCGCCTTAGAATCGTTCAAAAAAGTAATCGCCGATTACCCAACTGCCGACGAAGCTAAACAGGCGATGGAATCGATCAAAAATATTTATGTAGACCGTGGCGATGCAAATGGTTTTATTACCTATGCTGCAACAACCCCACTTGGAAACTACTCGGGTTCTGAGCAAGATAACATCGTTTTCGCTGCAGCCAACAATACCTATTTAAAAGGTGATGCCAACGGTGCATTCCAGGCCGTAAATGCTTATTTTGATAAGTTCCCTAAAGCGAACCATGAAAAAGAAGCTAAATTTATCAGGGCAGAATCGCTGGTTAAATTAGGCCGTCCGGATGAAGCCATTCCTGATTATGAGTTTATATTAAACGATTGGACAAGTGATTATACCGAACGTTCTTTGGTCAGTATTTCTCAACTGTTCTTAAACCAGAAGAAATATAACGAGGCCATTGTTTACCTGAAAAGGTTAGAAACCACAACCGATTATAAATCGCACTATAGTTTTGCCATCAACAACCTGTTAAAGGCCTATACCGCTTTAAACATGCCTGATGATATGCTTAAATATGCGCAATTGACCAAAGAATCAGAAAAAGCATCTGAAGAGGAAAAAAACAGTTCGAGCTTATTTTCGGGTAAGGCCTATTTACTGAAAGGCGACACCACTACGGCAATAAAAGAATTTAAAAACGTAGTGGCCAAAACAAAAACCATTGCCGCCGCTGAGGCAAAATACAACCTGGCTTTATTGGAATACAGCAAAGGTGATTTTAAAACCTCATCCAAAACCTGTTTCGATCTGATCAACAACATGGCTGCTTACGATTATTGGGTAGCAAAAGCATTTATCCTGCTATCCGACAACTATGTAGCCCTGAAGGATAATTTACAGGCGAAAAGTACACTTCTCAGTATCATTGATAATTACGAAGGCAAGGATGATATTATCCCTACAGCCAAAGAAAAACTTGAAAAACTAAACCAGAAGAAGTAGCATTATGAAATCGATTAAATATATATATAGTTCACTGTTTCTTTTAGCTGCTGGATTAATGACTGCCCAGGCGCAGGATAAAAAGCCTGAAGAAAAAGGGGTGGTAAATGAAGAGATTGAAGTGGTACGCCCTTATAAACCCATTTTGGCAGAAGCGGTAAAGCTTAGAAGAAGTCCGAATTTGGATGATGTTAAAACCTATAAGGCCAAGCTTAACTACAGCATTCTGGATAGGAAACTTGAACTGAACAGCGATATCCAAAAGTTGCAGGCACAGGCACTCGCCGAAGAAAAAGCAAGCATATTGGTTAATAATTATGTAAAAGGTGCATTTGGATCGTTGGGTACCCTTTTGGGCGAAGCTTATTTTAACACCGGAAAAGATGAAGGCCTGCAGGTTGGCGGATACTTTAAACACTTTAGCCAGGAAGGAAAGCTGAACAAACAGAACAGCAGCAACCAGCAGCTTAGTATTTTTGGCCGTAGCATTTTAGAACAGAACACCGTAAGCGGCCGCATTAATTTCGAACGCAACGGCACCTACTTTTATGGTATAGATGATACCCGCCCAACCTTAAATCCTAACCCTGATAAACAGGCTTTAACCACTATCGAACTGGAAGGTGAGCTGGTAAAAAACTTTACCGAAGATGAAGACGCCTTTAGTTATGCATTAAAAGCTAACGGTTATATCTGGAACGATAAGTTTAGCGCCAAAGAAAACTACCTGAGCTTAAACGGCTATGTTAACAAGCGCATTAACTCCTTAAACCTGGGCTTGGCAGCATCAACCGAATTCGGCAATACAAAAGATGCCTTAACCAGTGTGGGCAATAATTTATTGCGTTTAAACCCTTATATCCGTTTACAGGTTAAGGGTGCTAAAATTACAGCAGGAATTAACTTCGTGCAGGAGTTCGGTGCATACAGCAGCTCTAAAATATTCCCTGCGGTTACCGCTGATTTTACACTGATCCCGGATTACCTACAGGTTTTTGGTGAAGTGAAAGGTGATGTAAACAGAAACTCTTTAAAAGGCTTTACCGACGAAAACCCTTGGTTAAACAGCAATATCCTAGTTAAAAATACCGTAGAAAAGTTAAGCTTCAGTGCAGGTATTAAAGGCACCGGAGGTCCGGGATTTGGCTATAAGGCTCGCGTTTATGTAAAACAGTTTGATGATATGCCATTGTTCGTTAACAACTTTACCGACTTTAACAAGTTTGATGTGATTTACGATTTCGGCAAAACAAAATTAACAGGCTTAGAAGGTGAAATTTCTGTTCAGGTAAGCGATGCCTTAAAATGGACCGGTAAATTAAACCTCGACGATTGGAAACCTGCTTCTGAAACTTACTCCTGGTTTAAACCTGGTTTAAAAGTAAGCTCGAATTTTATGTATACCTTCAACAAAAAATTGAGCTTTAATGCAGGTGTGGTGATCCAGGATGATGTAAAAGCAAAAGTATATACCGGTGCTCCTGTTCCGGCATCACAATATGTAATTCCTAATACCAATATCGAACTGATCGAAACCGTTAAAGGTTATGTAGATTTAGGTCTTGGTGCCGATTACCGCATCAACAATAAATTCTCTGTTTTTGTTAAAGCAAACAATATTTTAAATACCAATTACAACAGGTACCTGTACTATCAGGCAAACGGATTTAATATTTTCGGTGGACTGACTTATTCATTTTAAGCCGATACTTCGGAAGTCTACCGGGGCTGAGCCAAGAAAGATTTCCGAATTTTAATATCAACAAAAAATGCCTTCCGATATCGGGAGGCATTTTTTGTTTAAGAGTACTTCGATTCCGCTCAGCACGACAAAGAAAAAAACGCATCGTCACACTGAACTTATTTCAGTAGCTATCTTGCAAGAAAGATGCTCTACCTATCGTTCGGTGGCCCACCGAATGAAATTTAATGGCTTAATCTTTTTGGTCGGTGAGCCACCGACCACTAAAGAAATTGTCATTCTGAACGCAGTGAAGAATCTACAAGCCATGAAAAACAGGCCCAAACCCTAAAAGATCCTTATCGGTCGGTGAGCCACCGACCAATAGAGAAATGTCATTCAATGACAGAATAAAAAAAAACGCATCGTCACCCTGAATTTATTTCAGGGTCTATCTTGCAGGAAAGATGCTGAAATAAATTCTCTACCTATCGTTCGGTGGCCCACCGAACGAAATTTAATGGCTTAATCTTTTTGGTCGGTGAGCCACCGACCAATAGAGAGAATAAAAAAACGCATCGTCACACTGAACTTATTTCAGGGTCTATCTGGCAGGAAAGATGCTCTACCTATCGTTCGGTGGCCCACCGAACGAAATTAATGGCTTAATCTTTTTGGTCGGTGAGCCACCGACCAATAGAGAAGGGTCTATCTTGCAGGAAAGATGCTGAAATAATTCAGCATGACGACTCTGAAATTAGATCTACTATCGGTCGGTGGCTCACCGACCAAAAGAGAAATATTATCCAACGACAGAATAAAAAAAACGCATCGTCTGCAAAAAAAACTTTTCATGCCAATATTAGTATCCCTGGTTCTGTTTAATGCTTTTGGTTACATCAAGCGTAGACTGCGGTATCGGGAAAATCCTTCTGAATGGCTGTGTTGTGGGTTTTGCACTAAATGGCTGTTCAAATTTGCCAAAACGGATCATCTGCGGGCGTCGTAACAGCTCCCAATAGGTTTCGTAAGCAATTTCTTTGTAAAGTGTGGCTTCGTTAAGCGATGTTATGGCAACACCTGGTGCATTGCCATAAAGTGCTTCCCTGGTTCTTGTGGTACGCAGCCTGTTAATGTCGGCCATTGCTTCCGCTACCATGCCCTTGCGGAAATAAGCTTCGGCACGCATGGTATATATGGCACCTAAACGGATTAGAGGAATATCTACATTACTGGATCCATTGCCTTCTTCAGGGTCGAACTCGTATTTAAAACAGCGTGCACCACGGTTGATCTGATCTTGTGCAAAAACAGCCTGGGCAGGGTTTGTAAAATTAAGTGCCGGGGTAAAGTCCATCTTAGTAGTGGTACTTTTTTCCATCACCAGTTCAGAAACCTTGATCCTTCCGTCAGAGGTCATTTCAAAAGCATTGCCTGTAGTTAGTTTCGGACCATATTGCTGGCCAACCATAATCCCCCTGTTAAAGTGGAACCAGGGCACACTAGGGCTGCTGTTCGGAACCAAATCTGTTGCCGGAACGCTACCTGGACCATTGTTCATAAACCAGGTACCATCTGCGTACTGGTATTTTCTTTCAAACCTTGGGTCGTCATGGTTGCCATCCCAGCTTGCATAAAACTCAGGGCTGATACATGCTGCATTTGTGCCCCTGTTTAGTGGCGAAGGTTTTTGGTTACGCTCTACACAAACATAGGCGAAAGAGTTAGAGCCATTATGGATATAATCGATTTTCTGTGTTACCACAAAGATCAATTCGGAACCTCCAGAGTTTTTGATCGCAAAGTTGTCGAAATAGTTGGTTAACAGGCTAAATTTACCCGAATTGATCAACAATGAAGTATAACTGATTACTTTATCCATATCGGTTTCGGCCGTATTTACCGATTTTTCATTGAAGTTGAAGCTTGCGGCATAACGGTCTTTAAATACTGCACGGTTAAGGTACATGTTGGCCAGCAGGCCATAAGCGGCCTCTTTGGTAAATCTTCCGTTATGGGTAGACTGCTGACCTAAGGTAGCCAGATCAGGGATGAGCGACTCTACCTGAAGGATGAGGTTATCAATTTCGGTTGCAGCCTGTTTCATCTCCAATGGCGCTTTCTCATCCATCGGATCGCGGTACGGTGCCTGTCCGAAAAGATCAAGGGTAGTATAAGTATAAAACGCCAGTAAACCTTTTGCCTCTGCTAAGAAAAGTGCTTTTTGGGCAATGCTGCTTTCGCTTACCTGTTTAATTGCCGTTAACGACCTGGTAATACCGTTGGTAAGCATATTCCAGTTATCGGTTACGATCGGGTTATCAGATGCCCAGGTAAATTCGTGCATCGAGCGCCATTTACCGCCATCGCCCCAGTCGCTTCCGCGTGTGGCCAGAATCGCTTCATCAGTAGTATATTCCTGCAAAGAGAACACTGCTCCATGATCAACAAAAGTTCCATCGCCCAATCGGTCGTAAGCAGCTGCCAAAGCACCCGCAGGGCTTGAGGCATTATTACCAAGCACCTCATCGAGTACCTTTTCGTCCAGTTTGGTACAGCTGGCAAAAACCAAGGCCGTAGCCAGGAACATGATATTTTTTATTTTGAATAATTGATATGTTTTCATTGTTATAGTTTTAAGGTTGCACCAAAAATAAATGTTCTTGCGGTTGGGTAGCTGGTGTAATCAACACCCAGCGATTGGTTTCCGCCCGTTGCTTTCGGGCTGTTGATCAATGGATCGTAACCGCTATAATTGGTAATGGTAAATAGGTTCTGTCCGGTAACATAAAGGCCAAGGCCCTGTAGCCAGCTTAGTTTTTTAAGCTTGATGTTATAACCCAAACGAACCGAATTAAGCCTTAGAAAATCGGATTTCTCCATATATAGCGAGGATAGCTGTGGAGGATTGGCAGGGTTGGCCCCAGAATCGAAATATTTTCTGGCAACGTTCCGGTCTGAAGCAAGGTTGTTGATGTTTAATGCATTTAAACCTGTATTGTTTACCAGGTATCCACCGGTTTGCCCGATAAATGAAAATGAGAAATCAAAGTTCTGATAAGTCATCTGGCTATTTAAACCATACGTAAAGGTTGGGATAGCACCATGAAAAATTACACGGTCTTTGTTATCGATCACCCCATCGTTGTTTACATCCCTAAAAATATTTGCGCCCTTGCTGTCGAAACCCAAGTGTTCTAACAGGTAAAACGAACCTGCTGCATAACCGCTTTTGTAGATATTTGCAGTTACCCCTGATAAACCGGGACCAGAAATGGTACCAGAAAGGATCTCAGAAACTGGAAGGTCCTTAATTTTGTTGTTCAAGGTAGCCCCGTTCACATCAACCGACCAGTTGAATTTTCCTGTATTGATCAGTTTCGAACCCAACATAAATTCAAATCCTTTGTTAACAATTTTGCCGTCAATATTTACCCAAACATTGGTGGTTGGGCTCAATACCTGCGACGGGATGTTCAGGATTGCATCTGTGGTGGTTTTGTTAAAATAATCCAGGGTACCGTAAAGTTTGCCCTTAAAAAGCTCAAAATCTAGCCCCACATTATATTGGGTAACCACTTCCCATTTCAGATCGGGATTGGGTGTTCTGGTTACCGAGATACCGTTAACCAAAGCTAAGTCGTTGTACAGATAATAGCCATCGCCTGCAGAAAGTGCATAACTGGCCTGGGTAAGTTTGTTCTGAACCTCCTGGTTACCCGTTTGGCCCCAGCTTGCCCTTAACTTAAGTTCGTTTAGAAAAGGGATCTTTTTGAAGAAATCTTCCTGTGCCATGTTCCAGCCCAGTGCAAATGACGGGAAATAACCATATTTATTATTGGCACCGAAACGGGTAGAACCATCGGCACGTACCGATGCGGTAACCAGGTATTTGTTATCGTAAGCATAGTTTACCCTCGAAAAGAAAGACTGCAGCTCATTGATCTGTGCAAAACCAAACACGCCGGTCTGTTTTCCACTGTAGCCTGGGTTGTTCTCTGGTAAAATACCACTGCTCTGTGCAGCAATCCCATCAAGGTTGAAGCTACTGCCCCCCCTTTCGAATTTCTGATAAGAGAAACCGCCGATGGCTTCCAGTTTATGTTTACCGGTAAGCAGGCTATAGTTGAGGTAATGCTCCATTAGCGTACTTTTCGAATCTAAATTGGCCTGGATGTACTTACCTATTGGATTTAAATCTGTTGTGTTAGGGAAAATGGTGGTATTTCTTTCACCCACCGAACGGTCGATGCCTAAGTTAAATTTGTACTCAAGCCCTTTCACAATCCTGAACGATAGATCAAGGTTTCCCAGTACCCTTAAAGTACGCGTACGGTCGCGGTAAATATCCAGCAGATAGGCCGGGTTATAATGCGCGTTTGCGTTAAAATTGGTAAACTTTCCGTTCTGATCGAATACCGATCGGGTTGGGTTCGACATTAGGGCCTGAATAATCAACTGCCCGTTCGAACCGCCATCATCGCTGGTCGGCACACCATCGTCGCGGGTTTCACTTCCCGTTAGGTTAATGCCGATTTTCAGTCTTTTATCATCCAGAAAAGATTCTGAAGCATTAATTCTTGCCGAAGTCCGTCTGAACTCGCTGTTTTGTACAATTCCTTCCTGATCCATCTGTGCAGCCGAAACATAATAGTTACCAGTAGCGGTGGCTTTAGAGAAAGATACAGAATTGTTCAGGGTTTTGGCCTGGCGGTAAATCACATCCTGCCAGTCGGTATTGCCGCCATGATCGAATGCCTTGTCTTTAATCGCCGCACGGTATTCATCTGCCGTTAACAGGTCGAGTTTATGTGCAACCGTAGAAAGGCCAAGGTATGAATCGTAGGTAAAACTGCCCTCGCCTGTTTTGCCTTTCTTGGTGGTTACAATTACTACGCCGTTCGAGCCACGGGCACCGTAAATGGCTGCCTCAGAAGCATCTTTTAACACCGAAATGGATTCGATATCGCTAGTATTTAAAAAGTTTAAGGGGTTTTTAGCTTTTGACGACCCGAAACCAACATTCGAACCTGTAGGGCTCACATCATCATTGGTTAGCGGTACACCATCCACCACAAAAAGCGGTGTGCTCCCGCTACGGATAGAACCAACCCCACGGATGGTTACATCAACACCCCCGCCAGGTTCGCCACTGCTTGCCACCACACGTACACCGGCAATTTTACCCTGCAATAAATTATCGGCCGAGGTAACAACCCCCTGCCTGAAGTTTTTCGCATCGAGCTGGGTAACCGCACCTGTTACGTCTTTTTTGGTCTGCTTGCCATAACCTACAACCAAAACCTCATCCATGTTGGAAGCATCTGGTTCTAATTTAATGTTCAGTACATCGGCATTGGCAGCCACCTGTTTTGTTTTGTAACCGATAAAAGATACCTCAAGTATTTTACCTTTTACGGCATTGATTTTAAATTCGCCTTTACTGTTGGTAGAAACAGCGTTTGAGGTGCCCTGTTCTTTTACAGTTGCGCCGATAAGAGGCAGGTTAGTTTCATCTGTGATCTGTCCGGAGATCGTTCTGCCGGGTTGCTGTGCCAGTACAGCCATCGACACCATCAGCAATACCGCCGAAAAAATCATTTTCAGGGATAGCGGTGCCAATAATCGAAAATTAAGCGTATAAATTCCTTTCATGAGCATAATTGAATAAATAGTAAATGTTTGGTTTGGGATATTTGTAACTAAAGAAATCGCACAAAGATGTCTTTTTGATATAAGCAGTATTAGCCCATTAGATTATTAAATTGTTAAATTATAATCCACATTAACGGGCTTTGTAAAGAAATAAACAACTGTAGTGCAGACGGTTATAGCGCCACAGTTCCTGGAAGGTATTTCGCTATAAGATCTTCATAATAAGGCTTTAACTCACTTACAACCGGTGTTTTCGGGCTCTTTGAATAGAGATCGTAGGGATTGAATTTATCTACCCATTTAAACATTTCCTGATCGTGTGCATTCAGGATATGGTTATAGGCCTGCTCGCGGTGCTGCGAATAAAAAGAGTGGTACCTGATCATGTACAGGGCCTCTTCGGGAAGGTAATTTTTGGTCAGCTGGTACAGGTATTCATCGTGGCCCCACGACATGTGGATATTATCTAAGCCGCATTGGTGACTGTAAACACCATATTTGGTATTGTAGCGTTCGTCGTAAGTATCGGGGTTGTCGGCAAAAAATTCGGGAAAAACAATCTTGTCCGAAAACTTGCAGCCTACCGGAAACGAATCGCCTACCACGTTCCATTGCGGCTCGCCGAACAGGCAGAGCACCTTCCCTAAATCGTGGATAAAGCCGGTAAGCACAAACCAATCGGGATGCCCGTCGGCACGGATTGCTTCGGCGGTCTGCAATAAATGCTGCAACTGATCGAGCGAAATATCGGGGTCCGAATCATCAACAAGGGTATTGAGGTACTCCATTGCCTGCCACCAGGGCATTTCTTTTTTATCAAACTTTAAAAAGTTTTCCTTTTTAGCCAGTACGTTATCGTAGGTTTGATATTTATGGTTTAAACGGTAAAACTCGCGCACGGAATCGATTTCCGGACTATCGTAGTTTCTAAATTCTTCCTTTGCTTTTTCCGGAGCAGCTGGATCAGGATATCTTTTTAACACATCATCTTCCCAAACGTCGAGACTTGAAAGCGGGTTCATTTTTTCATTTTTTGGTGTTTTCATAACGTTATGTTTTTAATCAGTATAAAATTGTCCTCAGCTTGAGGTTTTATGTTTTTTACCAGAATACGGTGTATAAAGCGGCAAGAATGCCGCATATAAGCACCGAGCACACGATAAATGCAGGGCTAACCTTAAACATTTTGGCGTCTACTTCAAGTCCCTGTGGGTTAGTTTTACTTTTCGGATCAAAAACGGTAATCAGAAACATCACCATCAGGATGATGCAGAATACCCAGCTCATGCGGTGCAAAAAAGGAATCGGCGCGATAATCCCCCGTGTAAGTTCGGGCAGGAATTTAAATAAGGTAGACAGGGGAATGGTTAACAATGCCGCTGTAAGCGCTGCTGCAGAACTTGTTCTTTTCCAAAAAAATCCGAGCAGGAAAATGGCAAACACCCCTGGCGAAATAAAGCCTACATATTCCTGGATAAACTGATACACCTGATCGAAACTCCGCAGTGCAGGTGCAATAACAATGGCAATAAGCGAAGCAATAATGATAGACCAGCGCCCTACCTTAACCAGGTGTTTCTCGGAAGCATTCTTTTTCATGTATTTTTTATAAATATCGAGCGTAAAAATAGTGGCTATGCTATTGCATTTACCAGCAAGTGAGGCCACAATAGCTGCTGTTAGTGCGGCAAAAGCCAAACCTTTAAGTCCTGTTGGCAAAAGGTTCATTAATATCGGATAGGCATGGTCGGGCTTTACATTGCCTGCTGCATCCATCATTTCTTTATGGAAATAACCCTGTTGCCAAAGTACAAAGGCACAGATACCGGGGATAACCACAATTACCGGAATCAACAGTTTTAAAAAGGCCGCAAAGATTAATCCCGCCCTCCCTGTTTTTAAATCGGCGCCCAATGCACGCTGCACAATGTACTGGTTGCAGCCCCAATAGTTGAGGTTGTTGATCCATAAACCGCCTGCCAGTACGGCAAGCCCCGGAAGTTCGTTGTAAAACTTATCTCCTTTAGAAAAAATCATGTGAAAGTGATCATCTGCCTGGCTTTTTAAAATTGGTAAAGCCTCCAGCACTGTACCCATATGAAACCGATCGCTCACCATATTCAGCGCCATATAACAGGTTACCAAGCCGCCAACCACCAAAACCAGCACCTGTATTACATCGGTATAACCGATTACCTTCATGCCGCCAAGGGTGATGATGACCGAGAATACCGCCAAACCAATAAGACAAAAGGTAAAGGAAACCCCTGTAATGGTTTCTACCGCCAGTGCGCCCAGGAAAAAGATAGAGGTAAGGTTTACAAATACATAAACCAAAAGCCAAAAAACCGTCATTAATGTGCTTACGGTATTGTTGTACCGCTGCGACAAGAACTGGGGCATGGTGTAGATTTTGTTTTTGAGGTAGATGGGCAAAAAGAACACGGCCACAATGATGAGGGTTGCCGCGGCCATCCACTCGTAACTGGCAATGGCCAAACCCATTGCAAAACCCGAGCCGCTCATGCCGATAAAATGCTCGGCCGAAATATTGGAAGCAATAATGGAAGCACCAATGGCCCACCAGGTAAGCGAGCCTTCGGCCAAAAAATAATCTTTTGTATCGGTACTTGCTGCTTTCTTACTGGCATATACCCAATAACCATAGCTGGCTATCACAATAAAATAGATAAAAAAAACGACATAGTCGGTTATTTCCAGATGATTCATGTTTCGCTAGCGTAAATCAATCCATGCATTTGACGGTGTTGGATTAATTGTTTTATATTTGGTTATAAGAGAAGCCATAAAAAGAGGCGTTCTCCTTATCAAAGCTGTATATAAAAATATTAAATCGGGTGTTCAACCAGAATTTTATTTACGAATACGTTTTAGTAAAACACAGCATTATCCTAAATTAAAACTCAAAAAAAACCAAATAAATGGGGCAAAACGTTACCGTTAAAACTTTAGCCAAAGCATTAAACATATCGATAGGAACCGTATCAAAAGCCCTTAACGATAGTTATGAGATCAGTACCGATACGAAACAAAAGGTATTAGACCTGGCCAAAAAACTAAAGTACGAGCGCAATCCGGCCGCGAGCAACCTCCGCAGTCAGAAAACAAAAACCATTGCCGTTATTATCCCCCAAATTGCCAACAACTTTTTTTCACTGGCCATAAACGGGATTGAAGAAATTGCCCGGAAACGGGGTTACCATGTACTCATTTACCTTACCCACGAGAACAGCGAAACCGAAACCGCCTTTACCGAAAGTTTGTTGAGCGGCCGCGTAGACGGTATATTGATCTCCGTTTCGAGCAGCACCGAAAACCTCGATCATTTCAGGGAGCTGGTAAAAAGAATCCCTGTTGTGTTTTTCGACCGCACCATCGAAGATATTGATGCCATTAAAATCACTGCGGATGATTATGAAAGCACTTACGATGCCACCGTACACCTGATTAATAATGGATGCAAAAAAATTGCCTACCTCTATGCCTTAAACTGCCTCAATACCGGCAAAAGAAGAATTGCCGGCTACCGCGATGCGCTGAAGGATCACCAGATGGAACAGGGCGATAACCTGATCCTGAACCACCATCAGGATGAAGAACTGAATTACGGAAACATCAAAAACCTGATCGCAAACGAAAAACCCGATGGCATTATCTCCTCCATTGAAGAACTTGCCCTCCCCTGTTATTATGTATGTAATGAGCTGGGGCTAAAGATACCACACGACCTTAAAATCATCAGTTTTTCAAACCTGAGCACTGCCCCCCTTTTAAACCCATCATTGAGTACCATTACGCAGCCAGCTTTCGAAATCGGCAGAGAAGCAGCAGGGTTTTTATTTAAAATATTAGATAAGAAGCCATTCGATCTGGACGAAATCCCCACATTAAAATCAACCCTGATTAAAAGGGATTCTACAGGGCCGTTATAGGTTCCGGTTTAACCGTAAAGTATGGAGAGAACAAGACGTAAAGCGCGCGAAGTTGGGTGTGAAAGGCACTAGCAATCTGCGTATATCTCCTTTAATCTGCGGGAAAACCCTCTACTTATCATACCCGCTGGCTACCGCTAATAATCGTATAAGCAAAAAAGATCGTCATCCTGAACTTGTTTCAGGAACTATCCCATTTTAACCACCGAGAACACAGAGCTGAAGGCATAAACAAAAAAAGATCGTCATTTCGAGGTTTAATTTATTTCATAAAAATCAATATGAATGACATAAGCCAACTACTCTTTGGCTTACGCTCATGCTTGCCTCGGCTCGCCGCCGCCGAAGGGCTCTTTCTTTTTGGCATCAAAAAGAAACAAAAAATGTCGGCTTAAAATTTTTCTTTCAAAGGAAGTAGTATGGCTGGGGCAGTAGAACCCGAAAAATTTGTTAGGCCGAATTCAGTGGAACGGAGAGACCCAGCTGGGGGCCAGGCTGGGTGGAAATACATAGTTGATAAATAACATCAATGGTTGCGGAGCGCGACCTTTCTCCTCTTAGCGTCTCGCTTAGAGCAAATGTAAAAATACCTTAACTGGAAAGATTGCTTCACCCCCAGGCATTCCCCACGCTCCAGTCGAGATGCCCGCTCCAAACTAAGAACTCCATGCTCCAAGCTAAGACCTTTCTCCTCTTAGCGTCTCGCTAAGAGCAAATGTAAGAACACCTTAACTGGAAAGATTGCTTCACCCCCTGACAGTCCCCACGCTTCAGTCGAGATGCCGCTCCAAGCTAAGACCACTGTGTCCAAAGCTAAGACCACTGTTCCCAAAGCTAAGACCACTGTGCTAAAAGCTAAGACCACTGTGCCCAAAGCTAAGACCACTATGCCCAAGGCTAAGACCACTGTGCCCAAAGCTAAGACCACTATGCCCAAAGCTAAGACCACTGTGCTAAAAGCTAAGACCACTGTGCCCAAAGCTAAGACCACTGTGCTAAAAGCTAAGACCACTATGCCCAAAGCTAAGACCGCTATGCCCAAAGCTAAGACCACTGTGCCCAAAGCTAAGACCACTGTGCCCAAAGCTAAGACCGCTATGCCCAAAGCTAAGACCACTGTGCTCCTAGCTAAGAACTCCATGCTCCAAGCTAAGAGCACTATGCCCAAAGCTGAGACCGCTATGCTCCAGGCTAAGAACTCCATGCCCAAAGCTAAGACCTCCATGCTCCTAGCTAAGAACTCCATGCTCCAAGCTAAGAACTCCATGCTCCAGGCTAAGAACTCCATGCTCCAAGCTAAGAACTCCATGCTCCAGGCTAAGAATTCCACGCTCTAAACTAAGAACTCCATGCTCCAAATCGGCCAATTAATTATTTATCCCACCATACCCTCGAGGTGAGCACATCCCCTCCCGGTATTCTGGCAACCGCATCTCTATAATTCTGAGGATTGTTTAATATTTCAGTAGAAAGATAGATCATCCGCCTCGGTATGGTAGCATTGGTTACATTGCCCTTATAATTTACCGGCACCAGTTTAGGGTAGCCGCTCCTTTTCCAGTTTAACCAGGCCTCTATAAAGTTGAAATTTGTTCCCGTTGTTACCCAATATTGCATATTAATGGCATTTAAGGCATTTTCGGTACTGCTTTCATTGAGTGGGTTCTGGTTTACAAAAGCCATAATTTTATTCGCATCAACCGCAGCCAGAGGATCGAGCTGGGCGAGGGATTGTATGGCTCCGGTAAGTCCGTTGGTATAATGCAGGCTTGCGGTCCCATCTACATTCCAGCCCCTCACTTTGGCTTCGGCGAGTAAAAATTCGGTTTCGGCATAAGTGAGGATAAAGATAGGGCCACCCAGTTTAAGGTACATGGCGGTACGTGGCCTCGAATATTTGCCCAGCGGTGCAAAATCACTTCCACTACCTGTGCCACCGGGGTAATCAGGCGATTGGCTGATATCGGTAAGCCCTCCCTGCAGGTCGTATCCGTTTGGCAAACCCAGCTGAACGGCTGCATCTGTATTCCCACTAAGGTTCTGATCGGCATTTTTCGCCAGCCCATCTTTCGGAACTTCACCAATAATGCCCAAACGTGGGTCGCTGGTATTTTTGAGCTGGTCGATCAGGGTTTTGCTCCAGCGTACTTCCAGGTAATCGGAATAAGTTCTTAACGCAAGTGATGTGCCATTCTGGCTGTTAAAGGAAGAAGCATCGGTTAACATGACCGCATTATCGGTAAGCCCCTGAAAAGTTTTACCGGCTGCTTTTTCAGCCCAGACCCTTGCCTTATCGGGATCTGTTTTTGTTAAGCGCATGGCCACCCGCAACATTAAAGAGTAGCCAAACCTTTTCCATTTATTGATGTCGCCCCGGTAAAAAAGATCGGCCGTAGGGCCAGGTTTTGCTGCATCCAGTTGTTGTGTGGCCGCATCCAGATCAGTAAGCATCTGCGAATAAATATCCTCCTGACGGTCGTATACAGGGTATTTGATTCCCTGCATGGCTTTAATTGCCTGTGTATAGGGTACATCGCCATAGGTATCGGTAATCCGCTGCAAAATCAGCACAAACATAATGTCGCCGATTGCAATCAGGTTTTGATAAGCTGCCGGATCTTTTAGCTTCGCAAGCCGCTGCATTTCCCTGATGTAGGAAGCATCGGCATAGCCCTCGTCGAATATTCGCCCCTGATAATCGGTAAAGCTGCCCACATTGATGTATTTATCGCCATTGTTGTAATAGTAATAAGTAGAAGCCAGCAGCTGCATCATGGTACTCTGGTACAGCAACTGGTAATAGCCCAGGTTACCATATTTTAACTGCGCCTGGGCAAGCAGGCTGTTCGGATCGTAATTGTTTTCGGTAAGTTTGGTCGGATCGGTATTGATCTCATCGAGTTTTGCCTTTGAGCAGCTGTTTAATAAAAACAAGATAAAAGCCATCACACAAAAATTCTTCATCCCCATCTTATTTAAATTTAAAGTTAAAATTGATCCCAAATGTACGCGTGGCAGGTAGCGAAGCACCTTCTATCCCCGCATAGCCCAGAATGGGCGAAAACTGCGATTCGGGATCTACATTTTCACTGTACTTCAACAGCGTAAACAGGTTCCGCGCCACCAGATCTATCCCTATACTGCTAAAAGGTGTTCTTTTCAGGTACCGGGGATGCACACTATAGCCCAATGTGGCCTGCCGCAATTTGATAAAGCTGCCGTTAAGCACCGATAAAGCCGAAATATTGGTGGCCAGTTGTGGGTAGTAGGCATAGGCCGGAACATTGACCGTATTTTTCTGCCCGTTTTCCAAAACACCATCGGCAACAATACCTGTTTCCCTGCCCACCAGAGTTGCTTTATTTAAGCCCTGTACATAACTATAATAAGCGGTTGCCGAGAGGATTTTATTGCCAAAACGGTAGTCGACCAAAAAAGAAAAACTAAACTGTTTATAACTGAAACTGTTGGTAATGCCGCCATATAGGGTGGGCATGGTACCGCCCATCGGGATAAAATCGCCCCTTTTGGGTATGCCATCCGATCCGATCACCACATTGCCATTGGCATCGCGCAGGTAATCGTATGCCATAATCTGCGTAATCGGTTTCCCTACCACCAGCGCTGTATTGGCATTTAATGGCCGGTAAGTTCCGGTTAGGGTATAATTGCTGTTGCCATCAATAGAGAGCAGCGTATTTTTCACCTTTGTCATGTTCAGGTTAACCTGCCATTTGCTGTTCGCGGTAAGGATGGGCGTATAGCCCAAAGCCAGCTCTACCCCTGCATTGCGGGTTTCGCCAAGGTTAACATAGGCAGAGGTAAAACCAGTGGTTACCGATTGTTTGGCATTGATAATTTCGTTATGGGTAAGGCGGTTGAAATAAGTAAAATCTACATCCAGGCGGCTATTGAAGAATTTAAGGTCGAGCCCGGCCTCTATCTCATTCAACGTAAAAGGTTTTAAATTGTAATTGGGCAGATCGCCCGAAAAGCCGCCCAGCGGAACACCGTTTACCTGTTGATCTACCGTATAATAAATCTGTGTGGTGTAGGGCACAATCGGCTCGCCACTGGTTTTGGCAAAATCGAGCCTTAATTTACCAAAATCAAGCCCCTTTATTTTCAGCAGATCGGAAAAGATAAAACTGCCCGATACGCCCGGCACAAAAATGCCGCGGTTATTGGCCGGCAGGGTAGAATAGATATCATAACGCCCGGTGACCGAAAAATTAAGAAAACGCTGGTAGCTTATGTCGGCAGTGTAATATGCCGATTCGGTTACGATGCGCAATACCCCCAGGGTTTTGGTACTGGTAGTCAGGTTTTCGGGCACATAAAGGTATGGCACTTTAAACTGCGAACCGCTTAATTTTTCGCTGTTGCCTTTTTTCTCGCGGTAATTGGCCCCAATGGAGAGTTCGAGGTTTAGTTTATCGCCAAGGCTCCTGTTGGCACTGAACAGGATATCGCTGTTAAACTCTGAAGTATGGTTTTGGTTAAAAGCGTTTATGCCGCCCTCTCTGTTAATCGAAAAAGCTGTACCTGTAGGCAAAATAGTTACCACTTCATCCTTGCTCGAATCGTAACCGATACGCCCCTGAAAAGCGGCCCAGCTGGCCAGCTGGTATTTCAGCACAGCCGAGGTGATATAGCGGTTCCTGCTGGCATAATCGGCCTGTTTGTTCATCAGGAAATAAGGGTTGGTTTTATATTCATCAGGGTTCCAACGGCTTTCGAAACCCGTTGCGGCATCAAAACCGGGTGCAAGGATCGATTGATCCAAACTGGTGGCCAGGGCCGAAATTCCGTAATTGGCATTCAACGGACCATCACTTAAATAACTTTTGTTCCTGTTCTTTTCGTAAATGTAATTTCCGGTGAGGCTGAGCGATAGTTTGGAACTTAAAGCCACCGTGCCATAAAAGTTAAAGGTTTTACGGTTTAAAGCACTGTTAATGAGCAGCGAGCTGTAGTCCAGATTGGAAGCCGAAACCCGGTAATTGTTGCGGCTGTTGCCACCAACAAGCGATAAGGTATTGATAAAAGCGGGGGCCGTACGGTAAAAAGTTTGGATGTTGTTTTTAACGGGGGCATATGGGCGCATGCTGCCATCTACCTGCTGGCTTAACTTGCCATCCATCACTTCGCCCCAGCTCAACAAACTGGTAGAAATGGCATTGTTCTGGTCGGTAGGCCGTTTATTCTGCGCCCCCTGACCATAAGTATACTGGAAATCGGTAGAATTTACCGGCACATCGAAAGAGAGGTTGGTATTGTATTCGAGTTTGGCCCTGGTGTTTTCTCCCCCGCTTTTCAGGTTAATGAGGATTACCCCATTGGCCGCCCTTGCACCATATAAAGCCGAGGCCGCCGAGCCTTTTAATATAGTAATGGTTTCAATATCATCGGGATTGATGTTGCTGATGCCATCGCCATAATCGGCACCACCATATTCGTTTGCACTGCCCCTGATGCTGTTATCGATGGGTACACCGTTTACGATAAATAAGGGAGAAGCGGCTGTCATGCTCGAAACCCCACGGATAAGTACACGCGCCGAAGATCCCGGACCGCCATTTACCCCCGTAATGTTAAGTCCTGCTACCCTGCCCTGCAGTGCCATAATCATATTGCTTTCTCGGGCTTTGGCAATAGAAGAACCTTTAATGGTGGTAAGGGCATAGCCCACTTTCTGATTGTCTTTTTCGATACCCAGGGCCGTAATCACCACCTCCTTTAACAGATGTACACTATCGGCAGCGAGTTTGCCCTCTACATTTTTGCGGATTACGATGAGGTTATTGGGCAGCACCGAGTAAGTAAAACCACTGTTGAGAAGCAATTGCTCAATTACCTTTAAGGCTTCTTCATCTTCTGCCTTAACCGATACATGGTGTTTGGGGATTTTGGATTCGCCGTAGGCAAAATGATAAATAGTTTGTTGCTGTATGCTTTCGATTACCTGTTCGAACCTGGCATCGGTAAAATTCAGGCTTACTCTGGTTTGCGCATGTACACATAACGGAAAAATCAGTCCAATTAACAATATGATCCGCTGTGCAAAATTCATGGCTACAAATATACACGGCTTAACTGATTGTGCTAACGGTAGATGTACACATTTTTACCCTTAATGGTATAATTAAAGTTTTCGATAGATTTTAATATGTTTAAGGCTTCATTAATACTTTCTTTCTGGAAATATGAGGTGAAGGATATTTCTTTCAGTTCTGCTTCTTTAAAACTTACTTTAACACCATACCAGCGTTCGAAAAGATTGGCAACTTCGCTAAAATGTTTGTTTTTAAAAATCAGCTCGTGGTTAAGCCATGCGGTTTCGATTACTTTATCTGCCCCAAGACCGTTAAAAAGCGTCAAATGGCTAACGGTACCTTTACCATTGGATAAAGTAAATTTATCGTTCGGTTTTAAGGTAAATGTCTGATCCTTGCTGTTCTTTAGCGAAACCGCTACCTTTCCCCTGATCAGCGTAGTTTCGGTAAAAGCATCGTTTGTGTAAGCCTTAACATCAAATTCGGTTCCCAGCACTTTTACCGCCAGCTTTTCAGTGTGCACGATAAAAGGATGTTCAGCATCTTTTTTTACCTCGAAGAAAGCTTCTCCCGAGAGGTAAACATTCCGGGTAGCACCGGTAAATTTTGCGGGGTATTTTAAACTGCTGCCCGAATTGATTTTCACGGTAGAGCCATCGGCCAGTACAAGGGTTTTAACTTCGGTAGCTCTGGTATATGCATTTAATAAATCAGGCTGCACAGAAAATTTAGCTTCGCGCTGATAAATAAGTACCGCAGCCAATGCAATAACTGCAACAGCAGCTATTTTTAGCCATAAAAGGTAAGATTTATTCTTGCGGACGGTCAAAACCGGCTGACCGGGAATGTTGATCTGTGATCTGATATGCTCAAAAACGGAATCGATGTTGTCTTCTTCTACAGCTTCGGTTTCGAAATAAGCTTGTAACACATCATGTTCTTTCTTCAATACCGGATTATCGGCTAAAATCGATTTCAGTTCAACAGATTCATCCGGCGAAATTTCTCCGGCCAATTGTTTTCCAAGCAATTCTGTAAATCTTTGATCTGTCATTTTGTTTTCCGTCCTTTATTGTATGTTCCTTTTTATGAGAAAATTGCCTACAAGAAATATAAAAAAGATAAATATCCCACTAAGATAGTCAGCGATATGATTTTTCCAATCACTTTTTCGCCTGTTCCCTGATCTTTTATATTCAAATGCTCAAGCGTAACCCTAAGTTTGGCAATGGCCCTGAACAATTGTGTTTGCACGGTGCGCGGCGAAATATTCAACAGCTCGGCCACTTCCTTATATTTCATGCCGCTTTCTTTAATCAGCCGAAAAACCGTGGCCGCCTGCGGTGCCAAACCAGCTATTGCTTTATCCAGCTGGCGGTGGAGTTCTTTGGTTTCGATAAGGTATTCGGGGGTTTGCATGTTTACCGAAACATCCTCTTCAGCATCAACTAAATCGATAAACGTAACTGACGAATTTTTTTTAAGGTATTTAAGCGATTGGTTTTTTACGGCAATAAAGAAATAACTTTCGGGATTTACCACATGGGTGCTTGCTGCGCGGTTCTCCCAGCATTTCACAAATACTTCGGTAACAATATCTTCGGCAGCCTGCTTATCGGTTACATAATAAACAGAAAATTTTAGCAGCCTGCCGTACAGAAAGCGATAGAGCTGCTCAAAGGATGTAATATCATCTTCGAGGCAGATTTTGTTCCATAAAACGACTATATCTGGTTTAGCTGCTTTCAAACTGGTTAGTTTTTGAATCAAATGTAAGGTAATAAAAAATATTTCATAAAAAAATCTCCCCCGCTGTAGGCAATTTGACAAAAAAAGGGGTTCTTCTCTTAGTGCCCTATATGTGGCACAAGCCATTTATAGATCAATTGAAGCAGAAGCAATGAATAAAATCAACTATGTACTGGGCATTGATATTGGCGGTTCGCACATTACCGCAGCCGTTCTTGATATGCAGCAGCGCGATATCCTCAAAAACTCTTTTACCCGCGATCGTGTAAATCCTCATGGCACCACCGAACAGATTATAAAAACCTGGTGTAACACCATTAAAGCCGCCTATAAAAAGGTTGATATGGGAGTGGGCCGTTTGGGCATTGCGATGCCGGGGCCGTTCGATTATGAAAACGGCATCTCTTATATCGCCGGAAACGATAAATATGCCGCATTTTACGGATTAAACGTAAAAAATATGCTGGCCGGTGAACTACAGATTAACAGCGATCAGATCCTGATGAGCAATGATGCCTCCTGTTTTTTGGCCGGCGAGGTATTTGCAGGCGAAGCCGGTGCTTATCAAAACCTGGTTGGCATTACCTTAGGTACCGGACTGGGAAGTGCCGTGTGTAGCGACGGGAAAATTACTGATGCCAATTTATGGTGTGCACCTTTTTTAGATGGCATTGCCGAAGATTACCTTTCTACCCGCTGGTTTTTAAAACGCTACTACGAACTTACAGGGCTAAATATTTTGAACGTGCTCGAACTTACCATGCTTTATGATGAAAGCCCAACCGTAAGGAAAATATTTACTGAATTTAGCCATAACCTCGGACTCTTTCTTAAAGATTTTCAACAGGATAATGCTGCAGAAGCCATTGTAATTGGCGGCAATATTGCCAACGCATCGGCCCGTTTTGTTCCTAACGTGGTTAAATATCTTCAATCGTTAGATATCAACTGCCCAATCCATATATCTAAACTGAACGAAGATGCAGCCCTTGTGGGCGCGGCAGGTTGTTGGGTAGTGCAAGAAAAAGAAAGTGTTGGTAAGGTGTGATAACGAAAACCTCTGTCTTTAACTCCCCTAAATTATCGTCATTTCGAGCGGAGTGCAGCGAAGTCGAGAAATCTATCACGAGATAGATCTCTCCGTTTCACTGCGTTCCAGTCGAGATGACGACGCTTTCTATTAGGACTGAAAACCGCCAAAAGAACAGAACCCTACATTTCAAAAAAACCAACCGAAAACCAGGCTAATTTTTGCGTCAGATGTTAACATCCAACGCCACGAACAGCTATGCCTCCCTCCTGCTCTCTACCGTATACACAAAGCTATCTGCCAGGTAGTAACCTAAATTATATTCGATGGGCCTGTCGCCCTGATCGAAAACATAACGTTTTCTGAAAAGTAAGGGGCTGCCCACTTCCACATCAAGTTTTGAAGCAATAAATTTATCTGCTGCCCTGGCACTGATTTCCTCTTTAGATAAATTGGCAATAACAGAATGGTCTTTTTCGAGGATCTCATAAAGAGGCCGTTTAAAGTCTTCATCTCCGCTTAACCCAATCCGTGGATGGAAATAAGATATAAAATAAACAAAAGGCCCCTCTGCCTTTCCACGCAAACGTTCTACTTTTAACACCTTTTTATCGGTACCGATATCAAAAAAATGGGCTAACTTTTCGTCGGCCAGTACCCAGCTGATGTGGAGCTCAAAATTTCTGATCGGAAGGCCCCGAGCCTGCATTTCCTGCGAAAAACTCAACCAGTTACTGGCTTTCGAGCTTACCGAAGCTTCGGCAACTTTGGTTCCCACGCCTTTTTTCCTGATCAGTAAGCCTTCATAAACCAATTTATTCAATGCCTGCCTAAGTGTGGTCCTGGAAATGGCCAGTTGCTTCGCCATATCCACCTCATTGGGCAGAAATTTGGTTGCATATTCAGGATCTTTGATCAGGTTCCTCAATAATTCTTCGGCCTGAATATGTAAAGGCACAGGACTTTTATGATCAATGGAAAATTTCATTTTTTGATGCTGCATTTCTTTAGCACTCAGAAATGATAATGCAGCTTAGCAAAGATAAAAAAAGCCCTTATAAACAGAAATAATATGTATGCATATATGTTACCTGTTTATACCCATTTCAGCCGATACATTCTCCAAAATCAGATTTACGGGGACATATGTAGCCTTAGTGATTATACCATAACGAGATATTTTCGAAAATATTAGGATATATGTACATACATATATACATTTGCTAAGATGAATGATATTACCCAATTTATGGAAGTAAAAAATAAGGTTGAGGAAACGCCGGCCACTAATAAATGGAGACAAAGTGGAGAGCAAATTTTACCTTCAGATATGAACAGTTTTGATCCACCCGCAGCAGGTTATAATTTATACCCTGTACATGCTTTGGGCAATAACAAGATATTTAATGGTTATGCATCTTTGGCCTTGTGGATTATTGAGCAGAAAACAGTTCTTATTGATGGTTACATCGGTGTATTCTGGCAGGAAATAGAATTGCTTTTACAACAGGAATTCACAAAAAACAACATTAGGGTTAACTGGGTCCATTCATCACATAACATGAAACCCGCTCATGAAATATCGCAGCTGGTAGCTCCGTTTCTGGGCGAAGCCAAAAGCGTGTGGGGCAAAAAAACAACTTTGAAGCTTAACGATTTTTTTTGTGAAGATGTCAATTCTATACAACCCGATAAGGCATATGAGGTAAATATCGTAATGGGTATAGGCGCCGCATTGTTTAATTGGGATGTTCCTGTTATTTACCTCGAAATCCCTAAAAATGAGATTCAGTACCGCATGCGTGCCAACTCGGTAAAAAACCTCGGAGCGGATAGCACAGCGGGTAACTTTGAAATGTACAAAAGATTTTACTTTGTAGATTGGGTGGTACTTAATGCACACAAAGCGCAGATTTTAGATCAGATTAGCATAGTTGCCGATGTGCAGCACAGATCATCTGTAAATTGGATACCTGCAAACGAACTGAGAAAAGGTTTAAAACAGATCAGTCAATCGTTATTTCGGGTTAGGCCGTGGTTTGAAGCTGGTGCTTGGGGAGGCCACTGGCTACAGGAAAACATTGAAGGACTTAATAAAAACGAGATCAATTATGCATGGTCTTTCGAGCTTATTGTTCCGGAAAACGGTATTGTATTCGAAAGCAACGGCTACCTGCTGGAGGTGGCTTTCGATTTCCTGATGATCAGCGAATACCAATCGGTGCTGGGAAAACATGCCCCTATTTTCGGAACAGAATTTCCGATCAGGTTTGATTTTCTGGATACAATGGACGGTGGAGACCTCTCGGTACAATGCCATCCATCTTTAAAATACATCAGGGAAGAATTCGGTGAAAATATTACCCAGGATGAAACATATTATATTTTGAACTGCAAAGATGAAGCTAAAGTGTATTTGGGCTTTCAGGAAGACATTAACCCTATTGAGTTTAACAAGGCCTTGGTTAGCAGCCAGCAACTTAACCAAAAAATAGATATAGAAAAATATGTGCAGGTGCACGATGCCAAAAAACATGATCTTTTTTTAATCCCAAATAGCACTGTACACAGTGCCGGAGCCAATAACCTAGTGCTCGAAATTAGCGCAACACCCTACATCTTTACCTTTAAAATGTACGATTGGCTCCGTTTGGGATTGGATGGTAAACCGCGGCCAATTAATATTGAACATGCTTTTAAAAATTTAGATTTTAATAGAAAAGGAAATACCGTTACCAACGAACTAATTTCCCGGCCATCGGTGATTGAAAAAGGAACAGACTGGGAATTAATCCACCTGCCCACCCACCAGGAACATTTTTACGATGTTCACCGGCTTGAATTTGATACTGAAATCGATGTAAAAACGAACAATGCTTGCCACATACTCATGCTTGTTGAAGGTACTGCCATTAAAGTAAAAAATAGGGGCGGCGATATTTCCACTTTTCATTATGCAGAAACTTTTGTAATTCCGGCAGCAGCCCAAAGTTATACCCTAATTAATAACGGCAAAGGAAGAGCAAAGGTGATTAAGGCTTTTATAAAAGATGAAGTGGATTTTATGCCAATGTAAACGCTTGCGCGCTTCGTAACTTGATTGAGAACCGTAATGCAAACCGCTTTATTAGAATATGCAGTATTAATAATTTTTAACCAACTATAACCTTATGACTAACCAAAAAAATAGCAGGATACTTTTAATAACGCTGGTAGCATCTTTAGGCGGCTTTTTGTTCGGCTTTGATATGGCCGTTATATCTGGTGTTTTACCTTTGGTTCAAAAGCAGTTTGCTTTAAGTGCATCGCAGGAAGGCTGGTTTGTATCTTCCGCGCTGGTTGGCTGTATTATTGGCGTAACATTATCAGGCGAATTGAGTGATCGGTTCGGCCGGAAAAAACCATTGATTTTAACTGCCGTTCTTTTTGTTGCATCGGCATTGGGCTGTGCATTGTTCCCCAGCCTCCCTGGTGTGATCGCTTTCAGAATTTTAGGTGGCATTGGGATAGGTATTGCTTCAAATGTAGTGCCTCTGTACATTTCTGAAATAGCACCAGCGCAGATTAGGGGCAGGTTGGTAACTTATTACCAGTTTGCACTTACTTTTGGCATCTTGGTGGCTTACTTGAGCAATGCGGCGTTGTTAAATGGAATTTCTGCACAAACTACAAGCCTTTCTGTGCTAAACCATGTATTTAACCAGGAAATTTGGAGGGGCATGTTAGGTATAGGCGTACTCCCTGCCATTTTGTTTTTATCCGGATTATTACTCATTCCTGAAAGTCCGCGGTGGCTGATACAAAAAGGCAAAATGGATGAAGCTAAGCTCATTATAGGTAGAATTACCGGACAAGCAGCTTCAGAAATTCATTCAGATCAATTTAGGGTAGAAGATAATGGGCTAAAAAGTTCTTACAAGGAATTATTTGCTCCATCTATGCGCAAGGCACTGTTAATTGGCATTTTACTACCATTATTCTCCCAATTCAGCGGCATTAATGCCATTATTTACTATGGTCCCAGGATACTCGGCAATGCAGGAATATCGTTAAGCAATTCGCTGATCAGTCAGGTTATTTTTGGTGTGGCAAACATGCTATTTACCCTCTTTGCCATTTGGAAAGTAGATAGCTGGGGCAGGCGTCCGCTTTATCTGTACGGTACTGCGGGAGCAGCAATTTCATTGATCCTTACCGGTATCTGTTTCTATTTTAACGCCACATCGGGTATTTGGCTTTTAATTTGTGTACTGGCATTTTTGGCCTGTTTTGCCTGTTCAATAGGGCCTTTAAAATTTGTAGTTGCATCCGAGATATTTCCGGGGGCAATAAGGGGAAGGGCTTTGGCCATCAGTATAATGGTGATGTGGGTTGCTGATACCATTGTTGGACAGATTACCCCCATCTTACTGAATAAAATCGGTAGCGCGGGCACCTTTTGGTTTTTCGCCTTTTTCTGTATCGTAGCCTTTATTGCAGTGTACAAGCTACTGCCAGAAACCAAAGGTAAATCGCTCGAAGAAATAGAAAACGACTGGAAAGATGGATCTGAAAAACCTGTAATATTTCATTAAAAAAATCTACAGATATGAGGTTAAACATCAGAATTAAAATTGTCAGTTTATTGCTGATTACCTTATTTTACAATTCTGTAAAAGCACAGTCAGACCGTGATTTATTAGCCTATGCAGATCCGCGTATTGGCACAGCGCACAGCAGATGGTTTTATTTTACACCCGGAGCAGTACCCTTCGGAATGGCCAAACCGGCACCATCCACCAATGGATCATACGGCAATAAAAGTGGCTGGGAAGCTGTAGGCTACGATCAAAGACATACTTCAATTGAAGGTTTCGCCAATTTCCACGAATTTCAGATCGGAGGAATTGTTTTTGCGCCATCCATAGGAAAACTCCAAACATTGGCCGGAACGTTAGCGCATCCCGAAACGGGTTACCGCTCTGCTTTTGATCATCGAGATGAAATAGCCATGCCAGGTTATTATTCGGTGCTGTTAAAAGATTATCACATTAAAGCAGAACTTACGGCTACAAAAAGGGTTGCCTTTCACCGGTATACCTTTCCGAAATCGGAACAGGCAAATATAATTTTCGATATCGGGCATCAACAAGGTGAAAGCGGCAAGGTAACAGATGCAAAAGTATACCTCACTCCTGACGGAAAAATTGAAGGTTATGTAATTACACAACCGGTATATGTTCAGAAATATCAGCCAGGCGCGGATGTAAAAATGTATTTTTCGGCTGTTTCGAGTAAAAAACCCATTGCCTACGGTACTTTTAATGGAGAAAACATTGCGGCAGGAAAAAAAAGTACCGCTGGTAAAGGCGCTGGCTTGTACCTCACTTTTTCTACGGGCGAAAAAGAAAGCATTAGCCTAAAAGCTGGCCTTTCCTACACTTCGATTGAAAATGCCCGGCTAAACCTTAAACAGGAAGCTGGCAGTCTTTCATTTGACCAGGCAAAAGAACAGGCACTTAATACCTGGGCAAGCTACCTCGGACGGATCAGGGTAACTTCTGATCATAAAAATGACCTCACTAAGTTTTATACCGGATTATACCATGCATTATCTGGCCGTGGCTTGGCGAGTGATGTAAATGGTGCCTACCCCAAAAACGATGGCAGGATTGGAAAAATCCCACTCGATAAAAACAATATACCCTTACATAACCACTACAATACGGATGCAATTTGGGGCGCTTTCTGGAATTTAACCCAGCTTTGGGCCATAGCATATCCCGAATATTATTCCGATTGGGTTAAAAGTCAGTTATTGATCTATAAAGACTCGGGCTGGCTGGCTGATGGCATTGCAAACAGCCGCTATGTATCAGGCGTAGGTACAAATTTTATGGGTTTGGCCATTGCATCGGCCTACAATTCGGGCATCAGGGATTTTGACGTAAAAACGGGTTATGAAGCAGCACTTAAAAATGAATTACAATTTGCCAACAGGCCATTTGGTGCAGGAAAACCCGATCTGGAAAGGTTTTTAAAATATGGCTATGTGAATCATTTCGATCATGGCACAGGTGCAGATGAAAACTGGAAGTTCTCGGCTTCGCACACACTCGAGTATGCATTTAGCGCTTATGCAGTTGGCCAATGGGCAAACCTGTTGAATAAAACGGCAGATTATAACCAATTAACATCACTTTCTAATGCATGGAAAACCCTTTTTGATCCTGATACCAAATTCATCAGACCTAAGGACGATCAGGGGAAATTTATAACCGATTTTAACCCGAAAGCAGCATGGAGGGGATTTCAGGAAGGAAATGCATGGCAGTACACATTTTATGTTCCGCAAAACCCGGCAGGTTTGATTGCAGCCATCGGCAAAAACGATTTTACTAATAGGCTCGACAGCATCTTTACCGTATCCGAAAAAAATAAATTTGGTGGAGGCACTACAATTGATGCTTTTTCTGGATTGGAAAGTCTTTATAATCATGGCAATCAACCAAATTTGCACATCTCATGGTTATTCAATTATGCAGGCAAGCCATCGCTTACCCAAAAATGGGTTAGGAAAATTTTAGATGATTTTTATGGCACCGAAGGCATACATGGCTACGGATATGGCCAGGATGAAGATCAGGGCCAGCTTGGTGCCTGGTATGTAATGGCTTCGATGGGTATTTTCGATGTGAAAGGTTTTACTGATGCTTCGCCTGAAATCGGCTTATCGGCCCCGGTTTTTGATACCATTAAAATTAAAGGCAATAAGAAATATTTTAGTGGAAAGGATTTCGAAATTGAAACCACTAATAATAACGGAGAGAATAGGTATGTAGCATCATTTTCGCTTAATGGCAACACTTTGAAAGTACCGTTTATCAAACTTAAGGATATTCAAAACGGCGGGAAGTTATTAATCGATCTCGGCAAAAAACCGAAAGACCTGTATTAATTTTAAACCTAGCAGGTTTTTAGGCCTGCGAGGTTTAATGATATTATTTCTTTTTCTCAAGCGCTGTAATGGCTGTCCATAATACCCCAGCTTCTCCCCTAAAACTAGAAGATCCCATTGGTTTATTATCAGGCGTATACCATTCATAAAATCCGTTATTCTTAACTACCCTGGCCAACATTGGCTGTAACGCTTCTTTTGCTTCTGCCAATAAATTATACCGGATAAGCTGACTTACCATGCGGCCGCCGAACCAGGTCCAATCGCCACCGTTTTGATAGGAATATGGTCCCATTCCTTTATTTTCAAAAGTACCCAGAGGATAAACGGGGTAAATGGTCAGACCGATTGTGGCAGCATTGGCATCCTGCACATTTTTCTGCATTTTTTGATAAGCTTCTTTCACTTGTTTTTTAGTCAATAAGCCTGCTTCAATGGCAACTGCCGTTCCCCCGTGATAGTAAATTTTTGATTCATCAAATGAGGCCGGAAAAGGTGATCCGTTTAAATAGATATGTGGAATATATTTCTGGGTTTTTTCATCCCATAAATATTTGTTGATATTCTGCCGTACATTACCATAAACCTTTTTCCATTTATTGATCTGGGCGACATTTAAATCACCAATATCGATCAAGTCCTTTATGGCAATTAAAAACATCGCATTATCGTAAACATCTATAGCCCGGTGTGTATTTTCATCTATCACCACACCCCAGCTGTGTTCTGGCTGCACATCGCCCCAATCTACAGTAGTTGCACCCCAGAGCAAACCATGTTTCTCGTCGAACCTATTTTTCAACAAAAAATCGAGGGCGCGCTCCATCTGTTCTTTAATGGTTAAACCCGCAATTTTATCGGTTAAAATGGTTTTATCTCCTGTACTGCGGATGTATTTGGCAACCGCCTGAATTAATGACGTTTCCTGATCAGTTTCTACGGTATTTTTATGACCGAGATATTCTGGTGCCAGCTCAGATTTGTAAAATTTGCCTTCAGTACCAGCTTTTTCAGAGGGAATATACCCATCCAGGATAGCTCCATCAGGCTGCTGGAACTGAAAAAATGTAATCAGATGTTTTCTGATCTGCGGTTTATCATTCACTTTACAACTTAGCTCGATAAAAGTATTCAGGTCCCTGATCCAAACTTCCCCATAGCCATCGCCAGCAGTAAACCCCTTTTTGATGAGCGCTTCGGCCATGGTTTTTACCTGATCTGTTACTTCAGGCTGCAGGGTTGTTTGTGGCTTATGTTTGCTTAAAGGTTCTTGCGCTACAGATATACCAGATATTGCAAGCGCAATTAGCATGGTTAATACATTTTTTTTATTCATACGGCATGTGGTTAAAGCTCATAATTGGGACTTCATATTTTGGTTAGTTGATCTCCTACCCTATCTATTCCGGATATCGCATCTTAATTTAAGATGATCTTTCTAAAGGAATAATTTTGGCTAATCAATATGTACAAACATATACACATTATTTTAAATTACAAACAGATGCTGTAAAAAAATATGGCTTATTCATTGTCTGTCAGTATTGATCATTACTGAGCGATAAAATCTTATATAATTGTTAAAAAGCACTTTAAATCTGCATTATAGTATTAATTTAATTGAATACCATGTATTAATAAGCAATTTTATCAATTCCTTAAACTAATTTAAAGGCAATGCTTTGAAAAAATCATTTTAACTATTTTTTATTTTGATTATAACTTTTCAGGCTATATGTTTGTACATATTAAATAATACCTGCAATTGATCAAGGCATGCGCTTTAAAGCAGATTGAATTTAAGCAACCCAACCATTATAACAACCAATAGCATCCCAAAACACAATGAAGAAATTTAGCATCTTGTTGATACCCTTTATATTTGCCGCATCCCTTGGCTTTTTTCCTGCCTTAAGTTTTGCCCAAAATAACATTGTTTGGAAAATAGGTGAAAAAGATAATAAAACAGCTGGTTTCGCTTTGGCACCTGGCAATTACCAGCAGTTTTTGGCACAGGATTTTGGTTGGGAAGACCGTTACTACCTGATTGGAAAATCAAACCCTGCAACCGATTGGCCTTACGTATTGCCGGGCACAGCCGATGGATGGGGCGGCACAGGCGGCACATCGGGCATCCGCTCGCACCAGCTAAATGTACTGTTCGATCTGAAACCATTCAAACCTGCAGAAACATTCCAGTTGATTACCGATATTTTGGCTTATAACGGAAAACAGCCACCATTATTTAAAGTAATTGTTAATGGAAAAGATTTTAAGTTCCGCCTGCCCGAAAGTAAAAATGATCAGGGGATTTTTGGAAATGCGAATAATTTAAAAGCTGAGGCCTATAAAATCGATATCCCTGCAGGTTTATTGCGCCAGGGAGGAAATAGCATTACCTTTACGATACCGGATGGTTCGTGGTTGATATTTGATGACGTTAGACTGGAAGGCCATGCATCAGTGCATCCCTTGCCATCAAAAGATTTATACGTCCGGAACGTAAAAGCAGCCGATTACATCCTCTACAAGAACGGGAATAAAGTGCAGCCACTGTTGGTAGATATTGAACATTTGAGCAACAAACCTTCAGTTACCATAAAAATTAACGGAAAAAGTGTGTTAACGAGCCAGATTGATACCGGCCGTTATATGCTCGAAGCACCTATGCCCCTTTCGGCACAGCCTAAGAAAATGAATTGGCAAATACTTTCTGATGGTAAAACCATTGCTGAGGGAACAGCTATTGCTTCAAACCAGCCACTAAAAACAAGTGCGGGATATGCAGATACCAAAATTGGTACAGCCCACTCCAGGTGGATGATTGCACCAGGCCCATGGATGCCTTTTAGTATGGTTAAGCTAAGTCCCGACAACCAAAACCCGGGATGGATGGCCGGTTACGACCCAACGATAGAAAGTGTGGGTACTTTTAGCCACATCCACGAATGGACCATGGCTGGACTCGGGATGATGCCCGTTAATGGTGAAATTAAATATAAAGTAGGCTCGCAGAATAACCAAAATGATGGCTACCGATCAGATATTGATAAAAATACCGAAAAAGCACCCATTGGATACTATACGGTAATGCTTAAAAAGTATGGTATCAAAGCAGAATTAACTTCTACCACCAGGTGTGGATTTCAACGTTATACTTTTCCTAAAACAAAAGATGGCAGGGTAATGATCGATTTAAAGGTACCTGCCGAATATGATTATAAAATTAAAAGCTTTCAGATTACCAAGGTAGGCAAACGCCGTATTGAGGGTTATAGCGTGCAGCAAACCGCAGATGCGTGGAGTGGCGGGGTAGATCAGGATTATACCGTTAATTTTGTGATCGAATTTGACCGGGATATTAAAAAAATTGGTGGTTGGATTAACGGCAAGCCCGAAGCAGGAACAAGTATAGCAGGTAAAGAAGTTCACGACGCCGGTATGTATGCCGAATTTGATACCCGAACAAAAAATGTGGTACAGGCACGTTCGGGCATTTCGTTGGTGAATATAGAAGGGGCTTCCAATAACCTTAAAGAAGAGGTAGAAAAACCCTTCGGATGGAAATTTGAGGCAGTACGGGCAGCCCATGTAGCAACATGGAACAAGTTAATGGACAGAGTGGCCGTTTCTTCGGATGATAGCCGCGAGAAAACAAGGTTTTACAACAACATGTACCGTGCTTTATGCAGCCGAAATACATGGAGCGATATAGATGGCTCCTGGATTGACGCCACTGAGCAAAAAAGGAAATTCACCAATCATAATGATGTTGCCTTAGGTTGCGATGCCTTTTGGAATACCTTCTGGAATTTAAACCAGTTTTGGAACCTGGTAACCCCCGAATGGTCATCGAAATGGGTTAAATCGCAACTGGCCATGTACGATGCAAACGGGTATCTGGCTAAAGGACCGGCAGGTATGGAATATATCCCCGTGATGGTTGCCGAGCACGAAATTCCGCTTATTGTGGGCGCCTACCAAATGGGCATACGCGATTACGACACGCAAAAAGCTTTTTCTGCCGTTTACAAAATGCAGACCCAGCCCGCAGCAACGGTTGGTAAAGGATTGGCTGGCAACGAAGATCTGTTACCTTATCTTGAGCATAAATATGTGCCCTACGATAAAGGCAGGTTTAGCAACAGTTTGGAATATTCGTATGACGACTGGACGGTAAGTCAGTTTGCCAAGGCACTGAATAAAGAAAAAGAATATACCGAATTTGCCGAAAGGGGCACCTGGTGGAAAAATGTAATTGACACTGCCTCTGGCTTCGCCCGCATGAAAAAATCGGATGGAACATGGTTTAAAGATTTCGATCCCTTTAAATCTGGTGCAAACGAACACTATGTAGAGGGAAATGCCTGGCAGCTCACTTTTTTTGTTCCGCAGGATGTACGTGGACTAGCAAATATGATAGGAAAGAAAAAATTTATCGACAGATTGGAATGGGGTTTTAATGAAAGCTACAAATGGCGTTTTAATGCACCAAATGATGCTTATTGGGATTATCCCATTATGCAGGGCAACCAGCAATCGATGCACTTTGCTTTCCTCTTCAATTTTGTACAAAAACCCTGGCTAACACAAAAATGGAGCAGGGCCATTATCGACAGGTATTATGGTTTCGATGTTGCCAACGCCTATCTTGGCGATGAAGATCAGGGCCAGATGAGTGCCTGGTTTATCATGGCTTCATTAGGTCTTTTTCAAACCGATGGCGGCTGCAGTACCAACCCACAGTACGAAATTGGAAGTCCGCTGTTTAGTAAGGTGGTTATCGATCTTGGCAATCAGTACGGCAGGGGCAAAACATTTACCATTGAGGCTAAAAATGCTTCAAAGGCCAATAAATATATCCAAAGTGCAACACTTAACGGTAAGGTGCTGAATGGTTTTTCTTTTCCAGCTTCCGAATTGTTAAAAGGTGGTACACTTTCGCTCATTATGGGAAGCGAGCCCAATTACAAATGGGGCATTAATTAATTTTTTCTCCCGTGGTGTCGGATGTTACCATCCGACACTTTACAGATCCGTATCATTTATTTTTTAAAAGCAGGTTTCTGTGTTTATCGGTTCCGAAAGCCCCGCTATCCGCTATACTTCGCTATAGCCGCGAGGGCTATAGCTACGTGCCGCTGCTATCGGGTTTATCTAAATGTGGGCAGTGGTACGTCTTATAGGCCTAACACACCTCCAACCCTAAATAATTGCACCAGCCTTCGAATTTAAACGGGATTGAAGCGGCATCCCCGATTTTTATCGGGATAGAGCAAAAAGCCCGACTGACTTAAATTTTAGAACTGCCACTGCTTTCCAAAACCTTTAAATAAACCTTTGAATAGATTTGTGTCGGATGGGAACATCCAACACCAAGGATATTTTCTGCTCGTATAAGCTCCAATCAACCAAAATAAAAAAAAAGTAAAATAATTTGATTCTCTTGTAGGCAATTTCTGTAAGTAAAAGGCTCTTCACTTTAAAACCCGAATGATGGAAATCATGAGGGCGGCAAACAATTAACCAAATACTTATTCAAATTTATTCATAATGAATATGAAAAAATCTTTACAGCTCACATGCTTACTGCTTTACGCATCCACAGGCTTGTATGCAGCAGAAACAATTAATAATGCTTTTCCTTCAACACCGGTTAGTGCTCATTATCAAGAGCCTATTAAGGGTACCGTGAAAGATGCTACAGGTTTAACCGTTCCGGGTGTAACTGTAAACGTTAAAGGTACGCAAACCAATACGCAGACCAATGGAACAGGCCAATACACAATTGCGGCTAAAGCTGGCGATATATTGGTATTCTCTTTTATTGGTTATCAGAGTAAAGAAGTTACCGTTGGCACACAAACTACTATTGATGTAACATTAGCCAACGACTCTAAAGAACTGGAAACAGTAGTTGTTACGGCTTTGGGTATCAAACGTTCAGAAAAATCGTTAACTTATACTACCCAACAGGTATCAGGCGAGGAACTGAATAAGGTAAAAAGCCCCAACCTGGTAAATTCGTTAAATGGTAAAGTGGCCGGCATGACAATCAGTCCGAGTTCTTCGGGCGTTGGTGGTTCAGCGAAGGTTATATTAAGGGGTAGCCGCTCAGTGAGTGGTAACAATCAGCCTTTATATGTTATTGATGGGGTACCCATTAGCAATAACGGTAATGCCAATGCACAGCAAAACAGTGTGTTCGGCGGCGGACAAGACGGTGGCGATGGTATCTCGAACCTTAACCCGGACGATATTGAAAGTTTAACGGTATTGGAAGGTGCTTCAGCTGCAGCACTTTATGGTAGCCAGGCCCAAAACGGTGTTATTTTAATTACCACCAAACAGGGTAAAGCGGGTAAAACGCAGATCGGTTTCTCATCGAGTTTAACTTTCGATAAAATTGCCTACAAACCAGAATTTCAAAATAGTTATGGCCCTGCATCTACCACCACACGCGACAGTTGGGGGTCTGCAATCAGCAACACAACCGATAATCTGGATCAGTTTTTCCAAACCGGAACAAATGCAACCAATTCGATCAATTTTTCTGGCGGTTCGGAGATTGCCCAAACCTATTTTTCTTATGCCAATACTTATGCAAGTGGCATACAGGAAGGGAACAAGTTAAACAGACATAACATTAACCTACGCGAAACGGCCAAGTTTTTAAACAACAAATTAACGGTTGATGGGAATGTAAACTACATTAACCAACGCATAAACAACAGCCCGTCGATTGGATTATATAACAATCCTTTAGTTGGCCTATACTTATTTCCGCGGGGAGTAGACATTAGCCCTTATAAAGACAATTACCTGCTTGCCAACAATGTGGGCTCTGCACGTCAGAACTGGTTGGGAGGTACTACAGACCTTAGTCAGAACCCTTGGTGGTTAATCAATAAAAACCCTAATACGGCCATTAGAAACCGTTTCTTATTAAGCGGAAATGTAAAGTATGAATTTACCCCGTGGTTAAACCTTCAGGTTAGAGGAAATATCGACCGTACTACTGATGATTTCGAAAACAGACGTTACTCGGGTATCAACGGAAACTTTAACTCAAACGGACATGGATACTTCTCTCAGAATACCCAAACCTATATTCAGAAATATGCCGATGCGATTTTAAATGTTACGGTACCTTTGAAAGGCTCAGACTTTAAAATTAACGGATTAATTGGCGGTAGTATTAACGATCAGAAAACATCTGGATTATCACTGGCAGGCGATCTTAGTGCTACTGACCTGTTTACACCAAACAACGTAGTTGTAGCAACAGCAGGTACTTATACCTCTGATGTATTGAGCACAACTAAAGCCAATGATGCTTTTCACAGTCAGTTACAGGCGGTATTTGCCAATGCAAACTTATCTTATAAAGACTGGGCATTTTTAACCTTAACAGGCAGAAACGATTGGTCGTCAAACCTTTCATTTACACCAAATATATCTTACTTCTATCCATCAGTAGGTTTATCATTTATTGTATCGCAAATGGTAAAATTACCAGAAGCCATTACCTATGCTAAAATAAGAGGTACATATGCTGAGGTAGGTAATACCGTACCGGCCTACCTAACCTTTATCCAAAATACTTTGGGCAATGGTGGTGCCCTTACAATTAACACCAACAGGGCCTTTGCAGAGTTAAAACCCGAAAGAACAAAATCTTTCGAGATTGGTACAGATATGCGTTTTCTGGCCAACCGCTTAAACTTTAGCTTTACCTATTACAAAACCAACACTAAAAATCAGTACATCCCGGTTAAGCCTGCACCATCAGGACTTGTTGCAACGGGTTACTTAAATGCGGGCGATGTTCAAAACCAGGGTTTACAGTTTACTTTAGGTGCCGATGTATTAAAAGGCGATGGACTTAACTGGAACACTGCCATTAACGGATCGTTAAACAGGAATAAAATTATCGATGTAGCAGCATCACAAGGCTTAAATTCGATTGATTTAACAGGTGGTGGCAACAATGCCTATATCTCCCGTATTGCCGCAGGCGGATCGTATGGCGATATTTATGGCTATACCTTACAGAGGGATGCAAATGGCCGCATCAAACTTAGCGGAGATGGAACGGCTGCAAATCCTTACTTCCCGATCAAAAGTACCGATTACAGCCTTATTGCAAATGCAAACCCTAAATTTCAATTGGGCTGGAACAACAGTTTCAACTATAAGGATTTCAGCTTAAGCTTTCTGGTAGATGGTAAATTTGGTGGCAAAGTGCTTTCACTTACCGAAGCATTAATGGATCAGGCGGGTGCATCGAAAGCAACCGGTGAAGCAAGAGCACAGGGCGGTGTTAAAATTGATGGTGTGGATGCCAGCGGTAAAGCCGTTTCTGCAACCATTAATCCACAAAGTTATTACTCTTTCTTAGGCGACAGAAACGGTGTAACCGGCGAATATGTTTACAGTGCTACCGTAGTGCGTTTACGCGAAGCCTCTATAGGTTATAATTTACCTTTAAAAGGAACATTTAAAAGCATGCGCCTTTCATTAATCGGCAGAAACTTATTCTACTTCTATAAAAAAGCACCTTACGATCCTGAGGTTACCATGTCTACCGGTAATGGTTTATCGGGTATAGATGTTTTTAACCAACCGGTTACCAGAAGTTTTGGTTTTAACCTTAATGTTTTATTTTAATCAGCACCAACATGAAATCGATATATCATTTATCTCAACATAAAATTAAAGGCTTGTCTTTAGTTTTACTATTAGCCATTGCCGGCCTGAATCAAGGCTGTAAAAAGAACTTTGAAAGTTTTAATACCAACGATAATTTACCTACTACCGAGCAGAGCTTAGCCTTATTAAAATCGGCAATTGGCCCAATTCAGCAGAATATTTTTTCCAACTACCAGATTGCACAAAACTTAAGTTCTGATGCCTTTAGCGGTTATATGATGTCGCCAAACAATTTTGGTGGCGGTATTAACAACATGAACTATTCGCTTAACAATGGTTGGAATGAAACTGGTTTTAACGATCAGTATACCAATGTAATGGCCCCCATTTCTAAAATAGGGATATCGCCGCTAAAAACCACAGCACCCGAATCGTGGGGGATTGCGCTTTTGGTTCAGGTAATCGCCATGGACAGGGTTACCGATAAATTTGGTCCGATCCCTTATACACAGGCCGGTAAATCATTAATATCGCAGGCTTATGATGACCAAAAAACAGTTTATAACGAATTTTTTAAACAGATTGATACCGCAGCAAATAACCTGCAGGCTTTTATAACCGCAAATCCTGGTAAAAAAGCCTATTACGAAGCTGGCGACCTGGTTTATGGTGGCGACGCTGTAAAATGGCTCAAATTAGCCAATTCGTTGAGATTGCGTTTAGCCATGCGTATTGTAAAAGCCGATCCCGCAACAGCAAAATTGCAGGCAGAAAAAGCCATGGCTGCAACAGGCGGTTTAATGACTTTACCGAGTGATAATGCGGCAGTTGCACAATCGGGAAACAGAAATAACGACCTTTGGTTGGTAACTGTTGGTTACGAAGGTGATAACGCAATGGGAGCAGCATTACAGTCGTACATGGTGGGTTACAACGATCCACGTTTATCAATTTACTGTACCCCAGCTACCGATCCTCTATTTTCAGGTCAGTATGTAGGCATCAGATCAGGAGCCAATACCTCCTTTAATGGTTTAGGTAAGGCTGGTTACAAAACCTATTCGAGTTTAAACTCATCTACACCCGATAATTCAAGGGCACCAATTGGACAAAAAGCACCACAGATTTTGATGACTGCTGCTGAAGTTTGGTTCTTAAAAGCAGAAGCGGCTTTACGCGGCTGGACAGGTGCTGGCGATGCGCAGACCGATTACGAAACGGGTATAACAACCTCAATGCAACAATGGAATGCTACCGTTGGTGGTTATCTAACTGATGCTACCAGCAAACCAACTGCATATGTAGATCCGAAAAATCCTGCTAATAATGCACCGATAGTAAGTACCATTACCATTAAATGGGATGGAGCAGCAACCAACGAAGTGAAGTTAGAACGCATTATCACGCAGAAGTGGCTGGCTATTTTTCCTGATGGAGCTGAGGCATGGGCCGATTATAGGAGAACGGGTTATCCAAAATTATTCACAGTGGCCAATAACAACAGCGGTGGCACTATTGATACCCAAATACAGATCCGCAGATTGCCATACCCTACAGCAGAATACGGCAACGGAAATAAAGATGAGGTACGTAAAGCAGTAACCCTGCTTGGTGGCCCTGACAATGGAGGAACAAGATTATGGTGGGATGTAAATAAAGGAAATTTCTAACACACAAATACCGGGTAGGATGACGAAAGTTGTCCTACCTTTTTTTTAAAAACCAGTTTCTAACCAAAATTTTAAACCTATGAAAAATTTAACCGTTTTCGGCTTACTGCCGTTAACTGGCCCACCCTATTTTTGCTTTCAAAAAGCCAATTCTGAAAATTTCAATATCTATTTAGTAAAACGTTGTAGCGGCAAAAAGAGTAAAACAATTTCTAACCAATTTATTTAAAAAATTATGACAACTACCAAATTGTTAACATGCAAAAATGCTGCATTCGCGGCCCTATTTTTAACTATTTCCGTATTCGGTTGCAAGAAAAAAGACATCGCACAAGATGAAGCGTTAAACGATCCAGCTAAAAAAGCATCTACCGAGGCAATCGGCGTAACCGGGCCAAAGAGCGTATGTTATGTAGAGGTAAATGGTGCCGATATCCGAAATGTAGGTAAGTATAAACTCTCTACCGGGCAACAATTGTTCGACATTGCAATTATTTTCGCGGCCAACATCAATTACGATATCCCAACGCAAAAAGCTGTGCTTGGTTTTAATACAAATGTGGCCAATATATTAAACAATAAAACAACTTACATTAAACCTTTACAAGATAAAGGCATCAAGGTTTTGCTTTCCATTTTAGGCAATCACCAGGGCGCTGGTTTCTGTAATTTTACCTCACAGGCTTCAGCAACAGCTTTTGCGCAGCAATTGGCCAACGCCGTTAACACATACGGACTGGATGGAATTGATTTTGATGACGAGTATGCAGAATATGGCAACAATGGTACCGGGCAGCCCAATGCCAGTTCATTTGTATACCTTGTAACGGCGTTAAGGCAACTATTGCCAAACAAGATTATATCGTTTTACTATTGGGGGCCAGCAGCATCAAGGTTATCCTATAATGGTGTTACTGTAGGCTCTAAGATTAATTACAGTTGGAATGCTTCATACGGATCTTTCTCAGTACCAAACGTACCAGGCCTGGCCAAAGCAAACCTTGCCCCTGCTGCAGTCGACATACAGTCTACGAGCGGATCTACAGCAGCATCTTTAGCTACCCAAACCATTAATGGTGGTTATGGAGTTTATTTGTATTACAATTTACCAAACAGTGATGTGCACACATATTTATCGGGCATATCTAGTAATTTATACGGGGGCAAAACAACAGTTTATGTTCCATAAGCGATAAATGAATAAATTTTAACCGCTACAAATATTTTCAGTAGGGCTGCTTCGGTGGTCCTACTTTTTTTTCACCACAATTGCTGCACGGCATCAAGCCATTAGCCGATTATATCGATTTAGTGATTTGCTTACTAACATACCATTTCTATCTTTGTAACCGTTATCTTTGCACAGATACAGGTTTAGGTTAATTAAAAGCTGTAATTTTTCAGTTTCAAAACAACAGGCTGTATTCGTTTTTGTCCCTTTTTTGGAATAAGATGTTTAAATACATCTCGTAGGCACTATTTGAAGGTAGAATATAATTTTTAATTTTAAACGCTTAATTTTACCCGAATGGATATCTTATCATACCTATTAGAACTCTTGCAGCAACGCAAAGAAGTTGGTATTACCGGCTTGGGCACTTTTTATAAAAAGAAATACCCGGGAAGATACGATAAGGAAAAACAGACGTTTTTACCTCCGGGATATACCCTACAGTTTTCTACCGATTTAACTGAAGAAGAAGCCCTGGCAGATTTCATTTCTGCTAAGCGCAATATTTCCAACGATAGTGCAAAATACTATATCGAACAGTTTGTTGAAGAAGTACGCCAAAAACTGGAGTTAAACCACGAGGCCGAACTCGAAAATACAGGCCGTTTGTTTTTTACCGAACAGGGAACAAGTTTCGAACCCGTTAAAAACATGAACTATGGTTCCGAATTTTATGGTTTACCATCATTATCTGAAACTGTCGTTGAAGAGGCAAAACCCATTCTACCTAAAGAGGAAGAAGAAATTTACGACGAAATTGCCGAAGCACCGGCAGCCCCTTCCCCATTCGAAAACAAATCGTACCAGGCTCCCGTAATCGAAAACATAGAACTGGATGAAGTTAAAGATGACCTTAAAAATACCTTAAAACATTCAGAAAATACCGCAGGGGAAAGTGGTGATGCACCCGAATTTATCAAGCATCAGCATGAAGAACATCCTAACCGCTTCGGCCATACACCAGAGTCGGAAGTGGAAAATATAGCTGCAGAACAAAGTGTAATTGAAACGCCCGAATCTGTTGAAGCAGATCAGATTGAAAACACGGCAGAATTTGCCAGCACTGCTGAAGAGATAGAAGTGCCAGAATCAATTGTAACACAGCACGAAGAACATCCCAACCGTTTTGGCCATACGCCAGAATCGGAAATGGAAAATATTGCTGCAGAAAAAGATGCAATTGAAAAGCCTCAATTTATTGAAGCAGATCAAATTGAAAGTATACTGGAAGCAGGAGAAACAGAGGTTCATGCTCAAATAATTACACCACAACAGGAACAACCAAGCCGTTTTTCGCTCCGTTCAGAAACGGAACCGCCAAAAACATATATCAATTTAGAAGATGAGGCAAAAACTGAAGAACCTGTAATTGAAGCACCAGCATTTATTAAGGAGCAACATGCCGAACATCCTAACCGTTTTGGCCATGATCCAATTACACACGAAGAGCAGCCAAATCAGGGCATGTCTACCTGGTTGATGATTACCATCGCCATTTTAGCTTTGGTTATTATTGCTGCAATAACCTATTTAATTAAACCTGAATTATTTACCGGCCAAAATACAGAACCCGTAAAAACAGAACAGCCTGTTGCCGATTCACCAAAGGTTGCTGTTGATAGCTTAAAGGCAAAACAGGATTCGATAGCCAAAACAGACAGCATTTTAAAAGCCAACCAGGTTCAGAAAAAAGCCGACACTGTAAAAAAGACAACCGTTAAAACAGCAGAGAAACCAGTAGTTGTTCCACCTGTTGAAAAACCAAAAGAAGATAAAATTGTACCAAACACCGGTCCTTCTACGTTTTATGTAATTGCAGCATCATTCCAATCAGAAAAAAAAGCACTTGTGTTTGTCAAGCAAATGGAAAAAATTGGTTTAAAGGCTGAAATTGCAACAGTACCCGGTCGGTTAAAAAAGGTGAGCATTGCCAACTTTTCAACCGAACAGGAAGCTAAAAAACAAAAAGACATATTAGAGAAAAGACTAAAAGGAAAAGGTTATTTCGTACAGCAAAAACTTAACAACACACAACCATAATGATAACTTTATTAATTCAAGACACCACACAAGCACTACAAGACACCGCAAATGCGGTTAACCAGGCAATAACACAACCACAGCCAGAGCTACACTTTATCGATCTGCTTTTTAAAGGCGGCTGGGTAATGATCCCTTTGGCTTTTTTGGCTTTTTTAGCTTTGATTATTTTTGTTGAACGTTACTTGACCATCAAAAAAGCAACAAAAGATGAAGCCAACCTGATGGGGCAAATCAGGTCTTATATCCAGTCTGGTAATTTAGATGGAGCAATGTCGCTGTTGAGAAATAATAATTCTCCGCTGTCGCGTATGTTGCAAAAAGGTTTAAAACGTATTGGCCGCCCCATTAAGGATATCGAAGGAGCCATCGAAAACGTTGGTAAACTAGAGGTTTCCAAATTAGAAAAAAACATCAGCATATTGGGTATTGTAGCCGGTATTGCACCAATGCTTGGTTTCGTAGGAACAATTGTTGGGGTAATTACCATTTTCCACCAGGTATCAATTAAAGGTGCAATCGAAATCGGTACCATCTCTGGCGGTTTATATACCAAAATGATTACTTCAGCAACCGGATTAATTATCGGTATTATCGCATATGTACTATATCACATTTTAAATATCATGGTTGAAAAAATCATTCTTAAAATGGAAACCGATGCAATTGATTTTATTGATTTACTAGAAGAACCAGGCAAATAATGAATTTACGCAAAAGAACAAAAGGATCGGTAGAAGTACATACTTCAGCGTTGAACGATATTATGTTCTTCCTGATGCTGTTCTTCCTATTGGCCTCAGCCGTGGTAAACCCCACCGTGGTTAAATTGCTGTTGCCGCAATCATCAAGCGGACAACAATCTACCGCAAAAAAAGCAGTTACCGTTACCATAGACGAAAACTTGAAATATTTCGTTGAAAAGAAACCGGTTAGCATTGAAGAATTAGAGCCTACTTTGGCATCGTACCAAAAATTAGCACCCGATATGACCATTCTTTTATATGTATCACGCAATGTGACCTACCAGGATGGATTTGTGGTAAACGACATTGCCAATAAATTAAAGTTAAAACTTGTTGTAGCCGTTGAGCCTAAAAAATAATGAACTACAAAGCACAAAACGTACCTAACGAGGAAAATAATTACCCTAAAGCCATTGCAATAGCAAGCGGCATTATGGGCTTTTTATTGTTGATCAGCTTTTTTATTGTGATTGGTTCGTTCCAGCCACCTGAAGAAGTGGGTATGGGTGGTATGGTGGTAAATTATGGAACATCTGCCGAAGGTATGGGCGATGATTATACCAGTATTGAAGAACCATCAGCAGATCCGAATGCCAATGGCAAACCGCCCGAAAAGGTAACACCGGAAGAAAAAGTTACCCCAACTACCTCTACCGAAAATAGCGATAAAGAAATTCAAACTCAAAATACGGAAGATGCAATTGCGGTAAATACAAAGCCCACCAAGCCAACTACTGCTGCGCCAACCCCGGTAACTGAAGATAAACCCAAGCCTGCCAAACCGGTAATTAACCAAAATGCATTGTACAAGGGTAAAAAGAACACAGGCCAGGGACAAGGCGATGGAACAGGAAATACTCCTGGAAACCAGGGCGATAAAGATGGAGATCCTTTAGCTTCTAATTATGGTGAAGGTGGTTCCGGAAACGGAAATGTTCAGCTTTCGCTCGCCAGCAGAAAGTTTATCGATATCCCCAGAATACAGGATGACGGGCAAAGTGCAGGTAAAATTGCGGTTCAAATCAGGGTTGATAAAAATGGCAAAGTAGTTCAGGCACGTGCCGGAGCAAAAGGTACCACCCTATCCGATTTAGCCCTTTGGCGTAAATGCGAGCAAGCAGTATTGGGAGCAAGCTTAAATAAATTAGAATCCGCTCCCGATGTACAAACCGGGATCGTGATGTTTAACTTTAAAGTGAAGTAAAAAATATCGAAATTATAAATATCTAAGGTCTGTGTCCGCACAGACCTTTTTCGTTTTATCGTCACCCGAAATTTATTTCAGGGCCTTTCAACGTGCTGTCAGATAGTAATATCTGACAGATTAGCTATTCAATAAGCGTATTAGTAAATCCGTGCCATGGTCTGTTTCCTCACAGACCATTTTCGTCTATCGTCACCCTGAATTCATTTCAGGGTCTGATTCTATGTTCTGTAGCGCACAGCGCAATAGTTTAAATGGCTTTCCATGGTCTGTGTCCTCACAGACCATTTTTGTCTAACGTCACCCTGAATTCATTTCAGGGTCTAATGCTATGTTCTGTGGCGCACAGCGCAATAGTTTAAATCCAAGATTCCCAAAGTCGCCCCCCTCATTGCCTTTAAGAATTTGGAAGATAATCCCGTTTGAACTTCAAATACCAATCGCTTATATTTGACGCATATTATGAACTACCAACAAACGCTTGATTTTTTATATAGTAAACTCCCTATGTTTACCCGCGTTGGCGCATCTGCATTTAAAAAAGATTTAACCAACACGATTATCCTTTGCGAAGCATTGGATAACCCACAGGATAAATTTAAAAGCATCCATGTGGCCGGTACAAATGGCAAAGGATCAACATCGCATATGCTGGCATCTGTATTGCAATCGCAGGGTTATAAAACCGGGCTATATACCTCACCACATTTAAAAGATTTCCGCGAACGCATACGCATCAACGGAAAAATGATCAGCAGAATGGAAGTGGTATCTTTTGTAAAGGAACAGCAAAAACTGATCGAACAGACCGAACCTTCGTTTTTTGAGGTAACCGTTGCCCTTGCATTCGATCATTTTGCCAAGCATGAAGTAGATGTAGCCGTAATTGAAGTGGGTTTAGGTGGAAGATTGGATTCTACCAACATCATCACACCACAGATATCAGTCATCACCAACATCAGCCTTGATCATATCAATATGCTGGGCAATACACTGAGTGAAATCGCAGGTGAAAAAGCTGGTATCATCAAAAAGAATATCCCCGTAGTAATTGGCGAAACTCAGAAAGAATCAGCACCAGTTTTTATCAATAAAGCCAAATCGGTAGCTGCGCCAATTGTTTTCGCAGATAAAATACTATCCGCTCAGGATTTTAAAGTCAAAAACAACAAACTTACTTTATCGGTTTATGAGAATGGTAAAATGAAGTACAAAAACCTTCAAAGCGACCTAACCGGTGTTTATCAGCACAAAAATATTTTAACCGTTTTGGAAACCTTAACTGTGCTGAACGAAACAAGTAATATTAAAATAGACCAGGAAGCGATTTATAAAGGAATAAGTCAGGTTAAAAAACAAACGGGATTACAAGGGCGTTGGCAAACTTTGGGTAAAAACCCTTTAGTAATCTGCGATACTGGCCACAATGAGGCTGGCATTACTGAAGTAATTAAAAACATCAATCAAACCCCCTATCAAAACCTGCACATCGTTTTCGGTATGGTAAACGACAAGGATATTACGAAAGTATTGTCGCTGATGCCCAAAAATGCCACCTACTATTTTTGTAAACCCGATTTAGAGCGTGGTTTAGCAGCTACAGCATTAAAAGAACAGGCAGCGGCCTTTAATTTAAATGGGAGCAGTTATGCATCGGTTGCCGAAGCAAAAGCAGCAGCCATTTTATCTGCCGATGTAAAAGATCTGGTTTTTATTGGTGGAAGCACGTTTGTAGTGGCCGAAGCGCTATAAAATCTTTACACAAACTTCAAAGTAGCTTTACCTAAATTTACTACTTTAGCCCTTTAACTAAAACACAATGAAGAAAATATCCAGTTTAATCTTTTCCATTTCTATCTTTTCAATCGCACTCACCTCTGCCCAGACCAAAAAACCAACAGCAGCCCAGTCAAAAGCATTTCCTGCCGAAGTTGCCCGCCCTAAATTAGTGGTTGGCCTGGTGGTTGACCAAATGCGTTGGGATTACCTATACCGCTATTATAACCGCTATACCAACGGTGGTTTTAAAAGATTAATCAACGAAGGTTTCTCTGTAGAAAATACATTTATTCCTTACACTCCTACCTACACCGCCTGCGGCCATACTTGTATCTATACTGGTTCGGTTCCGGCCGTGCATGGCATTATCGGTAACGATTGGTATGATCCGGAAACCAAAAAGAATATGTACTGTACTGAAGATTCTACTGTTTCTACTGTTGGCAGTACGCCTTCATCAGAAGGAAATATGTCTCCTAAAAATATGCTAACCACTACCATTACCGATGAGTTAAGATTAGCGACAAACTTTAGAGGTAAGGTAATCGGCATTTCTTTAAAAGATAGGGGTTCAATCCTTCCGGCAGGTCATGCAGCAAATGCAGCATATTGGTACCAGGGCAGCACCGGAAACTGGATTACCAGCACTTATTATATGAAAGAAGTGCCAACCTGGATTGCCGATTACAATAAACTGAAACTGGCAAATAAGTTTTATACTAAAAACTGGGAAACCTTATACCCGATAAATACTTATGTTAACAGTACCGCTGATGAGAAAGCTTACGAAGGTAAATCGAGTACATTCCCACACCAGCTTACCCAGAACATTGATAAAAACTTCGATGCCATCAGAAGTACACCATATGGAAATACCATTACATTAGATCTGGCCAAACTGGCAATTCTTTCAGAAGATTTAGGACAGGATAACATTACTGATTTCCTGGCGGTAAGCTGCTCATCAACTGATTATGTTGGCCATGCTTATGGCCCGAATTCGGTAGAAGCTGAAGATACTTATTTACGCTTGGACAAAGATTTTGAAGAGTTTTTCAATTACCTGGACAAAAAAGTAGGTAAGGGAAACTACACTGTATTTTTAACGGCCGATCACGGCGCTGCACATGTTCCCGGCTTTATGCAAGAGAATAAATTGCCTTCGGGCGTAGTAAGCGACCGCGATATCGCGAACAAGCTAAATACTTTCTTAAATGATAAATTTAAGGTAAACAATGTGGTTTTAAGATCGATGAACAACCAGATTATTTTCGATCACGATAAAACAGACAAAGGCGATGTAAGCTTCGATGTAATCAAATCGGCATCGGTAGAATTCTTAAAAAGATTAGATGGATTCCAAAATGCGGTCGATATTGCTAAAATATCACAGGCTACACTTCAGGAAATCCAAAAAAAGATGATTACAAATGGATATAATGCACGCAGAAGTGGCGATATCTATTACGTGTTACAACCTAACTGGTTTAATGGCAGCAGCACCGGTACTACACACGGAAACTGGAACCCTTACGATTCGCACATCCCATTGGTTTTTATGGGTTGGGGAATTAAATCTGGTGCCACAAACAAAATGCACTATATGACAGATATTGCGCCAACATTAGCAGCATTACTGCACATTCAAACTCCAAACGGAACTGTAGGTGAACCGATAACAGAGATCACCAGTAAATAGCTCAAAAATGGCCTTCATTCCCAATTTAATTGGGAATCTTAATGCTCATGAATATAACGACTTCAAAGGCAATATAATTAGCATTTGGGTTAAAGTTTTATACTGCATTACAACTCAAAAAAACTATGCCCAACAGCATAGTTTTTTTGTTTTATAGGAGCCGGTCAACCAGAATTCATTTCAGGGTCTGTTATAGAAGTTAAGCTGCTTCTAATTATCTGATAAAAGCTCCGTCATCAACTTAAGAATCGCGAAGTGGAGATATCCATCCTGCGTGTAAGACCCTGAAACAAGTTCAGGGTGACGATGCGCTGGAACATGATGAAATAGAAAAATCTACAATAGATTTCTCGACTACGTTTCACTCCGCTTGAAATGAAGGTAACTTGCGAAAACACCCTATATTCCTTATTTTAGATCATGGCAAGATACTCCGCAACCAAACTTACACCCATGCTCGAATCGCATGATATGCAGGCAACCCTAACATTTTACACAGAAGTATTAAACTTTACCTGTGATGTAAAATTCGACGACCTGAGCTGGTTAACCCTCAGTAAAGATAATGTAGAAATCATGTTCAGTTCACCCAATCCGCACCGGAACATCCCAAAAGCCATCATGAGCGGTTCGCTTTACATCAAAACAAACGAGGTAACCGCCTTATGGGAAAGTTTAAAAGATCAGTGCGAAATCTGTTACCCGCTCGAAGATTTCGAATACGGCATGAGAGAATTTGCCATTTATGATAATAACGGCTATTTACTGCAGTTCGGGCAGGATTTGTAGCTGAACCAAAAGCCATATCGGTATAGGGTATTCATCCATTTAAGCTGCTTATTTTAGTACATTTGCATAACCGAATATGTTTGGAAGCAAGGATTTGTAAACAGCGCATACCTATCCTTTAAATCCCCTAATATGCAACAAGTAGAAATATATAAGCCTAAAAATAAAATCCGTTTCGTTACCGCTGCTTCTCTCTTTGATGGGCACGATGCAACCATTAACATCATGCGCCGTATCCTCCAGTCTTCAGGTGCCGAAGTTATCCATTTGGGCCATAACCGCTCGGTTGATGAAGTAGTGAACTGCGCCATCCAGGAAGATGTTCAGGGCATCGCCATGACTTCTTATCAGGGTGGGCATATCGAATATTTTAAATATATGTACGATCTGCTGCAGGAAAGAGGTTCGGGCCACATTAAAATCTTTGCCGGCGGTGGTGGTGTAATCCTCCCCTCAGAAATTGAAGAACTGCAAGCTTATGGCATATCTAAAATCTATTCGCCTGACGATGGCCGTAAAATGGGGCTACAGGGCATGATTAATGATATGCTGGTACAAACAGATTTTGTTACCAAAGCCAATATCACCAACGAGCTCGAAACCATTCCTACAAAAGATATCAAAGCCATTGCCGGAGCCATTACTGTTGCAGAAAATGACCCCGAAGGCGCACAAAAATTTGTAGATGAGTTAAAGAAATTATCAAAAAACAATACCGCCCCTATTTTGGGCATTACCGGAACTGGTGGTGCAGGAAAATCATCCCTGGTTGACGAATTGGTACGCCGTTTTCTGGTAGAGGTGAAAGATAAAACCTTGGCCATTATTTCTGTCGATCCGTCCAAAAGGAAAACAGGAGGTGCCCTGCTGGGCGACCGTATCCGCATGAACGCCATCAACAATCCCAGGGTATATATGCGTTCGCTAGCCACCAGGCAGGCAAACCTTGCGCTTTCAAAGAATGTTCAAGAAAGTATCGATATCTGTAAAGCTGCCGGTTATGATCTAATTATAGTAGAAACATCAGGTATTGGCCAATCGGATACCGAAATTACCGAACACTGCGATGTTTCGCTATACGTAATGACGCCAGAATTTGGTGCCGCTACCCAGTTGGAAAAAATCGACATGCTTGATTTTGCCGATCTTGTAGCCATCAATAAATTTGATAAAAGAGGTGCCTTAGATGCCCTTCGCGATGTGCGTAAGCAATACAAGCGCAACCACAACATTTTCGACGCCAAAGATGACGAAATACCTGTTTATGGCACCATGGCCTCTCAATTTAATGATCCTGGCATGAATAATCTGTTCGTAGCCTTAATGGAGCAGATTAAATTAAAAACAGGAACAGATTTTAATGCCAAAATGGAATTAACTTCCGATCAGTCTGAAAAAATCTACATCATCCCACCCGATCGTATCCGCTATTTGGCAGAAATTGCCGAATCAAGCCAGATGTATAACGAATGGGTAGATAAACAGGCTACCATTGCCCGTAAAATGTACCAGCTTAAAGGTGTAATCGATTTGGCAAGTGATATCAATTCCCCTCTCTTAGATGGGGGGCCACAGGACGGGGTGTTAAAAAATCTAAATGCAACTTACCATTACTTCGAAGAGCAACTCGATGGCGAATGTAAACGTTTGCTCCGCCAATGGCCCGAAACCAAAAGAGCATATAAAGAAGAGTTTTTTATCTATAAAGTCCGCGATAAAGAGATTAAACAACCTTTATTTTACGAATCGCTTTCCAAATTAAACATTCCTAAAGTTTCTTTGCCGAGATATGAAGACTGGGGCGATATTTTAAGGTGGCTGTTAACCGAAAACCTTCCGGGCGAGTTTCCTTATGCTGCGGGCGTATTTCCGTTAAAAAGAGAAGGAGAAGACCCAACACGGATGTTTGCAGGAGAAGGTGGCCCCGAACGCACCAACAAACGCTTTCACTATGTTTCATTAGGTCAGCCAGCACACCGTTTATCAACAGCTTTCGATTCGGTAACGCTTTACGGTGAAGATCCGCACATCCGTCCGGATATTTATGGGAAAATCGGTAATTCAGGGGTGAGCATTGCCACTTTGGATGATGCCAAAAAATTGTATTCAGGTTTTGATCTTTGTGCACCATCAACTTCCGTATCCATGACGATTAACGGTCCGGCACCGATGTTATTGGGCTTTTTCATGAATGCGGCAATCGATCAGCAATGCGAAAAATACATTTTGGAGCATAATTTGGTTGAAGAAGTTCAATCCAAGATTGATGCCATTTATAAAGCTAAAAAAACCGAAAAGCCATCCTATAACGGTACCTTACCAGAAGGCAACAATGGTTTAGGTTTAATGCTTTTAGGCGTTACCGGAGATCAGGTTTTACCAGCCGACATTTATAATCAGATTAGGGCTAAAGCCATCAGTTCGGTTAGGGGAACCGTTCAGGCCGATATTTTAAAGGAAGACCAGGCACAGAATACCTGTATATTTTCTACCGAATTTGCCTTGCGTATGATGGGCGATATTCAGAAGTATTTTATTGACGAAAAAGTAAGGAACTTCTATTCTGTTTCCATTTCGGGCTACCATATTGCCGAAGCGGGCGCAAATCCAATTTCGCAGCTTGCCTTTACGCTCAGCAACGGTTTTACCTTTGTAGAATATTATTTAAGCCGGGGCATGCATATCGATGATTTCGCACCCAATCTGTCTTTCTTCTTTTCTAATGGTATTGATCCCGAATATGCGGTAATTGGCCGTGTAGCCAGAAGAATCTGGGCAAAGGCCATCAAAAATAAATATAAGGGTAACGATCGTTCACAAAAGCTAAAATATCACATCCAAACCTCGGGCCGATCATTACATGCCCAGGAGATCGATTTTAACGATATCCGCACCACTTTGCAGGCCTTATACGCTATATACGACAACTGCAACTCTTTGCATACCAATGCCTATGATGAGGCTATCACTACCCCTACCGAAGAATCGGTAAGAAGAGCCATGGCCATTCAATTAATCATCAATAGGGAACTGGGGCTTGCCAAGAACGAAAACCCCTTACAGGGCGCTTTTATTATTGAAGAACTTACCGATTTGGTTGAAGATGCCGTACTTGCCGAATTTAAACGGATAAACGATCGTGGAGGTGTATTAGGCGCTATGGAAACCATGTACCAACGCGGAAAAATCCAGGAAGAAAGTTTATACTACGAAACGCTAAAACATACAGGAGAGTATCCTATTGTTGGTGTAAACACATTTTTAAACAAAAATGGATCTCCTACCATTGTTCCGGGAGAAGTGATCCGGGCCACTGAAGAAGAAAAACAATATCAGATTTCGGCATTACAGAAATTCCAGGACCGTAATGAAGAAAAAGCAGCCGATCTACTAAAAAAACTGCAAAAATCGGCCATTGCTGGCGATAATATCTTTGAACAGCTCATGGAAGTATGTAAAATTTGCTCTATAGGACAAATTAGCAATGCTTTGTATGAAGTTGGTGGCCAATACCGGAGGAATATGTAATGAAAAAGTTGGTGATATTCCTCTTTCTTGTATTTTCATTCGGCAGCCAGGCGAACGAAATACTGCCGGAAAGGGCTTATATCATCGTTTTGGGTATTGCCCAAGATGGCGGCTATCCACACATGGGCTGCCAGAAAAACTGCTGTAAAATGGCCTGGAAAGATGAAAAGTTAAGAAAAAACGTAGTTTCCCTGGCATTGGTAGATCCAATAAACAAAAAATGGTGGCTGTTCGAAGCTACGCCCGATATTAAACAGCAATTGCAAAATTTCAGGTCAAAAACCAATAACCTTTATCCCTACCTGCCAGAAGGCGTGTTTATCACCCATGCCCACATCGGTCATTATACAGGTTTAATGGAATTTGGTCGTGAAGTAATGGCTACCAAAAGCCTAAAAGTGTATGTATTGCCCAAACTGAAAGCCTTTCTTGAACACAACGGTCCCTGGAGCCAGTTGGTCAAGTTAAACAACATTAATTTAATTTCGCTTACAGCGGATCAGCCCATCACCATTTCCAATAATACAGTAATGGCCTTTACAGTGCCTCACCGTGATGAATTTTCAGAAACCGCAGGCTTTAAAATTATTACACCCACTAAAAAGTATCTGTTCATCCCTGATATTGATAAATGGAGCAAGTGGAATAAAAACATCATAACCGAAGTTAAAAATGTGGATGTGGCCATGCTTGATGCTACTTTTTACAGCAATACCGAACTAGGGAACAGGCCTATCGCCGAAGTACCCCATCCATTGGTAACCGAAACAGAAAACCTTTTCAACAAAGAGGATCGTACTATAAAAGGTAAAATCTTTCTGATCCATTTTAATCATACCAATCCATTGCTTTGGGATAATCTTACCCAAAAACAGGTATTAAAAAATGGTTTTAACATCGCCAAACAGTGGGATGTTTATTAAACAACTATTTAAAACGGCCGCCATTTCGAGTGACGTGAATAAAAGCATCATCATGCTGAATTTATTTCAGCATCTTTCTTGCAAGATAGACCCTGAAATGAATTCAGGGTGACGGCTCTTACTTATTGATATTTAATCAACAAAAAAGCCCCGATTTACATCGGGGCTTCTATATATCTTTTGATTGCAATTATCCTGCAATCCAGCTAAATTTATAATCAATGGTTGGGTTTTTCATGCGTTCAGCTACACGCAATAACCGCGAAGGTAAAGCCATAATATAATCGCGGGCTTTCTCACCAGCCTCACTTAAATCGCGCATACCTTCAATTTTCCAGTCAACAATTAACTGTTGCATAATTTCAACATAATCAATCGCAGTATAAACGCCCAAACGCTGTGCAGCATCTGTAAAATGGCCAAAAGTCTGACCGATTTTCAAGCCCACCTCACGTAAAAAATGCGCTGGCATCACAATTTTCTTGCGCATCATATCTTCAAAAGCCAACATTGCTTCATTCGGATCTACTTCAAAAATACGGTTCATGAAATCCTTATAAGCCTTTGCATGCCTGGCTTCATCAGAAGCAATAACACCGCACATTCTGGATAATAAGGTATCACCATCCTTTTTAGCCAGAGAAGCTACCCTTCTGTGCGAAATATTGGTTGCCATTTCCTGGAAGGAAGTATAAATGAAGTTACGGTAAGGATCGTGGCCAGTGCCAATATCGAAACCATCAGCGATAAGATATTGTGTAGAAATTTCCATTTGGCGCATATCTACACGGCCAGATAGGTATAAATATTTGTTTAACAGATCACCATGACGGTTTTCTTCAGCAGTCCAGTGCCTGTTCCACTTCATCCACCCCCCATCTTCTTTCATACTTGGGCCCTGCACCATGGCCAGCCACGATTCGTAAGTAGGCAGCGCCTCCTCAGTGATGGTATCCCCAATCAATACAGCCACAAGGTCGTAAGAAAGATCTTTTGCGTTATCCCTTAATATTCTGATATCTTGATAAAACGTGTCGCTGGTAGAATCAGGGAGAAAATCCGAAGGTTGCCAGTTGGTATCAATTGGTTTTAGATAGGTATCCATCATCTCCAACATATACTTCTCGATATGCACCATTACTTCCCTTCTTTTATCTGCAAAAAAACTCATTACTTTTGTTTATATATTGTTAACAGCAAAGATAACCAAATATTACGTCAAACCTTGTGATATTAACATATTTAGCAATAATTAGGCCTTAAATGCAGTTTAAATTGTTAACATTCAATTAAAACTGTTCAATCTAGCGTTTAACTTATGTACAGGCCAAAATCTATGAATAGTTTGTTGATGATTTGAAGCGCAAAAGCAGCAATACTTAGGTAGGGTTCCGTCCTGCTGTGCGTTGCAATCCTTTTGGGGAACTTTACAATATAAAACAATATAATCTTGCCCAAAAGGGATTTCCGCTTCCATCAGGGCTATTCAACAGTAAGGGAAGAGGGAAAATGGGTGATGGAATGCATTCTGCGGAGATCAGCGTAATCTGCGGGAACCTAACGGATCAGCTCAAACAAAAAAACCTAAAACCAAGAAAACCCATCAACATTTCTGCTAAAAGGTTTCTTTTAAGATTTGGCACCTAAAGGATTTTATCCCGGCCAAGGTCGGGGCTCCCATCACAGTGTACCGGGACAATACCATCGGCTCTGGTGGGCGTATCGCAAACTACCTTTGGTCTTTCTGCTTTAGTTTTCTGATTTTTTTTATTTTGAGCGCAATGGCAGTAACAATAGGCCGGGTCCCGTCCTGCTGTGCGCTGCAATCCTTTTTGGGAACTTTTCTCTATTAAACAATATAATCTTGCCCAAAAGGGATTTCCGCTGCCATCAGGGCTATTTGGGCTGGGATGGAAGAGGTAAACTGATTACTGGACAGGTTCTGCGGAGATCAGCGTAATCTGCGGGAATATAACGGCCAAGCTTTAACAAAAAACCCCATAAACGAAGAAAACCCTTCAGCATTTCTGCTGAAGGGTTTCTTTTAAGATTTGGCACCTACAGGATTTTATCCCGACCAAGGTCGGGGCTCCCATCCCGGTGCACCGGGACAGTACCATCGGCTCTGGTGGGCGTATCACAAACTACCTTTGGTCTTTCTGCTTTAGTTTTCCGATTTTTTTTATTTTGAGCGCAATGGCAGTAACAATAGGCCGGGTCCCGTCCTGCTGTACACTGCAATCCTTTTGGGGAACTTTTCACTATTAAACAATATAATCTTCCCCAAAAGGGATTTCCGCTGCCACCAGGGCTACTTTGGCTGGGATGGATGAGGTAAAACGGATGGTGGAGTGCGCTTCTGCGGAAACCGGCGTAATCTGCGGGAACATTACAGACCTGCTTTAACAAAAAAAAGCCTAAAACCAAGAAAACCCTTCAGCATTTCTGCTGAAGGGTTTCTTTTAAGATTTGGCACCGACCTACTCTCCCACGTGTTACCGCAGTACCATCGGCTCTGGTGGGCTTAACTTCTCTGTTCGGAATGGGAAGAGGTGGACACCACCGATATAGGCACCTAAATATTTTTAATGTTTCGCGGTATGCGTTTGGCGATAAGCGTTTTTTCGCTTTCCGCTCAGCGCTACACGCTAAACTTATATATCGATTCAGTATTTCAAAAACGCCCTTGTAAAAACACAGGGTCTTGTATATAACGAAGAAAACCCTCCAGCATTTGCTAAAGGGTTTCTTTTAAGATTTGGCACCGACCTACTCTCCCACGTGTTACCGCAGTACCATCGGCTCTGGTGGGCTTAACTTCTCTGTTCGGAATGGGAAGAGGTGGACACCACCGATATAGGCACC
>Ga0308165_1000557_pt1 | contig 66651 bp, 54 predicted proteins | sample PhyWR2_FD_201032 | JGI IMG/M metagenome (GOLD analysis project Ga0308165, IMG submission 201032) | Phyllosphere microbial communities from UC Gill Tract Community Farm, Albany, California, United States - DLSLW.R2 | ecosystem: Host-associated > Plants > Phyllosphere > Unclassified | place: USA... | reverse complement strand
ACACTTTTTCCATCATGTTTATTCCTCCTCTACTTAAAAACAGAATGAACTTAAGCTGCTACCCAATAATCAAAGAAGAATAGTGAAAATCTGCTCGTTTCTACACGTCTTCTTCTCTTTACTCAAATCAGTTCAAAGGACAGTTTAACGTCACTCACAATTTTTATTCTATCATCTCCAACCTCGCAAATCCATTCTTTTTGTAAAATATTAATTAAATAAAGTTATTTATTTCAACCTAATTACCCTTTAACGCAAAAAAAAGAATCTCAGGTTAAACTACTACCTAAAGATTCCTTCACTATTCTGTCAACAATATTGATTTTGCCCTATTTTTTCTCAAATCCCATATCGATCAATTGTTTTTCGCCTTCTTTAAAACTGCTACCAGACTTCACACTATTAGCAGGTGCTTCGTACGTGATCACAGTCTCTTTCTCAGTGTATTTCATTTTTGAATCTTTTAAGTTAGATGAAGTTTCAAATGCTTCAGAAACTTGTTTCGCAGTATCTTCATCTGTAATTTGTAATGTCTCATTATCAAAGACAGCTTTACAAGATACTTTCGTTACCTTGTCTCCTTCATGTTCAACAATGATAGAAACTTCTGACCCCACCATAGGTGATTGGGTAAATGTAGCTGTCTCAGCCTTTTTACCACATCCACTTAAAATAAATACCATAACCAATACTGAAAATACCCCTAAAATTTTTTTCATGTTATCCTCCTTAAATTTTAATTACGAGTTCTATTATATCAATTTTCAAGATAAAATAACAGAAGTATTTAAATAATATGTATTAATTATAAATCTATTTTGTCTCTTAATATTTAGATATTTAATTTACTTTGGCACTCTTCTGCCGCTCATTTTTGATTTGCCCTACAGAAAAAACCATCATCGGTAAATAGTTGAAGAGAAAACTAACTCGCTGCCAAAAACCAAGTTGATTCAATATGGGAAAATGGTTGAATGCAGGCATTCGTGCGAACCCGTAAAATCCTGCAACACTAAAACTAATAATTGATAGGAGTAAATAAAGTTGCTGATACTTGGTTTCTTTTTGTTTTTTATAAAGTAACATTAAAAAAAATGGGAATAGTATGAAACCAGCATAACCCAAGCCAGAGCCAATATTATGAATCCAAGTCGAGAGAGTCCAAGTTGCTTGTTTCGTATCAATACTGAACACCCCTGTAAAAATACAGTCTCCCACACCATAGAAGCCAATCGCTAAAGCGAGTATGACAGCCATGCTTCGTGATGTGTCTTTAAACAGATAATAAACTGCCGGAATTGCCAAAACAAACAATAGACCAGAGAGAACAGACCAAATCAAAAAAGCTTGCCTCACAGGACTGTCTACATCCCCAAAAACACTAATTACTGTGGTCATTTGGTTTATTTTTGGATAAAAGATACCTAAAATATAGGGTGTTAATAAATCACTAATCACACCAAATAATAGAAAATAGTAGCCATATTTTTTTAAAAACGTCATTTTGCCCCTCCTGTTTTAACACCCGAACTTGCAGTATATACTACTCTGTTCTCCAATAATCAATCAGGCGCTTTAATCAACATACCTCTTAAAAATCCTTTACTGTTTATTCAAACTGTTCTGTGTTGCTTTTGCCTCTTCTTGTTCATAAACTTGTCTTTCCTCAGCTTCTTTTTTGAGAGTTGTTTCGTTGTTTACAGATGAATACTTATACCATTTATTGAATTCTTCTAAAGAAGGAATGGAGTGTTCCTGCTCATCAATACTATAATCAGCTTCTAGTGTGAGTAAATCATAAACTTTTTCGCCATGTGGGGACAAACGCTCCGTGATTTGTTTTCCGTCAACTTTATTGATAAAAAATAATTTCGTTTTCGTTTGCCCTTTTTTTACGTGAAAAAATTCTGCGGTTGCTGTTTGCTCTTTATACAAAGGAATAAATGTCCAATCTTCTTTTCTAGTTTCCACTTGATCAGCTTTTTCATCATTAAGAAAATAGTCCTCAATATAGAATGCTTGCTTATAATTGAGATAGGTATTAGTGATACCATACGGCTTCATTAGCTCATAAAAATTGGTTGCATCTATCAATCCTAATTCGGATTGTATCTGAGATTTGTCAAAATCAAGAGTCTCACTATCGATTATTTTGCGTGTTTCAATGTTGATATCTATTCTTTCATAGCTGTCTCCCGTAATTTTGTTGTATACCTGAATCCCCATGATAGTTTGATTATCGATTGAGTAGGTTTCAAGATAATTGCTTGGCTCCAGTCTGTCATCATATTCATTAATCAGTTTTTTAACATTGATCGTTTCACTTTTTTCAGGTGTTCCTGATTGAAGTTTATAGAAGTTAACATAAAAATAAGGTATTTCCAGTCTGTTTTTCCCATTATAAATCTGCCGATCCTTCTTATACAACTCCTTTACTTTATAGCGTGGGATAATCACATAATTCCCACTAACATCAAAAAAATCTGAATAATGCGCATTAGACGCTCCTTCTGAGGTTTTGACTAGATCCTGACTAGTATCATATTTTGCCAGCACAACCCCTGATTCTTGCTCATAATAAATTTTTTCCAATTTTGTTTCATAAACTGATTCGTACCACTTCAACTCACTTTGAGAAACTATCTTATAAAGTCCCACCAACCAACACACACTAATAGATACATACGTTAGCAGTAGAATTACTGTTTTCTTCTTCATTACTTTCTCCAATTCTCTCTAAATAATCAGCTTATCGCTTGGACTCTGTCTCGTTAACAATCCCATTGCCAAAGTCAACTATCAATTCTCCTTCATCGCTATCATATAAATTCAATTCAGACAACCACTTATAATAAATCGATTCTTTACCTTGCTCAGAAATGTCTTGTTTGATCCTTTTCTGACTCTCATTCAGTTCTTTTCTTCCTTTTGTATTATTTTCATATGCATATTTATCAAATAAAATCGTTTTTTGTTGCTTATCTAAACTAATTACTATTTCTCTGACTGCTTTTGCTTTTTTATTAGGATCAGCCATGTACTGAAACCATTTTAATTGATCGGTTTGATAAAAATCGCTACTAAGCAAAGGTTGCCCCGTATCTAATCTTTTGATTTCCACTAAATCTTGTATATCGGTTGCGTTAGAAATCGCATCTCCTTTAGGTGCAGTTGAAACGCTTTTTCTTGCATTGATAGTTTCTTTCATTTGATTGTTGGGATATTGGGCGATAAACTTATTTTTATCATATAAATCAATCGTTTCAAAAACGTTATTCCAAGCAACTACTTCTGCCTCATTAACTACATAGCGTAAACTCAATATAGTCGATTCAACTGCATCTCTCTGTTGTTTTTCTACATATAAATAAGTGTACGGACTATTTTTTTGTTGTTCGTTTTTCAAATAGGTGTAAAAGCTTTTGTCTTCCAACTCTCTATAGTTAATGTCTTCAAAATTTCGCGCTCTGACTTTTACCTTTCCAGTAAGGATTTTTTCCTTATTCTCTTTTATTGTTGCAATGTCATTCTCTAAAATTGTTACTTTATAACTATTCTGCCCATTAGAAGCAATACCTAAAACATCCAAATACTGAACCTCTTGAGAATCCGTCCAACTATTTTTTTTAAAAGAATCCTTAGAAAATAGCTGGTAAAAATAAGCAATTTTATAAGGAATTGTTTCTTTATACTCCATAGTCGTAGAAAATCCGTGCATTAAAATATGACCTGCTTTTAAATTTAGTAATGCATCTTTTTGATGAGTAACTGAAATATGTCCAGCTATTTTTAAAAAATCCTGTTCTAGAATTTCTTTCACTTCATCTAATCCAGACCAATACTTTTCGTCTTCATATAGAAAAACAACTTGCTCATTATTTGTATTTTTTTGGAATTGATCTAATTTAACATCCGCATAAATTCGACAACTCGCCCAGCCCATAAATAAAAGCCAAACAAAAAACAGCAGATAACTTTTTCCTCTTCCCCTTTTTAACCATCTAACGACTTTCTTCCCCATTTTTTTCATCTTTTAACCCCTATTTATCTATTATTGCACACGTTTCTAATTTAAATATACCGCGTGAATCCTCTTTTATTGTATCAAAAAAACAGGATATGCTCCTGTTTTCTTTAAGTTCTTAGTATATTTTCTTCAAGCAACTGACAGCTCTCTCTGGTCTTATTTATAATAAACCTCATCCAAAAATAGTCCTTGTGCAGGAACTGTCACACCCGCTTCACTTCTGATTTTGCTTTCAAATACTTCATCAATCGTTTCTAATGAAAGTTCCCCCGCTCCGATTTCCAAAAGTGTCCCGACCAGAATCCGAACCATTTTATGCAAAAAGCCGTTGCCTACAAAGGTAAAATGGAGTCGTTTCCCCTCTTTTTTGATTGATATTTCCTCAATTGTTCGCGTCGTTGATTTTTTGGTTTTTTTAAGTGCAGAAAAGCCAATATAATCATGGGTTCCAATCAATTTAAGACAGGCTTGATTCATTAATTCAATATCTAAATCTTGGGCATAGTGGTAACTATAATTTCGTTCAAATGCCGAAGGAACTCTATCATTCCAAATATAATAGCTGTATTTTTTCCCTACAGCATTATATCGCGCATGAAATCTTTCTGGTACTTCTTCTATTTTTTGCACAACAATGTCTTGTGGCAAATAGCGATTAAGAAAGTCGATCATCTCTGGTAAGCTTACCGTGCTATCGGTTTTAAAATTCGCAACCTGTCCTCTAGCATGCGTTCCAGCATCTGTTCGACCAGAGCCGATAATTTCAACTTTTGTACGCGTCATTTGGGTTAGTATATTCTCGATTTTTCCTTGGATCGTTTTATCTGAGTCACCAAGCCGTTGCCAGCCAAGGTATCTCGTGCCATCATACTCAATTGTTAGTCGGATATTTTTCATATTTTTTAGGTTACTCCTCTAAGATGCAAATTTTTCGGTGATCAAGCTAGTTCTAGCTTCCATTATAACAGCATTCCTTCTTTGGATGAAGCTTCTTAAAAAATATCTTATTCTCCCATGTTAGTTTCCCTTGACATTCGATTTAAGTTAATTTATATTTAACATAGATATCTATCTATGTTCGAAAGGAGAATGGGCTTGGATTATGAACGTATTTCATTAGCGCTTAAGGCAATGGCTGATCCTAAACGAATGAAAATCATCGATTTGCTTTCATATAGTGATATGTGTGCATGTGATGTATTAAAACATTTTGACTTTACTCAGCCGACCCTTTCCCATCATATGAAAGTATTAGAAAAAGCGGGTATCGTCTCAGTGAGTAAACAAAAGCAATGGCACCACTACACATTAAGGGAAGACTTTGTGGAGGAGTTTATGGATTCTATGACACACTTATTTTCCGATTGCACTGAAAACATTGAGACAAACGCTAAACGAAAGAATCAGACCAATAAGGAGACCTCTATAAAATGACATATGCACTGGAAATAAAAGAGTTAAAGAAAGTTTATGCAACAGGCGTACAAGCGCTAAAAGGAATCGATTTAGTCGTAGAAGAAGGCGATTTTTATGCCCTTCTAGGTCCAAACGGCGCTGGAAAATCAACAACTATCGGCATCATCACCTCTCTTGTCAATAAAACATCGGGGAAAGTAACTATTTTTGGCTATGATATTGATAAAGAACTAGTCCTCGCAAAACAACAAATTGGTTTAGTTCCACAAGAATTCAATTTTAACCCTTTTGAAACAGTTGAACAAATCGTGGTCAACCAAGCGGGTTACTATGGCGTTTCACGAAAAGAAGCCTTAAAACGCAGCGAAAAATACTTGAAACAATCTAATTTGTGGGAAAAACGAAATGTACGTGCCCGAATGCTTTCTGGCGGTATGAAGCGTAGATTGATGATTGCACGCGCTTTGATGCATGAACCCCGGTTACTGATTTTAGATGAACCAACAGCGGGCGTGGATATTGAATTGAGACGTGAAATGTGGGATTTTCTAAGAGAACTAAATGAAAATGGTACAACCATCATCCTTACGACTCATTACCTAGAAGAAGCGGAAATGCTTTGTCGGAATATTGGGATCATTCAATCAGGTGAATTGATTGAAAATACCAGTATGAAAACTCTTTTGGCAAAACTACAATTTGAAACCTTTATTTTTGATTTAGAGGATTTTGAACAACCACTTGAAATTGTTGGGTATAAGCATAGTTTTGAAGATGAACGAACCTTAGTTGTTGAAGTCGAACGAGATCAAGGAATCAACGAGTTGTTTGGGCAACTGACAGCTCAAGGAATAAAAGTTCTTTCTCTGCGCAACAAATCAAATCGTTTAGAAGAGCTATTTTTAAAAATCACAGAAGAAAAACGTTAAGCGAAACACTTCGCTAAGCTTTTAAATTGAGGAGAATAAAACATGTTCAAGCTATATTTCACGGCTCTAAGAAGCCTTGCAGTAAAAGAAACGAATCGTTATTTGCGGATTTGGGTTCAAACTTTAGTTCCGCCTGTTATTACCACATCCTTATATTTTGTCATCTTTGGAAACTTGATTGGCGGACGGATCGGTCAAATGGAAGGTTTCTCTTATATGGAATTTATCGTTCCAGGACTGATCATGATGTCTGTAATTACAAGCTCTTATGCGAATGTCTCTTCTTCATTTTTCTCACAAAAGTTTCAGAAAAATATTGAAGAATTATTAGTTGCTCCTGTTCCAACTCATATTATTATTTGGGGCTTTGTGATTGGCGGACTTGGTCGAAGCGTACTAGTCGGCACATTAGTAACCATTATCTCGCTATTTTTTGTCCCTCTTCACGTTTATTCATGGTCTATTGTTATTATCACACTTCTTATGACGGCTATTTTATTCTCATTAGCAGGTTTATTAAATGGGATCTTTGCCCAGTCGTTTGATGATGTATCGATTGTCCCAACCTTTGTTTTACAGCCATTAACGTATCTTGGCGGGGTATTTTATGCCATCTCAATGTTGCCGCCGATTTGGCAAGCAATTTCTAAAATCAATCCTATCGTTTATATGATTTCCGGATTTCGCTATGGCTTTTTAGGAACGATCGATGTGCCAATTATCTGGTCTCTGATTATTTTGGTTCTTTTTATCTCTGTGCTTTATGCCGTTTGCTGGTACCTGATTGATAGAGGCCGCGGATTGAGAAGCTAAAAACTGTTCATATGAGAACTTTTGAATGATATTGAAATAAAATGAAGCACGTCTCTAAAAAAAGAGAGGCATGCTTCATTTTGTATTTTTTTATTCAGAGATGACTTTCATTTCTTTACTCAACTCAAGATCCACTTTGTCTGTAATCAACACCACTTCGTTCAAATCAAATGATTTCACTGCCGATGTCTTATGAAATTTAGAACTATCACAGACTAAGAATGCTTGTTTGGCGTGATCGATGACTGTCTTTTTTTTGATTGCTTCAATCAAATTAGGTGTTGTTACGCCAAATTTCAAATCAATGCCATTTGCCCCGAGAAACGCTTTATCAAAGACATATTTTTGAATATTCGCTTCAGCGAGCGGCCCACTTAATGATGAAATTTTAGGATCATAAGTGCCGCCTAAAATCGTAATATCTGCTTCAAACTCCCCAGTCAGTCTAAATACATCTGTATTTGTCGTGACGATGCGAATCTTCTTTTTGAGTAACTCTCTTAACAATACGGTGCAAGTCGAACCCGAATCTAAATAGATCGTCTCTCCCGCTACCACTTCACGAGCAGCTAGCTGTGCTATATGGAGCTTTTCTTTCGTTTGTAAACTGGCTTTTGTTGCCATTGGCAGCTCTGATACACTTGAAGAAAGCTTGACGGCACCACCTGATAAGGTTTGTACTTTATTTACCCCTTCCAGTTCCTTCAAATCACGTCTAAGTGTGGATATCGAAACTTCTGGGATTAATTTTTGTAATTCCTCGATCTTGATCAATTCTCTACTTTCTAGAATCTCGATGATCTTCTCTTGGCGAACATATGGAATCATAAGAAACTCCTTTCATTTTTTCATTACTAATTATTTCAAGAAAAATACTCATTCTTAAAATACCATAAATAGCGATAAATAGTAACGAAATAAGCCAATTTGAAAGAAGTTATTTTAGATTTTAAGATAACATTTCTTCTCTTTCAGTAAACATATACCCTAGAACTGCTGACGTAACCAGTGAAATTGCTAATCCAATCATTGCTTGAATAAAGTTTGACGCATTGTCTGTTACAAAAGCTGGAAAAGTTGTCACACTACCAAATACAAAAGCGTTCGTTACGACTTTTGTCAGTCCTAAATATGCACCGCCGACAGCACCGCCAATGATTTGTGCTAAAAATAATTTTTTGTTTTTTACTAGTAAGCCAAATAATGTAGGTTCGATAATGGCTGAAAGTGCGACCGTCACTAGACCTGTTAACGCAAAACTACGTAATTTGTTGTTTCTTGCTTTAAAATAGACACCAATCGTCGTACCAATAACAGCAAAATTACAGGCAAAGGTAAACGGTACAATATAATCAAAGCCATAGGTTGAGACATTATTGATCATGATTGGATTAACCGCCCAGTGAATTCCTAGACTTACTAGAACACTCCAACCGCCACCAATCAAGATACCTGTCAAGATACTACTACGTTCAATCAACCAGTTAACGACCTGAGCCACCGCTTCACCGCTATAAACACCAATTGGACCGATTACAATAATCGTTAAAGGAATCATTACCGCTAGAGAAATCAACGGAACAACCACTAATTTTAATGTCTCAGGTACTTTTCTGTCTAAAAATTTATAAAGATAAGAGAATGCCCAAATTGAAAGAATGATCGGAACAACTGTAGAATTGTAATTCATCAACACTACTGGAATCTTCAAAAAGCTTGTTGTTGTACCATTTCCAGTGTCACCCATCAATGCAATAAATTCTGGATTCAACAACGCCGCACCGATCAAAGCAGATAAGTATGGACTAGCGCCAAATCTTCTCGCAGAAGTAAACGCTAACAATACAGGTAAAAAATAAAAGACACTCATTGAAGCAACATTTAAGATACTATAAGTCCCGCTATTTTCAGATAAAATTCCTGTTTGAACAGCTAAAATCAATAGTCCTCGTAAAATCCCTGATCCAGCTAATGCAGGTAATAATGGCGCAAAAATTGCTGATATTGCTGAAAAGATATTACTGATAATACTGCCAGAATGCTCCCCGCTATCCTTTACTTGACTATTGCCATCTTCCCCTGTAACCAACGCTTCGAATTCATCATATAATTTAGGAACTTCAGTGCCGATTAAGATTTGGTATTGGCCAGCTTTGTTCACGACATTAACAACACCATCAATTTGTTTTACTGCCTCATCATTTGCCTTAGAAGGATCTTTCAGCGTTAATCTCAATCGTGTAGCACAATGGGTCATATTCGCTAGATTTTCTGGACCGCCAACATTTTCTAAAATTTCTTTTGCTGCTAATTTGAAATCCATCCTTGTTCACTCCCCTAGTTCTTTTTGTTATTGGAACAATGTATTAGAAATCTTAGGCTAAGATTTCTAATACTAAATCACTTACTTTCACTGCACTGTTTTGTTTTATCACATCAGCGATGTAGTCCATTCCTAATCGATCAATGATCCCATCGATTTTTTTGATCATGTTGATATTTCTTTCACACTCTTCTACAGGATCTTCAATAATTGGAAATGTGTCGAAATAGAAAGCGTGATCATAATTGTGCAATTTTGTATAGTAGATAAATTCGATCGTCTTGATCAAACTGCTTGTACCGATCATCAATCCATCATCATTTAGACCATAGCCATCATTTAAATGAACCCCAAATAGTTTTTGACGACTGCCTAAGATGCTCGCGCCGTAGGCTGGATTTTCATGTTTCATTAGCATGTGGCAATAATCTAAGGTAATCCCTAAATTCTCACGACCAACCTCATGAACCATTGATAAAGCAACTCCGAAACTATCTAAGAATGCATAGGCTCTTGGTTGAAACGGCTTGTACTCAATGCTGATCTTAAGATCAGGCGCATAGTCTGTAATTTCGATCATACAGGCTTTGATTTGGTTCCAAACTTTTTCATAGTCGATCTGGAATGAATAATCAAACCCATCAAAGCCTAACCAGATCGTCACGACTTCTCCACCTACTTCGCGACAATAATCACACGCTTCTTTGCACAGTTTAACTGCATTGCTAGAAATGCTCTGATCCGCATTTCCTAATTCGCCATTGATAAACTCACTTCTAAACCTTAGTGCCACACCATTTGCTTTTAAATGATTTTGTTGTAAAAGCTCGTTCATCTTGTCAGCCGAAATATTTTCTACATGCTCTGGATAATTAAGGTCAACATGGGTTAGCCCTAGACGGTTAAATTCTTGTAGGACTTCTCCCACGTCATGATTGAATTTCGGTAAAAATGAATTGATTCTTGTTGCTAATTTCATTTTTTATTCCTCCTGTCTTCTTCTACACCCCCATAATAGCATCTATTTTTTTCAATATCAACCATTATTTTTCAAATTATTTCATATTTTATCAAAAAGAATCAACGGTAAAGAAAATTGAACCCTTTTAACTCTCTATCTGTTGAATCATCTCTACACGTTTGGCATGTCTGCCGCCTTCAAAGGTAGCATCTAGCCATTCTTTTACAATCATCTTGGCTAACTCACTGCCAACCACCCTAGAGCCGAATGCTACAATATTCGTGTTGTTATGTTCCTTAGAAAGCTTAGCCGAATAAGGTTCACTACATACAACTGCTCGGATGCCTTTGACTTTGTTGGCAGCAATTGAAATCCCTACCCCAGTACCGCAAATCAAAATACCTCCATCAAAATTTCCTGAAGCCACTTCTTCTGCTACTTTTTTCCCATATTGAGGGTAATCCGTTCGCTCTGATGAATTCGGTCCAAAATCTTCGATCTCATGGCCTAATTCTTTTACATAGTCGATAATGATGGGCTTCAACTCAAAGCCAACATGATCGCTGCCGATTGCTAATTTCATAAAATGATACCTCCTGTTATTTAGAATCAAAAAATCAACTTATTCGCCTGCTCTTAACTTTCCAAGGGTCTCTTGATATGTGCTAGTCTTTCCAAACAAGGCCGAGGTCCCTAAGACAAAGCCTTTCACTCCAATTTTGCTTAGTTGTTGGACCTTTTCGGGTGAAATCGCGCCATCCACCATCACGTCAAAGTGATATTCATTTGTTAACGCTAGCAACTTCTCTATTTTAGAATCGGTATACTCTAAATACTTTTGACCAGCAAAGCCTGGATTAACAGTCATCACCATCACATAGTCTACTAACGGCAATAATCCTTGAATCATTTCAACCGATGTCCCTGGATTAATTGCGATGCCAGCTTTCTTTCCTTTTTGATGAATGATATCCAACGTTCGGGCCGCTTGTTGATCTGCTTCTGGATGGATATAAATAATATCTGCTCCAAGATCCGCAAATTTTTCAACATACTTGCTTGGTTCTTGAATCATTAAATGAACATCCACTGGCTTCTCTGTAACAGAACGGACTAATTCAAAATCTTGTAATCCCATTCCAAAGTTTGGCACAAAACTACCATCCATAAAGTCCATATGAAAAATATCGATCCCAGCTTGATCAAGTTCTTGTGTTTCTTTTTTTAGATTAGAAAAATCAGCACACATCATTGATGGGCATAATAATATTGACACTCTGACTCATCCCCTTTTGAGATAACGATTACTCACGAGTTAAAAAAATAATTGAGTAATCGTTTACCTTTATTTATGGTTAATATATCACCATTTTTTTGACCTGTCAACCAAAATATGGAGTGAAAATTTGTATTCAGCCTTTTTTTATGAGAAAATATGGGTAAATATCAAAGAAAAATGAGAACGATTACTCAAGAGGACATGATTTATGAAAAACTATTCTATTAAAGACATTGCTGAAATAGCAGGTGTTTCTGTCGCAACTGTTTCAAGAGTTATTAATGACAATGGTCGCTTTTCTGAAGAAACTCGAAAAAAAGTATTAAAAGTCATTGAAGAAACAGGGTATAAAATGAATTATAGTGCTAAAAACTTACGTATGAACAAATCTTTCACGATCGGTATTTTAGTACCGGACATCAGTAACTATTTCTTTTCTGATGTTGTGCAGCAATTAGAAGAAATTCTATTTGCTAAGGGCTATTCTACTATTATTTGCAATACATCCCGAAGTTCAGAAAAAGAGCTTGCTTATCTACGTATTTTAGAAGGCAAGGGCGTAGATGGTTTGATCGTTATTTCAGGAGCCGAGGCATTTGAATTTGATTCCTCTGGTGCCGAAAAGAAAATCCCTTATATCTGTATCGATCGGGAGCCAAAAAAGAAAGAGGATACTATTTTTATTTCGTCCAATCATTACCAAGGTGCTTTTGAGAGTACTGAAGAACTGATCCATCAAGGCTGCCAGCATCCTGTTATTGCGATGCACAATCAAAAATCCACCAGTGCTAAAGAGCGGTTGAATGGCTTTAAAGACGCATTGAAGAAAAATAATATTTCTTTCAATACAAAACAGCATTTACTTGCCCTTGACATTGAAGATTCTAATTTTGAGGAAGACTTACTAGCTTTTCTCAAGAAAAATCCAAATACAGATGGAATTTTTTCGATAAATGATCTCATTGCCTTAGAATTAATGCTACGCTTGAAAAAAAATCATATCCCTGTGCCACAAAAAATAAAATTAATCGGCTTTGATGATACTGCTTTTGGGAAATACACAACACCTACCCTTTCATCGGTCAAACAAAATACAGATTTAATCGCCACTCATGCAGTGGAATCATTGCTAGAATTGATTAATAAAAAAGGAGAACTAGGCAGACAAATCGTCGTGCCCGTTTCGTTGGTTTTAAGAGAGTCTAGTAAAGTTTAAGACAAAAAAAGTTAAAGAGAGTCTGAGATATAACTCTACGAGTTATATCTCAGACTCAAAGAATCCGTATAAACGTTGGGAGCAGAAGCAATCACTACGCTTCGATCACATCAAATTCTAAGTGCTAAAGCACTAAGATTTGAAGGCTTCGGAAATAAGCTGAAATTCACAAAAATTTGAAGAGCAATTTTCGTGAATTCCTTCTTATTTCTCGGGATTAAACACTCCTGTCCCAACCTCTCTTTAACACTATGTTCTTGTAGTCATAATGTCTTTCAAACAACTTTTTATCAACATTCCCTTACTCTTTAAGGAGCATCAACTAAACTCATTTCAATGCTTCCTTTGTAATTTCCCTTTTTTACTTCTGGCGGTACTTGGATAAAGATGCCTTTATCCTCTGGTCTCCAATTGATAGGAAATAGGACATTATTCGCCGTTGCTTTCCCTGTGCTTAATTTTACTGTGGCATCGGTGGTAAATGGCGTCTCATTTCCCTCTTCATCCCGATAAACGATTCCGTCTTTTATTATTGTATTCGTTGCACTATCTTTCAATTCTGAAGTCAGTGAACCAACCAATTTCCAGCTTGTATTGCTGCCACGGTAATCTTCCACACTAAAATCTACCCCTTTATTTAGCTTTGCATAGGAGCCTTTAGAACCAATTTTAGTTTGATTAAAGTCTAATGTTTCTGGTGGCAATTCTTTGAATGCTAAATAGCCACGGATGTCTAACGTAAATTGAGCTACCTCAGATTGATTATCCTCACTATCTTTCGCATACACTTTCACTACATGATCTCCCAGCTCCAGTAATTGTGTTCCTGGAATTTCATAGGTAAAATCAATTGGTTGATTCAGATCAGTATTCGCCTGTTTATCCCAGATTGTCGTTGGCGTTCCGTCATCAATAGTAACAAACAGCGACAGATCTTCACTATCCTCATCAGAAACCGTTCCGCTAAAACTATACGGAACACCTTTACTGCTCACAACAGTCGTACCAGCTTCTGGAATCGCTACTTTTGGCGGCATGGCTACGACATTCACCTTGATTTCTTTTGTTAAAGTGACATCTCCGTCTTGTGTAGATAATGTAACAGGATAGGTTCCTACCTTAGAATCAATCGCCATATCCGTTACACTTACAGGAAGCTCGGTATCTAAGTTCAGATTTTTCCCCTTCGCTTTTGAATCTGTCAAAAGCTTTTCTTTAAAAGCTTCTGGCTCTTGATTGAATCTTTTTATTTCTCCTTGACCATACGTCACATCATTTGCAGTAATTTCTAATTGATAGTCCCATTTGATTTTAGCCGTTGTTGCATTAGATGATTGAACACCATCTAAATCAGAAGATTGCGTGATTGGATCATACGGTATTTCCAAATAGCCATCCTTATAGAAACCAAAAAAATCTTTGGTCTTGTCTAACTCATAGTTCAAAGTGATTTCATAATTTGTTCCATAAAAAGTATCTTGATCCAAAAAGCTTGATTTTGCTTCCAACTTATTTCCAGACAGAGTAAAATTGCTAGTTACATCCGTATCATCCAAATAATTGACTACTTTAAACGATTTAAGTTTGTAAAAATCATTGACCGGTATAGTATAGTCTAAATACCCGTACTTACTAAAATTAGACAGACGATCTGGAACGACTTGTTTCATCGAAATAGAAAAAGATGTACTATGTTTAATGCCATCGTTCTCCAATGAGCCACTAAGTTGTGGTGCGGGTATTTTCATTCTTGATACAAGGTTTGTGCTATAATTCATCCCCATACTGCCTGTTGAATAAGGTGATATAGGTAGTGCACAAATCGAGCTTCCCGTAAAAATACCGGTCACATAATATTGAGGCTGCGTTAATTCATCGGTGCCATTACCTTTGAGAATACTTTTTGTGTTGGTTTCGCTAGTAGTATCATAGGTTATCCTTGAGTTACTATTAACATAAGTTGCGTCTACTTGACTATGATCCCACCCTATTATATTATAGTTAAAGTCTACAAAAGTACTAAAGATTCCTTTTACCACGTATGGCTCTCCAGTCTCATTATCAAAGTAAGAATAGGTGATTTTAGAACTTTTATCAGGACCCATTAAACTGTAAACTGTGCCAAAGCTATTGGTTACTCCTTTTCCAACATTATGGGTATAACTAAACCTACAGCTATAACCGTCCTCAATACTAATCATCATATCAACCGTTTTTCCTTGGTATTCACCAACATTGCTAAAATAAGCTGCCTGAGTACCATCACTAAGAGCCCTATTGTTGTCATCAGTATACAACCCACTACCCTGATTTCTTATGGGGGTATGTTTATACTCCAATATCTTATTTCGGGTAGTTTTATTAACTTTGAAATAGCGAGTATTTTTATTAGGCTTAGCGAAGAAATAATACCCTTCTGGAAGGGTGTCATTTGGGCCAATCGGTATAAACTTATTATTTCCTAGTATACTATTTTGTGCAAACAAGCTTGGTCCATTGAATGGGGCAGAAGTTGTTAAACTTTTTTTCGTCACATTAGAAGATTGTGGGGCCTTTTCCTCTGCAGAAATTTGCGAATTCGATAGCGCTAAATAACTTCCAATTCCAAGTAATAAGGCAAGTCCGCTAATACACATAGCTAGCTTTTTTTTCATGCTATTTTCACCTCCTCTTTTGATACTTGTATTTATTTGGGCCGCTTTTTCATTTTTTTATGTTCATCTGAACGATCCCTTTTTTGTTTCTGTTTCTTTTTGCGAAGCTTCTTTAGGCGTTCTGCTTCTTGTTTTTTCTTTTTACTGCGATGAATAAAGAAGAAGAGTAAACCTAGCAGAACAATGATGATTGCGCCGATAATTAGCCCAATTTTAAGCCAATCCGTTGGTTCTTCTTCTAAATCGACCGCTTCTTTATTCAATTTTTTGGTATCTTCTGCAGAAATGTTAAAATCTTGCTCAAACTTCCAATTTTCTGTTTGATCTTTTGCCGTAAGTCGTAATGTGTAGTCTCCTGCTTTTAAGGGCTGATTATTCATCGTTATTGGGAAGTAAAAGTTTGAATTTGGCGCCATTGACATGTCTTTTTTTGTTGTTTCGTATAACACCTCTGTGCTGCCTTTTTTGCTGATTTTCGCTTCTACTTCCAAGTTGTTGATGATGGTTGCTTGTGTGTTTTGCAGGTTTGCTGAAATTGCTGTGCGATAGTTTTGAAGTGTTGGTTTCACATCATTTAATTGGAGTACAGGCTTCACAGTCTGTTCGTTTTCCCGTAATTGAATTCCGATGACATAAGAATAACGATTTTTGATTTGGACACTTTCACTATCTTTTTCTTCTTTATCTGTCGATTCTTTGGTTATATAGAACCCACCTAAAATGGTCCCGTCAAATGCTACTTCTGGCATTTGTAATGTGAAAACAACGTCTTTTGTTTCTTGTGGTTCTAGCGTTACTTTTTGCTTGTCAGAAATGATATCTGTAATTGGTACTTTTAAGGATGAATCTTGTTTTGCTTTTTCTTGATTATAATCTATTACACCATTTTGATTGGTTAGTGCAATATTAGGCGTGATAATAATCGTTGCTTTTTCTTTTGAACTATTACTAATCGTTAATGACACGTCTTGTTTTTGTCCAGGTGTCATTTTCAAATCAAAATATGTTTTACTCTTATCTATTTGATTCTCCGGAATATTTGCTTTAACAGAATAGGCCATTGTATCAGCATATACTGAATGGCTGAAGAAAAAACAACCGACTATTAAAGCTACTAATGCTGTTAACCTGTACTTCATATTAATTTATGCCTCCATTACTTTACTAAATTGTTACTATCAACACTGCATACCCATGACCTATCTCATTTTTCTATCTCTTTGTTTCTTGAACTAAATTTATTTTTGAGGAATTTGGTATCGCCAAACGATTATTTAGGTGCGTCTGCTAATTCCCAAAGAATTGTTGCTGTGTATTCTGTATTTGCATCTGCCGAACCAGCTAATACTTTTAATTGAACATTGTCATTTTTTTCGCCCTTAGCACTCCAAACATTTAACCATGTTCCACGTCCTTCTCCAGCTTTAGCAGTGAATACAGGCTGTGCTTCAGTATTAGAAAATACTATGTCAGAAGCTTTTGGTTCTACAGAAACTGAATTTGTGCTAGTCGCTTTTACTTCGCCATTTTTAAATGAAAGCTCTGCACCTTTCAATGTTTTAGTCTTATCAGCAGATTGGAAAGTAGATGCTTTTGCCGATAAATGCCAGCCTGCGCCTGTCCCTCTTGTATCTGTTACTTGGACAAAAGGATCTTTATTAATTGCTGAGTAGACCATATCTTTACCTGCAATTTTTTGCTCACCAAATTTGATATTTGAAGCATAGTCGATGGATAATGGTCCTTTATTTCCAGTTCCTGGGTTCGTTGGATCGGTTGGATCTATTGGTGATGGAGCGACTGGATTGGTTGGATCAGTTGGGTCTACAGGCGTTGTTATATCCCCTTCACCAGCTTTAAAGTTTACTGTATTGTTTGAATTTGCTGTGTCACTGACTTCGGCAAACATTGCTTGCGGTGCGTATAAAACAGCTCCTGTGATTAGTGCAGCTGTTAAAAGTCCTGTTGTTTTTTTCATTTTTATTGCTCCTCTTTATTGATTATTTTGGTGCGTCTTGTAATGACCAGTTGATTGTTGCTGTATAAGCTGCAACATAGGCATCAGACGGTACAGTCAATTCTACTTTTTGATTATTTCCTTCAAATAAATCAGACCAAGAACCCATTCCGTTATCTTTGCTTGCGCTGAACACTGTACCTGCAGTGCTATTTAAGATAATTTCACTTGCAACAGCTGCTTTTGAGCTATCTGATGCAGATGTGTTAACTTGACCTGCGGGAATTTTAACGCTGGCTTTCAAGGTTTTGGTTTTATCGGCATTTTGAAATTCAGTAATACTTGCTGAAAGATCCCAACCAGCACCTGTACCACGTTTGTCAGTGACTTGAACTCCGAGTGCTTTTCCTTCAGGAACAACGGCTTCTTTTGTCAGTGTACCTAACTTGATTTTTCCGAAATCAAATGATGACACTGCATCAATCACTAAAGGTCCTTTTTGATTGGTTGGTGGTTCGATGGGATCGATGATTTCATTTGTATCATCCCCTGCGATGATTTCAACGTTTGTTGTTGAAGCGGCTTTGCTTGCTTCTTCTGCAAATGCAGGAACGGATACTGCTGTTGCTCCTAAGAGAAGTGCTAGACATGCGGTTGTTTTAACTGTTTTCATTTTTTATTCCTACTCTCTTTATTATTTTGGTGCGTCTGCTAATGACCATGTGATCTCAGCAGTGTATGTGTCTGCATAGTTTCCTGTTGGTACTTTCAACTGAACTTTTTCGCCTAATCCTTCAAATTCATTTGCCCAAGTTCCCATCCCATTGTCTACTGCAGCTGAAAAAATAGTTGCTGGTTCTTCATTTAAGGTTAGGCCTGAAGCTATCGCGGGTTTTGTATCGTCTACACTATTTGTGCTAACTTTCCCTGTTGGAATCGTTACTTCTGCTCCTTTTAAGACTCTTGTTTTTTCTGCATTTTCGAATGTACTGATTTTAGCAGTTAAATTCCAGCCAGCTCCTGTACCACGAACATCTGTTACTTGAGCCCCTAAAACTTCTCCCTCTGCAACAACCGCATCATAGGTACTTGTTACCTTATCGATTTTCTTTTTACCGAAATCAAAATTTGATACTGCATCAATTGTTAAATTGCCTTTTTGATTAGTTGGTGGGTTGATTGGTACGATTGGATCTACTGGTCCATTATCATCGCTACCTGGTTCTAAAATAAATTTAGCTGTTCTGTCAATATCTTTGTTTACAGCTTCTGGGTTTTCTGGTGGTACTGTCTCTTCAGCAAATGCTGTTGTTCCTAATAAAACGGTTGAAAATAAAGTAGCCGTCAATACCGTTAATTTAATAGTTTTCATTTTTCATTTCTCCCTATCTCTGTTATTATTTTTGTGCATCTAATAGTGACCATGTCATCGTTGCTTGGTAATCGCCTTTTAAGTTCCCTGCTGGAACCATTAATTTTACTTGTGATGCATCAAATTCATTGGTCCAAGTACCTAGTCCTGTTTTTTCTTTTGCTGAAAAAATTGTTTGAGCACTGTCGATGCTTCCTGCAATGACAACGTCTTTAGTTTCTGGTGGGAGTGCAATATTTCCTTCACTTTTGCCCACTGTTCCAGCAGGTATTGAGAGTTCTGCTCCTTTTAAAATCTTTGTATCATCTGTTTTATCAGCAAATTCAGACATGCGGACTTGTAAATTCCATCCTTGTCCTTCACCTCGTCTATCTGATACTTGAACATTAGGTGCTACTGTTTCTGTTGAGAATTCTGCTTTTCCACCGTCAATTTTGTGTTCTCCGAATAGTAACGGACTTACATTGTCAATTGTCAAAGCACCTGTATTCCCTGTTTCACCACTAGGCTCAGACGGCTTAATTGGCGGAACTACGCCTTCTGTATTTGCTTCAAGCTTTAATGTTCCGTATGAAGTTGCACCTTTTCCAGTTTCCGTCCCTTGAATGCCATCTGCCGGTGCAGCACTAGCCATACTTGGCGCAAAAACACTCATACTACCAAACAAAATCAAACCTGTAATTATCTTTTCTTTTCTTTTCACTTTTTTTCCTCCTTTTTTCAAATAGAAAGTTAGCGCAAATATAATGAATAGTGAACCTATTATAAATAGGAGCATACTGGGAGCACTCTCTCCTGTTTTTGGAAAACTATTCGCTTTTTGCGATTTAAGTATCGAGTCATCATTTCCTCCCTTAATAGGAGGATCTTTGCTCTCACTTGTATCAGAATCTTTTGTTTTGTCACCTTCTATAAATTTAATTCCTACTTGACTGTTTGTTTGACTTTCAACAGCATTCACTTGTTGAAATGAGCCTACTCCCAAAAATAAAATCAAAAATACAAACAATCGAATATTTTTCAATTTTCACACCTCCTTTTTAAATAAAATCGAAATTTCGTTTAATTAATTTCTTATTTTATTTTTAGTTTTATTTTTAGTCAGTTGACGAAAACTATTATAGCTTTATTTTTCATACGTTTAGATTCATTTTTTTCGTACAAGCACAACACAAAATGGTCAAAAGCTTGTTTAAGGACCGTTTTCACATTCTGTTTTCTTAGTTTTATCCTTCATTTGAAATAGAAGTAGAAAAAATTGGAAAATTATCAAAAAAAAATTTAATATAATATTTAAAGCATACTTTTTTGATATGCGCTATTTCATTTAATTTGAACTAGTAGAAAAAGGAGGAGCGCTTTTGGAAAAAGAGTTAAAACTAGAATCTTTTCTAACACGAATTGATTCTCGTAGATTTTCAGTTTTAAAACTTTTTGAGCAGGAACATAAAAATTCGCTCTCAGTTGAACAAATTTCGCTTAAATTAGGATTATCTGAACGAACTGTCAAACAAACCATCATTGATATTCAGTCGGACATTGAAACATTTGGCTTTAAGGAGAACGTTAGCTTAGATCTTTATATAGGATCCAATAGTAAACTTTATTGTTCTCTTCACTACCAACTCACGTTTTCAATACATTACATGTTAAGAGAGTATCTAAAAAATTCGATTTTTTTCTTAATTATTAAAGATTTGCTCTTTGACTCTTCGTTCTCAATAAAAAAGGCTATTGATAAATATTTTGTAACCAATTCAACATTAAGAAGATACTTAAAAAAAATCGATACAGAGTTACATACATTTAATTTAGCCTTATCGGTCAAAAAAGAACTGACTATTACAGGTGATGAGGCTACTATTCGTTTATTTTATACCTCTCTTTTTTTTGAAGTATATGGCGGGGAAAATTGGCCATTTTCTTTTATCTCACAAAAAGAAGTGAATGATTTATTAAACAAATTTCCTTCTTCCATCTATACACCAACTGAGTACTCAAAACGAAATTATTTTCAAATTTTTCTAGCCATTTCCATTTTAAGAATTCGTAAAAAGAAACAAATTGAAAATAGAATGCTCTTTTATACTTACCAAAATGAGGCAGAACATCAGCATTTCCTTGAAGAAGTCGATTTTATCAAAGCATTATGTCCCGTAAGTTCTATTGCTCAACTTAAAATCGAATTAGCTTTCATGCATAGCTTAGTTTTATCATACGGTCCTTATTCAAGTTCTATTTCTATTTCTCATTTTTTCATCAAAAACTCTGAACTATCAAAAGCTAATTTCTTTGCCAATGTCCTACTTTGGGTAAACGATATAGAACAGTATCTTTATGAACCGCTCTCTCTAGAAGAAGAAAATGAGTTGATTTATGCAACATGTATATTGTTCTATCGCTTAAAATTATTCAATCACTTCAATTTTTCGGCTGATAAAAATTGGATTGAGGAATCGACTTTAGATAAAACGTTCAAATTTCAAATTGATTTATTACGAGGTATTCTTGCGAATATCACAAAAACAACCTCACTTTTGAAAATCAATGATCATTATTTGAAGTTTCATTATATAGAAACGCTATTTTCTTGCGTTGATGTAACAAAATTTATGCCTCCAGTTCATCTAGTTATTTTCTCAACACTCGGGCAAACACTGAAAAAATATATTCTGAATTATGGCGATTTATTTAATAAGTTCAACTTATCGATTGTAGATGATGTACAAACTACTGTCGATGTCGTTATATCTGATCGCCCATTATCAAAAGATAATTTTTCTTATTTGGTTTCAGAACAAACGAATTATGTTTTATGGCAAGAATTCCCTACAAAACAAAATTACGAAGATTTAAAAGAATTATTAGTAAGAATCTGTAAGAACAAACTTCCTTTCGCCATTTAGGCTATTCTTTGTCTCATGTACTTTAGACAATTGTTTCCTAATTAAATAGAAATCTGAAAAACGTATTATATGGAAAAACTTAGGAGGAATATCATGTATAAAATAGGTGAAATCGTTACATCTAAAGAAGAACTCGCTTCATATATAAGTAGTTTAGAAAATGCTGGACACACTATTATTGATTGTAAAAACAAAAAAATACTTTCTGAATTAGATATCATTTTGATCCAAGAAAATACTCCAAATGATTTGAAAGTTATTTGCGAACAAATTTGGGAAGTGAAAAGTCAGACCAATGCACCGCTTTGGATACTCTCAACTCACTTCATCCAAATCAATCGTCTCATTTATTTGCAATTAGGCGCAGACTTAATCATTGACCTTAACCAAGAGCAACCAGATAGTTTCATTTTGCAAATGGAAAATACAATCAAACGATTAAAAAAAAACAATGGCTCTGCCTCTTCCACTGATGATGCTTCCGAGAGTTCAAAAAGTAATTCTAGAATAGAATTATTTCCTGATAGCCTTAGAGTGACCATTGGCGATCAAAAAGAAATCCAACTCACACCTTTAGAATTTTTAGCATTATCCGTTTTAGTAGAGAATACTGGAAAATTAGTAACCTATGAAGATCTTTTTCAAGCTATTTGGAAAAATAATGACAAAGAAAAAGCATACCGTCTAAACAATTTAATTTTTCATTTACGAAAAAAAATCGAAGTCGATACTAAAAATCCAATTTTTATTAAAACGATTCGTTCTAGAGGATACATGGTGTCCATTTAGTTTCACAATTACTGAATGGCTCATTTAACACGACTCTACGTAGAAAAAACTAGGTGTACCTTGGCTTAATGGTCAAGATACACCTAGTTTTTTTCTTTGCTATTCTCAAGTACTTGCAAACGACTTAACAGGTTCTTAAAATAGACTTTTCAAGCTGACTATTTTATGATTACTATAGGACGTTATTCGTACTAAATAAGGAGAGTTTTGTTTATGAAGGAATTATTAAATAAAGAATTCGTTCTTCGCTTAGAATTATTAGATAACCTTTCGCGAGAACGCTTAAATGGTACGAGTGCTCTATCTGTTTCAGATTATGCTAGTAAACTTTCTAAAGATCGTCGAACTATTCTTAAAAATATAGAAGCTTTGAAAATTGATATTAAACATTTAGGCTGCGAAAAATATATCACAATCAGCTTAAGTGACGAAAGTACTATTTATACCGACATTACGCCGGATTTTGATACAAATTATTTTTTTCTTTATTATCTAGAGCACTCCATTTTGTTTAATCTTTGTCTTGAAATTTTCAATGAAACCTTTGTTGATTTGCAAAGCTTCGCTACAAAACGATTTTATAGTTATTCTACTGTCTACAGAAAAATGACTGATTTAAAAAAGATAGTAGCGCAGTATGATTTAACTTTGGATTTAAATACCTCTACCTTAATCCAGGGAAAAGAACAACATATTCGTTTCTTCTTTTTCTCTTTATTTTGGGGATCTTACAAAGTCTTGGAATGGCCGTTCCCAAGTATTGATTTCGATAAACTTAAAAAAACGTTAGAAAGTAGCAGTCTCGAAGTACAACCATTTTTAGAGAAACCAAATATGGTGTTCATCTGGTTTGCTGTGACAATTTTCCGCATAACTAATGACCATATTATTGATGAAGAGTATGAATATAATGAATCAACTTTCCCAATGTTAGCGAAAGAAAAATTTCTCTTTTTTTTCTCAACCTTTACTAAAAACTATTCTCAATTAGATAGTTTAGAGCAGCTAAATTGGCATTACGAAGCAAATTTTTTGTATTTCACACTCTTGACCAGTCAAATCTATCCATTAAAACGAATTCCAACATTGAAATTAACAAGTTTTGTTGCGCCTAAAACAAATAGTTCCACTTTGATTACAGAGGCTTGGATCAATCAATTTATGAACGAATTTGAGCTTTCCCTAGATATTAATGAATACTTTTATCTTTATTATAATTTACTTTCACTTCACAGTAGATATCTGTATTTGCCTGGTCCCGTTCAAATCATCAATATTTTTAATGATAGTTCCTATGCAGATATGGATTTATTCATTGATTATGAGCTTATTTACGATTTTTTAAATAACTTGTTTTTAGACCCTGTGATTGCACCATTGAGTAGTCAAAAAGAATCATTGAATTATTTTTACCTACTACTTATTTCAGAACTAATGGATAGTAAACGTCCAGCTTTGAACATTGCGGTTTTCTCCCATTCAAGCGTTTTCCAAAAAGATTTTTTTGAAGCAATGCTCACTAAAAACCTCTCGTTCCCTGTGAACTTCCTGCCTTACACTTCTGAGCAGGTAGATTTTCTGATTACTGATGTCAGTTTATCTAAATGGCTTACTAAAGAACTGCCTACTTTTGTCTGGAATTCAACCGTAGAACACGGAAAAATCACTCGTTTGGTTTCCTATTTAAATAAAGTATACACTGAAAAATATAAGGTCCGAAGTCGCTCTCTAAACAATTAGCCTATCCCCCACACCCTATTCTCTTTTTGATCAGTTCGAAAGAGAAAGGGTTCTTTTTTTTACTCTAATTCAAAAAATGTAAAAAATAACAACATTTATTGAAAAAAGAAACTACATATTTTTTATAAATATTGTTGTATGATAAGCTTCAACATTACAAAACTATCAATTTTAGTGTAATGAAAAGAATAGACGGAGGAAACATATGACTATAGAAAAACACGATTATGCTTTTATATTAGCCTTATTAATTAGCTTTCTTCTTTTGGCTCCAAACTTCTCCCTAGCTCAAGCTACTCAAACAACGTTCAGTGTGAATCCTAATTATCCTAGTCAGCAAGCACCTGACGTTAATGGCTACTATGATCTTACCGTAACAAACAATGAAGAAGTCGATTTACGCTTTTCTCTTAAAAATCCATCTGATAAAGAGATCATCGTTACGAATACAATCAGTCCTGCAACAACAAACAAAAATGGTCAAATCATTTACGGCCCTACAGAAATCGCTCTTGATGCTTCTGCAGACTATAATTTAGCTGACTTAATCACTGGAGCAAAGGAAACAACTGTACCAGCAAACTCAACAACAGATTTAGTCCTACACTTAAAAAGCCCCACCAAAGAATTTCAAGGAATCATTTTAGGTGGCATTGAATTTGAAGAAAAACGAACGGATAATGCTTCACAGACAATCCAAAATGTGATTGCTTATGACATTCCCATTTTATTACGTCAAAATAGCCAAAGTGTTCCACTGTCTTTTACTTTTGACAAACTCAATCAAAACAAGCAAGCGGATCAACTATTCTTAACTCAACGAATCTATAATTCGACACCTGCCATTGCAAAAAAAGGGAAGCTAGTGACCGAAATACGTAGAGATGGCACTACCGAAATTCTGTACAAAGAAACCAATAACGAGGTCAACTTTGCCCCGAATTCTACCATGGATTTTGAAATTTCTTTGACTGATTCTTCATTGTCTAATGGGAATTATACCGCTAAAACAATCATTCAGTTTGGTGAGCAAAAATGGGAAACAACCGAGTCCTTCACTATTACTGGAAAGACAAAAAGAAACTCTGCCACATCTAATATTGAAAACAAGAAAACAACTAAAGGAATATACCCACTAGTAATTCTAGGGCTAATCGCTGTTATTGTTCTGTTATTGTACAAAAATAAAAAAACGTTGACGTAATTTTTCTGATGTATATAAGGAGGTGTCTAGCCTGAAAAAAGGAATTTTATCCATTATCGTTGCCAGTATGCTGATTGTTTCTATTCTACCTAGTAGTAAAGTTAGCGCTGACTATATTTTTAACCCTTCTGATTCGACATTTTCTAGCAATGAATCGGAAACAAAAATTTCTCAAACTGAAAATACTTCGTCTCCATCAGAAGAAGTAAACATTATAGAATCAACAGAGGTCTTGCTAGAAAAAAGGTCGGATCAACAACAGGATGTAGCCTCAACTGCACCTGAAATTGATTCAACACTTCTTCGCTCTGATTTGACAACACTAGCAAAAGAAAAGCTTCAAGAATTAAAAAAACAGCTAGATCAATCAAAAGGAATCGGTATCTATATTGGAGATAACTTAACGATTTCAATCGATGGAACTGTTCATTTAGACTATACCCTTTCTGATCAGTCTGTCGTAGCTTACGATGGTCTTCTTTCCTTCGAAAAGCCAACGTATCAAAAGTTTCCCGGTACACAAACTGAACTCACAGGGCAATCTTTAGACATCACTCGAGAGCGAGAAAGCTTGGATAAAAAATTTTATGAGACCCTTTCAGCAAGATGGCATTTTGCGGGCAAAAAAACGATTGATGGCATGAATTCAGTTGATTTTTCTATCAATCAAGTGGAGAATACCTGGGAATATCCATTGTCTATCTCATTGATTTTAAACGTCGATATTCCCCCCTTGATTGTTGATGCTCCTAGAGGAACTAGCAAGGAAAATCCCATTTTGATACAACAAGGTGCTACGGTTAGTGAGGATCCAAAAGATTATTTCCGTGTGGTTTCAAGTGGGTATGATGCTACGATCGAATGGCATGTTAAACCAGATTTTTCTAAAGAAAATGACTTTACAGCTGAACTTGGAATAAGAGATAAGTTTGATCAGTACTGGACGGTAAATGGTCAAAGTTCTGTGATTATTTACTTCAAAGTGGTTGAAGACACACCAGAATATTTAACTACTTTAACCACCCAAATCTCTTATGCTGATATTACGTTGGAGAATAATGCGCAAGGAATCAGTGTCTCAAACTCAGTCGATGCCGACACCAATACAAAGCTACACTCGATTCCTGCACAGTTAAACTACATGCGTTTCTCTTTTCCAAAAGAATTCGACCTACTTTCTGAAGCTATCAGTATGGAAGCTGTTGTTAAAAGTACTAATCAGAAAATTCCGATTGGGCAAGAGGAGTATTCCATCTTGACTGCTGGACATTCATTTTCTTTAACAAATCTTTCCAAAAGAATAGAAATGTTTTATGCACAAGAAGAGCTCATTATTCATTATGATTTAAGAAAGCTTACACGCTTATCTAAGGATGCTTACTGTACATTTGAAACCAATTATAGCCCTCAAAACAGTGAGAATAACGTGGCTAAAACCATGGCTAAAATCCAAGAACCTGAAAATTTATTAATGTTGAGTGTTCCAGAAGATTTAGATTTCGGCTCAATTGAAATCGGTCAAGAAAATCAGGCAGCTTTGACGGCAGTTGCCCCTAATAGTCTTTGCATCACAGACAATAGAGAGCAAAAGTCCGCGTTGAAGTTGTTTGTAGACTTATCAAATCCGCTAAAAGAAGCTAGCGGTCGAGAAATGCTTGGTACTCTTTTACTAAACAACTCAATACCCAAGTCACTTGAGCCCACTCTGTTTTACGAAGGAGCTTTGACTGGACTTGAAGAAAATTCCGTAGACTTGACCCAGCACTTATCTGAAAGCCTACGATTGACTATTCCCAAAAATGAACAAAGTGGACGCTATCAAGGAATAGTAAAATGGACGTTGATTTCAGATGAACCTTGATATATCAGCAGGAGGTCTTATATGAAAAAAAGAGTAGCGATCTATCTAACATTCTTACTTTGCCTTTTTTCCGTTCAATTTTGTTATGCACAAGAAGATAGCCAAGTTAGTCAAGTGATTGTGGATTTAACAGATATAAGACCTGATTTCATCGACCAAGATACGACGACCTCTTCCTTCTATCCAACTGATACCAAACAAGCTTATTTACCAAAAACAGGTGAGAAAAAGAACTTTTTTGCTTTTGAGCTTGGTTTGACGCTCTGTTTATTCGCGATACTCCTTAGAACAACAAGGAATCGTTTAAATAAAAAATAAAAATTGAAATGGAGAAATGAATTATGAAGAACAAAACAATCAATACTGGAGTCGTTTTAACAATTTTAAGTAGCTTATTACTTTTTCCAATGACTATACATGCAGCAGAAGATACAAATGGAAATTCTAAAGTCAATGCTGAATTGGTGGGGGGAACTTTGTCTCTTGGAGATTTATCCAGCGGTACTGCTGATATGAGTTTTGTCGGTACGATCGACGGCACAAGTAAGACCCTAACAGATACAAATAAGAGTACCTCTAACGTAGTTGTAAATGATTTTCGCGGTCTTAGTGATGGTTCTTGGGAACTTAGTGTGCAAGAAGCTGTTCCCGAAGATAAACAATCCAGTACCTATGGTCTCGAAAATAACAAGATGACACTCTCAGTTAATCTGCAAGGGGACAACACGACTTCCGTTGGTAAAAAAAGTATCACTAGTGCTGCCATCAAAGTCACTTCTTCTGAAAATGATGCTGCCCGTGGCTCTCATTCATTATTACTAAATGGGGAATTAGGTATCAATGAAAAAACCAAAGCCCTGAAAGGTGAGCTAACTACTTTAAAATGGACTCTAATCGGTGAGCAACCTTAAGCTAATAAGGATAATCTTTCATTTCACTAACCAAAATAATTGCTTTTTAGTTGAATGGATGTCTTTTTTGTAGTTGATATAAAGCTTTAACTATTCCTAAAAAAAGAAAGAAGAAACCATAACAAAAGTTCCTTACATTTGTCATGGTCTTTTCTTTTTTATTTACTTTCTTTTATTTCAAACACATGAATTTGTAGCACATTGATATTTTGAAATTGACTATTCAAAATGAACGCATACGGCTAAAACTATATCTAGTTGTCACTTTTCTCCAATTTAAACAACTTAAACTCAAGTTTCTATTTCCTAATCACTAATCTTCTTGTATACACTGCTTGACCCGAGTGCATCACTGCATCATCAATAGCCGAGACGATACGTGCTTGACGCGTAACTGCTGGCGTCCAATTTGTGTCTACGATATCACTAAGGCTTGCTTCTGTTAATGCTTCTAAATACATAACGGTAAAATCAATACTTGCCGCTAAATAATCTTGAAGTATTTTTTTATCTAGTACGATAACTTTAGCCGCTTCCTCAGGCGTATGCTGCCAATCTTGTGTATCATCAGGTAAATCCAACCCAAATTTAGTAGACCAGTCTGACTCTAGCCACAGTGGCTTTGTATTATTTAAGTCAGCCATTTGATAATCCAGTTCACGTGCAGTATGCCAAATGAGCCAGGTTACTGATTTAATCAGTGGATTTGGCATTGCATTCGCCTCCTCGACAGTCATTTGAGCAAGAGTTTCTTCCAAACGCTCTTGCGCTCGTTTTAATGTATCGATGGATAGTTGAGTGATTTTCATAGTAAAACCTCCTTTTGTATTCAAGCTGAATCTATTTTATCGTGAAATTCGCCTCTATTAAGTACTTTACTACAGTGCTGACATGACAGCAAACTTTCTAACCTCAGTACTGAGAAACATGGTCAATCGCTGCCCGTTCTTCCAATTTAAGAGAATGTGTATAGGTCTCCAACCTCATTGCATTTTCTTTTTTTCATTATTGTTAGTTGACAGACAAGGTTTTCGACCATTTTTGACCATTACGTGAGTGACACAACATTTTTTTCAAATTCAGTCTTGTTAAATTTAATCTAATCTCTTCAAACGAAATACAAATAAAAATAGAGGTTGGGACGGGAGTGGTTAATCCCGAAAAATAAGCTGAAATTCACGAAAATTACTCTTAAAATCTTTGTGAATTTCTTCTTATTTCCGAAGCCTTCAAATCTTAATGCTTTAGCACTTAGAATTTGATGTGATCGAAGCGAAGCGTAGTGATTGCTTCTGCTCCCACTATTTATACGGATTCCATGTGAACAGGATATGGCTCAAAGAGGTATATCCCACTCTCTATTCATGATACAATTAGTCATTTATCCGATAACTTAAAGATCTTCGCCATTTGTTTCAATCACTTGTTGATACCAATAAAACGAATCTTTTTTCAAACGTTTAAGCGTACCTTTCCCCTCATTATCTTTATCAACATAGATCATGCCATATCTTTTTTCCATCTCGCCACTGCCAAAGCTGACGATATCAATGATTCCCCAAGGTGTATAACCGATAACTGGAACACCGTCTTCTACAATGGCTTTTTTCATTTGTTCAATGTGTTTACTTAAATAATCAATCCGGTATTCATCGTGAACGGTATTTTCTTCGGTTAATTCATCATAGGCACCGAACCCATTTTCCACAATAAACAACGGTAAGTCATAACGTTGATAGACCGTATTTAAAACATAGCGTAAACCAACTTCGTCAATTGGCCAGCCCCAATCGGATACACTTATATATGGATTTTTCACTATTTTTGCATTGGGAATATCTTCTGTTGACCAACCTTCAACGTCTTTAAGTGTTGAAATCGTACCAGACATATAATAACTAAAACCGATATAATCAACTGTTCCTTCTTTCAAAATGGCTAATTCCTGCTCGCTGATATCAATTTGATAGTTCTTACGTTCCCAATACTTTGTAGCATATGTGGGAATTTTACCACGAGCATGAATATCATTATAAAAGAATCTGCGTTCATTCGCTTTTACCGATGCCATCATATCTTCTGGATTACAAGAGTATGGATAGACCGGAACATAAGCCATCATACAACCAATTTGGAAATTAGGATTTATTTTTTTCCCTTCGATCACCGCAGCCGCACTAGCGATTAGTTCATTGACTCCTGCTTGAAAGACAAGTTCTTCTTTCCTGTCTTCATCTTCAATAATCATCGCTGAGTTCGTCCAAACATGCAGCGGCTCTTGCCCATCAGCTTGGTTGTTGATTTCATTGAAGGTCATCCAATAGGTTACCTTATCTTTATAGCGTTCAAACACGCACTTAGCGAATTTCACAAATAACGGAATCACTTCTTTGTTTGCAAAACCGCCAAACTTTTCATAGAGGTAATACGGCATTTCAAAATGAGACAGCGTAATGACTGGTTCAATTCCATTTTCTACTAATTCATCAAAGAGCCGATCATAGTATAGCAGACCTGCTTCATTCGGCTCTGCTTCAGTCCCTTTAGGAAAAATACGACTCCACGATATGGACGTTCGCAAACATTTTAAGCCTAGCTCTTTAAAAAGCTTGATATCCTCTTTATAGTGGTGATAAAAATCAATCGCTTCATGATTTGGATAATACTCTCCTTCAAGAATGCCTTTCGTTATTTTCCGAGGAATTCCGTTGCCTCCTGCAGTCATTACATCGGCGGTACTTGGTCCTCTGCCGTCAACATTCCAAGCCCCTTCTGCTTGATGAGCGGCAATTGCGCCACCCCATAAAAAATCTTCTGATATTTTATTCGTCATAATAGATCTCCTTCAATAAAAATAATACCTTTATAAATCAATTTTTTGTGCACGATTTGATGCAATAACAAATGGTAAATAAATCCCCACAGAGACAGCTAAGCAGACGATTCCAACTAATGCAGCCACTATATTTCCACCTGTTCCTAAGAATAAATTAATGATTCCAGGCGTAGTCCACGGGACACCAATCGCAGGCGAAGGCATAATTGGCCAAACGACCGTCACGAAATAACCAATCATAATATTGACCATTGGTACTAAAATAAATGGAACGATCAATAACGGATTTAAAACGATTGGTAGCCCAAAAATGATTGGTTCATTAATTTGAAAAATACCTGGAACTAATGACATTTTGGCAATTTCTCGTTGTTCTGGACGTCTAGATGCAATAAAGATCGCAATAATCAAGCCCATCGTCATCCCTGTACCACCCATATTTGCGAACATGTCATTTAATATGCCCCACGTTTCTTTATAAGGAACATCCCAAAGTGAACCGCCTTTATTAATAAAATCAAGATTGGCCAAATCTTGTTCTGTAAAAATAGCAGAACGAACAGCATTTAACGTGTTTGGACCATGAATACCAATTGAGAATAACAATGTTTGAATAAATGCTAACAGCATTACACCAACAACATTTCCTCCAAGATCACGTAAAGGACTTTGGATTCCTTTGTAGATCAGTTCGTTAACTCCTTCTGGTGCGATCATTAACACTAAAAAGTTAATAATTGCCGAGAGCCCAACTACAATAACAATGGGAATCATACTTGAAAAAGAACGAGAAACAGCTGGTGGAACCATTTCCGGCATTTTAATTTGCAGACGTTTCACCTTAAATAGTTTTGGTAAAAATTCCCCAACTAAACACCCAACAATCATAGCTACAAATAAACCTTGAGCGCCTAAATACTGTGTACTCACAACATTCAAGTCATCTGCATTAAAGGGTTTAGGATACAAAATCATAAAGCTTGCGATACTTGTCAGCCCAACCAAAGTGGAATCTGCGTTAAAATGTTTCGCTAATATTTGCGCAACAAGGTAGGTGATAAAAATACTCATGATATTGATTGTTCCATTTGCCACGGAAGACAACACCTGTTGTGCACTTTCTAAATTCGGAAAAACACTAGATAAGCGTAATAATTGCACGACAAAACTATCATTTGAAAATAAAATATTGTTGACTAAAATAACCAGTGATGCAGAAATCGTTAATGGAAAAATCAACATAAAAGCATCTCGAACAGCTGCAATGTGACGTTGATTATTCAACTTTGTTGCAATTGGCACTAATGAACGATCAATAATATCATTAAATTTTTGCATAGATAAAACTCCTTTCATTTATAAACCTATTATACCTAAATTATCTCGCGAAAAAGTAAGCGCCTTCTTTTTTAAAATAAATTCTTGGGAAATAGAATAAATTCCTTGTGCGGAACGACTTGTTCCTAATTTTAAACAAAAAAATTAACTAAAGTGGGGATCACTCTAGTTAATTTGTTGTAACAGCTTCTATTTATTCATTACGAAAATCTTTAAGATAACTAATCAGCGTTTCTAAGATTGCGATCGATGGCAACTGACTCGTAAGGTCTAAAAAAATATCTTTGCGTTCTTCTTTGATTTCGTACTCAATAGAGTAATCACAAAGTTGAGCGAGCGTACTTTTTTTGTTTAGTGTAATACAATAGTTTTTGACACTATTCTTATCTTCTAAACCTGCAATGACTTCTATCAATTCTTTTGTTTCACCAGAAACACTTAAAAATACGATGACGTTTTTTTGATCCTTGCGTAAAAAGCTGCGAATAGGGTAGGTCAAATCATCTAAACTGATAGATAGATAACCTAAACTCGCTAATTTTCTAGCAATATACTGAGCAATTGCACCAGAGGCTCCCATGCCCATAAACAATATAACATCACTATCGCACAAATCCTGTGCCATTTTTTTTATTTGATATTCTACATCTGGATGAAAAATTCCCATATTAAGAGAATCCACTCGTTCCTCAATACCAATATGCTTTTTACCCTCTTCTTGACGAACATTATCTAAATGAGACTTAATATAAAATCGAAACTCTGGAAAAGAATGAAATCCTATTTTCTGAACAAAACGAAAGACGGATGTAGAAGAGACATGTGCTCCATCCGCAATATCTCGAACACGCATATACGGGATTTTATCTAGATTATTCACAACAAATCGATAAATTTCTTGTTCTACCGAGGACAGGTCATTTAATTTCAGATAATCGAATATCGCCATTTAGGTTAATCTCCTTTAATTTGCTAAGAAAATTATACCATAAAAGAATTTATTTGCTGACAACTTGATGAACCTGATAAACAGCCCCGATAAGTCCTGCATTATTTTTTAATTTAGTTGGCAAGACTGGAGCAATTGTTTTTCCTCTTAAATAATTGATTGATGCATGTCTTTTTTCAACTTCTTCTAAGGTTTTCTGAAGCTCTTGATGGAAAAATTGGTTTGCGCTCACAGCACCACCAATTAAAATAGCTTCTGGATCAAAACAACTAATTAGATTGACCAATCCTACAGAAAGGTCAACATAAAATTGTTTAGTGATTGCTATTGCAAGAGTATCCCCATTTTCTGCCAAGGTAAAAATCTCCCTTGCATCACTCACTGGAACAAATTCCTCTGGGCTTTGTTCCAGTTGCGCATCATTATAAAGACGTACTAGACCTCCAACAATTGCGGTCCGTTTATTGATAGACACATCCTCAAGGTTTCCAGTTTCAGGTAGTTTATCGATCATCATCCAGCCAAATTCCCCGGCCATGCCGTGAGAACCACGATAAACTTTTCCATTAATGACGATTCCACCGCCAACACCAGTACCTAAAACTAGGCATAAATAATTTTCCATATCGGTTGCATTTCCAATCCATTTTTCAGCTATGGCAACTGCATTTGCATCATTTTCTACAGTGACAGGTAAACTAGTGAATAACGCTAGCTTTTGTTTGAAATTTTCTCCATATAAAGGTCTGATCGCACCCGCCGTTAGCATATATCCATCTTTTTGGACAATTCCTGGAGCACTTATCCCGATTCCTTTTATTTGATACTTTGCTTGAGCAGCTTCAATAATCTTTAGTAAACTTTTGTAAAAGGCCTCCGGTTCATATTCCGTTCCAATACTTCCTTGTTCTAAAATAGTTCCGTATTCATCCAAAATACCGTGCTTAATCGTTGTACCGCCTATATCAAATCCTACATACATGTATGAACATCCCTTATTATTTATTTGAATCGCAAAAAAGATAGCGTATTCATTTTTGAATATTGTATCATAATTTTGGAAGGAATTTTTTCCTTTCTAAAATTCCACTATTTACATTATTCCAGAAAGGACGATAAGCTCGGGTTTCATTGTTTATTCGTTTGATTCATTATTGCTACTATAGAAAAAAATCGGAAACAAGCATCTAAATAGGGAGACATGCTTACAATGTTCTTTTGTCCAATGGTCTTGTTGACGACTTAGCTTAGTTTAGTCATAGTATCTACGTATTTAGATACTGTCAGAGACAAAATACTCTATTTTTACTTGCCATAGGAAAGATAACTTATTTTTTTATCTTTAACATGAAACGTATAGGATCTACCGCCTGTTCTTCCGCCATCCTCGGTTACTGTATCGAAAGATAATCTATAGATACCATCATAGAAAGTTGATGTATCTAGCGTTAGTATCTTTCGACGTACTCTTCGATCCAATTCGTCAATCGTATCAGGAAATAGTTCTTCTGAAACATTTTCATAGCTTATTTCTACTAAGATGAGCCCAAGCTTCATATATTTTTCTACATTGATATCATAATAGCCTTTAAATGGTCGCCCTGCTTTTTGGTTATTTGCTACGTCTTTTTTATACAGTGCAAAATTATCTGAAAAAGAACCGATCTCTTCCGATGAATCTAATAAAGGAAACGTCATCAAATAAGGTTCTACTTCGATCAAATGCAACTTTTCTATCTCAATTTTTTCACTAAGCTCCTTTTTAATCACTTTTGCTAAAGAAACTGATTCCTCTTGAAAAGCAAAACTTTGGACCACGCCAGAATACATACTAAATTCGGTTAAATCTTCAGCTCCAACCGCTTCACTTTCCTGATTTAATGTAGTTGTTTTATGTTCAAAAAACATCGTGTCATTGACCGTCACAGGTTTATCTCCCACAATCTCGGTGTAATCAAAGACCACTCGTGTATAAGGGGTTGAATAGAAGTAACCTTGCCCTTCAACACTCTCTACTGTTATTTCTCCTTTTAATCGGCTTTGAGCATAAATACCTGAAATCGTTTGTTCATATTTTTCCTTGCTCATACCACTACATCCCGCTACTAAAGACAAGACCAAAAGGAAAAACAAGTATAAATTTTTTTGCTTTAGTCTACCAAACATTTAGGCAACTCCTTTTTCTACTACCGTATGATCACTATCTAAAAATAATATCCCTCGATTTCAAATTCGTTACCTTGACTAAATAAACACTTCAATAACTAGAACATTCACTTACAATACAAAAAATCGCATCATAAGTGAATGAAAATAAGTCTATTAAAAAGGAATCTTTAATACGTAATCCAAACTTCATTTACTCCGCTGCCCTTATTGAGACCATCTGTTAGAGCCAAACGAGAGGAATAAGAAAGATAGCCATACAGGTTTTGACTTCCTCCATTATTATCCCATTGAATCGTGATTTTAACATTCGAATTGATCGTCTTTGTACTTGGCATCCTGGTTGGATATAAGGTATCCGTATTGTAACTCAAAATATCACCCGAAGCGTTGACAATTGTGGCTCTACCAAAATATTGCGTACCATCATAATTACTTTGAGTAACGCCTCCGTTAGTCGCAATCGTTAATCGGCTTTGTTTTTGGCTGCTTTGAGAATAATAGAATGTATAGGTATTGGCCCATTTAGCTAAATCACCTGTGAAAGTCGATGGATCATCATTTTGCTGCACATTATCAGATGATTTTTTTTGCTCTTGAAGCCCTTTATTGTTTAAATTTGTTAAATTTTCTATAGCTTCCTTGATAGTTGCCCATTCGGGTTTTCCAAGTACACTGACAGGAATGGATGCTAATTTTAATTCAGATTCCTTGTATTTTCCTTCGATATTTAATTCTTTCGCTACTTTAATGATTTCATCGTAATTTTCTGCCTCTTTTTTTGACGAGGTTGTTTCTGTTTGACTACTATTTTTTGTCGTTGAAGTCGTCTCAGTTCGACTACTTTCTGACGAAAGTGCAGAAGTGTTATTTGGCTTTAAATAGATAAATAAAATAATACCAATAATAATGCCCACTAGTGCCACAATCGCGCCAATTAATACAGGCTGTATATTTTTCTGGGCAACCATAGACTTACTCGTCTCATGTGGTTCATTTGTTGAGCCATTTTCCCCAAGCGGTTTCCCACATTGCTCACAAAATTTAGATTTATCACTGTTTTTAGTATGACAATAACTACATTCTTTCATCATTAACATCCTTTCTTTGTTCAGACCCCTTTTTTTATGTCAGGGCTCTTTACCGCATAGTTAAGAGTTCTCATAAATAAATACACATAAAGTACCAAAAACCACTAGCAATATTTAGGACAATTTTTTAGCTTTCTTCAAATGCTTGCAAAGCAAATCCACCAATGGCCTCTCTCATTGCAGAACTGTCATAAACCTCGTTTGTTAAAATAACGATGGCAAAAGGGTTCTTTGGATCAAGGACTAAGCCGATATCATTTTCCACAGTCGTTAACTCTCCCGTCTTATTCGCCACCTGAACCTCGAATGGTAATTTACTTGGAAGCTTAGTTCTGATTGTTTGGTCACTCATGATGGTTAACATTTGCGAGTACGGCCATTCGTTACGATGAACATACATTTTCTTCAAAAATTCCATAGCATCTTCTACTGATGTATAATTTTCCAGCCCATTCATTCTAGCTTGCTCATCCAGCATTTTCCGTTGTAATTTTGTCCCTTTATACCCTTGCTCTTCAAAATAGTGATTCAAATTATCCATACCCAAAAACTCAATAAGTCTATTAGTCGCTTGATTATCACTAATTTGAATCATTCTCCGAACCAATTCTTGAGTGGTTTCCCCCTCTAGCATTCTGTCTAATGCCAGCTCTTTTTCATAAATATACGCCATTATAAACACTTTAATAACACTAGCAGAGATAAAAGGATCTGTATTGTAATTTGTTAGATAGTCATCTTCATTAAAATAATACACACCATACCCTACTTTTCCAGCATTTAAAAATAATTCGGATGCATCTAGTTTAGTCTGCACACTATTTTGAGTTTTAACGGGTTCAAGCGAGCTGCTTTGTGTAGAATCTAGTCGATTTACTGTTGAAGTGGCAGAACTTTTTTTCTTTGTTTCGTTGCTAGTGGTTACCGTTTTGCTACTATTGGAATTGTGTTCGTATGTTTGGTTCGTGTATTTTTTGTTTTTTATTGAAATAGCTAGTAAAACAGCTACTGTTAAAATGATAGACATTAAAAAGATAGAATAATACGTTCGATTGGTCCTTTTTCGTTTCAAATTAAGCTCCTTTAGCCTATTAATATATAAATAGTTTACCATAAATTAAAAATATTTATATAGAGGATTGTGATCATCTGTCTTTCATTTTATAATCTAGCTTTTTTACAGTAACATTCTACAATTATTTCCTTTTTCTTAGATTCAAGATAAGCTATGAAAACTAGTTCATCTTGTTTATCGCTCATTATTTTTACTTGACTTACATTTTTTTAAATAGAATAGACCAATCACTGATTCCAGATGATTGGTCTTCATTATCACGTTCTTTGTAGAGCACAACTCACTTCTTCAGTGACTATCATTGAACGTTGGCTTGCACCACTAGGCTTGAATCTGTCTGAGTAGAGTCAATCCTACTATTCTAGACCTTCAATCACAAGGTTTTCAATACTGGCAGCTTTTGCATCCGCTGTAACGACCGCTTGAAACGCAACCTTGTCTCCTTCTTTTAAGAAAAGAGCCATTGGGCTGTTATTCGTTGTGACGCTATAAATTGTTTTCTCGTTTTCTAATAAGAAGGAAACAACAGTTTGGGCCTCGCTAGCAACAATCGTAATACGAGAGACCGTCCCTTTTATTTTCTCTAAATCAGCAGCATCAGTGCTTGTGTTATTACTTCCTTTCGTTGCTAATTCGATCCGGTAAGCGTCTAATGCATTTTGTGCCGCATCGGCATCTACCACAATATCATTATCTACTGCGTTGACATAAACATATTTTTTGAAGATTCCCTTACTGTCCATTAGAGACACAATCCAGGTTGGAACGCCATCGATGTTATAAAGAACTGGCATGCTTGCTTTCCATTTTTTCTCTGGGTAAATCTTCGCGGCAATCGAAATGGCGCCGTCACTATCCATAATTCCTACTTTTGTATCACGGTAATACGTTACTTGGCCAGTTCTTGCATTGATCAAGGAATAACCTAAAGCAGAATCTTGCTCCTCGTCACCACTTGTAAAGTCTGTAAAGTACAATAATTGACTGCCTTCTTTATTCATCATAGGTGTAATTTGACCAGATGCATAAATACCATTTTCTGTTGGAATTTTAACCTCTTTTTTCGCGCCAAACATCGTTTGATTCCACCATCCTTGGCTGTAACGACCAAAGTATTCATTGATACTATTTGCAGCAGAACTTGTGATTGGAGCATCTACAGAGGCTGGTGCATCATGGCTATTATAAACTTTCACTTCGCCTGTTGTCGCATTTAAAACAGCTGTCTTAAATTCATTGTAGTTCATCCGACCAGAAACGCCATATTCTTTGTATAATGTCTGAATATAGAAGGGATTTCCTTTTTCATCGATTTCTAAATTAATTTTGCCAGTCGCCGCATAATCTGGATAAGCAGCGTAAATTTTACGTGCCGCATCTTTACTAAAATAAGCAGACGGCGTATACACAATCGGTGTTTCAACAAATTTAGGCTGTGCATTAATATCGGTTGCACTGATAATAAAATACCCTGGAACTGCTCCTAGTTTTGACCATTTAAAAAAGCCATTAAATTCCACTGTGGCAACATATACATACTCACCATTCACAACCTGTGCAGTAATACCATCCAAGGTAAACATATTTGAATTTGGAATCACTGAGAATTTTTGCAGCATCTTGCGCTTAGCCGTTTTCGGTGCAATAGCAATCGGTGTTTCTTTGGCGGAGGTTAGAACTTCTGCTTTTTCTTCTGTCTTCAACGGAATGGTTTGGTAAACATCATCAATTGCCGTTACCTTCGTTATAGAACTGATAATGAATAATAAAACCATTGCAGCAATGCTGATTCCTAAAACACGACCAGACCAATCGTTGACCGTATTTGTCCCAACAGTTTTTCGTTCTTTATGCAGCACGTTCATCGATGCCTTATTAATAGAACGAATGGTCAGCAACAAACCGCTTGCAATAACGGCTCCAACGAGATTAATCCATAAAATAGTTGAAAGAGTTTTACTAGGCAATGCAACAAATAAGAAGCCTCCCAATAATAATAATTCAATAACCATTAGTACAATGGTACTTTTTGTATTTCTCCCTTTTGCAGCAATGAGACTTACACCATTTGCTACTAAGATACCTATACCAAAAAACAACGTTAACCCGATAAAATTTACAAACATTTTCTTCCTCCTTTTTAAGTTGAGATAAAAAAAGTACTTCCACTTTAGAGTAGAAGTAGCTTTAATGCTTGCTTTAATTATACAGGATAGAAATTTCACTTACAATGTTCCTTGCAAAAACTTCTAGTTCTTACACCAATTGAAAACAGTAGTACCAACAAAAAAAGACTTGCATTTGATTATTTCAGACACGATAGTTCTGTTTTTTCTTGTCTCAATCTGTCCTATATGAAAATGTCACAGGACTTCTTAATCCTTTTTAGATTGGTTTTATCATCCAAAAAACTTAAACTTTTTTTGTATTAGTTTTCCTGTTAACCAAAAGGATCCAGAAATAATATTTCCTTCCCTAATCTCTTCAGTAACAAGTTCAGGATCAGCGACTACATCAAATTCCCCACCTAACGTTTTGACTTTTGCATAGTAAAAATAAGCATCAGAATAAGGGTTTCTGAGCTTTTCAGCAGCCAAAACCCGACCTCCAAACAGCCCCAGAGAGCTCGGTCCGCCTTCTCCATCTCCGCCAAATAAACCTGATGGAATAAAAAATTCACTAGCAAATTTGGCCTCTGTTTCTTGTCCATTATTATATTCTTCTTCATTAGCGTAAACACTCAACTCATGCGCAAAAGCTGCTAACTGTACTTCTCGTATCACAGGGTATTTTATTTTCTGAGCTGCAATATTCGGCATATCAAAAACAAATGGGTATGCAAACGTCCCATCTTCGCCTGGCTCCGCTTCACTATGAACTCTTCCATCTAATACCGTATCTGTAGGATCTTCAACTTTTTCAAGTAAACGAATGGTTGAAACAGCAGTTCCTTCATAATGTGGATTTAACCCAATCATCTCACCTTGTGTATTTAACTGACCCCAAAGTTCGATTCCGTTTCCCATTTTTAGTAGAAGATAGGTTCCACCAGGTGCCTTGACTTTCTTCCCTGATTCAAACACTAGATTTGCATATTTCATGAAATCGGCTTCAGATGAAACAGGTATACCAACTGTTGAAAAATGATTAACCATTTTATTTTCTCACTCCTTTTATTCCAATCACTATTTATTCTATCATAGGCATGAGAATGGAGGGAAGGTGCTTTTGAGCTCTTATCTATTTAAAAAAATGAAATGATCCTAAGTGTTCAATCCTATACCTAAAAAGTGGAATAACAGACAGATTTTTTCTGCCATTATTCCACTTTTTCCTGCATTAAACATGGTCTTTATTTCTGTCGTTTACTTATTTTTCTACTTAGATACTGTATTCACAGGTTCTTTGGTTATTTTCCCATCTAGCTTTATTCGAATTGCTTGAATGGCTAATTTTTGACCTGTTGTACCTGCTATAGCGCCATTTTTGACCCATGGCATCCAGCCCTTTTCAGATACATGTACTTGATAGTAAATATCGTAGTACTTGTCTAGCCCATTTTTCAAGTTGATTTTGACTGCTTGTAACGAAAGTCTTTGACCCACAGTCCCACCTGCATTTGTCAACCAGCCTTTTTCAGCGACATGAGCATCAATTTGTATATTTTCTTTTTTCCCATCCATATAGACTTCTAAACACTGGCTTTCGATTCCTAAACCTGTTGTTCCAGCCATTTGGTTCTCTGTGACATACCCTAACCAACCTTCTTCCGCTAGATGCATACGGTAGCTTAGACCTTTAGCAGTAGGTTGTTTGCTTCCTTGGACGATTGGTTTTCGAACTAATTTCATTTTAATCGCTTGAAGGGTTTTCTTTTGCCCTGTTGTACCGGCTGTCGCACCGTTATTTACCCAACTTAACCACCCATTTCCATCTACATAGGCTTGATATTCCAGATTATAATAATTTGCGGCTTCGCCTGTTAAACGTGCTTGAATTGCTTCAACTGCTTTTGATTGGCCTGTTGTTCCAGCTACTTGTCCACTTTTTACCCATGACATCCAACCCTTTTCAGAAACATGTGCTCGATATTCGACTGAACCATTAATTTGGCCATTTTTAAAGGTAATTTTGACTGCTTCAACAGGTAATTTAAAACCAGTCGATCCAGATAATGCACCATCTTTTACATTGTTCATCCAGCCAACTTTACTCACATGTGTTTCATAATTGATACCTTTAGAAATAGATTGTGCCGGATTTTTTGATGGTAATTTAGGTGCTGTTGATGGATTTTTAAAGTTATTACTTGGTGCGTGGAGAATACATTTGACTGTTCTGTTGCTTGAAAGTCCTGTATAGTTGCTTCCATTGTAAGCATATGTCATTCTGCCACTAGCCGAAGCATTTTGCTCTACTGCATAAATGATTCCTATATCCACATCTGTATAATCGACAACAGAAACGTGTCCATATGGATTTGAGCTATTTCCTGTTTCAATTATTAAATCTCCAGGTACTGGAATATATCTAGATCCTGGATTATATCGGGCTAAACCTGGAGAACCTTCTGGAATATATTGCGCACCACCATTTCCTGCTGCATAGACTCTTGGCCATCCCATTTTAGGATATAACCTTTGTTGCGGTAATTCGACACATTGATAATACGTACCATAATTACCACCATTTGAATACACATGAACTCCTTGTCCTTGTAACCATTGACTTCCTGAAATTAAAATCGATCCCTCTACTGCCATTTTTGTTTCCTCTTCTCTTTTTATGTTTTATTCTCAATTATTCATTTAGAAGCTTCTGAACTAATAACTAATTGATTAATTAAAGTATAGTGAATAACTAGATCTTCAAACTTTTAGATTCCTTTCGAAATACTCCCAGTTTAAATTCTGTTTTGTAGTCATCTTCCAGCTAGATTTTCCATTGGTTAGGTAGTCGTATAGTCTACTGAAAATCAATCCATAAAAAAGAGACCAATCACCGATTTGAATGATTGATCTTCGCATATATACTGGTGAAAATAAAATTGATGAAGCCCCCTATAATCAAGACGGATTGCCCGTTATTTCAAGATTTTACAAACTTCTTCTTCAATATTTACTGACAATAAATCAACAAACCTCACTTGGACTTTTGCACCTAATTCTGCGTTTGCTTTTTTTATGCTTCTGAATTCTTGTTCATTATAGTTTTCTGAATAGGGATAAAGGAGAATAACTTTATCTACATCTTCCTTATTGTGCTTATACCTAGTGAAATAAACATACATTTGATATAAATCGGCTTGTGTTGGCCCAGTATGGTCAAGAAGTTTCCACTTAGTATCTACAATAATCGTTTGCTTGCTAGTAACATCTCTCAACACCAAGTCAGGTCGAAGTTGGTATCCACGACTTGTTTCTTCTGTACCATCGAATAACCAATAAGTTTTGTCTTGTGCAGAAATCTCATATTCAGGTAAACTCTTTATAGCGATACTTGAAATATACGCCTCGAAAATTTTATCCATCGGGAAAAGCAGTGCAAATGCTAATGATGATCCTTTGAACGAAGTAAATGATTGCCCTCTCAAGAAAATTTTGCACCACTCAAGTGCTTGCCTATAGTAAACATAGTCTCTTCCCAGTTGAACCTTATGAAACGTTTGATTTGGGTCACGGATTTCATCAACATTATCAAAATAGAGCAATTGCTCTTTGATCAATCTAAGATTCTGATGATCTTTACTTCTTTTTAGAAGAAATATAAGAGTCGTTTTTAAAAAATGATTTTCTGGAATATTTGCTTGGTATTCATCAAATTCATTGTAAAATTTAGAATTATTAAAACTATTTTTCCTAATATGACTTCCTGTTAATAGTTTACCTTTAAGAAAACGTTCATTACTTTGAATTGAAACATAGTTTGCCTTAATTCCTTGCTTAAAAATACGGCTAGATTGGGTTAAAAACATTGAAATGAATACTTCAAAAATTGTATTCCTTCGCATATCAAGATTTGTCATTTCATAGTACTTTCCATTAATATTCCTGGCAGTTTTTAACATTTGAAAAAATAAATTTCTAATAACCTTTTTATCTTCTAATGAAGCAGACTTTCCATAGATTTTGGGAAGAATTTCAATTGTTAAACCTGAGTCAGTTTGCAAGACACCTACATAATTATTTACTTGAACACCATTTCTGATGGGCTTCAAAAAATCATAATAATGTGCTTTTTCACCACTAACTTTTGTATTCTGCTCGTCAATATACTCTCTTAACTCTTGAATATCTTTTGGTTGTATCATCACACCATCATATGTTTGACCAGCATATATTCTACCAAATTCTGAAACTGTGATTGTTCTAGCATCAATAGCTGACATATTTATTCACCACCAACAACTACTGATTGAATAAATTGAACAAATTCTTCATCGCTAACATTGGTCTTCAAAACAAATCGATCTGTATCGTAGTCACTAATTAAGTTAGCAAATTTTGAATCAAAAAGATTGATTGACTGCTTGGATTCTCGCTTGATATAAATGCCGTTTATATCATTTAATACCGCTTGGATTTTTTCATAATCTTCATAGAAGTATTCTTGCAATAGTGGAATTATCTTATTTTCATAAACTGACTGTAATTCTTTAATAGTTGAAATATTCAAGAAAAAGGCATGACCTAAAGTATGTTCACGATCATAAAAAAATTCAATTCGATCATTCATTACTTGGAGTATATCTGCAATTTCAATACCGTCAATTTCTCCAACTTCATCCCTTATAATATCTGCATCGGGCATCCGTTCTATAAATTCAAAGCGTCTACGAAGTGCTGTGTCCATCAATGCAATGGATCGATCTGCTGTATTCATAGTACCTAGTATAAATACATTTTGAGGGACGCCAAAGATATCACCCGAATAAGGAAGGGTGATCGATAGTCCTTCCTCTTTTCCTAAACGTTTACATGGTTCAATTAAAGTAATCAGCTCCCCAAAAATTTTGCTGATATTTCCACGATTAATTTCGTCAATGACAAATAAAAAATTTTTGTTTGGATATTCTTTCGCACGATTACAAAATTCTTTAAATACACCATCTTTAACACTGTAGTGGATCTGACCGTCCTCTGTCTCTGCATAAATACCTTCAATAAAATCTTCATAACCATAAGACTGATGAAATGTCACAAGTGAAAAGTAAAAGTCAGCTTCAGCTAGTCGTTCTGTATTCACAACATCCTCAACTTCATCTGCTTCAATTTTACCATCTTCAGTAAGTATCCATTTTTTTTCAGATAAACCATCTACGCGTTCAAATAAATCCGTGCCCTTTCGATAAATAGTCCCTGTTGATTTTTCAGTTGCATTCTCAATTATTGTTGTACTTAATGTTCCATAGGGTGTTTTGCTGCTTTTCGTTTTTGCATATTGTTTTACAACTTCACTTTGTTCAATTTGTTTAATCGTCATTGGATTATTATTATTTCGCTTGAACGCTAAATAAATAGCTTCTTTCCAAGATAATGTCGCATAATTTAGAAGTGTTCTTGAGGTACTATGTTGACCGTTAATCAGATTTTCTTTTACTTCATTAATACTATACGTTTTACCTGTACCTGGCGGACCGTATAAAATACGATTCCAACCTGAAATATTGTATGATTCTCCTATATTATTTTCCAAACCATTTTCACACTCCTTTAAATACTGCTCGTAATTCTTAGCCCAAGATGTCCTCTTAAAGTTAGAATATTCCCAGCTTCTCCATCTTTTATCTGTTTCTCTATCCAACAAGTTGAAAGAAGTAATTTCCCTATTTACTTCACTAGAATGATCTGAAAATATTTTATTTAATATTTCTTTGGCCTCTTGAAACTCTTTAAGGTTATTAAACGAAAATAGATTTTCTGGTAGCTCCCATACCGCATTTCTTTCATTTTCAGTTAAGCCTTGGATATTTAATGCAATATTTTTAATAGGAATGAATTTTATTTTTTCATACTTAGACCCTTCATCACAATAGCCAGATAGCCAATTAGCTTTAGGATAAACTGAAGTCCATTTCCCTCCACTTTTTTTACTTCCCCACTTCAAAAATGCCGCTTTTCGATTGGCCAGTTCCTCTTTCGAAAGCGAAAGTTTTTTTATCTTGAACCCCAGCTTTTCAAGAAAAGAATTCGTTCGTACTCCCCCTTTAAACCAAGAGGTATCAACTGTAGTATTCGGCTCAATCGAAATCCCCTCCGACAACTGCTTTCCAATAGAGATTACAAATTTTACTGGATACTGTTTTCCGTTATACTCTAATACATAATCTTTCGCTGTCTTTTCATTTGGATACCCATAATTATCAATAAATTGAATAGCTTCAATGATATTTTGTTTGTTAATTGACTCTGGAATTGACACAGTCTGCTTCATCCTCTCCATATTAGGTTATATATCCCTTATTTTATCACAGGATAGGTTTCTAGAATAATTTGTAATGTATGAAATAAATAAAAAACTCTAAGCTATTCAATAAACATCATAAGAATGTATCTTCTTACCAAAAATAGACCAACCACTAACTACAATGGTTGGTTTTTCAGAAATCTACTATATATTTACTCTCTTCTTTTTCTGTAGAATCGTCAGGAAATTCATACATTGACTAGCACATCATTTATCTATTTTGGCCTCGATTGTTTTGATTAAGTAGCCATTTTCGTCATGTACAACAGTCTTGCCATTGGGCTTTACAATCATAATCAGCCCTTTGGATAAAAATATCTGTTCGTCTTCTTTTGATTGATAAAATAACTGTCCATCCTTATCATAGTAATACTTTGTAGGCTTTTTCCCTGGCAAACTCTTTGATACTTGATAGCTATTTTGCATTTGCTCTATCTCGATTTCTGAGCCTTTGCTTGCTTCTATAAGGATCTTCCCTTTTTGATTCACTAACCCTTGATCGTAATTCTTTGTGCTAAAAATAGATAATCCGGAATCTGTAAATTTACCAAAATGATGAATTTCTTTGGTTTGGCTCTCAGTTTTGGAAAAAATTTCTTTTCCAGAACTATTTATAACGGTAGGGAAACTATCTGCCCCAACTTCTCGAATCGAAAACAGGCCATTACCTAGATAAATTGGTGAGGCTTTATAGTCACTTGAAAATTTTTTGACTACTTCGAATTTTTCATTCATCAGAGCATATTGTTCTTCTCTAACATTCCCTAATCTAACTAAAATAGTATTCTCTTTTAAAAAGCCATCAACGATCCTAGCCTCTTCTTTTAGTTGATCTGCAACTACTGTCACCACTTCCCCAGCCTCATTGATGACAAGGTCATCACCATATGACTTAGCTAAAGCAAGACCTTTTTCAGAAAAGGGGGAGATGTATTTAAACAACACGGGTTCTTCATCCTCATAGACTACTTTACCTTCTTGATTAATCAAGCCATACTTCTCTTCTTTTGTTTTATAAATAGCCGTTGCACGTTGTGCATATGGAAAGATCTCTGTTATTTCAAGCTTCTTAGCTTCTTCTGGAGAAAAAATCAACCCCTTCTTTTCGTGGACGATTCCGTAACTTCCCTCCATCCGAATAACAGCTAGCTCACCCTCTTCTCCCTCTTTTTCTAGATAACTCAGGTCTTCAGTTTCTTTCAATAACAGATTTCCCTCGTTATTCATTAGCCCAGATGTACCATCTTTAAAGCGAACATGAGCAAAGCTTGCATTGCTAAAACTAAAATCTCTTATACCATCTGGCATATCTTTGGCTTCTTTCACTACTGTGCCATCATTCAAAATAAGTCCATACTTTTTCAAATTGGGATCTTCATAACGACCATATTTACTATTTTTAAACGTCCAATTTGGGATTCTAAGTTCTGGATTTTCAGGAAAAATTTGATAACTATCTGTATTGAAATAAAACACTTCGTGCATAGTTGTAGTATATTGCAACAATGTACTATTAGAAAAGGCCTCAATTTCTTTTACTCGCTCTTTTTCTCCATCCATTAAAATGGTTCCCGTAGTATCCATCAAGCCCATAAAATTATTGGACATGTAAATAATTGGACGCTCTGCTATGGCTTTTTCCGCTTTTTTTATCAATTTTTCTTTATTAGCAGCTTGCTCTGCCTCTTCCTTGTTCGCGCAACCACTAACAAAAAGACTTAAAAGTAACATCATACCTAAACCCCAACGCTTTTTCTTCATTTCAATCCCCCAATAATAATCAACTAGATAGAACTCTTTTATTCTAGCAAATAGTTTAATGAGATTACAAGTGGGCTTTTCTGTGGCTCCTTTGTATGGCATTCAAATAGAAATAACGAATGTGATAACAACAGCTAATGCTACTTAAAACAGATAAACCCTCTTTGACCTTATCTCTGCAAGCGCAAACTACCTACAAGCCCTTCTTTTGCTTCAGCTTTACTGGCTTGTCACTTGATTCCATTTGTTAAAAACGATTACACAAGTTTTCTATTAAATCATAGATTTGGCCAGTTTTTTTCACTATGAAATCAGGCTCACTAGCTTCATCTGTTATAAAATGATCACGTTGATTGTACCAAATCGTTTTCCAGCCGGCACTTTTTGCTCCAAGCATATCATTTTTATAAGAATCGCCAATGTAAAATGTCTGTTGTCGTTCCAACTTCATCTGATTTTCTACATAATGAAAAATTTGTTTGTCCGGCTTTGCCATCTTCAATTCACCCGAAATAAATAGATGCTCTGGTTTTATCCAATGAGTGATGTTTAAATTTTTTATCTTGTTTCGTTGATGCTTGGAAGGTCCATTTGTAATAATGCCCGTGGTTACGTTATTTGTTTTACAGTACTGCAATGTTTTCTCCATATCTGGAAGTAAAGTGATTTCCTTTTGAAATCTTGCATAGTCCTTTTGAAAAGCTAAAGCTTGCTGTGGTTTGATTGTAATATCAAATACATTAAAAGCCTTAGTGAGACGGTAGATATGCATTTCATCCATAGAAATAGTTCCTTGTTGCGACTGTTCAAAAACTTCATCACTAAATTTACGACTATAGCGATATAATCCTTCTATAGAAATTTCGTTATTTGTCGAAAAGTTTTCATAATATGCCCTCTTGAAAGGCTCTAGCTGATCGTATAATGTATCATCAACATCGAAAATAAAATTATACAAAGTTTTCCTCCTAACGTTTTTACGTTCCATCTCTCATACGAAAAATGGTTTGACTTTAACTGGATTGAATACAGCTTCAAACTAACATGTAAATTTTGTTTATCTATAGTATACAACGAACTTTCAGCATTAGGCAGACTATGAGAAGGTCTCTAAAATTGCGAAAGAGAGGGGAAAGTAAAACAAGAACCGTTTTACTTTCCCCTCTCTTTACTGATTGTTTTTTTACCCTAATTGCTTGATCCGACTTGTTACACCTTTTAGATTGTAGCATTCTGCATAGTCTCTGATTGGGCGCTTAATATGGTCGATAACATACCGTTGTCCATGAATATTATGTTTTTCAAGATTTGCGTAAAGTGTCGCTATTTCATTTTTTACTTCCTCATCATTGAAGGTATAATGTCCAGCGATATCAAGAATTTCCTCCGATAATGCCGCATCTTGCATGATTTCATCGACTGTCAATTCTTTTTGTGCACCAACCATCCATTTTCTCCAGCGTTCACTTTTAATGGCATGTACAAGTAAAACCTCTCTTGTTTTCGACGGTTTTGTTATAAGACCATTCTCTACTAATTTCGCTTCTACTGCAGCAAGATTCAAATAAGCACGGGTTTCTTCTGTTCCATATTGTGGTGCAACATTCGTTGCTGCAATTTCTGAAGGAATATGCTCTAGCAAGGTTACATCATCTAAATAGTCCCCATTGTGCTCCTTCAAACCAACGCCATACCCTTTTGCCATTTGTGCTAAATCATAAGCATTTTTGAAATTGAATGTACCAACCTGCTCTGTTTTACGTGTTAGTGTTCCAGTTTGTCCAACTATAAAGGTTGGCATTGGTAATCCACGTTTTTCTAGTTCTTCTTTTAATTGTAGAATGAAGGTTTCGTATGTTTCTGTAGAGGTTAACCCTCCATTGGTCTCCTCTGTTCCAACTTCATAACCAATTGCTGGTAAGTTTCGTGCTTTTCGTTCATTTTCACAAAATTCAATTAATTCAACCGTTCGATTTAAGACGGTTTCTAAAGGAATCACTTTGCCAACTTCAAAAGGGTCTTTGGTAGGATCAATCATCAATAGATCAAATCCTGCTTCAATATCAGCAACATAAGATTTTCTTCCTAGCTCCATCGCCTTTTCTGTAGGTAAATGGTCATTTCTTTCCTGATCACGCTGCCAAGGACCACCATGATCTCGGCACATATAATATAAGTTGTCATAATCAATTTCTTCTGCTACTTCTTTCACTGCTTTTGCAAAGGTAAACTGATTCCAGCCATTTACATAGCCCCCGCCAAGTTCATCTGCATCTACTTGATTTCGACTCGCGATAAACATCACTGGATAGTCATCTTCTTTGGATAGTTCTAGCGTTGCCTGAACACAATTTTTTGACATCGGTCCAATTCCTAACAGCGTTGCACTTTCACCTGTTTTTTGTAACTCTAGTAAACCTTCTACTACTTTTTTGATTGGTAATTTTTCCATTATGCTCACTATCTCCTATTCGTTTTTTCTAGTTCGAACTATTTTTCTGTTTTTATCTTGTCTTCTTCATCCAAATTCGGTTTTGTAAAATGTAGAATTGCCACAGATATCAAGGTACCGATCAGCATTGATAAAACGTACCAAAGTTTTCCGTTAACAACTGGTAAAATAATCAATCCGCCATGAGGCACCAGCGCCTCGACACCATTTGCCATACCCAATGCACCACCAACGGCGCTACCAATAATAATCGCTGGTAATACTCGTTTTATATCCTTTACGGCAAAAGGAATCGCCCCTTCTGTAATCCCAATCAGTCCCATAAAAAACGCAGAAATCCCAAGGTCTTTATCTTCTGCAGTATATTTTTTACGGTCAATAAAGGTAGAAATCGCCATTGCTAGCGGAGGAATCGCTACCGCAATTCTATGTGCGCCATTTGGTCCATAAATCCCTTCTGACATTAAGGCTAAAGTAAAAGCTGTCGCTGTTTTGTTGATTGGGCCGCCCATATCTATTGCTGTCATGGCACCGATGATCAACCCTAGAACAATGGCACTGCCCCCTTGCATTTCTCCTAAGACTTTGACTAACCAATCCATTCCTGCACCAATTGGTACTGCAATGATGTAGATATAAATCATTCCTAAGACAAATGTCGTTAAAACTGGCACAATTAAAATCGGCATAATTGTTCGAATTGTTGTCGGAACTTTCCATGTTTTACACCAGCGGACAAAATAACCAACTGCTACCCCCATGATCATAGCACCCAAGAAACCGGTCTTTACTTGACCTTCTCCGATAGGATTATTAGCAACAAATCCTAAAATCATTGCAGGTGCTAAGGCTGGTTTGCCAGCCAGCGAATTGGCAATATAGCCCGAAAGTAGTGGAATCATCATAGCGAAACCCGCAGCACCCAAATCATTTAGATTTTGCATGAAGGGATTAGTGATCTCCATTCCTGAGTCTGTCGCTTTTCCTGTAGCCAAAGCGACTGCTAAGAAAATCCCTCCAACGACAACTGCAGGCAACATAAACGATACTCCCGTATTAAAGGCTTTTTGCAAATCTTTAAAAAACTTGTTCTCCTTTTTCATTTTGAGTCCTCTCCTCTATTTTTGATTTATTCAGTTGTTTCAACTATTTTTTCAGCGTTGTCTAACACCTCAACAGGATGCTTGATTGCATCTGACGGATCGATTTGCAGTACCTTTCCTTCATCTGTTTTTTCATCGAAGCGTTCTTCGCCCTCAATTCCTATTGCAACTGCTAAAATCACAACATCTGCCTTGTCTACTGTTTCTTGTTCTAATTCATTTTCAATCCCCATACTACCTTGTGTCTCCACTTGTATATCGTATCCTCTTTTTTTACACTCTTTTTCAATTGCTTCTTGGGCCATATATGTGTGGGCTACTCCTGTTGGACATGCCGTTACTGCTACGATTTTCATTTTGCTTCCTCCTATTCATTTTCAGCTTACTACATTGATCGAACGTAGTAGCTTAAAGACCTTCTCTTGATTTTTTTCTTCGATTAATTGATTTCTGAACTCTTCATCTAATAGCTTTTTACTAAGTTGTGAGATAAATTTCAAATGAATATTATTCTCATTTTCAGCTGGTATACCGATTAAAAAGACAAGTTTTACCTGCTCCTCATGCCCTTTTGTCCAAATAAATTCCTCTTCTGTTTGTAAGAAACCAATAAAAGGTGTTTTCACTACCTCACTTTTCCCATGAGGAATAGCAATTTGATACCCAATTGCAGTAGGTACTTCTGCCTCACGATTCAATACTGCATTCAGAAAAAGAGTTTCATCTGAAATCAATCCCACTTCACCAGCTTTTTGAACTAATGCGTGTAATACTTCATCCTTCATTTGAAACTTTGTCTGTAATAAAATCATGTCTTTCTTAATTACATCACTTGCACGATCATTCAAGAGTCTCACATCCTATCTTTCGTCTTAACGCTTCTTTTGTTGGGGATTCTGTAAACTGATTCAGTCTTTCTTTACTTTCTACTATTTGGTAGATATCAGATAATATTCCTTTAATTTTTTGGGTGTCCTTTTCAGCGATACACACAATCATCACGGTTTTTACAGAAGATTCATTCCATTTGATGTACTTGTTATTTTTTACAATAGCAACAACTGTTCTCTTAACATATTTGGGATTTCCATGAGGAATAGCTGCTCCAGTCACTAGGTCTGTTCCCCCCAGTCGTTCCCGCCTCATCATACTCTCAATGAATTTGTCTGTTACGACCTTGGCCTTTTGAAGTCGGTTCCCAATCTCATTGAGTAATTCACTTTTTGACTTGAAATTCTCATTCCAAAAGATAAATTCTTCTGATACATACGGACTAAGATTACTTAATTTATTCTGCGTCTCGTCAGCAAATTCCTTTGAGAACATAAATTGTTCATTATAAGCGGCAGAAATATTTTTTATATCTTGATCACTTAACAGCGGTGAAACAACAATTACCTTTTTATTCACTAGATTTAGCTGGACTGTAGAGATGACGAAATCGATTTGCTCTAAATCGATTGCAGCAACCTCTTTAATTGACGCTACTTCTAACATATCAAAAGACGGCAGAACATTTTTGATTCGATTCAAGAGTAGCTCTGAGGTTGCAATACCAGTTGGGCAGACGATCAAAATTTTTTTACTTAATTTCGCCCGCTCCATTGCTGATTGAAAATAAATCGTTAAAAATCCTATTTCATCTTCATTAAAAATCACTTCAAGCGCCTCTTCATATTCACTTAAAATAACCCAGATTAAGTTAAATACGATAGTAAACTCATTCTTTATTTGATCAATAAAAGGATTAGTGGTTTGAACCCCTTCTCGTAATCGATAAATCATCGGCGGGATGTGTAGCATTAATTGGTCCTTTAATTTTTGATCTTCTGTGAAATCCATTTTGAGCGAATTGCTCACTTTTTCAATAATATTGGAAACAACCTTATGATATTTTTTTTTCGTCGGCAAAGGTTCAAAACGATTTGAAATTAGATACGTTGATAAGTATTCAATATCATTGCGAGTAAATTGAAGGTTTAAGCGCAAGGATATTGTATTCAGCATCTCTTGCGCACTTTTTTCAAAAAAGACACGCTCCTTTTTATTCTCTACCTCACCCAGTCCTTCAACATGATGGTTATTCCTGACCCGGTAGACCAAAATAATCATCATATTCAATACGTTTGATACATAATGTTCTGCTATTACGGTTACATCTTTTTTGATATATCCGTAAAGAACTCTTGTACACACCCGAACGATATCTTCCCCGTAATACTGACTAAGCAATGCTTCTTTTTTTTCGTCATCTGGTTCAAATATGTTGTTTTTTTCCTCAGTTAGGTACTGATTAAACGCTAGATATGCCTTTTGTAACTCCTTTTCTTGCCCTGATATCCTAGTTCCTTGAGAATCGCTAATAATTTTTACTGTGTTTCCTAACGTTAATATTTTTTTTATAAACTTAAGGTCATTATTGATAGATGTCCTGCTGATCAAAAACATCTCCGATAATAATTCAAAGGTCACTGTTCGATTTTCAAATAAAAGTAATTGAATAATTTTTTCCCGTCTACCATTCGTAGAGTATATATTTTGTTCTGGTAGTTCATTCGTTTTCGGTGGACTTCCAATGCTTCTTTTTACCCGAATCCCTATACCAGGTTTTCTCTCCACCTGATAACCTTCTTGTAAAAGGTATTTCTCTACACTCTTTAAATCAGAATGAACTGTTCTTTCAGAAATGTTTAACTTTTTTGCATAGTGCTTAACTGTTTGAAAGCCATTCTGTTTTATAAGTATTGAGGCTAAAAGTGACTGTCTTTGCGTCAATTTCATATTCCCCCTCCATTCTTGTGCTATGTCATTTCTGAAACTCAACTGCAAGCGCTATCATTCTTTACACTTTCGATTATATCGGTACCGCTTCCTTTTTTACATCACAAATCCTTTCAAGAACTTGTTGCAATTTCTTGTACTGTTTCGTTCTAAACGATGCTGCTCTATAGAAAATATAAGCGATCGATTTGTTGGTATGATTATGTTGCCTGCCTAATTTGTATTTATTTTTCCCATATGTGCAATCACCTCCGACTATCCGTAATCACATCATAAATTAGATTTAGAAAAAGTACATGTTTCAGTTATGTTCAGCACTAAATAGTAAATAAAAAAAGGCAAAATGCCTTGTATAAGTAGCTCGCTTTAAATAAGCTTCCTTTACAGTTCATCTTGCACTCTCCAATCAATCTTACGTAAAAAAGACCAGTCACCGATTAGAATGTCTGGTCTTTGAAAGAGAATTTATAGTGGTTTCTTTTTTACAACATCGGTTATTATTCACTATCCTTAGCTACGCTTGCAAATACAAATCCTTCGCTAAAGCGAGACACCCGATTACACCTGCGTTGTCCTCTAATTGAGGAGTAACAATATAGGTCGACAAATCAGGGTATTTCACATAATCATTGATCAACTTGGCGAATTGTTCTTGGACTTTTTTTCTTAATTGTTCTTGCTTCATCACACCGCCACCAAAGATAATGACCTGAGGCGAAAAGAGCAAAGTGGTATTGTAAGCGCATTGCGCAATATAGTATGCCTCAATATCCCATGATGGGTCTTCTGGCGGTAGATCTTGTCCTTTGGTTCCAGTTCGTTTTTCGATAGCGGGACCTGCAGCTAATCCTTCCAAGCAGTCTGTATGATACGGACAATTACCGATAAATGTATCATCAGGATGACGTCGAACCATGGCGTGTCCCATTTCCGGATGACTAAATCCTTCAACAAATTGACCGTCTACTAAAGCACCGCCACCAACGCCAGTTCCGATAGTATAATAGACTACGCTTGATAATCCTTTACCGCATCCCGCAATATATTCGCCATAGCAAGCAGCATTTACATCCGTTGTCCAAGCAACAGAAATATTATTCAACTGTTCTTTTAAATGTCCAACAAAATCAAAATTTTCCCAGGCAAGTTTAGGTGTAGAGGTGATATAGCCATAGGTTTCGGACTCCCGTTTAACATCGATTGGGCCAAATGATCCGACTCCAATAGTTGAAAGTGTTTCAAATTTTTTGAAAAAATCAATCACAGAGCGCATGGTTTTTTCAGGTGTTTCTGTAGGAAACGATACACGCTCAATTATTTCTAAGTTTTCATTTCCTACTGCACAAACAAATTTCGTGCCTCCAGCTTCGATCGCACCGTATAACATATTGTTCACTCCTTTTAAAGATTATGTTGTTTGACCTTGAATTAGTTTTACCGGTAATAGGTAATTTTTTTCAAGTTTTTTTTCTGGATTTTGGATTCTTTGTAGCAATAAGTCCACTAAAATTTCTGCATAGTCAGCCATTGGTTGAGCAATCGTCGAAAGTTGTGGAAAATAATTTTGAACGAATTTTGTTCCATCATACCCAATGATCTTGATTTGTTCAGGAACTTTTATCTTCAATTGCTGGCATTGATTATAGACAAGGATAGCCGTTAAATCATCCGTACAAAACAAGCTGTCAATTTCTTCTGTTTCTAAAATATGTTTGATCTCTAAATTTTTCAAGGTTGTTGATCTAGCCGTTGTTTGAATCTGAAACATTTTTGGTGTTAATTCGTGCTTCTCTAGAAAACTTAAATACCCGTTTAAACGAAAATTTGTAGGCGAGTTTGATTCTTGTGATCCTGTGAGAATCGCAATTTTTCGTGCACCTTTGACAAATAATGTTTCAGTAGCTAAATAGCCCCCTTGAAAATTATCACTGCCAATAATTGGAATATTGTCAGCTAAATAACGGTCAAAAGAAACAATCGGCAGCTCGATATCTTCATATTCTGTGATTCCTAGGTTATGAGCACCGGCTATGATTCCATCTACTTTATTGGCCGCAAGCATATTAATATAATGACGCTCTTTTTCTTTATTATTGGCACTATCACACAAAATAACACGGTAGCCTAAATCAAATAGTTTCCCTTCGATTCTTTCAACAAGCTCCCCAAAAAAAGGATTGGCAACGGTTGGAAAAATCAGTCCGATCAATTGTGTATTTTTTCCTTGTAAGGAACGAGCTAAAGAATTCGGTTGATAATTCAGCTCTTTCATCGCCAAATTTACTTTATCAATGGTTTTTTGACTTAAGGAGCCGTAATTATTAATCACACGAGAAACAGTAGTGGGCGAGACGCCAGCCTTTTTGGCTACATCCGTTAGTTTGATGACCATGTCCGTTCATCCTTTATTGGTTAGTTTTCCGCAGTTGCCATAATTTCCCTTGATAGCCTCCATCACACTCTAGATGGACTCCTGTCTGATGTGTTTCTGGAAATACTCGCATGGTTGCCACTTTTTCACCTTCGTTGATGAAGACTTCAACAATCGATGAATCTACAAAAATTTGTAGGTCTAATGGTTTTTGTTCAACCGAAAACGATCGAACAAATCCATATTCTTTTCCAAAAACAGTACCAGCTTGACTACGGTCTATCATTATTTTACCATGTTGCGAATCAAAATTAATCGTTAATCCCTCATTTTGTTCTTTATTCGTAAATAAAGTAAGCGTTCCACTGGAAAGTGGGTCAAATGACAGCCTGATCTCATACTGATTTGTCTCTGTTTCAAAAAAAGAATCGGAATCTTTGTTCAACTCAATCGCTTCACCTATGCGTAATTGCTTCATTTCTGCGACAGGGCGTTGATACAATTTTTTGTCTTTTATAAACAGCTCTTTTACACTACTTAGACAATGGGCCCATTCTTCTTGATCGGTTGGATAATCAATTTCTGGTAATCCCACCCAACTAATAGATAATAAACGGTTATCTGGTGCTTGAAAGGCTTGAGTAGCGTATACATCAAACCCTTCATCCAGATTTTTTAATACAGTAGGCTGAATCAAACAATTCGCTTCACTGTCGTAAGAATCCCCGATGACATACGTATTAGGATAAATATTTCCATAAGAACAGATATCTGGTTCTAACCCTTGAGGACAAAAGATAAGTAAAGCCGCGTCTTCTGTTACTAGTAAATTAGGGCATTCAATCATAAAGCCCATTTCTTTATCGGTAAACTCCAATTCACCCTTGCACTGCCATGTAAGCAAATCAGAACTTTGATAAGTAAGAATCTTTCCTTTTTCTGTCTCATCTTGAGCACCTATGACCATCAAGTAACGATTATTATAGCGAAAGACTTGAGGATCTCTAAATTCTGATGTATATCCTTTCGGCGGTGCAGCGATCAATGGCGTCTCGATTTTTTGAACCGTTCCAGATTCATCCATCCAGGCACCTAACTGGTAGGAATGACGAACCCAATTATCATCACGAACATTTCCTGTATAAGCAAGAAACAATTGATCCGAAACAGGCAAAGCGGTTCCTGAATAGACGCCATGACTATCGTACAAACTATCTGGAAATACTTTTGTTCCTTCTTCTTTCCAGTCCACTAAATTATCAGATGTCAGATGATACCAAGATTTTAATCCATGAACAGCTCCCATTGGATAGGATTGATAAAAAACATGCCATTGATCATTAAAAAATGAAAAACCATTTGGATCATTTAGTAAGCCAGTATTTGGTTGAATATGGTACCCTAAACGCCATTTAGAATTGGCGATTTTCTCTTTTAATAAAGCAAGATGCGTTTTATCCCATTCTTGATATGGACGATAACGTTCTTCTTTCGTCCAAACTTTTTTTACAGACATATATACTCTCCTCGTAAGCGTATTCTTGCATATAGTTTAACTTTAAAGGCAATTATTGTCAAACGTTAATCAATTTCAATCCCTAATTATATAAACACCTTTTAAAATCTATTTTATTAATTGTCATACGTTTGACATTTTTATGAAAAATGGTATACTTTGGATGTGAAAAAGCGATTTCATTTCTAGTTTTCATATACAAGATAACAACTTCTATTGAGATCGTTTAAATGACATTTAGGAGGAACGAGAATGGATTACAAAAAAGTGGCAGAGGAAATCAATCAAGCACTCGGCGAAGATAATATTCAAGCAGCAGCGCATTGTGCGACACGACTAAGGTTAGTTCTAAAAGATTCAAGCAAGGTGGATCAGAAAGCTTTAGACAACAATGATGCTGTTAAAGGAACCTTTGAAGCCAATGACCAGTTTCAAATCATTATTGGAGCTGGTGATGTCAACAATGTCTATGATGAACTGATAAAAATAACCAATGTCAAAGAAGCATCCACCGCTGATTTGAAAGCAGTCGCGGCAAACGGTAAGAAGAACAATCCAATTATGGCCTTTATTAAAGTATTATCTGATATTTTTGTTCCGATTGTTCCTGCTTTAGTTGCGGGTGGTTTATTGATGGCCTTGAATAATGTGTTAACTGCACAACATTTATTTGGTCCTCAATCCGTTGTAGAAATGTTTCCAGCTGTAACGGATGTTGCTAGCATCATTAATTTGTTGGCCTCTGCTCCTTTTGCCTTTTTACCTATCTTAGTTGGATTTTCTGCAACCAAACGCTTTGGTGGTAATCCTTATCTAGGTGCTGCCATTGGAATGGCGATGGTTATGCCCGATTTGGTCAATGGATATGGCGTGGCTAATGCGATTGCAGAAGGAAGTATGAATTATTGGCATGTCTTTGGGATGAATGTTGCCCAAGCCGGTTATCAAGGTTCTGTATTGCCAGTATTAGTGGTTGCTTGGATTTTGGCAACTTTAGAAAAATTCTTCCACAAGCGCATTCCAAATGCATTTGATTTTACTTTCACCCCAATGTTAGCCATCATTATTACTGGATTTTTGACATTTATCGTTGTAGGACCTGTTATGAGAATCGTTTCAGATGGTTTAACTGATGGACTTGTTTGGTTGTATAATACAACAGGCGCAATTGGTTTAGGTGTATTCGGACTATTTTATTCCCCTATTGTTATCACAGGTCTACATCAAAGTTTTCCAGCAATCGAGACCACCTTGTTAGCAGATGTGGCACGTACTGGCGGTTCCTTCATTTTCCCAGTCGCTTCTATGGCAAACGTTGGTCAAGGTGCAGCAACACTTGCTATTATGTTACTAACTAAAAATAAAAAACAAAAAAGCTTAGCGACCTCAGCAAGTATTTCAGCGATGCTAGGAATTACGGAACCAGCAATTTTCGGGGTCAATTTAAAACTTAAATTTCCATTTATCTGTGGAATGATCGCTTCAGCAGTTGCTTGTGTATTTATCGGTGCATTTCATGTTTTATCCGTTGCAATGGGCCCTGCAAGTGTGATCGGATTCATTTCAATCGTACCAAAATCAATTCCTTATTTCATGATTGGGATCGTCATCAGCATTTTAGTTGGTTTCGTTACGACATATGCTTATGGTAAACGTCATATGGCTGTATTTGCAGATGATGACACTAGTTCAGGTGAAGTTGCGGTTGCAATCAATGAAGATCCTGAAGCGGAAGTGATCGCGGTTCAAGATGAAATCTTAGCTGCACCAGTCAAAGGCACACCTATTGCTTTAAAAGAAGTCAACGATCCTGTCTTTGCACAAGAAATGATGGGGAAAGGCATTGCGGTAATTCCAGAAAAAGGGATTATTTACGCCCCAGCCGATGGGGAATTAACGGTCGTATACGATTCAAAACATGCGTATGGATTAAAAACAACCCATGGTGCAGAAGTCCTGATCCATATTGGGATCGATACGGTAAAATTAAATGGAGAATTCTTTGAAACGACTAAAAAATACGGAGACTTAGTGAAAAAAGGCGATCTCTTAGGCACAGTTGATTTAGATGCTGTCAAACAAGCTGGCTTTGATCCAACGGTGATGATGATCATTACGAATACGAACGACTATGAAGCCGTTGAAGTAATTGACACATTAAGTGTAGATGAAAACCAAGATCTACTAGCTTTGAGTGTGCGCTATGAAAACTAATTGGTGGAAAAAGGCAACGATCTATCAAGTCTATCCACGTAGCTTTCAAGATACGAATGCAGATGGTATCGGGGATCTTCCTGGAATTATTCAACGTCTAGATTATCTTGCTTTTCTAGGGATAGAAGCAATTTGGTTAAGTCCTGTGTATCAATCCCCTAATGAAGATAATGGCTATGATATCAGTGATTATCAAGCGATCGATCCAGAATATGGAACAATGAAGGATATGGACACACTAATTGAAGAAGCGAAAAAGAGGAATATCAAGATCATCATGGACTTAGTCGTCAATCATACGTCCTCTGAACATCCATGGTTTCAATCTGCGCTTCATGATCCAAAGAGTGAGTTTCATGATTTTTACGTTTGGAGAAAGGACGTTGACGGACGACCGCCGAACACCCTGCAGTCAAATTTTGGCGGTTCTGCTTGGACATTAGTTCCAGAACTTGGAGAGTATTATCTTCACTTACATGCCAAAGAGCAGCCTGACTTAAATTGGGAAAATAAAACGATGCGCTACGAAATTTATCGTATGATGAATTACTGGATCGAAAAAGGAGTAGGCGGATTCCGTCTAGATGTTATTGATTTAATCGGAAAAGAACCCGACCAATTAATTACTAAAAATGGGCCAAAACTCCATGAGCTATTACAGGAAATGAATCAAAATACCTTTGGTGAATATGATTTGGTCACGGTTGGCGAAACTTGGGGCGCAACACCCGAAATTGCTCAACTTTATTCAGATGAGAGTAGAGATGAATTGTCGATGGTTTTCCAATTTGAGCATATCAATTTGGATAAACAACCAGGCAAACGAAAGTGGGATCTAAAAAAACTTGATCCAAAAGAACTACATCACGTTTTTTCTAAATGGCAAACTGAATTAACTGGAAAAGGCTGGAACTCCCTGTTTTGGAATAATCACGATTTACCACGAATCATTTCTCGTTGGGGCGATGATCAAGAGTTTAGGGTACTTAGTGGGAAAATGTTGGCAATCTATCTTTATTTTCTTCAAGGAACACCTTATATTTACCAAGGTGAAGAAATTGGGATGATCAATTATCCAATTAAATCTATTGATGAGGTCGATGATATTGAAAGTCGTAGAATGTATGATGAACGCATCTCTTTGGGCTATACAGAAGAAGAAATCATTGCCTCTATCAATGCCAAAGGACGGGATAATGCACGCCATCCAATGCAGTGGGATGATTCTAAACAAGCGGGCTTTACAACTGGCATTCCTTGGCTACCTGCAGGAGATTCAAGTGAGATCAATGTAGCCGCTGCTTTAAACGACCCAGACTCCTTATTTTATACGTACAAAAAATTGATTCAGTTCCGAAAACAATTACCCGTGATTACAGAAGGAACATTTGAGCATATTCAAACAGAAGATGCAGCAGTTTTGGCCTATATCCGTAAGCACGAAGGAGAGCAATTATTAGTTGTTGTCAATTTTTCCAATAAGCCAGCTCAATTCTTATTGGAGGCAACACAACAAATCAAAGAAATCAAAGAAATCTTGATTCATACTTATGAAAAAGAGATCAGTCAAACGCTTCTTCCTTTCGAAGCCTATGCTGTTTTATTAAATTAACAAAAAGCCTCCCTACGGCGAATCACCGTAGGGAGGCTTTTTAATGTATCGTTTACCCAATGACCGTCCAATGAATATAAAAACAATTGAAATCCCCTTTGATCCTTGGAACAAGAATACCGGCATGATTTAATTCACTACCGCTGTATATTTCCCCTGTACGCATATCCTTATAAAGAGCCGATTCCTCAAGATATTTTGTTTTTAAATACTGAATCGTTTGTGCTGGTTGAGCAAGTCCATTGGAATAGACAAGTAGCGCTTCTGTTTCGTTTTTGAATAGCCAAGCAGTGGAGCACGCCGCATCAAGTTCTTTTAAACGATAAAATTGCCCAAACTGTAATAGCCTACGATGCTTTTTATAAAATACAATTTGCTCTTTTATCATTTCGAGGTCTTGTGGCGATTGTTTTTCTATCGCTAATTCATAGCCAAAGTTTCCACTCATTGCAATTAAAAAGCGACTTTCCAAGGGGGTGTTTCGACCTACCTGATGATTAGGACTATCTGAAACATGAGCCCCCATCATAATTGGCGGATACAGATAGCTATAGCCGTATTGAATTTTCGAGCGACATAATGCGTCTGTGTTATCGCTTGCCCAAGTTTGTGGCATATAGGCAACCATGCCTGGGTCAAATCGACCGCCACCACTAGAGCAATTTTCAAAAAGGACTTGGGGAAATTGTTCTGTCACTTCAGATAAAATCCGATAAAGTCCTAGAACATAACGATGGCTCACTTCCTTTTGTTGGTCATTTGGTAAAAGAAAACTGCTCACTTCCGTTAAATGTCGATTCATGTCCCATTTTATATAATCAATTTTATTTGAAGAAAGATAGGCTGTCAGCATGTTAATAAGGTGATCTTGAACTTCTGGCAAACTTAAGTTTAAGACTAGCTGTTGTCGCCCTTGTGTTTGAGGATAATTTGGAACCTGTAAACTCCATTCTGGATGTTTCTCAAACAAGCGACTTTTTACAGAAATCATTTCTGGCTCAAACCATAAACCAAATTTCATCTTTTGTTGGTGAATAACATCTGCAAGATGCTCGATCCCATTTGGCAGTTTTACTTCGTTCACATGCCAATCACCTAAAGAAGTTGTATCATCTACACGTTGACCAAACCACCCGTCATCTAAAACAAATAATTCAATCCCTAAAGTACTCGCTAATTGAGCTTGGCGGATCAAATCCTCTTCAGTAAAATCAAAATAATTCCCTTCCCAAGAATTAAGTAAAATGGGACGTTCCATCTGTTGCCACTGCTTAGGAATCAAATAGGTTTGGTATAATTTATGAAATGTCTGGGAAAGTTGATTAAATCCTTGCCCACTAAAATTCAATACAACTTCTGGTGTTTGAAATGTTGCTCCTGGTGACAATTTCCATTCAAAGTTCTCTGGATTAATTCCGATTTGAATCCGTGTACTACCATATTGCTCTACTTCTGCTTGAGCAACAAAATTTCCACTGTAAATAAAATGAAAGCCATAAACGTCCCCTTGATCTTCATTCGTATACCGATCAGCAAGCCCCAAGAACGGATGATGTTGCGGACTACTTGTTCCTCTAGTTGATGCGATTTTTTGTATACCAGGATGGAGGGCTTGGCGATGGATTGTTGCTTCATTTGTATGCGCTCCATTAAGTGTTAGCAAGTCGAAGTCACAACGAGGAAAATCTAACAGCATCGAACCAGCATTTTCTATATAGACTGCTTTTGTTCCATTATTTTTATACCCCACACTCCGTGTAATGACAGGAAGATCTTCATATATCGTATAATACAACACCATTTCAAGTAACTGAATATGGTCTACAAGATAAATCGCTAAGGTTTGTGCTTGTTCTCCCCTTAGTGAAGGCAGACCCTCTAAAGATCGTTTGCCTTCTATAATTTCAAAGTGATCATAGACAAGATTGGTAATACAATATCCGTCTAGATTCCGAAACTGATAGTTACTCACCCGATAATCTAAGCTACCTTGTGTACTCGTTTCAAGTGGCAGCGTATTTAACGAAAAAGTCCGTTCTTCACTGATTGGATTCGTGGCAAAGCCGCGATCGATCATTTGCAGCTGATTGACTTGATGATACTCTGCTAAACGAGGACCAAAATACCTATGGGTAAGATATTTTTCTTTTTCGATACCAATGATATAACTAATTTCATTATTGCTCAGGTGAAAAACATTTTGTGATGTATCAAAATAAATTGGCATATTTACCATTCCTCTTCTTTTATACTCTCCATGATATCGAGTATAATCAGAAGTAACAAGAAGAAATTATTTTAAGGAGGGTAATAAATTGCAGAATTTTGTGCGTCAATTCCATTACATCGATGACCGACATTTACCACTCATCCGAGGCATTGGTGTCGGACAAGGAAGTATTCATTATGACTGGGATGCACGTCTTCGAAAAGAACAACTAATAGTTTTGCAAGTAACATTAAGTGGGCAAGGATTTATACAAATAGGAGAAAAAACTGTTAGCTTAACAAAAAATAGAGCTTTCTTTGCTAAAATCCCTGGAAATTTTCGCTACTTCGGTGAGGATTGGCAGTTTCTATTTGTAGAGTTTTCAGGAAATATGATCCAATGGTTGGATAGATCACTTGCGATCGTTGAACTCTCTGATTCATTTATTGAAATGTTACGAAGCGTTATTCTTGATCTAAAAATACGAGAATTAACCGTTACACAAAATGCCAAAATAGCATTTGCCCTTTTTTTAGATAGTAAAGAAGAGATTCAAAAAGAAATCCAACAAAAAACAGATACCATCATAGCTGTAAAAAAATATATTGATGAACACTATTTTGAAGATATTAGCTTGGATTTTTTATCTGAAAAATATGAGCTATCAAAATACAAGCTAATTCGACAATTCGAAGGCGCTTATAGCTCCCCACCAATCCACTATTTAAAAAAAGTTCGCATCCTTCATTCATTATCGCTATTATGGGCGGATGAAGCGGTGGAAATAGTCGCAAAAAAAGTTGGTTTTTCAACAGGAAACTATTTTAGTAAAGTATTTAAAAAAGAAATGGGAATCTCTCCTAGTGAGTATAAAAATAAAAGAACACAGTATTATTAAGGATTCGTTCCTTTTTAAGAGCTATGTTGATTGAGAAATTAGATAGATGGACATTCTATTTTTAATAGCATAAACAATAGTTTAATGAATTTATACAGATAATTATTGAATAGACTAGTATGTTACTTGATAATCTCTCTCGATCAATTAAATTACCCATTCATTGTTGAGGTATTTGTTTGAAACTGATAGAATGCCTTTTTATTATTTCTTAATAAGGATAGTTATTAGAGATAACGTTTAAAATGCATGCTATTATGTGGAAAATAATAACTATCATAGAAAAATTTTTCATTACCATAACAAAAAAAGCACCTAGACAAGTGCCTTTCTAAATACCTTATCGACATAATCACAAAAAATAAGGCAGATTGCGACTACAAATGCACATTATTTACAATTTGAGTGAAAAAAATACAAATAATATGGTATGCTAATCATGTAATGAAAATTACAAAAAGCAACTATGTTAGTGGAGCGTATACTTGTCAATTTATTTTCAAGTATAACTGATGCTCAAACTACAAGTCAGCTTGAATAAATATTGGAATATCTTTGCTTTCTGAAATGATAGAGTAAACTTCTCGCTCAATGCTTTTTGCGAAATGCTGCTCTCCAAGTTTAGTTAATAAATGAATATAGTCAACTATATTTTCTTTATAACGGTCATCGCCAGTAATTAAATAGCTCGTTAAGTTATCTAAATACTGAATGACTAATTTATAATCAAATGTAAGACTGCCTTCTTTTGTAATGGCTAATTTTAAGTAATAACGGCTTTCTTCATATTCTTTTTTACGTAGCAGAGTCGTGATTAAATTATTGATCATGTTCTTAATGAATTCTGTTGTTTCAACATTTCTAATTTCGATATCTTTAACAGGCAAGACTTTTTTGGCTAGGCTCTTGATTTGTTTATCATTAAATAGAAAAATTGTATTGGATAACACCGCATAGTCATACTGAAAAAAATACTCTTTTTTGATTAGAAGATCATAGATTTGGTTTAATTCCTCTTGGCTCACAGGAGAAATTTCTTTCCAATAATTGGAGAATAACGTTTTTATGCCGATAAAATTTGCCATTTCTCTAAGATGCATCTCTTTAGAAAAGCTTAATTGGTTATAGTAGCTGAGTAGCTCATATTTACTTGATTCATCAGTTGGGTTATTACCACACTGTTTAAATAGTTTACGAAACTTTTTTTGTTCTATACTGTCTTCTAAATATTCTGAAAATTCTTCTAGTGGGATAGAGAAACGTTCTAGAATATCTGTTAACTCAGAAAATCTTAATATCTTTTTGCCGGTCTCAATTTTGGAATAGACGGAGGTATCAGTATAGGTAAGAACATCTTTTTGCTTTAAATTTTTATTTTTTCTAAAAAAATAAAGTGCTTCTTCTACGTTCATTCTAGTTCCACTCCCTTTTGTACAAGTATAGCACATTATTACA
>Ga0308165_1000556_pt1 | contig 66678 bp, 68 predicted proteins | sample PhyWR2_FD_201032 | JGI IMG/M metagenome (GOLD analysis project Ga0308165, IMG submission 201032) | Phyllosphere microbial communities from UC Gill Tract Community Farm, Albany, California, United States - DLSLW.R2 | ecosystem: Host-associated > Plants > Phyllosphere > Unclassified | place: USA... | reverse complement strand
GGTCAGCGGTTTGGCGGCGCGGGCAAAGAAGGAAACGTCAACGGGGGCGTTCATGGCGGTGCGATCGTGGGGACTGGAACCTGCCAGTGTACTTTTGCACAGGTAGCTTTGCTGCAGCAGGGTCTTGGGAATCGATTTGCAGCGCGCCGGCGTTCGTGCCGGGCCGCGCCGGCCGGGCGCGTCCCACCAGGAATGCCCGATGTCCCGCAAGCGACGGCCGCTGACGCCTGCTCAGAGGTCCTTTTGCGCGCGCTCCACCAGCGCTTGGAGCACCTGGGCGTCGCCGATCTCCCGGGCGCACAGCAGCGCCAGCTTGACGAGGAACAGCTCGCCTTGTTCACGGCCGACCGCGTCCAGGGCCGAAGCCAGGGTTTCGTAGACCGATTCAAGCCCGGCCACATCGAGTGCCGGCGGGCAGAGGCAATTGGAAGTTTGAGACATCAAAGGCTTTCAACGGACAGGGAAATGGCCAGCGCGCTCTCCAGCGCCGACTGCAGTCGCTCGGCGTCCAGCGTGAGCCAGCGCGCGCAGATATGCTGGTCGGGGCGCAGCAGATAGGCCGCGCCTGCGGCCGGCACGCCGTAGCGCAGCCGGCAGCGGCCGTGGCGGTCCTGCAGCACCAGGTCGGCGCCCGCAACCGCGTCCCCGGTGCGGCTCACGGCAATGATGCGCAGCGGCACGCCGCGCGCGCGCGCCGCCGCGGCCGCGGCCTGCAGCGGCGCAGGAACGGCCGCGCCATCGGTGAAATACAGCAGATCGAAATGGCCGCCCAGGTGATCGAGCAGAAAATCGCCCTCCCCCAGGCGCACGTTCTGCGGCGGCGCGCCGTGGCCAGGCCCGGCTTCGAATAGCTGATTGTCATCCTGCGTGCTGTTGAGCTGCGACTGCCCATAGGCATGCGGGCGTGAAGTGCGCCAGTGGAAAAGCGGCCCGACAAACGGCTCGCTCAGCGACAGCGACAGCACGGCATCGCGCAGCAGACGATAGCCGCGCGTGGGGGGCGCCATGAAGCGCGTGCTCTTGCCGGCCTCGTCGACGATTTCGCGCGCCGCGCCCACGCGTTCGCTGCTGTAGCTGGCCAGCAGCGAACGCGGCGCGACGCCGCGCGCGACGAGCGCCAGCCTCCAGGCCAGCGCCTGGGCGTCCTGAAAGCCGGTGTTGGCACCGCGCACGCCGAAGATCGGCAGCATGTGGGCCGCGTCGCCGCAGAAGATCACGCTGCCGTGCACATAGTCGGGCAAGGTCAGCGCGCGCGCCGAATAAACCGAGCTCCAGTCCAGTGTCCAGGGTGTTCCGGCAAAGCCGATCATGGCCAGCTGCGCGTCTATGCGCTCCTTGAGCGAGGCAGGCTGCAAGGCTTGCTGCGGATCCTCGCCCGGCGGCAGCTGGTAGTCGACGCGCCAGATGCCGTGTGGCTCGCGGTGCATCAGTATGGTGTTGCCCCGGTTCCAGTCGGGGTCGAAATAGGCCAGACGTTCGGTCGGCAGCGGCAGATCGATGCGGATGTCGGCAATCACGAAACGTCCTTCGTAGGATGCGCCTTCCATCTGCAAGCCCATGGCCGAACGTATGCCCGAACGCGCGCCGTCGCAGGCCACCAGCCAGTCGGCTTGCAGCGCGTAGACCCCTTCGGGCGTTTCAACCTGCAGGCGCGCAAAGCCCTCTTGCTGCATGACTTCGGCAACGCGGTTGCCCCAACGAAGATCGATCAAGGGGTGGGCCAGCGCGGCGTCAATCAGGTATTCCTCCAGGTATTGCTGCTGCAGGTTGATCATGGGGAAGAAGCGGTCATCCTCGTCATGCGGCGCTTGCATGCGGAACACCCGCTGGCCGCGGTAGATCGAATTGCCGAAGCGCCAGGGCAGACCGCTCTCGCTGACGCGCTGCGACACCCCGACCTGCTGCAGGATTTCCATCGAGCGGCGCGTGAACACGATGGCCCGGCTGCCCTCGCTGACCTGCAGCTGCGACTCGAGCAGCACGCAGGGCACGCCCTGGCGCGCCAGCTCAAGCGCGGCCGTCAGGCCCACGGGCCCGGCGCCGACAATGACCACCGGGTGGCGGGGCTGGGCCGCATGCGCCGAGGCCAGCCAGGGGGCGTGCACCTGGTAGCGATAGTAGATCGAGGGCCGGGGTTCGGCGTGGGGCTGGTGCATGGCGCTTGTCTCCTGGGGCGCGGAAATCGGCTGTTGTCGTCCCAGTGTAGGCAGCGGCAGCCCCCTTCTTGTCCCCATATGGGGACATTGCAGCCGCTTCAGCGTCGGCGCGCTTCGCGCTCGCCCGGCTCCATCAACAGCGCGAACAGTTCGCGCTGGCCCTGGACACCGAGCTTGCGGCACAGACGCTTGAGGTAGGTACGCGCGCTTTGCAGCGTCAAACCCAGGCGCTGGGCCAGGGCCGGAGTGTCGAGTCCTTCCAGCACCCCACGCACCACATCGAGGTCGCGCTGCGTCAGCTGGGCAAAGCGCCTGTGCAGACGCGCAATGACCCAGCCGGCGAGATCGTCGTGCAAGGTCTGGCCCGCGTAATGCAGGCGCAACAGGTCAATGACCAGGGGCGCAAAAGCTTCGATCAGCGCGATGGCCGCGGCATCAAAAGGCCCATGCTCTTCGCCGCGGTAGAGATTGACCGACAGCCAGCGCGCGTTTTGCTGGCGGCTGAGCAGCGACAGCCGCTCGATCACCTGGGGCTGCTCGTAGCAGATCGCACGGTATTCGGGGTGGTCGACCTCGCAGCGCGATTGCAGATGCAGCCAGATCCGGGCTTTGGCGGGCAGTGTGATCGGCAGGCTGCGCTGGGCCTGGACCCATTCAAGCTCCTCGGCAAGAACGCGCTGGGAGCCATCAAGCAAATAAAAACGCTGCGCGTAATCCTGCGAGATGGCTGCCAGCGTCGCCGTGCGCGCACGGTCGCCCAGCCCCACCACCTGGGGCCGGCCCAGGCCCTGAAAGGAAAAGATCACGCATTGCGCCAGCGCCACTTCGCGCCCCAGCAATTGCAGCAGGGCTTCGGCCACGCCATCACTGGCCGCGCCGCCCAGGCGTTCCAGCAGGCGTGCAACATCCGTGAGCGCGACCGAGCGGGAATGTGCTGGGGCAGTTGGAAGCAACCAATGACGGGACATAGCCGACGCACTGTAGCGCATGCCCAGGCGACAATGAGGGCGCGGGAAGGCGCGGAAGAAATTAGCGGTCAGACGGGAAAGATCAGGCCCGCTGCAGGCCTTGCGCGCACCAGAAACAGCACAGCCGGCACGGATGCCGGCGGGGGCCTGATTTCACCATTCACCCACGTTGCGTATGCGCTGATCGAGGTCGGGAAAGGGAGCGGAAAACGCCTCCTGGCCGCCAGCGAGCGCGCCCACGGTGCAAGCGCGCTCCAGGCTTTCGGGCAACGGCGGCGGGCTCAACTGGTGGCGCCCAAAAGTGTGCGCGGCCAGGTCGTGGGTTGGGGGTAGGCTACTGGACATGGACGGTCACTCCTATGCCCTCAAGGATAGATTTGTGCCACCACCGCTACTGTAGGACAAACTCCTGCAATCATGTAGCCAATGCCCGGGTGCGACACCGCCTTGGGTTAAGCTTCTTGCCCCATGCCCCAGACTCTCGCCGCGCCCGCCCGGAGCGAACTCCTCATCAAGAAAAGCCGTTTCATCGGTTGCGTGCAACCGATGGCCGACCGCGCCAGCGCCCAGCAGGTGGTTGACGCCCTGCGCCGCGAACACCCGGGCGCAGCCCATGTCTGCTGGGCGCTGCTGGCCGGCGGTCAGTCGGCCGCGGTTGACGACGGCGAACCCAGCGGCACGGCGGGCCGGCCCATGCTTGACGTGCTGCGCCACCAGGAGCTCGAAGGCGTGCTGGCCACCGTGGTGCGCTATTTTGGCGGCGTCAAACTGGGCGCGGGTGGCCTGGTGCGCGCCTACACGGATTGCGTCGCCCAGGCGCTGCTGCAGGCGCCCAAGATCCGGCTGCAGCGCATGACTGCGCTGCGCTGCAGCGTGCCCTATTCGCTCGAAGGCCTGCTGCGCCGAGAAATTGCCGCCGTCCAGGCCGAACTGCTCGATGTCGCGCATGGCAGCCTGGTGACGCTGCACTGGTGCATGCCCGAGGAATCGGCCCCGGGCTTTGTCCAGCACCTCAACGATATAGGCCAGGGCCGGCTGGGCTGGCTGGACGCCTGAAGCGCGCCGCGGCGCCTTGTCCGGCCCGGGCCCACCCTGGCGGCCTACAGGCGCCCCCCATGGGGACATGCAAAGTGATTGCATGACCCAGACCCCTGCTTACGATTACGACGTTCTCATTGTTGGCGCCGGCTCGGCCGGGCTCGCGGCCCTGCGCGCGGTGCGCAGACACACCCAGCGTTTCGCGCTGATCGACTCCGGCCCGGGCGGCACCACCTGCGCGCGCGTGGGCTGCATGCCCTCCAAGCTGCTGCTTGAAGCCGCGCATGCGTTTCACCGACGCCACCAGTTCGAGGCCTTCGGCCTGCGCGGCGCGGCGCAACTGCAGGCCGACATTCCCGCCGTGCTGCAACGCGTGCGCATCGAACGCGACCGCTTCGTGGCCGGGGTGCTGCAGACCACGGCCGTTCTGGGAACCCGCGCCATCACCGGCCACGCGCGCATTGTCGACCCGCATACCGTGGAAGTCGACGGCCAGCGCCGTCTGACCGCCCGCAGCCTGGTCATCGCCACCGGCTCCAAGCCCCATGTACCGGACGAATGGCAGGTGCTGGGCCCGCGTCTGCTGACCACCGACACGCTGTTTGAGCAGACCGACCTGCCGGCGCGCATGGCGGTGCTGGGCCTGGGCCCGCTGGGCACCGAAATGGCGCAGGCGCTGGCCCATCTGGGCATCGAGGTCACGGCCTTCCACGGCGAAGACCATCTGTCCGGGCTGGCCGATCCGAAAGTGAATGCGGCGCTGATCCAGAGCATGGCTAGCGCCATGCAGCTGCAGCTGGGGCAGGTGCCGCAGCTGCGCTCCTTCGATGCCCACGCCATCACCATCGGTGCCGGGGAGTTCTCCACCCAGGTCGATGCAGTGCTGGCGGCCACCGGCCGGCGCCCCGTGACAGCCGGTCTGGGGCTGGAAAACCTCGGCCTGGCGCTTGACGAGCGCGGCCTGCCCGATGTCGATCCGTACACCTTGCAGTTGGGCCAGCTGTCCGTGTTCTGGGCCGGCGACGTCAACCCCGATCGCGCATTGCTGCACGAGGCCACCGACGAAGGCGAGATCGCAGGCAGCAATGCCGCCGCCGAGCACCCTCGGGCCTATGCGCGGCGCACGCGGCTGGCGATCACCTTCACCGAGCCTTCGGTGGCCTCCATCGGACTGGCCTACGACCCCCATTGGAGCGACGAGGTGGCCATAGGCGAGGTCGATTTCGCCGACCAGGGCCGGGCGCGCGCAGGCCTGCGCAACCAGGGCGTGCTGCGGCTATATGCCAACTCCCATGACGGGGAGCTGCTGGGCGCCCAGCTGTGCGCGCCCGCGGGCGAACATCTCGCACACCTGATTGCCTGGGCCATTGCCCGGCGCAGCACCATTGCCGAGCTGCTCGACATGCCGTTCTACCACCCGGTGATCGAGGAAGGCCTGCGCACCGCGCTGCGCGACGCCCAGGCCCATGTGCACGCGCCGGCCGACAGCGAACAGCGCCCAGGACCCCACTATTGCCAGCAGAGCAGCCTGGACTGCCTGGACTGAGTCCACGCGCAAAAACAAGGAAAAGCAGGGAAAAGCCGGGGCTCGGAGGCTTTTTTCAGGCCATGGTGGTGGGCCTTGCACGGCTACAGTCAACGCACTTTCACCAATGCGCCATCAAGGCCACCGCTACCATGGACATCACCTACCAACGCGCTCTGGACAACGCCAGCCGGGCTTGGTCACAGCAACGCGTGGTCGATGCCCAGAGCCTGGCAGTGATACGCCGCGGCGAACGCGCCGCAGCGCAAACCGTGGCCGCCCCGGCTGCCGCCCAGCAGGCCCTGCTGCAGCCCGAACTGGCCCGATTTGGCTTGCTTGGCACCAAACTCAACCTGTTTGCCTGAACCTCTGGCTGCCGCGAGGCGGCTGAACCTGGGGGTATGATTTCACGGGATGACCCATCCCCTGATAGAACAGCTGATCCAGGCGCGCAAGGCCGCGCAGATGACACAGGCCGATCTGGCCGAGCGCGCGGGCCTGTCGCGCATGACCGTGCAACGCCTTGAAAGCGGCGGCCTGGACCCGCGCCTGTCCACACTCAGCGAAATGGCACGCGTGCTGGGCCTGGAGTTGCAGGCAAGCGCGCTCCCCGACGCCAGCGATCTCGGCGGCTAGGCGCGCTGCGGCGGATTTGCATAATGGCTGTGTTTGCAATGCAAAGGACAGGCCAATGACCATTTCCCCTCCCCCGCTGAGACAACTGGGCCGCTCGGGCCTGCAGGTTTCGCCGCTGTGCTTTGGCGGCAATGTGTTTGGCTGGACCGTGGACGAGACCACGGCGTTCTCGCTGCTTGACGCCTGGGTTGACGCGGGCTTCAATTTCATCGACACCGCCGATGTCTATTCACGCTGGGTGCCTGGCCACAGCGGCGGCGAGTCCGAGCGCATCCTGGGCAAGTGGCTCAAGCGCAGCGGCCGGCGCCAGCAGGTGGTGCTGGCCACCAAGGTCGGCAAGGACATGGGCGACGGCAAGGTCGGCCTGCGTCCCGCCTACCTACGCCAGGCTGTCGAAGCTTCGCTGCAGCGCCTGCAGACCGACTACATCGATCTCTACCAGTCGCACGATGACGACGGCCAGGCGCCACTGGCCGACACGCTGGGCGCCTATGCCGACCTGATTGCCGCGGGCAAGGTGCGCGCCATCGGTGCGTCCAATTACACCGCCGTGCGCTTCAAGGAGGCGCTGCTGACCAGCGAGCGCCTAGGGCTGGCGCGCTACGAAAGCCTGCAGCCGCTGTACAACCTCTGCGACCGCGCGGTGTTCGAGCGCGAGCTCGCGCCGCTGTGCGCCTCGCAGGAGATTGGCGTGATCAATTTCTACGCGCTGGCCGCGGGCTTTCTCACGGGCAAGTACCGCAGCGAATCCGACGCCCACAAGAGCCCGCGCGGCGCCAAGACCGTGAGCACCTATCTGAATCCCCGCGGCCTGGCCATCCTGCAGGCACTTGACAGCGTGGCCCAGCGCCTGGAGGCCCAGCCCGGCCAGGTGGCCCTGGCCTGGCAGATGCAGCGCCCGGCAATCACCGCGCCGATTGCCAGCGCCAGCACGCTCGATCAGCTGCAGCAGTTGATGGCGGCCGCGCAGTTGCGCCTGTCAGCGGACGACCTGGCGCTGCTCAATGCCGCGAGCGCCGAGCCCGGCGCGCGCGATTGAGCAAACGCGCTCTCAGGCGGCGGCCAGACGCTGGCGCACCGCTTCAAACAGGCACACGCCGCTGGCCACCGACACGTTGAGGCTTTCAACCGCGCCCTGCATGGGAATGCTCACCAGCTCGTCGCAGGTCTTGCGCGTCAGCTGGCGCATGCCGTCGCCTTCGGCGCCCAGCACCAGGGCAACCGGGCCTTTGAGATCCATCTGATAGATGTTCTTGTCGGCGTCGCCGCTGGTGCCGATGATCCAGATATTGCGCTCCTTGAGCTCATTGAGCGTGCGCGCCAGGTTGGTCACCATGAAATACGGCACGGTCTCGGCCGCGCCGCTGGCGACCTTGGCAACGGTGGCGTTGATGCCGGCCGCGTGGTCCTTGGGAGCGATCACCGCATGTGCGCCCGCGCCGTCGGCCACGCGCAGGCAGGCGCCGAGGTTGTGCGGATCGGTCACGCCGTCGAGCACCAGCAGCAGCGGATTCTTCACGCCGCTTTCCTCGAGGTTTTCCAGCAGCTCGTCCAGCGAGGTGATCTGCTTGGTGGGCTCGACACGCGCGGCCACGCCCTGGTGGCCGTGGCTGCCGGCCAGCTTGGCCAGGCGTTCGCCGTCGGCTTCGATCAGCCGCGCGCCGGCTTCACGCGCACGGTCCAGAAACTGGCGCATGCGGGCGTCGCGGCGCGTAGCCTCGTAGTAGATTTCAACGATGGATTGCGGCGCGGTCTTCAGACGCACGCCAACGGCGTGGAAGCCGAAGAGAACTTTGGGGGACGACATAGGCCGCGATTATCGACGCAAGCCCATGCCCGGCAAGTTCCCGGTGGCATCGAAAGCGCAAATCAGCGCCAATGCCAGCCCTAACTACGCTGCATAGCCGCATGCCGCCATGCGGGTTTAACGGCCTGCGCGTAAACTCCCCGCTCCCGCAACGCCGCCGCCGGCGCAGCGGCGCCCCGCTGCGCCGGGCGCCGCTGCGCATCCACCGCCTTACCGATTGTCCTTTTCTCCATGATCTTCAAGCCATTGCTGCACTGGATGCAGCGCACCAGCCTTGTGACGCAAATCGTGATGGCCCTGATTGCCGGCATTGCCTTTGCTTTTCTTTTCCCATCGGCCACGCCCGGCGTGGCGCTGCTGGGCACGCTGTTCATCTCGGCGCTCAAGGCGGTAGCCCCGGTGCTGGTGTTGATCCTGGTGATGGCCTCCATCAGCAACCACCGCCCCGGCGATTCCACGCTGATCCGCCCCGTGCTGTTCCTGTATGTGGTCGGCACGCTGGCCGCGGCTGTCGTTGGCGTATTTGCCAGCATGCTGTTTCCGTCGACACTGGTGCTGCAGCCCGCGGCCACGGGGGTAACGCCACCGGGCAATGTGCAGGAAGTGCTCAGGGCGCTGGTGCTCAGCGCCGTCGACAACCCGGTCAATGCGCTGCTGAAGGCCAACTACATCGGCATCCTGGTCTGGGCCGTGGGCATGGGTCTGGCGCTGCGCCATGCCAGCGAAGGCACGCGCAAGCTGCTGGGCGACCTGTCGAACGCCATCACGCTGATCATCCGGGGCGTGATACGCTGCGCGCCGCTGGGCATCTTCGGCCTGGTTGCGGCGACATTTGCCGACGCCGGCACGGCCGCGCTGCTGGGCTACGCCCACCTGCTGACGGTGCTGGTCGGCTGCATGCTGTTTGTCGCGCTGGTGGTCAACCCGCTGATCGTGTTTGCCAAGATCCACCGCAATCCCTATCCGCTGGTGCTGATGTGCCTGCGTGAAAGCGCCGTGACAGCGTTCTTCACGCGCAGCTCGGCGGCCAACATTCCGATCAACCTCGCGCTGGCCAAGCGCCTGAACCTCGACGAGGACACCTACAGCATCGCGATTCCGCTGGGAGCGACCATCAACATGGCGGGCGCCAGCATCACCATCAGCGTGCTGTCGCTGGCCGCGGCGCATACGCTGGGCATCGTGGTCGACATTCCCACGGCCATACTGCTGTGCGTGGTGGCCTCGGTCTGCGCCTGCGGCGCGGCGGGCGTTGCCGGCGGCTCGCTGCTGTTGATCCCGCTGGCCTGCAGCCTGTTTGGCATTTCCAGCGATGTGTCCATGCAGGTCGTGGCAATCGGCTTCATCATTGGCATACTGCAGGATTCGGCCGAAACCGCGCTGAATTCCTCCACCGACGTGATCTTCACCGCCGCGGCCTGCCAGGCCGAGCAACGCAAGAACGCGGCACCCGTCTGAGACCTGTCCCATGCTGTTCGCCCCCCTGAAATACATCCATCTGCTGGCCGTGATCGTCTGGCTGGGCGGCATGGCTTTTTCGCACTTCTTCCTGCGCCCCGCCGTGCAGTCGCTGCCTCCCGCGGCGCGCGTGCCGTTGATGCACAACGTGCTGCAGCGCTTTTTTGCCGCCATGCTGGTGACCGTGGCGGTGGTGCTGCTGTCGGGCGCGGGCATGGTGGCCTCGGTCTATCACATGGCGGCCCAGGCCGAGCTGCAGTTCCAGATGCCGCTGGCGTGGAAGGTGATGATTGCCCTGGGCCTGGTGATGGCCGGCATCTTCGGCCATATACGCTTTGCGCTGTTCAAGCGCCTGGACCGCGCGGTGCAGGCCGCCGACTGGCCCGCGGGCGGCAAGGCCCTGGCCAGCATACGCGTCTGGGTCGCGGCCAATCTGGCGCTGGGCGTGGCCGTGGTCACCGCGCTGCGGCTGTCGGTCTAGCCTAGCCGGGCGCAATCCGATGACTGCCTGCCTTCGAATGCCCGCCGGCATGGCGCTGTGCGCCTGCGCAATGGCCCTGGGTGCGCCAGTGGCGGCACAGACCGCGCCGGCGCTTGACACCGTGGTGGTCACGGCGGCGCGCGAAGCCCAGCCGCTGCGCACCGTCACGGCCGACATGAGCGTCATCGACCGCGTCACCATAGAGCGCAGCGGCGCCGTCGGCGTCGCCGACCTGCTGGCCCTGCTGCCCGGTGTGCAGATCACACGCAACGGCGGCCCGGGGCAGATCACTTCGGTGTCGCTGCGCGGCAGCGGCAATCAGCACACGGCGGTGTTCATTGACGGCATGCGCTACAGCAGCCAGGAAATGCAAGGCGGTGCGGCCTGGGCGGCGCTGCCGCTGGCGCAGATCGAACGCATTGAAGTGCTGCGCGGCCCGGCAGCGGCCATCTACGGCTCGGATGCCATGGGCGGCGTGGTGCAGATCTTCACGCGTCCGTCGGACGCCAAGCCGGGCGAGCTGCGGGCCTACGCCGAGGCCGGCCTGGGCAACCAGGGCACATCCAGGCTTGCAAGCGGCCTGCAGGGCGGCGCCGGCAGCTGGTCCTACGGGCTGCACCTGGCCGACGAGCGCAGTGACGGCTTCGATGCGGGCAGCCCCTGGGCGGCCAATCCCGACCGCGACGGCTATGCCAACAGTTCGCTGGGCCTGAACGCGGGCTTCAAGCAAGGCACTCATCAGTTTGAAGCGCGCCTGCAGCACAACCTCCTCAAGGCGCAGTACGACCAGAGCGCCGCGCCATTTGACGACTACGACAAGCTGAAGAACACCACCGGCACGCTGCGCTGGCAGGCCACCTGGAGCGACCGCTACCAGAGCGTGGTGCAGCTGGGCCAGGCGCGCAGCGACGTGCGGCGCTTTACCGATACGCCCGAAGGCAGCGAGGGCACGGGCAGCAACTACCTGCTGCAAAACCAGTGGAAGCGGGGCGCGCACCGGTTCAACCTCGATCTGGAGCGCCGCGAGGACCGGCTGCGCACCGACTATGTCTGGACACAGAACAGTGACAGCCGGCGCGTGCAGGACTCGCTGTCGGCGGGCTGGCGCTATGCCAGCGGCGCCCACCAGTGGGACGCCAATGCGCGCCATGACCGTGTGCGCGACCAGCAAAGCAAGACCACGGGCGGACTGGGCTACGGCCTGCAGCTCAATGACAGCTTGCGCTGGGTGGTCTCGGCGGGCACGGCCTTTCGCACGCCCACGCTGTACGAGCGCTTCACGGGCCAGGCGGCCGCCGACCTCCAGCCCGAAAGCAGCGCCAATGTCGAAACCGGCCTGCACTACAGCGCGGACGGCAGGCAGCTGTCGGCGGTCGCGTACCGCAACAAGATCAGCAACCAGATCACCTACGACTGGACCAGTTCGACGGCCTGCAACTGCTACCGCAACTGGGAGAGCGTGGAGTTCAAGGGCCTGACCTTGACCGGCGCCACGCGCCTGGACCGCCTGAACCTGGGGCTGGCGCTGGACTTCCTGGACCCCAGGAACCTCGAGAACGGCAAGCTCGTGCCCTACCGCTCCAAGCGCATGCTCAAGCTCACGGCCGACACCCGGGTCGCGGGCTGGACGCTGGGCACCGAAGCCCAGCTCTACAGCGCACGCTTTGTCGACGCCGACAACGCAGCCAGCCTGGGCGGCTATGGCGTGGTCAATGTCTTTGCCCAGCACCAGCTGGCCAGGGACTGGTCGCTGCTGGCGCGCATCAACAATCTGGCCGACCGCGACTATGCGCCGACCAAGGGCTATGCCAACGCCGGCCGCACTTTGTTTGTCAGCGTGAAATGGGCGCCGGGGGCGCCGGGTCAGTGATGACCCGCCGGGCGCGCCGGGCGCTCGCGCTGTCGGCGCTGCTGGGCGCACTTGGCCCGGCGCTTGCCTATGGCGTGCGCGACGTCCAGGGCCGCAGTGTGGAAATCGACCGCGTGCCGCAGCGCATTGTTTCGCTGCTGCCCTCGGTCACGGAGTCGCTGTGCGCGCTGGGCGCCTGCGAACGGCTGGTCGGGGTCGATGCGTTTTCCAACCACCCACCCGAGATTGCCGCGCTGCCGCGACTGGGCACATCGCCTGCGCCGTCCATTGAAGCCATCGTGCGCCTGCGTCCCGAGGTCGTGCTGATGGCCTCTTCGCCGCCGCTGATGGCCCAGCTTGCGCAGTTCGGCATTCCGGTGCTGGTGCTGGACGCGCACGACACGGCGGGAATCCACGCCCAGTGGCGCACGCTGGACAGCTTGCTGCAGCAGCGGCGCGCCGACGCGCTGATCGCCCGCCTGCAGGCCGGCGTGGAGCGCGTCGCGCAGTTGGCGCGCGCCCATGCGGGGCGCAGCGTCTATTTCGAAGTCGATGCCACGCCCTATGCCGCGGGCAGCAGCTCCTTCATTGGCGAGCTGCTGGCCCGGCTGGGAGCGCGCAATATCGTCGCGCCCGCGCTGGGCCCGTTTCCGCGGCTGACGCCCGAGTACATCGTGCGCCAGAATCCGCAGCTCATCATCCACATGCCTCCAACGCCGGCCAGCGCGTTTGCCCGGCGACCGGGCTGGGGTGCGATCGATGCGGTGCGCAGCGGGCGCATCTGCACGCTGGGCGCGGCCGAAGTCGATCTGGTCTCGCGCCCCGGCCCGCGCCTGGACCAGGCAGCGGCCGTGCTGGCGCGCTGCCTGGCGCTTTCAGGCAAGCCCTAGTCCAGCTGGACAGTGCACGCAAGTGCTGGCACGCTAGCACCCGCACTGCCCACCGAAAGCGCGCATGAACTTCTCCGATATCACCGCTCCCCGCATGGATGCCGCCTGGCTGGATGCCCACTGGATGCCCTTCACGGGCAACCGCAATTTCAAGGCCAATCCTCGCATGGTGGTTGGCGCCCAGGGCGCGTATCTGCGCGATGCCCAGGGCCGCGAGATCTTTGACGGCCTCTCGGGCCTGTGGTGCTCGGGCCTGGGCCATGGCCGCAGGGAAATTGCCCAGGCCATAGGCCAGGCCGCGCTGCAACTCGACTATGCGCCGGCGTTCCAGTTCGGCCACCCCGCGGCCTTCACGCTTGCCAACCGCATCAAGGAGCTGATGCCGGCCGGCCTGGAGCATGTGTTCTTCACGGGCTCGGGCTCGGAAGCCGCCGACACTTCGCTCAAGATGGCGCGCGCCTATTGGCGCGCCAAGGGCCAGGCGGGCAAGACACGGCTCATAGGCCGCGAAAAAGGCTACCACGGCGTGAATTTCGGCGGCATTTCGGTGGGCGGCATTGCCGGCAACCGCAAGCTGTTCGGCCAGGGCATAGAAGCCGATCACCTGCCGCACACCCAGCCGCCCGCGGGCGGCTTCCACAAGGGCATGCCCGCAACCGACGGCCGCGCGCTGGCCGACCGCCTGCTCGACATCATTGCGCTGCACGATGCCAGCACCATTGCGGCGGTGATCGTCGAGCCGTTCTCGGGCTCGGCCGGCGTGGTCATTCCGCCGGCGGGCTATCTGCAGCGGCTGCGCGAGATCTGCAGCCAGCACGGCATCCTGCTGATCTTCGATGAAGTCATCACCGGCTTTGGCCGCTGCGGCGGCTGGACCGCAGCCCAGGTGTTTGGCGTCACGCCCGACATCCTGAACTTCGCCAAGCAGGTCACCAACGGCGTGCAGCCCCTGGGCGGCTGCGTGGCCAGCAAGGAGATTTACGACACCTTCATGGCCGCCGGCGGGCCCGAATACCTGGTTGAGTTCGCCCATGGCTACACCTACTCGGCCCACCCCGTGGCCTGCGCGGCCGCGCTGGCCACGCTTGATCTGCTGCAGCAGGAAGACCTGCCCGCGCGCGTCAAGGCCATGGCGCCGCATTGGGAGAATGCGGTCCACGGGCTGCGCGGCGCCAGGCATGTGCTGGACATACGCAACTTCGGGCTGGCCGCGGGTTTTTCCATAGACCCGCTGCCCGGCGAGCCGGCGCGCCGGCCCTACGAGATTGCGATGAAGTGCTGGGAGATGGGTTTTTACGTGCGCTATGGCGCCGACACGATTCAGCTCGCGCCGCCGTTCATCAGCAGCCAGGCCGAGAACGAACGCCTGGTCAGCGCACTGGGCGATGCGCTGCAGGCCTGCAACTGAAAAAAGGCGCCCGAGGGCGCCTGGCAAGCGAAGCGCTTCACGCTCACTTGTAGAAAGCTTCGACCTTGCCCTTGATCTTGATCAGCAGCGGACGGCCCTTGCGGTCCAGCGTCTTGCCTGCAGGCACGCGCACCCAGCCTTCGCTGATGCAGTATTCCTCGACGTCAAAGCGCTCCTTGTCATTGAAACGGATGCCGATGTCATGTTCGAACACCGCCGCCACATGGTGCGGGCTGCTGGGGTCGATGGAGAGATGGTCGGGAAGTGCCGGTGCGGTAGCTTTGTCGCTCATGAAAACCTTTCTGGTGCATTGAAGAATGCGTTCAACCCGCGATTTTCGCGGATTTTCGCGCGCTCAGCGGCCAGGGCCTTCATTGCCCAGCACCACGGCCGTGCCGCTGGCCGAGACCATCAGCATTCCATTGCCCTGACCGAGCACCTCGAAGTCGAGATCGACGCCCACCACGGCGTTCGCGCCCAGCTTTTGCGCCTGCTCCTGCATCTCCTGCAACGCCACGCTGCGCGCCTTCTGCAGTTCCTTTTCGTAGGTCGCAGAGCGGCCGCCCACGATGTCGCGGATGCCGGCAAACAAGTCCTTGAAGACGTTGGCGCCCAGGATGGCCTCGCCGGCAACAATGCCCAGATAGCGCGTGATGGGCCGGCCTTCAACGCTGGGAGTGGTCGTCACAAGCATGCGGGCACCTCGGTAATGAAGAGGGCCTGATTGTGCCTGTGCGCCGCGGCCACGCCAAGGCCGGGCAGCGCTTCATTGCGTGAACTTCGCCGCCGCGCTGCCGGCCGCAAGACTGGGAGCGCGGTTGCGGCCTTCGTTCTCGTGGTTGATCTGCGCGACCATCTGCATGAACAGCGCGCGCTGCTCCACGGGCAGCGGGTCGAGCATGCGCTGCTGGGCGCGCATGACCGCGGGCTGGGCGGCCCTGAGCAGGTCGACTCCGGCCGGGGTCACCGTGAGCAGGCGCACGCGCTTGTCGGTCTTGCTGGCATTGCGCACCATGAAGCCGCGCGCTTCGAGGCGGTCGATGACGCTGCCTATGGTCGAGGTGTCGAAGCCTATGAAGCGCGCCAGCGAGCGCTGGTCCATCTCGGGCTGGCGCAGCACCGCCGACAGCGCCGCGAACTGCACCGGAGTGACCGCGAAGTCCTGGGTTTCCTCCATGAAAACCGCCACGGCAATCTGCTGCAGACGGCGGATATGGAAGCCAGGAAGGAGTTCAAGTTCTTCAGGACTGAAAGATGTCATAGCGGCAAGTTTAGGGGAGCGGCGCCCCATTGCCCTATGCAAAACCCGAATTCAGCGGCCCAGGGTTTACCCCGATTTCTTGGGGACCTATATAAACACTACACTGATCATCAGCATACTGTTGATTAATCGCAAGACGCAACGAGCTGCCTGCCGGGCCGCGCCGGCGTCGCGCAAGTTTCAAAGAAAGAGTGGCCCATGACGACGAAATCATCTTCCGCCCTGCCCGTCCTGGTGGTCGGCGGCGGCATTGGCGGCGTCGCCGCGGCGCTGGCCCTGGCCCGTCAGGGCTATGCGGTGCAGGTGTTCGAGCAGGCCCCGCAGCTCGGCGAGATCGGCGCCGGCATCCAGCTCGGGCCCAACGCATTTGCGGCCTTTGACGCGCTGGGCATAGGCGAGCGCGCACGCAGCCGCGCCGTCTACACCGATGAAATGGTGATGCATGACGCGCTCGATGAAACCCTGGTCGGCCGGATTCCCACCGACCAGGCGTTTCGCCAGCGCTTTGGCAACCCCTATGCGGTGATCCACCGCGCCGATATCCACGCCTCGCTGCTCGAAGGCGCGCGCGAACAATCGGCCATAGCGACGCTGACCGGCACGCAGATCACGCGCGTCGAGCAGAACGCGGGCAGCGTCACCGTGCATGACCAGCATGGTCGCAGTCACACGGGCCTGGCGCTGATCGGCGCCGACGGCGTCAAGTCGGCCGTGCGCCAGCAGTACGTGGGCGACAGCGCGCGTGTCTCGGGCCATGTGGTCTACCGCGCCGTGGTCGAGAAAAAGGACTTTCCCGAAGAGCTGCGCTGGAACGCAGCCAGCATCTGGGTGGGCCCCAACTATCACCTGGTGCACTACCCGCTGCGCGGCGGCGAACAATACAACGTGGTCGTGACCTTCCACAGCCGCGAGAACGAGCAATGGGGCGTGCGTGACGGCAGCCGCGAGGAAGTGCAAAGCTATTTCCAAAGCTGCTGTCCGCGTGCGCACCAGCTGATCGACCTGCCCAAGAGCTGGAGGCGCTGGGCCACGGCCGACCGCGACCCCATAGGCCAATGGAGCTTTGGCCGCGCGACGCTGCTGGGCGACGCGGCCCACCCCACGCTGCAATACATCGCCCAGGGCGCATGCATGGCGCTGGAAGACGCGGTCACGCTGGGCGAGGCGCTAAAAGCCTGCGACCAGGACTTCGTCCGGGCGTTTGCGCTCTACGAACGCTCGCGCATCGCGCGCACCGCGCGCGTGGTGCTGTCGGCGCGCGAGATGGGCCGCATTTTCCACGCCCAGGGCGTGGAGCGCCTGGTGCGCAACGACCTGTGGAAAGGCCGCACGCCCGAGCGCTTCCACGATGCCATGGAGTGGCTGTACGGCTGGAAAGTCGACAACTGCCTTGCCGACTGACCCTGTCCCCGGAGAGAAAATCATGGAAGAACTCGGTCGCCTCGAAGACCTGCCCCAGGAATACCGCGACGAACTGCTGCGCAACAACCTGGTGCCGCTGTGGCCCAGCCTGCGCAGCGTGATGCCGCCGCTCACGCCCAGGCCGCGCACCCAGCCGATACTCTGGACCTATGACAGCATACGCCCGCTGCTGCTGCAGGCCGGGGAGCTCACGCCCATAGAGAAGGCCGAGCGCCGCGTGCTGGTGCTGGCCAACCCGGGCCATACGCTGGAGAAAATGCAGGCCAGCGCGGCCATCTATCTGGGCATGCAGCTGCTGCTGCCCGGCGAATGGGCACCCTCGCACCGCCACACCCCCAATGCGGTGCGCATGGTGGTCGAAGGCGAAGGCGCGTGGAGCACGGTGGACGGCGAGAAATGCCCCATGCTGCGCGGCGATCTGATCCTCACGCCCACGGGCCTGTGGCATGAACACGGCCACGACGGCGACCAGCCCGTGGTCTGGCTTGATGTGCTGGATCTGCCGCTGGTCTATTACATGGAAGCCACCTACCACGTCGACGGCCCGCGCCAGCGGACGCTGGACGGGCACGGCGACCGCGCCTATGCGCGCGGCGGCGTGGCGCCGACGCGGGTGTTCGAGCGCAGCAGCCGGCAGTACCCGATGCTGCGCTACCCCTGGGCCGACGCGCGCGCCGCGCTGCTGGCGCTGGCCGAGGACCAGCCCGCACTCGACTGCGTGCAGGTCACCTATGTCAACCCCGAGACCGGCGCCGACTGCGAGAACATTCTGGGCTTTTACGCGCTGCTGCTGCGCCCGGGCCAGACCCTGCAGCTGCCCGCGCGTTCGCCGGCCACGGTGTTCCATGTGATCGAAGGCGGCGCGCTGATTGCCGTGCTGGACCAGGACTGGCGCCTGGCCGAATCCGACACCTGCTGCGCGCCGGGCTGGGCGCCAATCACGCTGCGCAATGCCTCTAGCACCCAGGCCGCGTTCCTGTTTGTCGCCGACGAGGCGCCGCTGCACCGCAAGCTGGGGATTTACGAAGTGCGGCCCTGATTATTTTTTGCCGCCGGCCGTTCATCCTTCGACGCGGCCGGCGAGGCAGGCTCAGGACGAACCGATCACCTTTTTTTCACACGCATCACCATGACCACCAACTACCTCTGGACTCCGCCCGCCGTTCAATCCCTGCCGGTGCGCGGCAGCAAGCAGCGCCTGCCGATCCACCGCCTGTTCTTTGTCGGCCGCAACTACCACGCGCACGCCGTCGAGATGGGCCGCCCGGTCGACAAGAGCGTCGAGCGCCCGTTCTATTTCACCAAGGCGCCATCGACGCTGGTGGAATCGGGCGCCACCGTCGCCTATCCGCCCGAGACCGGCAACTACCATTTCGAGATGGAGCTGGTGGTCGCGATCGGCAAGCCGGGCTTTCGCATTGCCGCCGAAGATGCGCATGAATACATCTACGGCTATGCCTGCGGCCTGGACATGACGCGCCGCGACCTGCAGCTGATGGCGCGCGACAAGGGTCGCCCCTGGGACCTGGGCAAGGATGTCGAGCAGTCGTCGGTGGCCAGCGAAATCCTTCCCATGGCCGGCGTGGTCATCGACAGCGGCGCGATCGAACTGTCGGTCAACGGCCAGGTCAAGCAGCAGTCGGACGTAGCCAAGCTGATCTGGAACATCCGCGAAATCATTGCCGACCTGTCGCTGTTCTACCACCTGCAGCCCGGCGACCTGATCTATACCGGCACCCCCGAAGGCGTGGGCGCGGTCGTTCCCGGCGACCGGATCGCCGGCAGCGTCGACGGCGTGGGCAGCGTGGCACTGACCGTGGGCGCGGCCGAATGAACATGAAACTCTACGGCTTCTTTCGCAGCGGCACCTCGCACCGGCTGCGCATCGCGCTCAACCTCAAGGGCCTGAGCGCCGACTACCTTCCCGTGGACCTGCGCGTCGACGAGCACAGCAGTGCGGCTTTCAAGGCCGTCAATCCCCAGGGCCTGGTACCCGCGCTGGACGTCGACGGCCAGGTGCTGACCCAGTCGCCCGCCATCATCGAATGGCTGGAGGAAACCCATCCCACGCCCGCGCTGCTGCCCCAGGGCGCCGCGGCCCGGGCGCGGGTGCGCGCGCTCGCGGCGCTGATAGCCTGCGACGTGCACCCGATCAACAACCGCCGCATTCTCATGCAACTGCGCCAGCAGTTCGGCGCCGATGAAGCCGCGGTCAACGCCTGGTGCGCGACCTGGATCACGGCCGGCTTCGATGCCTTTGAAGCGCTGCTGGCCCAGGACCGCCAGCGCGGCGACTTCTGCTTTGGTGGCGCGCCCACGCTGGCCGACGCCTACCTCGTGCCCCAGGTCGAGAGCGCGCGCCGCTTTGGCGTGGACATGGCCGCCTGGCCGCTGATCAGCGCCATCGACGCGGCCTGCGCGCGCCTGCCGGCCTTTGCCCAGGCCGCTCCCCTGGCCCAGCCCGACGCCGCCGGCTGACGCCTTCGAATCCCGCAAGCCCCGGAGACACGGGGCCTTTACTTCCACCTGGAGACAAGCTTGAAAACTGTTCCTTCTACACCGGCACTGGTCGCCGCCGCCTTGCTGAGCGCAGCTGGCTGGGCATCGGCGCAGACCGCCCCCTACCCCGCCAAGCAGGTCAATGTGATCACGGCCTTTGCCGTGGGCAGCGGCCCCGATGCCGTGCTGCGCCTCGTGGGCCAGAAGCTGGGCCAGCGCTGGAAGCAGCCCGTCACGGTGGAAAACCGCCCTGGCGGCGGCGGTTTTGTCGCCATCGAGGCCGTGCGCCGCGCGCCGCCCGACGGCTATACGCTGCTGCAGCTAGACAGCGAGCATGTCTCGGCCCTGCCCTATCTCTACGCCAAGCGCAATTTCGACACGCTCCAGCATTTCGACGCGGTTGCGCCGCTGTTTCTCACGCCGTTCTTTGTTGCCGTGCCCACGCAGTCGCCATGGAAGAACATGGCCGACCTGATCAAGGCCGCCAAGGCCGAGCCCGGCCGCGTCAGCTACGGCTCCTGGGGCGTGGGCAGCCCCGGCCATCTGGGGGCGGAGTGGCTGGACTACCTCACGGGCAGCAAGATGGTGCATGTGCCCTACCGCGAAGTCAGCCAGCTGTTCACTTCGGTGGCCAATGGCGACCCGGCCTGGAGCTTTGCCAGCATTCCTTCGAGCCAGGGCATCTACCGCGCGGGCAAGCTGCGCTACCTGGCCGTCGCCAGCCCGCAGCGCAACCCGCAGATGCCCGAGGTGCCCACGGTCGCGGAATCGGGCGGCCCGGCCGAGCTTGATGTCAACTCCTTCGTGTCCCTGCTCGCGCCCAAGGGCATGGCGCCGGCGGTGCGCGACAAGATCCACGCCGATGTGGTTGCCGTGCTGCAGGACCCCGAGGTTAAGCAGAAGTTCGCGACCTTTGCCTTCCAGCCCATCACCTGGCCGCTGGCGCAGATGGACCAGTTTGCCAAGGACAAGGCGCAGCAGTACAAGCTGTTGATACACAAGGCAAATATCAGTCTGGACTGAGCATCAAGGCCGAAAACCGTGGTGCAGGCCGTTCATTCTCTGGCCCGCTTGCTAGGCAGGCACAGGGCCATCGGGGTCACTGCGGCGGCTGCAGCCGCTGCGCCTCTTCCTTCAATGTCTCCTTGAGCCAGCGCCACACCGCCTGAATGCGCGGCACCGACTGGCCTTCCTGGGGCATGGACATCCAGAAGGTGCGTGTGAAACGCGCCTGGGGCTGGTGCACGCGCGCCAGCCGCGGGTCTCGGTCGGCAAGAAATGCCGGCAGCACGCCCAGCCCCGCGCCGGCGCGCACGGCCTCGTATTGCGCCGTGATGCTGGTGCTGCGAAACGCGTAGCGCTGCGGCTGGTAGAGGCTGTCGATCAGCTGCAGCTCCTTGGTGAACAGCAGATCGTCGACATAGTGCACAAACGCATGGTGGCGCAGGTCGGCCGTGTCGCGCACCAGCGGGCGGCGCGCAAGGTATTCGCGCTCGCCGTAGAGATAGAGGTCGTAGTCGGCCAGCCGCGTCACGATCACCGCGCCGCGCTTGGGGCGCTCCAGCGAAATGACGATATCGGCCTCGCGCCGCGACAGGTGCAGCAGGCGCGGCAGCGCCAGCAGATCGACCGACAGCTGCGCATGCCTGCAGGTCAATGCGGCCAGCTTGCCGGCCAGCAGCGTCGTTCCCAGCCCTTCGGTCGTGCCCACGCGCACCAGCCCGCTCGGGCCTTCGGCCGTTGTCGCGGCCTGGTCAGCGCTGCGCTCTATGCCGCGCGCCGCCTGGGCCATGGCTTCAACCGCGGGCAGCAGCGCGCGGCCGGCTTCGCTGGGCCGCAGCCCGCCCGCTTCGCGCGTGAACAGCGCCTGGCCCAGGCTTTTTTCCAGCGCCTGGATGCGCCGGGCCACGGTACTGTGCTCGACCTGCAGCACGCGCGCCGCGGCCGACAGGCTGCCGTGCTGGCCCACGGCGGCGAAATAACGCAGATGTTCCCAGTCCATGAAAACCCTTAATGAAAACGCACGATCAAGCACTGGCGCGGCCTGCGCGAGCTGTGCATTTTTGCAAAGCGCAAATGCACAAACTGCTGTTGCCCCGCGAAATACGCACAGCTAGCATAGTGCATCGCTGCAGAATTTCTAACACTCTCGGAGACCATGTCATGAACGCCCCTACCGCTGCTTCCGTTCTCGCCCCCTCGGTCAAACTGCTGATTGACGGCCAGCTTGTCGAGTCGCGCACCACCCAGTGGCGCAACGTGGTCAACCCCGCGACCCAGCAGGTGCTGGCACGCGTGCCGTTTGCCACGCCCGAGGAAATCAACCTGGCCGTGAGCAGCGCCAAGAAGGCATTTGCCACCTGGAAGAAGACGCCGATCGGCACGCGCGCGCGCATCTTTCTCAAGCTGCAGCAGCTGATACGCGAGAACATGGGCGAACTCGCAGCCCTGCTCACGGCCGAGCAGGGCAAGACCCTGGCCGACGCCGAAGGCGATGTCTTTCGTGGCCTGGAAGTCGTCGAGCACGCGGCCGGCATAGGCAACCTGCAGCTGGGCGAGCTGGCCAACAACGTCGCCAATGGCGTCGACACCTATTCCATACTGCAGCCGCTGGGCGTGTGCGCTGGCATCACGCCATTCAACTTCCCGGCCATGATTCCGCTGTGGATGTTCCCCATGGCGATTGCCACGGGCAACACCTTCGTGCTCAAGCCTTCGGAGCAGGACCCGATGGTCACCATGCGCCTGTGCGAACTGGCCATCGAAGCCGGCCTGCCCGCAGGCGTGCTCAATGTCATCCACGGCGGTGAAGACGCGGTGAACGCCATCTGCGACCACCCCGACATCAAGGCCGTGAGCTTTGTCGGCTCGACCCAGGTCGGCACCCATGTCTACAACCGCGCCAGCCTGGCCGGCAAGCGCGTGCAATGCATGATGGGCGCCAAGAACCACGCCATCGTGCTGGCCGACGCCAACAAGGAGCAGACGCTCAACGCGCTGGCCGGCGCCTCGTTTGGCGCGGCCGGCCAGCGCTGCATGGCGGTCTCCACGGCCGTGCTCGTGGGCGAGGCGCAGAACTGGATTCCCGAGCTGATCGCCAAGGCACGCACGCTGAAAGTCAGCGCCGGTGTCGAGTCGGGCACCGATGTCGGCCCGGTGGTCTCCTGCGCGGCGCTGGCGCGCGTCGAAGGCCTGATTGCGCGCGGCGAAGCCGAAGGCGCCAAGCTTGAACTCGACGGCCGCAAGCCCACCGTGGAAGGCTATGCCAACGGCAATTTCGTCGGCCCGACCATCTTCAGCGGCGTCAAGCCCGGCATGGCGATCTACGACCAGGAAATCTTCGGCCCCGTGCTGTGCCTGATGGCCGCCGACACGCTGGACGAGGCAATTGCACTGATCAATGCCAACCCCAACGGCAACGGCACGGCCATCTTCACGCAGTCGGGCGCGGCGGCGCGCAAGTTCCAGGAAGAGATCGATGTCGGCCAGGTCGGCATCAACGTGCCGATTCCCGTGCCCGTGCCCATGTTCTCGTTCACCGGCAGCCGCGCCTCCAAGCTCGGCGATCTGGGCCCCTACGGCAAGCAGGTGGTGTTGTTCTACACCCAGACCAAGACCGTGACCGCGCGCTGGTTTGACGACAGCACCACGGCGGCGCGCGTCAACACCACCATCAATCTGCACTGAAGGCAGCGCCAAGGCTGGGATGATGGCGGCATGAACGCCTTGCCTTCCCCTTTCCTTCTCTGCGCTGCGGCGCTGGCGCTGCTGGCCGCTGTGGCCCCCGGCATCAGCCGGGCCCAGGCCGGCGCGGCCTGCGAACGCGCATCGGTTGACGCCGGCGCGCGCAATGCCTGCGCCGTGCTTGACTTCCAGGCCGCCGACACCGCCAACACCATCCTCTACGGCGACGTGATGCGCGCGCTGTCGGCGCACGAGCGCCCGGCCTTGCGCCGCGACCAGACCGCCTGGGCGCGCCAGCGCATCACGGGCTGCAAGGCGGCCCATGCCAGCGAGGAGGCCTTGAGCGACTGGCCGGCGCGCTACCACCAGTGCCTGCGCCTGGCCACCGAAGCACGCCGCGCGGCACTCATGCACTGGCTGCAGCACGGCGAGGCAAAGTGAAGCACCCCCTGAGCTGCTGCGCAGCTTCCCCCTCTCAACCTTCGGTGGAGGGGACGGCACCCTCGCTGCGGGGCGGCCCTTGCTCGGCGCCCCTGAGCTGGACCGCGCCAGTTTCATGCGTCTTGAACGACGCAATCGCCCCGGACAATTGAAAAGAGGAGCATTCGATGGACTTTGAACTCAGCGACGAACAGCAGGCCTTTGCCGACACGGCACGCCAGTTTGCCCAGGCCGAACTCGCCCCGCATGCAGCGCGCTGGGATGCCGAAGGCCACTTTCCGCGCGAAGCCATTGCCAAGGCCGGCGAACTGGGCTTTTGCGGCCTGTACGCGCCCGAGAACGCGGGCGGCCTGGCCTTGCCGCGGCTGGACGCAACCCTGGTCTTCGAGGAAATGGCGGCCGTCGACCCCTCGACCACGGCCTTCATCACCATCCACAACATGGCGACCTGGATGCTGGGCACCTGGGCCCGGGATGCGGTGCGCGAGCAATGGGGGCCGCAGCTCGCCAGCGGCGCCAAGCTGGCCTCGTACTGCCTGACCGAACCGGGCGCGGGCTCGGACGCGGCGGCGCTGGTCACGCGCGCCGAGCGCTGCATTGACGGCGCAGGCGACCACTACCGCATCAGCGGCAGCAAGGCCTTCATTTCAGGAGCGGGCAGCACCGACATGCTGGTGCTGATGGCACGCACCGGCGCCGTGGGCTCGGGCGCCGCCGGCATCAGCGCGTTTGCCGTGCCCGCCGACCTGCCCGGAATCACCTATGGCAAGAAGGAAGAAAAAATGGGCTGGAACAGCCAGCCCACGCGCGTGATCCATTTCGACAATGTGCTGCTGCCCGCGCAGAACCTGCTGGGCCAGGAAGGCGAAGGCTTCAAGATCGCGATGAAGGGTCTGGACGGCGGGCGCATCAACATTGCCTGCTGCTCGGTGGGCGCGGCCCAGGGCGCGCTGGCCCAGGCCCAGGCCCATCTGCACGCGCGCCGCCAGTTCGGCAAGAGCCTGGCAAGCTTCCAGGCGCTGCAGTTCAAGCTGGCCGACATGGCGACCGAACTCGTGGCCGCGCGCCAGATGGTGCGTCTGGCGGCAAGCAAGCTGGACGCCGGCGCGCGCGATGCCTCGACCTACTGCGCAATGGCCAAGCGCTTTGCCACCGACGCCGGCTTCATGGTCTGCAACGAGGCGTTGCAGCTGCATGGCGGCTATGGCTATATCCGCGAATACCCGCTCGAGCGGCTGATGCGCGACGCGCGCGTGCACCAGATTCTCGAAGGCACGAATGAAATCATGCGCGTGATCATCGCGCGGCGCATGCTGGAAAGCGACGCGCCCGATGTGATCCGCTGAAAGCCCGGTGATGCCGCGCGATCCCGACGCCTTTTCTCCCGGCCTCACGGCCGCGCTGCGCCAGGCGCTCGACCACCGCGACGACGTCGAGGAGCGCCAGATGTTCGGCTGTCTGTGCTTCATGGTCGACGGCAAGCTGTGCCTGGGCGTCAAGCGCGATGAACTGCTGGTGCGACTGCCACCCGCGCGCCACGACGAATTTCTCGAGCAGCCCGGCGTGCGCGAACTCTCGCCCCGGGGCGGCATGCAGGGCTACTTCTTCATTGAAGCCGATGGCTATGCGCGCCGCGCGCAGTGGGAGTTCTGGCTGGGCGCGGCCCTTGCATACAACCCCCAGGCGCGTGCCACGCCCAGGCGGGGCGCGCGCAAGCCACGCCCCCACCCCGAAGACTGAAGCTTTCTTTTCCCATCACCACACCAGGAGACAAGCATGCACATTGCATTCATCGGCCTCGGCCACATGGGCGGCCCCATGGCCGTCAACTTGCAAAAAGCCGGCCACAGCGTCGCCGCTTTCGATCTGTCGCAGCCGGCCTGCGACAAGTTCGCGGCCGCGGGCCTTACGATTGCCGCCAGCGCCGAAGCCGCGGTGCAAGGCGTCGAGGTCGTGATCAGCATGCTGCCCGCAAGCCGCCATGTGCAGGCGCTGTACCTGGGCGCGGCCGGGTCAGGCGCGGCCGGCTCAGGCGCGGCCGGCTCAGGCGCGGCCGGCGAAGGCGGGCTGCTCGCGCACATTGCCCCGGGCACGCTGGTGATCGACTCCTCGACCATTGCCGCGGCGACCAGCCAGCAGGTCGGGCATGCAGCCAATGCCGCGGGCATGGACTTCATTGACGCGCCGGTCTCCGGCGGCACGGGCGGCGCGATTGCCGGCACCTTGACCTTCATGGTCGGCGCCAGCCACGCCCAGCTCGAACGCGCGCGGCCGGTGCTCGAGAAAATGGGCAGCAACATCTTTCACGCCGGCAACGTGGGCGCGGGCCAGACGGCCAAGATCTGCAACAACATGCTGCTGGGCATTCTGATGATTGGCACCAGCGAAGCGATTGCGCTGGGCGTGGCCAACGGCCTGGACCCGCAGGTGCTGTCGGAGATCATGCGCCGCAGCTCGGGCGGCAACTGGGCGCTGGAAAAGTACAACCCCTGGCCCGGCGTGCAGGAAAATGCGCCCAGCAGCAAGCAGTACGCGGGCGGCTTCGGCACCGACCTGATGCTCAAGGATCTGGGGCTGGCGCAGGAAAATGCCGGCGCCGTGCAGGCCGCCACGCCGCTGGGCGCTTTGGCGCGCTCGCTGTATGCCATGCATTCCATGGCCGGCCATGGCGGCCTGGACTTCTCGAGCATCGTGCAAAGCCTGCAAAAGCACACCGACTGAGCGGCCGGGCCGCTGGCGCGCGGGCTTCGCGGTGCAGGAGTAATTGGGCAACAATGCAGCTTGCGTTCCGGCACGGCGCGCAGCAACGGCCCTGACACCCCGCGCGTCACCCGCGCGGGAAAATCAAGGCGGCGCCAACATTTCGCGCTTCACGCGCTACTCATGCCCGAAAGGAAATCTGGATGAAATACCTCCAACCCTCCGCCATTGCCAACGCCCTGCGCGCGGGCGGCCTGAGCCTGATCAGCATGGTCGTCATGGGCACGACCAGCGCCCCCCTCTACGCGGAAACACCCGCCCAGTGGCAGGCCGCGCTGCAGCAGACACGGCTGTCGCTGTCGCAGGCAATCGATGCGGCCGAGAAGGCCGTGCCGGGACGCGCCTTCGACGCCCAGCTCGACATCGATGACGGTTCGCCGCGCTTTGACGTCGATCTGATCACGACCCAGGGCGACCATGTGGAAATGCATGTCAACGCCAGCACCGGCGCGGCACTGCAGCACAAGAACAAGGGCTCGGCATCCTCCAAGGACAAGAAGCGGCTCGACGCCAGCAAGATCACGCTCAAGCAGGCGCTGGACGCCGCGCTCAAGCACACGCCCGGAACCGCCGTCGAGGTCGAACTGGGCAACGACTGGGGCCGCCACGTGATTGCCGTCGATGTGCTGACCAACGCCGGGCAGCGCATGGAAATCAAGGTGAATCCGGCCGACGGCACGGTCATCAGCGCGAAAGCGGATTGACGGCTCCGGGGGCGACGCGCCGGCGCCTGTTCGGGCGCCGCTTGCCGATTGGCGCAAGAACCGCCAGAATTTCCCCATCCCCCCTCCGGAGCACATGCCATGGCCATTCCCCACGCCTTGCCCGCACAGGCCATCGACGTGCGCCCTTTCGGCGCGCGTTTGGCAGACGAAAAATCCGTGGCGCTGTTCAAGTCGGACGATCTCGAAGTCATACGCATGGTACTGCCCGCGGGCAAGCGCATGCCTTCGTACAAGGTCGCGGGCGCTCTGGTGCTGCACTGCATCGAAGGCCGGCTGCAAGTGGATATCGACAGCCGCCAGCATGCCCTGCACGCGGGCCAGCTGCTGCACCTGCCGGGCAATGTCGCGCATGCGGTCAGCGCGCTCGAGGATTCATCGGCCTTGCTGACCCTGGTCGTGCGCAAATAAGTCGGCGCCGCAGCGGTCAGTCCGGCTTGCGTGCCAGCGCCTGCTGAAGCAGGCTCCAGGCTTGGGAGTCGTGCATGCATGCGGCTGGGCGCTGGGTGCGGCCAGAACAGCACCCCAGGCGCCAGCAGCAGGCCCAGCGCCACCGCCTGGCGCGCGAGTGCTTCGCAATCCTGGCCAGCATTCCCGCATGCGGCCTGTGGGCCACATGGCAGCCCAGCATCCCGGGCCGGTACATGCAGCGATCGCGCACAAGGTTCAGACGTTCGCGCAGCCGGTATCCGTTTGCCGGCGAAGCCCGGGACTGGCTGCGCGCCTAGGCCGTGGCGCAGACCTGCTGCGCGAGCCGCGCAATACCCGCATCGCTCAGGTCCGCGCAGGCGATGCGCGCGCGCTCGGACCAACCGCGAAAATGCCGCGCCTGCGAGCGCTCGTACTGCGGGTCGTAGTGCAGCGCCATGAGTTCGCCAAACAGCGGCGCCAGCGCCTTCTCTTCGGCCCAGGCCTGCCAGCGCGCGACAATGACATTGCCCTGCATTTCCTTGAGCCGACCCAGCTGTGCCGACAGCGCCTGTGCATCGTCGCCCAGATAGGCGTAGTCGCGCAGCAGGTAGTCAAGCCTGGCCTCGGGCGTGGCCTCGATCTCTATGCACGGCGCGTCGTGCATGCGCTCGACCAGCGCCAGCGGCAGCGTGATGCGGCCTATGCGCATGCTTTCGCCTTCGATAAACACCGGGCGTGACAGGTCCAGCGTCTCGAGCTGATCGACCAGCTGGGTTTCAAAGGCTTTTTGCGACGGTTGGGCGATGCCCGGCAGCTGCCCCAGCAGCGAGCCCTTGTGGCGTGCATAGCCTTCGAGATCGATCACCTGCTCGCCTTGCGCGGCCAGCGCATGCAGCACGCGCGTCTTGGCGCTGCCGGTCGCGCCGCACAGCACGCGCAGCTGCAGCTGCGGCACCAGCGCTTCAAGCTGGGCCATCACATGGTGGCGAAAATACTTGTAGCCGCCGGCCAGCTGCTGCGCATCCCAGCCCACCAAGCGCAGCCAGGTGACCATGGAGCCGCTGCGCAGGCCGCCGCGCCAGCAGTAGATCAGCGGCTTCCAGTCGGCCGGCTTGTCGGCAAAGGTCTCGCGCAGGTGGCGCGCAAGGTTGGCCGAGACCATGGCCGCGCCCAGGCGCTTGGCCTCGAACGGGCTGACCTGCTTGTAGATCGTGCCAATCGTGGCGCGTTCCTCGTCATCGAGCACCGGACAGTTGATTGCCCCGGGAACATGGTCGAGCGCGAACTCGGCGGGCGAGCGCGCGTCGATCAGCGTGTCGAACTGGTGCTTGTCGGTGATGCGTACGGGAGAGCGATGGGACACGGAAGAGGCTTTCTGAATGCGCCGCCTTGCAAGGCGGCATGGGCTTCCAGTGATCGAGCCTCGATACGAGCTGGACGCCGCGACTGCGCTTGCCGCGGATGCCGGCAAGGGGCGGCCATTGTCGCATCTCATGCCTGGCCATGCATCAAGGCTTTAGCATGGGCAGGCATACCGCCCGTCACTTTTCTTTGCCGCCATGCCCTCTTCCCCCGCTCCCCTTCCCGTTCTGCACTACATCTTCGACCCGCTGTGCGGCTGGTGCTATGCCGCCGCACCGCTGCTTGCGGCCAGCCGCCTGCCCGGGCTGGCGCTGCAGTGGCATGCGGGCGGCATGCTCAGCGGCCCGGCGCGGCGCACGATCACACCCGACTGGCGCGCGAAAGTGATGCCCCATGACGAGCGCATTGCCGCGCTCACGGGCCAGCCGTTTGGCGACGCCTATTACAACGGCCTGCTTCATCAGACAGGGGCAACGCTCGACTCCACCGCGCCGATTGCCGCCATGCTGGCCGCCCAATCCCTGGCCGGCCGGGGCCTGGAGATGCTGGCGCGCGCCCAGACCGCCCACTATGTCGAAGGCCAGCAGATCTCCACGCTGGGCGTGCTGCAGTCGCTGGCGCGCGAGCTGGGACTCGATGCCCGGGAATTCGCCGCGGCCTACCAGAGCGCGCTTGCGGACTCCGCCGTGCCCCACATCCAGGAAAGCCGCGAATGGCTGCAGGCTTCTGGCGGTCAGGGATTTCCGACTTTCCTGCTCGAGTACACCGAAGCCGCGAGCGGCACACGCGTGGGTCAGCGCCTGGACATCGCGCCGTGGCTGGGCAATGCCGCCGGCTGGCAGGCGCATCTGCAGCAGTTGCTCGACGCCGCGGCGGCGCCGGCCTGAACGCTGGCGCGCGGCAAAGACGGCGATCTCGGGCGGTCATATCGATTTGACATCCTCCCCCACCTTGGCCTTTGGCCACCGCTTGCGCGGGAAGGTGGGGGATTCCTGCTGCGCTACGCATGAGTTGCCTCTTGCATAGTCGCTTCGGCGGGTTCCTGCTTCACCGAGGCGGGTTGCACCGCTGTCTTGCGACCGCGGCCAGAGCCCCCCTCTCCACAGGCTAACAAGCGGTGTCCACGCTCTAGAACATTGATCGCACCGACCACATCGGCATGGGCCGTATGGCCGCAGGCGACGCACTGGAATTGCTGCTGTGTGCGCCGGTTTTCTACTGCCACATGGCCGCAGCTGGGGCAGGTCTGGCTGGTGTGCTGCGCGGGCACTGCTAGAAGCAGGCCGCCGCTCCAGTCCATCTTGTACGCCAACTGCCGCCTGAACTCGCCCCATCCCTGATCGAGAATGCAGCGGTTCAGACCGGCCTTTTGCCTGACCCGCTTGCCGGGCTGTTCGCGGTTGCCCTTGGCTGACCGGGACATATTCCTGACCTGCAAGTCCTCAATACAGACGAGCGCGTGGTTTTGGCTGATCGTCGTCGAGGTCTTGTGCAGGAAGTCCTTGCGGGCGTTGGCAATGGCCGTGTGAATCTTTTGGACCTTGGCCTTTGCCTTTTTCCAGTTGTTGCTGAATTTGAGCTTGCGGGCCATGCGCCGCTGGTAACGCGCAAGGCGCAGCTGGTGTTGCTTGAAGCTGTTCAGGGGCGCAATGCATCTGCCGTTGCTCAGGGTGGCAAAACGCGCAATGCCGACATCGATGCCGATGGCCGTGGTGGCTGTTGGCACCGGTTGGGGTACCTGCCGCTCGGTCTGGATGCTGGCGAACCACTTGCCCCCGGATTCGCTGAGAGTGATGTTCCTGGCCACGCCAGCGATGTCTCGGCTCTTGCGATAGCGCATCCAGCCGAGCTTGGGTAATTTGATGCGGCTGTTGGCCTGGTCGATCTCGAATTGCTTGGGGTCGGGGTAACGCAAGCTCTCGCCCCGCCCTTTGCGCTTGAAACGCGGAAAATCTGCGCGCTTGGCGAAGAAGTTCTGGTAGGCCCGGTCCAAGTCCTTGAGCGCGTGCTGCAAGGGGTGGCACGGAGCCTCCTTGAGCCAGGGTGTTTCGCTGCTATGACGCCAATCGGTCAGGTGCTTGGCCAAGGCGACATAGCCGATGAACTTCCCGCCGGCTTCGTGGTGGGACTGTTGCAGTGCCAAAGCCTTGTTGTAGACAAATCTGCAAGATCCGGCAAAGCGGCGCATGTCGCGCTGCTGCGCCCCGTTGGGCATCAGTTGGAATTTGAAGGCCTGCAGGCGCTGCATACTGGGATTTTATCCAGCTCATGCGAGTGACTCCATGGGAAACCCCAGCTCCAGGACGGCTTTGCCGTTCGCGCTCTTGACCCCGCCCTTAACGGCAGGGTTTGCCACGCACTATATCAATGAGAAAAATTCTCATTACAATTTCAGGTTGCTGCTTTTCCTCCCACTTCTTTGTCGGGCCGCGCGCCCTGCCATTTCAGATATGCATAAACTGCTGTTGATCGCTGCGCTCGCGGCCGCCCCCGTGGGCGCCGCCCTCGCCCAGCCCGCTGCCCCCATTGCCGCCAAGCAGTCCGCGCTCAGCGTCGAACAGATTGCCGGCCATTACGCCCAGCTGGTACATGCCGGCTACAGCGACTCGCTGCAAGCGGCCCAGGCGATGCAGAAAGCCATCAACCGCCTGCTGGCCAAACCCAGCGCCGAAAGCCTCGCCGCGGCCCGCAAGGCCTGGCTGCACGCGCGCAATTTCTACGGCCAGACCGAGGCCTTCCGTTTCTATGACGGCCCTATCGACAACGAGGAAGGCCCCGAAGGCCGAATCAACGCCTGGCCCATGGACGAGTCGTATGTCGACTACGTGCAGGGCAGCGACCAGGCCGGCATCGTCAACGACCGCGAGCAGACCATCACGGCCGAGGCGCTGTCCGAGCTCAATGAAAAGGACGGCGAGGAAAACATCGCCACCGGCTGGCACGCCATAGAGTTTCTGCTGTGGGGCCAGGACCTGAGCGCCAGCGGCCCGGGTGCGCGCCCGCACACCGACTTTGTCGACGGCAAGAAGCCCAATGCCGACCGCCGCCGCCAATACCTGCAGGTCGTCACCGACCTGCTGATCGAAGACCTGGCAACGGTGCAGGCCGCCTGGGCGCCGGGTGTCGCCGACAACTACCGCGCCGAGTTCGCTGCCGGCGGCAATGAATCGATACGCAAGATCTTTGTCGGCCTGGGCTCGCTGTCGCGCGGCGAACTCGCCGGCGAACGCCTGGAAGTGGCGCTGGCCAGCCAGGACCAGGAAGACGAGCACTCCTGCTTCTCCGACAACACCCACAACGACGCGATTGCCAACGCCAAGGGCATAGAGAACGTCTGGCTGGGCCAGTACCGGCGCCTGGACGGCAGCCTGCTGCGCGGCCCCGGCCTGCGCGACTGGGTGGCGCTCAAGAACCCGGCCCTGGCCCAGGAAACCACGGCGCATATCCGCAAGTCGGTGGCTGGCGCGCAGCAGATTCCCGTGCCCTTTGACCAGGCCATCCAGGGCCAGCGCTCGTCACCGGCGCGCGCCAGGATCCAGGCTGTCATCGACAGCCTGACGCAGCAGAGCAAGGACCTCGCCGCCGCCGCCCAGGCCGTGGGCATCGATCGCCTGAACATCGTTCAACCCGAGTAAGTCGACTGCGCCCCATGAAAAGTATGACGGGCCGCCAGGCCCTGGCTGTGGTGGCGACGGCTGCCGCAGCCGCCACAGCGGCGCTTGCTGCCCAGGTTTTTGCCGACCCGCGGCCGGCGCCCGCTGCGCCCGCGCAGACCGCCGACGCGGCCCCGGCAGAGCACCTGCCCGGCGGCCAGACCACGGTATTTGCCACCGGACGCAACGCATTTTCCTTTCCCGCCGCCAACCTCGCCGATGCCGAGCGCACGCGCTTCGTGATCGGCAATTCGTTTTTCAAGCGCAACTGGGTGCAGGCACCGGCGTCGACCACGGCGCGCGACGGCCTGGGCCCGCACTTTCTCGCGCGCTCGTGCGGCGGCTGCCATGTGCAGGACGGCCGCGCCCAGCCGCCCGACTTCCACAGCGGCCTGGCGCCGCGCAGCGTGGCCGGCCTGCTGATGCGCCTGTCGGTGCCGGGCAAGACCGCCCAGGGCGGGCCGCTGCCCGAGCCCACCTATGGCGACCAGTTCAACGACCTGGCCATCGAGGGCGTGCGCCCCGAGGGCCAGGTGCATATCCGCTATGAAACGCTGACCGGGGCATTTGCCGACGGCACGCCCTATACGCTGGAAAAGCCGATCTACACGCTGCGCGAGCTGGGCTACGGCCCGCTCGCGGCCCATGCCATGGTCAGCCCACGCATCGCGCCCCAGGTCATAGGCCTGGGCCTGCTCGAAGCCATTCCAGAGGCCGAGATCGAAGCCAATGCGCGCGCGCAAAAGGCCGCGGGCGGGCCGGTGCGCGGCGAAATCAACCGCGTCTGGGATGCATTTGCCCAGACCACGATGATCGGGCGCTTCGGCTGGAAAGCCAATGTCGCCACACTGGCCCACCAGACGGCCGGGGCGTTCCAGGGCGACATCGGCATCACGTCGAAGAACTTCCCCGGCGAAGCCTGCATGCCGGCGCAAAAGGACTGCCTGCAGGCGCCGCGCGGCGCCAAGGGCCAGGGCGTGGAAATCGACGACAAGACCCTTGACGATGTGATCTTCTACCAGGCCACGCTGGCGCCGCCCGCACGGCGCAACCCCGCAGACCCGCAGGTCGTGCAGGGCCAGCAGATCTTTGCGCGCGCCCAGTGCGCGAGCTGCCACCGTCCCAGCTATGTCACCGGCCAGCCGCCATTTCCGCGGCTGAGCAGTCCGGCGCTGTCGGGCCAGGTGATCTTCCCCTACACCGACTTGCTGCTGCACGACATGGGCCAGGACCTGGCCGATGGCCGGCCCGATTTCCTGGCCAATGGCAAGCAGTGGCGCACGCCGCCGCTGTGGGGCCTGGGCCTGGTGCCGGCCGTCAACGGCCACAGCCGCCTGCTGCATGACGGACGGGCGCGCAATCTGCTTGAAGCCGTGCTGTGGCATGGCGGCGAAGCCCAGACGTCGCGCGACGCCGTGCTGCAACTCAACGCCCAGGAGCGTGACGCTCTGGTTCGTTTTCTCGAATCGCTCTGAACCCGCAGGAGTCCCATGAATCACCCTTTCGCCCTGCGCCCGCTGGCGCTGGCCTGCACCGCGCTGACCTTGGTGGCCGGCGCGGCCTGCGCACAGGGCATCCCGGCGGCCTACGCCGAGGTCGCCCTGCCTTTCTACAATCCCGCGCACCTGAGCGCCGGTCTGGCCACGCAGTGGTACGGCGCCAACGCCAGCGCTTTCGAGCAAAGCGCGCAGGCCATGGTCGTCAGCTGGCAGCAATACTGCGCCGGCCAGGGCCCTGCCGCCGAAGTGCGCGCGCGCTGGCGTGCAGCGACCACCGACTGGGAACGGCTGTCGGCCGTGGCCCTCGGCCCGCTGGTCGAGCGCCGTTCCATGCGCCTGATCGACTTCCAGCCGCTGCGGCCCGCTGCCGTGCGCAAGGCCATCGCCAGCGCGCCGACCGACCTGCTGGGCATGGAGCGCGTGGGGGCGCCGGCCAAGGGCTTGCCGGCCCTCGAATGGCTGCTGTGGACAGAAACGCCGGCGCCCAACACGCCCGCCTGCCGCTACGCGAGCCTGGCCGCGCGCGAAGTGCATTCCGAGGCCCAGGCGCTGCAAAAGGGCTTTGCCAAGCTGGCGCAAACGCCCTGGAATGAAGACGAATCCATGGCCGCACCCGACCTGATGGCCGAGTTCATCAACCAGTGGATGGGCGGGCTCGAGCGCCTGCGCTGGCAGCAGATGGAAAAGCCGCTGCGCAGCCAGGGCAAGAGCGCCCGGCCGGACTTCGCGCGCAGCGCCAGCGAGACCAGCCTGCAGACCTGGCGTGCCCAATGGGCAGCGCTCAGGACGCTGGCCGTGCACGGCGGCGCCGCCGCGCCTGTCGCCGGCAAGGACATCGTGCCCATCGAGCTCTATCTGCGCGGCCGCGGCCTCAATGACCTGGCCCAGCAATGGCTCGATGCGGTGCAGGCCGCCGACCAGGCCATGGCCCAGCTGGCCACCCCCGACAAGGAGGCGGTGCTGCAGGCCGTCAAGGCACTCAACCAGGTCAAGCAGCAGATGCAGGACAAGGTCGCACCGGCCCTGCAGGTGAACATCGGCTTTTCCGACGCCGACGGAGATTGAGCCATGCCTGAGTCCATGCACCGCAGGCAGTGGCTGCTGCAGGCACTGGGCTGGTCCCTGGGACCGGTCTTTCCGCTGGCCGCGCAGACCCGGCTGGCGCTTGGCGCCGACAACGGATTGCCGCGCTTTATTGCCGCCTGGCAGGACGGCGCACAGCAGCATATCGGCCAGCTGGCCTGGACCGGCGCCACGACCGCGGCCGGGCCGCGGCTGCTGCCGCTGCACACGCTGGAAGTGCCCACGCGCGCCCATGCGCTGCTGCAGGAAGCTTCGGGCGCCATCGTCTGCGTCGCGCGCCGGCCCGGGGACTGGCTGGTGCGCTGGCATCCGGGCCAGGAGCCGCAATGGCTGTGGATAGAAAGCGACCGCGTGTTCAACGGCCATGTGCTTGCCAGTGCCGACGGCCGCCACATCTACACCACCGAAACCGATCTTGCCGACAGCCAGGGGCTGATTGGCGTGCGCGATGCGGCCAGCCTGGAGAAAATCGCCGAATGGCGCACCGGCGGCATGGACCCGCACCAGCTGCTGCTCGACAACGATGGCAGCCTGATCGTCGCCAATGGCGGCATTCCCACCCAGGCCGAAACCGGCCGGCGCAAGCTGCGTCTGGACCACATGGACTCCTCGGTGGTGCGCCTGGCGCCCCAGGCGAACGGCGAACGCCTGGGCATGTGGAAGCTTGCGGACACGCGCCTGAGCCTGCGCCATCTGGCCTGGGGCGCGCCACTGCGCTCCGGCGCCACCCGGCGCTGGCTGGGCGTGGCGCTGCAGGCCGAGCATGACAGCGTCCAGGCCAAGGCCCAGGCGCCCGTGCTGGCGGTGTTTGACGGCCAGAAGCTGCGCCCGGTCGAAGCTCCACAGCCGCTGGCCGGCTATGGCGGCGACATCGCGTTCACCGGCAGCGCCTTTGCCGTCAGCTGCCCGCGCGTCGACGGCGTGGCGCTGTTCGGCCCGGGCGCTGCCAGCAAGCCCATTGCTTGGCAGGGACTGCATGCGCTGCCTGGCGCCTATTCGCTCGCGGCCACGCCCGCGGCTCTGGGACCGGCGCCAGCCCGCCTGTGGGTGGGCGGCGGCGCGCAGGCCCAGGGGCTGGATGCCGCCGGCCGCCTTGCGGACATGGCGCCCGCGGCATTGGGCGCGATCCAGCTGGACAACCACTGGCTGCGCGCGAGCTGAGTTGCGCTTTAAGCCCGGCGCTTTTCCAGGCGCTCGTCGCCGTTGTCCAGATCGGCGGCATGGCTCCAGCCCAGATGGCGATAGAAACCCGCAGCCCGGCTTCGGCCATCGGTTTCCAGCCAGACCAGCGCATTCTCGCGAAACAGCGCCGCTTCGCAAACCGCCACCAACTCACGGCCAATGCCCCGGCCCTCGTGCTCGGGCAGCACAAAGGCGGCAAACAGGCAGGCGGTGTCCTGCTCGATCATGGCAAAGCCCAGCACTTCGCCATGGCCCTCGGCGACCCAAATGCAGGCTTCGCTGCGGATGAGGGCGGCAACGGTGGCCGGCGTCACGCCGAGATCGGCAAGTTCCGCCAGCGTAAGAATGTTTTCCGTGACCGCCGTGCGAACGCGAAAGATCGCGGCGACATCGTCGACGGTTGCAAGGCGAATCTGGTGGCTCGATAAAGCGGTGGCAGGCATGGGCATATTAGAACAGCCGGGCGTGCCGGGCGAGGCCATGTGCCATGGCAGAATCATTTCGAATCGCCACAGGTGGATTGGCTCAGAAAGGCAGAATTGACCGAAACCAAGGGCGTCGATGCGCAGGGATATATCTGCACCGTGGGCCATGCGCCGCTGCAGCCGGCCTTCCAATCCGTGGTCGACGACCTGTGCGCGGCCGTGCGCGGCCCCTTGGCCGATCTGGTCGACAGCGCCTACCTCTATGGCAGCGTCGCCAGGGCAGATGCCGTGCCCGGACGCTCCGACCTCGATGCCGTGCTGCTGCTGGTCGACGCCCCCTCGCCCCATGAGCTCGAGCGGATTGAAGCCGCGCGCCGGGCCCTGGAGCAGCGGCACGGCGAGGTGGTAAAAGTCGATTTCGACCTGGGCAACCTGGACGAAGTCCATGCGCCCGAGAACTTCACGCGCTGGGGATTCTGGCTCAAGCACCATTGCCGCTGCATTGCCGGGCCGGACCGCGCCCAGGCCTTCCCGCTATTTCGCCCTTCACGGGCCGTCGCACTGGCGGTCAACGGCGATTTTACAGAGGTCCTGACCGAATACGCGCGGCGCATCGCAGCGCCTGCGGATCGCGCGCAAGTGCTGCCGCTCATGCGCCAGGCTGCAAGAAAAGCCATTCGCGCGACCAATGTGCTGCGCCCCGTGGATTCGACGTCCTGGCCCGGGTCCATAGACGATCACCTGCAGCAGTTCGCCGCGGCGTTTCCCGCATCGGTCGACGCACTGCGATTTTTCGCAGCCCAGCAGCACCAGCCGCAGGCCGACGCCCAGGACTTCTCGCGCCGGCTGCTGCATTTCGTGGCCTGGATGGAACAGCAACGCTGACACAGCATTTGATCAACGCTGTGCCGCTGTGAAATCGACCCTGATGTGCATGCGCCTATGAATTACTGAATTTTCAGTAATTACTGAAAATTCAGTAAACTCCATGCGCATATGCCTACCCTTCCCGATCTCAGCGCGCTCGACCTGGCCCGGATCCAGTTTGCCTTCACCATCTCCTTTCACATCGTCTTTCCATCGATCACGATTGGCCTGGCCTCGTTCCTGGCGGTGCTTGAAGGTCTGTGGCTTTACACGCGCAAGACGCTGTACCGCGACCTCTACCACTACTGGATCAAGTTCTTCTCGCTGTGCTTCGGCATGGGCGTGGTGTCGGGCCTGGTCATGGCCTACCAGTTCGGCACCAACTGGAGCGGCTTCTCGAATTTCGCCGGCGGCGTCACCGGACCGCTGCTGGCCTATGAAGTGCTGACGGCTTTCTTTCTGGAAGCCGGCTTCCTGGGGGTGATGCTGTTTGGCTGGAACAAGGTCGGGCCGCGCCTGCACTTCTTCTCGACGCTGATGGTGGCCCTGGGGACGCTGATTTCCGCCACCTGGATTCTGGCCTCGAACAGCTGGATGCAGACCCCGCAAGGCCACGAGATCATCAACGGCATCGTCGTGCCGGTCGACTGGATTGCCATCATCTTCAATCCCTCCTTCCCCTACCGGCTGGTGCACACCGTGATCGCGGCGTTTCTAGCCACTTCGCTGATTGTCGCGGCCACGGGCGCCTGGCATCTGCTCAAGGGCAACCGGACACCGATGGTGCGTCGCATGTCCGCGATGGCGCTGGGCATGCTGCTGGTCGCGGCTCCGCTGCAGGCGTTTGTCGGCGACCAGCACGGCCTGAACACGCTGGAGCACCAGCCCGCCAAGCTGGCTGCGATCGAAGGCCACTGGGAGCATCCCGAGCCGGGCGCGGGCGTGCCGTTGGTGCTGTTCGGCCTGCCCGACCAGGCAGAACAAAGAAACCACCACGCGCTGGAAATTCCCCGCCTGGGCAGCCTGCTGCTGACGCACAGCTGGGACGGCACCATTCCCGCGCTTTCTGACTTCGCGCCACGGGACCTGCCCCATGTCGCCACCGTGTTCTGGTCGTTTCGCGTGATGGTGGGCCTGGGCTCGCTGATGATCTTGCTGGCCCTGTGCGGCGCCTGGCTGCGCTGGCGCGGCCGGCTCTACGACAGCGCCTGGTTCCACCGTTTCTGTGTGGCCATGGGGCCGGCCGGCCTGGTGGCGCTTCTGGCCGGCTGGTTCGTCACCGAAACCGGCCGCCAGCCCTGGATTGTCTACGGCGTGATGCGCACCGCCCAGGGCGTGTCCAACCACGACATCTCCCACCTGGCGATCTCGCTGACGCTGCTGATCGTGGTCTACCTGCTGGTCTTCGGCACCGGCACGCTGATGGGTCTGAAGATGCTGGCCACCGCACCCCACGCCGGCGAGTTGCCGCCCGAAGGCGGGCCCGGCGAAGCCAACCAGCCCATGCGGCCGATCTCGGGCGCGAACGCCCCCACCCTCCCCTTGAATTCCTTGTGAAAGAACCTCCCCATGGGAATCGACATGTCAATCATCTGGGCCGGCATCATCGTGCTGGGCGTTTTCATGTACGTGGTCATGGATGGCTTCGATCTGGGCGTGGGCATGCTGTTCCCGTTCTTCCAGGACCGCCATGACCGCGACGTCATGATGAACACCATCGCCCCTGTCTGGGACGGCAACGAGACCTGGCTGGTGCTCGGCGGCGCGGGGCTGCTGGCCGCCTTCCCCATCGTCTACTCGGCGGTGCTCAGCGCGCTGTACCTGCCCATCATGCTGATGCTCATCGGCCTGATACTGCGCGGCGTGGCCTTCGAGTTCCGCTTCAAGGCCGGCGACGCGCGCCGCCACATCTGGGACAAGGCGTTTGCCGGCGGCTCGCTGCTGGCAACGCTGATGCAGGGCGTGACGCTGGGCGCCATCCTGATGGGAATGGAGCTGGAAGGCGGCGTGTTTGCCGGCGGCGCCTGGGACTGGCTCAGCCCTTTCAGCGTGTTCACCGGCTGCGCGCTGGTCGCGGCCTACGTGTTCCTAGGCAGCACCTGGCTGGTGATGAAGACCGAAGGCCGGCTGCAGCAGCAGCTGCGCCAGGCCGCGCGCGCCAGCACCGTCCTGATGGCCATCGCCATTGCGGCCGTCAGCCTCTGGACGCCGCTGCTGCACGGGCATATCGCCGAGCGCTGGTTCGGCTCGGATGCACTCCAATGGCTGCTGCCCGTGCCCTTCCTGGTCGTTCTGAGCCTGGCCGCGCTGTGGCGCACGCTGGGCTCCGAACAGCGCCATGCCAGCCCGTTCTCGCTGGCGCTGTTCGTCACCTTCCTCGGCTACTCGGGCCTGGTGATCAGCATCATGCCCATCATCCTGCCGCCCTCGCTGACCATCTGGCAGGCCGCGGCGCCCGCCGCCAGCCAGGGCTTTGCGCTGGTCGGCGCGCTGTTCATCATTCCCATCATCCTGGGCTATACGGCCTGGAGCTACTACGTCTTCCGTGGCAAGGTCCGCCACGGTGAGCACTACCATTGAGGCACACCATGCGCGCCACCCCCTTGCTGCGCCAGCTCGGCTGGCTGCTGACGATATGGACGGCAAGCGTCGCAACGCTCGCTGCCCTGGCCTGGCTCATGCGCCAGCTCATGGCCTGGGGCGGCATGACGGGCTGACGACGTTAGCCTGCGGCCCGGAAAAACGCGGACGCAAAAAAGCCCACCGAAGTGGGCTTTTTTGCGTGTTCCGCCGCAGCGGGAACGCGTTGGTTGCGCGAGAAGGATTTGAACCTACGACCTTTGGGTTATGAGCCCAACGAGCTACCAGACTGCTCCATCGCGCGGTATTTTTTCAGCCGGGAAAACATCTTCTGTTTCCCCGCGGCAAGAGACGAATCATAGCACACCGTCGCGCCATCCGTTGCAAGATCCGTGAAACAACTGACCAGATTCTCCAAGGAATCAAAACTGGCGTCTTTGCCATCGAATTCCAGGCAATTGGCGCCCAGGCTGGCAGCCGCCTTCAGACCCAGGCAGCGCATTGAAAAAAGTTGCCGTATCGGTACTGCATGCGCCCCGTGCAATGCGGGAACGGATGGACTGAACGCGTTACCAAAGCAATGTCTTTGCGCTTGCAGCAGCGCCTCTTGCACAGCCGGCGATCGCCTGATCGCCACCCTATTCCTCTGAATATTGTCTTCCATCATGGTCACCACCCAAGCACAAGCCGCCGCCAATTATATTGTTCCCATTCACCCCAACAGCACACAAGCACCCCAGAGCGCGCCGCCAGCGCCGCACCATCTCAATGCCCAAGACATCCAGCAGGCAGGAACCGCTCTGCGTCAAATCACGGGCCGGGCCAATGCAATGGCAACATGTGCAAACATCAAATACCATGAAAATCTTGCCTCGTCCGCCGAACGGGCCAGAAAATTCCCCAACTCCCCCAACTCCCCCAATTCCCTCCTCTCATTCAAGTACCTGGCCAATCAGTTCAGCGCTTGCGTTGACATGCTGTCCGCAGCCTTTCTCAGCTTCGGCACCGCCAATGTCGATTTATCAAACCAATCCTGGAAATGCTTGAGCACGGCAAATGAGGCCTGCACCGAACTCGAAAAAATCATACCAATCCTCTGCAAGGCGTTATCTGCAGACACGACCAAAGAAGATGCGGATGGTAGCAACGTCATTTCCTTGAAGTTAAACGCCTCCGATATCGCCGACAAAATGGTCGCGTTGATCAGCGAAATATGCGACATGGCAATCTACTCGAACGCATATTTCATCAATTTTTGCGACAGAAATTCAATGGCCTTGAAAGAAAAAAGTCATACTGACTTCGATGCAGTCCAGGCAACCTACAGTGCAATATTTAACGCCACGCATCATACAACACATCATCTTATCGAATTTTGTGCATCTCTTATACGCAATATACACACATCATTTCCCTCACCTGAAAAGGATCGAGATTTTCCCATAGAAATTTCCCTCAAAGCGTTGAGTCTCATCGGCACTTCACTCAGGGCATCTCTTGACTTTGCCAATCTACATCACATCATCAACGAGATCAAAAATACTCAAGGCAATGAGCTCCCGGAAAATCTCATCATCGCAGAAGGTCAAGCAGGAGATGCATGCAATTCCATGAAAATGGTCACAAACCAATTCATGAATCTTGCCTCCACCGCCGCATATGGGCACAAACCACCAGAAAATTTCAATATTACCGTCAGCGAAATCACGGATCACTTCAACTCTGCCACTGACTGCATTTCCAATATCATCAGCACGAATCAATCGCTGACAAAAAATATTGAGGAGAACCTCAGTCATCAAAGCATCATAATTGCTCTTAACGTCACAAAGCGCGAAACATCAAATCTGTTCAGAGATTTAATTCCCTTGCAAAGGTCCATACAACAAATAGTTTCCCACAGTGTGGCGCGCATGCTGGAAGCATACATCGACCCGCTGTTTCCCAGAACAATGCATGGCGCCAGCAACGCATACACTGTCACATCCCCGTATATCGATATTGCATCTCTGACCAGCACGGCCGCCCGTTTGACCGCAGCAAGCGCGCATTCTTTTACACGTCTCAACATAGCTCTTACTGATTCAAAGAGCGGCACTGAGCAAGAGCGCGTGAATTACAAAAATTTAGCCCATCTTGCCCAGGAAGCCGGAAAAGCTGTTTACAAAACCGTAGCGCATTATGACACCATTAGATCTTTTGCATTTATAGCTGCAAAAGATAAAAATGCCATACTGGAAAATTTCCAAAAAGACCCTTTGGAAGCTTATAAAGCTGCCCAAGCTGCAATCACGAATTTTCGGAAAATCAACTTCAGGCTTTTTGAATCCCTGGGAAAAAGTTTCTTTAATGAAGAAATGCAGAATAATATAGACAGCGCCAGAAATGCGGGCTTGGCTGCAAGTGAAGCTTTCAACGCAATATCTGCGCACCTCTTTTTCTCGCCAACATTGCCGGGAACCCAAACAAGGATATTCTTGCAAAATGATATTTCATCCATAAACAACGGCGAACAGCATACAGATACCATCGACCAACATGCCATCTACCAATTCAACCGCCACCCACTGATTTACTCAAATATCAGGATTGCGTCCAGACTTGCCACGACCATCACCACCGCGCAAGACGCTTTCACCTCCCTCGAGACCTTCAAAAAAACCATTCTCCGACACCATTCATCATCCGAGACGGAATCGTCTAATGACGGAACAGTTGTCACCAAAGCTCAAACATTATCAAATCATGCAAATTCAGCAAATTACCATTCCCTATCCATTATCCGCACCATCGATCAAGGCGCCTTGAATGCGAGGAACATTTCTAAAACACTGGGCCGCACCTTGCAAGAGATCAATGAAATTCCCATTCAATTCCTTGTTGAATATCGTAATTTAATCGACCAACTCGCCTCGCCGCCAAATGAAAAAATTTCCGAAGATTTCAAGTTAACCCGGCCTGCATGCGCCGCTTTCATTGAGTCTCTCTATCGCATATGCTTCCATACCAATGAAATCAGAATTTCCGGCATGGGCACATGGAACGACTTCAGCAACTATGAAGTTGAAGCATCGAGAACATTCCAAGCTTTGGCGGACGAAAAAACCGAATATTTGCTGGAGGCAATGTTCCTGCCACAAAATTCAACTTTCAACGGCGAAAATGAAGAAGATTTTCTAGCCTGAATGGTCGGTTCATGAAATACAGCTCGAAGCAAGCACCGCATGAATTGATGCTGCCCAGCGTGGCGCTACGCGCGCGGCGTCGAAGCCCCGCGGGCTGGCCGCTGTAGCTGTCGCCCGACGGGGCTTGAACGGCAAGCTGCTTGCTGGCGTTCATGGCGCGACCTCCTACGCTGCTCGGCTCGCCAGGCTGACGAACCCCGGCGCGAATGTCATTCACAGTCAATGCCATTCCTCCACCCACGCAGCACGACCATGGATGCCACCCTGTCTTTCCCGCCTATGCCGTCCCCCCTCCACCCGGCTGCAGGCTGGGGATCACTCAAGGCCCTGGAGCCCCGTGCGACCCCCCGCGCAATGCCCGCTGCGCTGCGTGCAGGCTTGCCGCAGTCCATCGCGCTGCGCGCGCAAAACGAGACGGGTGGGTTTACCTGGGCCAGGACGCCCAGGCTCAAGCCGTCCGACGACACAGCCACACGCGCCGACCCCAGCGTTCTGCAGCTGATCACCGAGCCTCTGGACACCAGCGCTCCCCACATGGCCCACTTTTGCACCATCTGGGACACGCGCAGCCTGCTTTTCATGCACCCGCACGACATGGTGGCCCGCGGTCTGGCCGAAGGCGATCTGGCACGCGTGACCACGGTGTCGGGCAGCGAGCATGTTCGCGAACTGGCATGCATGCGTGTCGTGCCATATGACCTGCCACGCGGCAGTGTGGGCGGCTACTTTCCTGAATGCCATGCACTGCTGGCCGGCCATCGCCACGCGCACGCCAGCCAGCTGCCGGCAAACGAGCGCATTGGCGTGCGTGTCAGAAGCGTCATGGCCTGACCAGGCTACTTGAAAAGTAGCCCTGCACCAGTGCTCGCCTACGCCGGCAGCCAGCGCGCCATACCCCATCGGTGGGCCCGCCCTGGCACGCATATCCTGTCGTGATGCGCCTGTCCAGCACTGCCGGGCGATCCGCTGGCACCTGCGGACGAAAAAAAGCCCACCGAAGTGGGCTTTTTTCAGTTCCGGCCAGAGCCGCAACAGCTTGGTTGCGCGAGAAGGATTTGAACCTACGACCTTTGGGTTATGAGCCCAACGAGCTACCAGACTGCTCCATCGCGCGGTATTTCTTTCGCCGGGAAGGCATGTGCTGCACCCCCTGCGTCGATGAATCAAGTGTAGCACAGACTTTTCGCCCACCCCATGATGCGCGAAACAAATTTTCGCATTCTGTCATTTTTGACAAATCTCCCTTCGCTCCAAGCGGTTGTGCAGCGCTTTTCTTGCGCTGTCTCAGACCCCTTGTTCCACCAGGGGAGGCACCGATTGGAAACATGACCACACCGGGTCCAGGCCAGGGCGAAACCACTCTTTGAAAATTCCATGAAAGCAGCAAGCCGCAGGCCCCCAGGACCCGGCTGTGCGCTGTCAATCCATGCAGGAAATCATCACTTCGCCAAATCCCGAGCATGACACCTGGGTCGCGCCATCCATCATGCGCGCGAAGTCATAGGTTACATGCTTGGTAAGAATGGCTTTCTCCAGCGACTCGATGATCAGGTCGGCGGCCTCGGTCCAGCCCATGTGGCGCAGCATCATTTCCGCGGACAGGATTTCCGAGCCCGGGTTCACATAGTCCTTGCCCGCGTACTTGGGCGCCGTACCGTGCGTGGCTTCAAAGCAGGCCACCGAGTCGGACATGTTGCCGCCGGGCGCAATGCCTATGCCGCCGACCTGGGCCGCCAGCGCGTCGGAAATGTAGTCGCCGTTGAGGTTGAGCGTCGCGACCACGGAGTACTCGGCCGGGCGCAGCAGAATCTGCTGCAGGAAGGCATCGGTGATCGAGTCCTTGATGACGATGTCCTTGCCGGTCTTGGGGTTCTTGAACTTGCACCACGGGCCGCCGTCAATGGGCTGGGCGCCGAATTCCTTTTGCGCCAGCGCGTAGCCCCAGTCGCGAAAGCCCCCTTCGGTGAACTTCATGATGTTGCCCTTGTGCACGATGGTCACGCTGGGCTTGTCGTTGTCGATCGCATACTGGATGGCCTTGCGCACCAGGCGTTGCGTGCCTTCGATGGAGACCGGCTTGATGCCAATGCCCGAGGTCTCGGGAAAGCGGATTTTCGTCACGCCCATCTCGTTGATCAGGAAATCAATCAGCTTCTTTGCCTTGTCGCTGCGCGCTTCGTATTCGATGCCCGCATAGATGTCTTCGGAGTTCTCCCGGAAGATCACCATGTTGGTTTTTTCGGGCGCCTTGAGCGGTGAAGGCACGCCCTTGAAGTACTGCACCGGGCGCAGGCAGACATACAAGTCGAGCTCCTGGCGCAGCGCCACATTGAGCGAGCGAATGCCCCCGCCCACAGGCGTGGTCAGCGGACCCTTGATCGAGACCACATACTCACGCAGCACCTGCAGCGTTTCCTCGGGCAGCCAGACGTCGGGACCGTAGACGCGCGTCGCCTTCTCGCCGCCATAGACTTCCATCCACTGGATCTTCTTCTTGCCGCCATAGGCCTTGGCCACGGCTGCATTCACCACCTTGAGCATGACCGGCGTGATGTCCTGCCCTGTGCCATCGCCTTCGATATAGGGAATGATGGGCTCGTCCGGCACGTTCAACGACATGTCGGCATTGACCGTGATCTTCTGGCCTTGGGCGGGCACCTGGATATGCTGGTAGCGGGTCATTGACAAACTCTCCGGTGAGAACGCTGATTTCATTCAGCAAGGGGAAAAGCCCCACGATTTTAGCGACAAAGTCCCGCGAGTTTGCACCAAAATGGCGCAGGTTCGCATGCCGGATTTTGCCGCCCTTGCGCGACAGCCAGGGCCCCGATTCTGGCAGACTGCATGCATGCCCCTTTCTTTCATGCAACGCCTGAACAATTTCCACGCCATGCCTGTCTTTTCCGCCCGCTTGAATGCATTGCGCACGCCCTTGCGCCGCCCTGCCCTGGCCCTTGCGGCCAGCCTTGTTGCGCTGCTTGGCGCCGTTGCCACGCCTGCCGCCCGGGCCGAGGACAAGCCCCAGCTGCAGCTGCCGCGCACCGAGCTGCGCGCCGGCATGTTCCGCATCGACGCCCAGGTCGCGCAGACGTTCAATGAACGCCAGACCGGCCTGATGCACCGCAGGGAAATGCCGGCGCACGAAGGCATGCTGTTTGTGTTCGAGCAGCCCGCGCGCCAGTGCTTCTGGATGAAGAACACCTTGCTGCCGCTCACGGCGGCGTTTGTCGCCGACGACGGCACCATCGTCAACCTGGCCGACATGCAGCCGCAAAGCGAAGCCTCGCACTGCTCGGCCCAGCCCGTGCGCTATGTGCTGGAAATGAACCAGGGCTGGTTCGCGCAGAAGAATCTCAAGGCCGGCGCCAAGCTCACGGGACGGCCGTTCACCAGCCGCTGAGCGCCAGGCACAAAAAAACCGGCAGCCCCTTTTGGTGGCCGCCGGTTTTTTGTTTTCAGCCGCGCCCCGAGGACGGGGCGCCGTGGACTCAGGCCTTGGCCGATGCCAGGGCGGCGTTCAGCGTGGCGCTGGGACGCATTGCGGCGTCAAGCTTGGCCAGGTCGGGCTGGTAGTAGCCGCCGATATCGACCGGCTTGCCCTGCACGGCCAGCAACTCAGCCACGATGGTCTGCTCGTTGTCCGCCAGCTGCTTGGCCAGCGGCGCGAAATGCGCGGCCAGTTCGGCGTCGTCGGTCTGCGCGGCCAGCGCCTGGGCCCAGTACAGGGCCAGGTAGAACTGGCTGCCGCGGTTGTCGAGCTGACCGGTCTTGGGCGAAGGGTTCTTGTTGTTGTCGAGCAGCTTGCCCGTGGCCTCGTCCAGCGTCCTGGCAACGATCTTGGCCTTGTTGTTGCCGTTCTTGATGCCCAGGTCCTCCAGCGACACCGCCAGCGCCAGGAACTCGCCCAGCGAATCCCAGCGCAGGTGGTTCTCTTCCACCAGCTGCTGCACATGCTTGGGAGCGGAGCCGCCGGCGCCGGTTTCGTACATGCCGCCACCAGCCATCAAAGGCACGATGGACAGCATCTTGGCGCTGGTGCCCAGTTCCATGATGGGGAACAGGTCGGTCAGGTAGTCGCGAAGGATGTTGCCGGTCACCGAGATGGTGTCCTGGCCGCGGATCACGCGCTCGAGCGTGTAGCGCATGGCGCGCACCTGCGACATGATCTGGATGTCCAGGCCGTTGGTGTCGTGGTCCTTGAGGTAGGTTTCAACCTTCTTGATCATCTGCGCTTCGTGCGGACGATAGGGGTCGAGCCAGAACACCGCAGGCATGCCCGAGTTGCGCGCACGCGTGACGGCCAGCTTGACCCAGTCGCGGATCGCTGCATCCTTGACCTGGCACATGCGCCAGATGTCGCCGGCTTCGACGGTCTGCGACAGCAGCACTTCGCCCGTCGCCAGGTCGACGATGTTGGCGACGCCGCCTTCAGCGACTTCAAAGGTCTTGTCGTGCGAGCCGTATTCCTCGGCCTGCTGGGCCATCAGGCCCACGTTGGGCACGGTGCCCATGGTCACGGGATCGAAATTGCCGTTGGTCTTGCAGAAGTTGATGACTTCCTGGTAGATGCGGGCAAAGGTCGACTCGGGGATCACGGCCTTGGTGTCCTTGGGCTTGCCGTCTGCACCCCACATCTTGCCGCCGATGCGAATCATCGCCGGCATGGAAGCGTCGACGATCACGTCGTTGGGTGCGTGCAGATTGGTGATGCCCTTGGCCGAGTCAACCATGGCCAGCTCGGGACGGTGCTCGTGGCAGGCATGCAGGTCGCGGATGATCTCCTCTTTCTTCGAGGTCGGCAGCGTAGCGATCTTGTCGTACAGGTTGACCATGCCGTTGTTGACGTTCACACCGAGTTCGTCAAACAGCTTGCCATGCTTCTCGAAGGCTTCCTTGTAGAAGATGCGCACCGCGTGGCCGAAGACGATGGGGTGGGACACCTTCATCATCGTTGCCTTGACGTGCAGCGACAGCATCACGCCGGTCTTGCGCGCGTCCTCGAACTGGGTTTCATAGAAGTCGCACAGCGCCTTCTTGCTCATGAACATGCTGTCGATGATTTCGCCGGCCAGCAGCGAGACCTTGGGCTTGAGCACCAGGGTCTTGCCGCTGGTGGTCACGAGTTCCATCTTGACATCGCGCGCCTTGTCCAGCGTCATCGACTTTTCGCCATGGTAGAAGTCGCCGTGGGTCATGTGCGCCACGTGGCTGCGCGAAGCCATGCTCCACTCACCCATGCTGTGGGGGTTCTTGCGCGCGTAGTTCTTCACGGCCGCCGGTGCGCGGCGATCGGAGTTGCCTTCGCGCAGCACGGGGTTCACGGCACTGCCCAGGCACTTGGAGTAGCGCTTGAGAATGGCCTTGTCTTCTTCGCTCTTGGGATCTTCCGGGAAATCAGGCACGGCATAGCCTTTGCCCTGGAGTTCCTTGATCGCGCTGACCAGCTGGTGCACCGAAGCGCTGATGTTGGGCAGCTTGATGATGTTGGTCTCGGGCAGCAGCGTCAGACGACCCAGCTCGGCCAGGTTGTTTGGAACCTTCTGTTCATCGGTCAGGTATTCGGGGAACTCGCCCAGAATACGTGCCGCCACCGAGATGTCGCTGGTTTCGACATTGACGCCCGCAGGCGCGGTGAACGCGCGCACGATAGGCAGAAAAGCGCTGGTCGCGAGGCGCGGCGCCTCATCGGTCAGGGTATAGATGATGGTGGATTGCTGGGTGCTCATCTCTTGTCTCAGGTAGTAAAAAGGGTGGTCAAGCCGCCGGCCAACCTCGCGCCGCGCAGTCCGATGGAGTAATCCCCAAGGATTGTGCGCGCGCCGCAAAAACTGTTAGCAATTTTTTGCAACGGGTTCTCACAATGCAAAAATTCTAACCCGAGCCGGCCGCTTTTTTCTTATGTCTTGTATAAGAGTTGGTCTTTCCGCCTGCTTTACCGACTGGGACAAACCCCAGCAGGCTTGAAAAGATGCTTGCCGCAGTGCAGCAATCCGGCGTAGCGCGGCGCAAAAAAGAAAAGCCCGAAGATGGCTCTTCGGGCTTTTTCAGCATTTCGCGGACAGCGCAGGCTGCCCGGGCGCAATCAGGCGAAGTTGGCTTGCGCGAACTTCCAGTTCACCAGCTTGTCGAGGAAGGTCTCGACGAACTTGGGACGTGCATTGCGGTAGTCGATGTAGTAGGCGTGTTCCCAGACGTCAACCGTCAGCAGGGCCTTGTCTTCGGTCGTCAGCGGCGTGCCGGCAGCGCCGGTGTTGACGATGTCCACCGAGCCGTCGGCCTTCTTCACCAGCCAGGTCCAGCCCGAACCGAAGTTGCCCACGGCCGACTTGACGAAGGATTCCTTGAAGGCGGCGTAGCTGCCCCACTTCTGGTTGATCGCGTCCAGCAAAGCGCCCGTGGGTTCGCCGCCGCCGTTGGGGGTCATGCAGTTCCAGAAGAAGGTGTGGTTCCAGATCTGGGCAGCGTTGTTGTAGATGCCGCCGGACGAGCGCTTGATGATCTCTTCGAGGCTCATCGATTCGAACTCCGTGCCCTTTTGCAGGTTGTTCAGGTTCACCACATAGGCATTGTGGTGCTTGCCATGGTGGTACTCCAGGGTTTCCTGGCTGTAGTTCGGCTCCAGCGCGTCAATGGCGTAAGGCAGTGGTGGCAGGGTATGTTCCATGGTGTTTTCCTCGTGGTGGTTTGAATTCTTCACAGCCCGAGCCTTGCAGCTCGCAGATCTGATGGGGCTGGGCCGTGCTGGGCAGCGCGGCATCCTCACAGCAGACATTGTAGGAACAACCGCGGCTCGCGCGCAGCATTTGCCGCTGCTGCGGCCATGTTTCGCTGGTGTCCGACAGCAGACGGCCGATTTCTATAGCAGCCGGGGGTGAATCACGGTCAGATCGATGTCGCCGTCCGACAGCGACGCACGCAGCGCCTCGCCCGGCCGTGCCTGCGCCACGCGGGTCACGGCGCGGCCCTTGGCATCGGTCAGCAGCGCATAGCCGCGCTGCAGCGCATGGCGCGGATCGAGCAGCTCGAGGCGCAGGGCCGCGCGCTCCAGCCGGCGCTGCTGGGCTTCGAGACCGCGCTGCAGGCCTTGCGGAATCTGGCGCGCGAGCTGCTGCTGCACATGCTGCTGGCGCTGCAGGCGCAGCTGCATCGCATGGCGCAGACGCTGGGCGCTGCGCGCCAGCTGCAGCTGGTTGCGGCCCAGCTGGCCCGAAGGCCGACCCAGGCGCTGGCTGGCATGGTCGAGGCGCTGCTGCTGGCGGTCCAGATGGCGCTGCGCCCCGGCCTGCAGGCGCTGCGCCTCCTGGGCCAGCTGCGCGAGCCAGCTGTCGCGCGGCAGCGATACCAGTTCGGCCGCGGCCGTGGGCGTGGGCGCGCGCAGATCGGCGCAGAAATCGGCAATGGTGAAATCGGTCTCGTGGCCCACACCGCTGACCAGCGGCACCGGGCTTTGCACGATCAGCCGCGCGAGCTGCTCGTCGTTGAAAGCCCACAGATCTTCGATGGACCCACCGCCGCGCACCAGCAAGATCACATCGATCACCGGAGCGCTCTTGTGCGCCCCCGATTCGGGCTCGGCCATGCGGTAGAGCTGGGACAGCGCATCGCGCAAGGACTGCGGCGCCGATGCGCCCTGCACCAGCGCCGGCACCAGCACCACGGGAATGTGCGGCACGCGCCGGCGCAGCGCCGTGACCACGTCGTGCAGCGCGGCCGCGCCCAGCGAAGTCACCAGGCCTATGCCGCGCGGCATCGCGGGCAGGCCGCGCTTGCGTTCGGCATCAAACAGGCCTTCGGCCTGCAGCTGGGCCTTGAGACGCAGGAACTGCTCGAACCAAGCCCCCTGGCCCGCGCGCTGCAGGCTGTCGACAATCAGTTGCAGATCGCCGCGCTGCTCATAGACGCCCAGCTTGCCGCGCAGCTCGACGAGTTCGCCGTCGCGCGGCGAAAAATCCAGCTGCATGGCCGCACGGCGGAACATCGCGCAGCGGATCTGGCCTTGCGCATCCTTGATGCTGAAATAGCAGTGGCCGCTTGCGGCGCGCGAAAAGCCGGTGATCTCACCGCGCACCGTGACCGGGTTGAAACGCGCCTGCAGGGCATCGGCAATGGCCCGGCACAGCGCACCCACCTCCCAGACCGTCGCCTGGGCCGGCTCGGAAAAATCGTACATACGATAAAACGCTTTCTAAAAATGCCCGCGGTGCAGGCCCGCTCTCCAGCGCCGCGCAGCATTCGTTGGAACTTTGCGTCCGGCAGGCCAGCGGCCTGGGCCATAATCCCCAGCTGCACCCCTTCGCCTGGAGAGAGTAATTGCTGTCGATCATACAAGCCGCAGGTTGGCCCATCTGGCCACTGATTGCCTGCTCCATCCTTGCGCTGGCGCTGGTTTTCGAACGTTTCATGGCGCTCAAGACCGCTCGCGTCGCGCCCCCGCAGCTGCTCGATGAAGCGCTTGCGGTCTCGTCCAAGGGCGTTCCCGCACCCGATGTCGTGCAGCAGCTCGCGCAGAACTCCACGCTGGGCGAAGTGCTGGCCAGCGGCCTGCGCACGTTGCACCTGCACCCCGCTGCCTCCGAGGAAGAGCTGCGTGCAGCCGTCGAAGGGGCCGGCCGCGCCGCGGCGCACAAGCTGGAAAAATACCTCAGCGCCCTGGCCACCATTGCCTCGGCCGCGCCTTTGCTGGGCCTGCTGGGCACGGTGATCGGCATGATAGAGATCTTCGGCTCGCAAGGCGCCACCACCACCACGGGCGGCGGCGACCCGGCGCAGCTCGCGCACGGCATCTCGATCGCGCTGTACAACACCGCTTTCGGCCTGATCGTGGCAATTCCGGCGCTGATCTTCTGGCGCTATTTCCGCGCCCGCGTCGACGAGTACCTGCTGACGCTGGAGCTTTCGGCCGAACAGTTCGTGCGCCACCTGTCGCGGCTGCGCAAGTAAGCTACGCCCACAATCCAAGGCCTGCCCGATGAATTTCCGTCCCCGCCACCGCGACGAGCCCGAGATCAACCTGATCCCGTTCATTGACGTGTTGCTGGTGGTCCTGATCTTTCTGATGCTGTCGACCACCTACAGCAAGTTCACCGAACTGCAGCTGACGCTGCCGGTCGCCAACGTGGAGCAGCAGCGCAACCGCCCGCAGGAAATCATTGTTTCCGTCGCTGCGGACGGCCGCTATGCGATCAACAAGACCGCGCTGGCCGACACCAGTGTTGCCGCCCTGACCCAGGGCCTGGCCGGACTGGCGCAAAACGGCCCCGACAGCGTGCTGATCATCAGCGCCGACGCCACGGCGCCGCACCAGGCGGTGATTTCGGTGATGGAAGCCGCGCGCCGCGCCGGCCTGTCGCAGATCACGTTTGCGACGCAATCGTCCAAGTCCGAGCGGCGCTGAGCGCGCCTTTTGCCGACTGGCCGCGCTCGCCTGATGGCCTCCTCCTCCAAGCTTCAGACTGCCTGGCGCCGGCGCGGCCCGCTGGCCTGGGCACTGTGGCCGCTGTCGCTGCTTTATGGCGCGCTGGTGAGGCTGCGTCGCGCGCTCTATGCCGCAGGCCTTTTGCAGCAGCACCAGGCAGGCATTCCCGTGATCGTCGTCGGCAACGTCATTGCCGGCGGCGCGGGCAAGACGCCGGTCACGCTGGCCGTCGTGCGCCATCTGCGCCAGCGCGGGCTGGCCGTGGGCATTGTCTCGCGCGGCTACGGCCGCAGCACCCAGGACTGCCGCGAGGCGACGCCGCACAGCCCGGCCGCCACCGTGGGCGACGAGCCCGCGCTGCTGGCGCGCAGCAGCGGCGCGCCGGTGTTTGTCGCCCGCGCCCGGATTGACGCCGTGCGCGCACTGCGCGCGCGCTATCCCGCCACCGAGATCATTGTCTGCGACGACGGCCTGCAGCACCTGGCGCTGGCGCGCGACGTGGAGCTGTGCGTGTTCAATGACGAAGGCACGGGCAACGGCTTTTTGCTGCCCGCCGGGCCGCTGCGCGAGCCCTGGCCGCGCCAGGTCGATCTGGTGCTGTATGCGGGCCGGCGGCCCGCTGGCACGGCGCCCGCTGGCACGGCGCCCGCTGGCACGGCGCCCGCGTTTGCGCTGCAGCGCCAGCTGGCCGATCACGCCAGCAACGGCCATGGCAAGCGCATTTGCCTGAGCGCGCTGCGCGGCCAGCCGCTGCACGCGCTGGCGGCCGTGGCGCGGCCCGCGGATTTCTTTGCCATGCTCGAGGCCAGGGGTCTGACGCTGGCCGTGACCGAGGCCTTGGCCGATCACTATAATTTTGAGAGCTGGAGCGGCATGAACAGCAACGCCAAGGCCTTGATCTGCACGGAAAAGGACGCGGTCAAGCTATGGGCCACACATCCCGAAGCCTGGGCCGTGCCGCTGGAAATTTCCATTGCCGAGGGATTCTTCCCTGCCCTGGAGCAGGCTCTCTCACTATCATCGAAACACTGATCTTCTTTCCCTACCGCCATGGACGCCAAATTCCTCGAACTGCTCGTCTGCCCTGTGACCAAGGGCCCTCTGACCTATGACCGCGAGCGCCAGGAACTGGTCTCGCGCAGCGCGCGTCTGGCCTATCCGGTGCGCGACGGCATGCCCATCCTGCTGGAAAACGAAGCCCGCACCCTGAGCGACGAGGAGCTCGAGGCGTGAGCACCGACAGCCACGCCCACGCCGCGCCGGCGCTGTTCACCAGCAGCGGCTTCACGGTGCTGATTCCCGCGCGCATGGCATCGAGCCGCCTGCCCGACAAGCCGCTGGCCGACATCGCCGGCCTGCCCATGGTGGTGCGCGTGGCCCAGCGCGCGCTGCTGAGCCAGGCAACCAAAGTCGTGGTGGCCGCCGACGACCAACGCATCATCGAGGCCTGCGAAGCCCATGGCGTTCAGGCCATTCTCACGCGCGCCGACCACGCCAGCGGCAGCGACCGCCTGGCCGAGGCCTGCGAACAGCTGGACCTCGACGGCAGCGACTGCGTGGTCAATGTCCAGGGCGACGAGCCGCTGATCGACCCGCAGCTGATAGACGCCGTCGCGCACCTGCTGCACGAGCGGCCCGAAGCCAGCATGGGCACGGCGGCCCATGCAATCGAGACGCTGGAAGACTGGCGCAACCCCAATGTGGTCAAGCTCGTCTGCGACGCCCAGGGCCTGGCCCAGTATTTCAGCCGCGCCCCCATCCCGCATGCGCGTGACCACGCCAATGAGGCCTGGTGGAACCAGCCCGCGGCCCTGGCCGGACATACGGGCTTTGCAGCGCTGCGCCATGTGGGCATCTACAGCTACCGCGCGGGTTTCCTGCGCCGCTTTCCCCAGCTTTCCCCGGCACCGACGGAAGCGCTTGAAGCGCTCGAGCAGCTGCGCGCGCTGTGGCATGGCCACAGGATTGCCGTGCATGTGACGCAGGACGCGCCAGGCGCGGGCGTGGACACGCCGGCCGACCTCGAACGCGTGCGCGCGTTGCTGGGCTGATCCCTGCTGCTGACGCAACGCAACGCAACGATTTGCCTGCCAGGGTGCAGAAATCCAGCTGATTTCAACCAATACTTTCTGAAATAACAGAAAATCAAGACAACTCGCAAATCCAGGGAGCGCACGAACAGTACAGGCGGCTGGGCCTGACTGGCCACTTTGCCCGGCATGGCCGGTGTCATGAATCCATCAGCGGCGCGCAGTTCACAGGGCTGCCCGCGTGCTATCCTTGCCGCGAAAAAACGCGACATGGACTGCGCCGCGCAGCTGCCGGCGGCTTCCATCGTCGCCCAAAAATATTTCAACACTTCGAGGATTTCCATGAAACTGATTTTGTTGGGCGCTCCCGGCGCCGGCAAAGGCACACAGGCTGCTTTCATCTGCCAGAAGTACGGCATCCCGCAAATCTCCACCGGCGACATGCTGCGGGCTGCCGTCAAGGCCGGAACGCCTCTGGGCCAGCAGGCCAAGGCGGTGATGGACGCGGGCCAACTGGTCAGCGATGAAATCATCATTGGCCTGGTCAAGGAACGCATACAGCAGGAAGACTGTGCCAACGGCTTCCTGTTTGACGGCTTTCCGCGCACCATTCCCCAGGCCGATGCCATGAAGGCCGCGGGCGTCAAGCTCGACTATGTGCTGGAGATCGATGTGCCGTTTGACGCCATCATTGAACGCATGAGCGGCCGCCGCTCGCACCCGGCTTCGGGCCGCACCTACCATGTCAAGTTCAACCCGCCCAAAGTGGCTGGCAAGGACGACGTGACCGGTGAGGACCTGGTGCAGCGCGAAGACGACAAGGAAGAAACCGTGCAAAAGCGCCTGCAGGTCTACAGCGACCAGACGCGTCCGCTGGTCGACTACTACCGCCAATGGGCCGAAAAGGATGCCGCGCAGGCTCCCCAGTACCGCGCCATCAGCGGCATGGGCACGGTGGAAGAGATCACGGCGCGCGCGCTGGCCGCCCTGGCCAGCTGATTGACCGCTGGCGCAGCAAGAGGCCGCACCTTGGGGTAGCGGCCTTTTTTGCGTCCGGCCTGCGTCCTGGCCTAGGCCCGCTGCGCCAGCAGGCACAGCTGCAGGCTGATGCGCGCCTTGAATGGCGGCAGGTCCACGGGCCGCGGCTGCAATCCGTGCCGGGAAGCCGCGTCCTGGGGGGCCACCAGCTGGCCTTCGCCGCAGCGCGTGCTCAGCCACACCGGCACGCCCGCCTGCAGCGCGCGCTGCAGCGCCGGCTCGAGCGCGCGGTGCAGCGTGCCGTTGCCCGTGGCCGCCACCACCAGGCCTTGCACGCCCTGGCCCAGCAGCGCATCGACCGCGCGGCCGTCGCTGCCCGCATGGCTGCTCACGACCTCGACCCAGGGCCAGTCGCTGGCCGGCAGTCCGGCGATGTCGCCCTGCCAGGCCGGGGTGCCGGCATGTTGCGGCCGCTGCTGCCAGCGCACCCGTCCTTCCTCGACCCAGCCCAGCACCCCCTGATCGGCCGATGAAAACGCGTCAATCCGGTAGGGATGGAGCTTGCGCACGGCGCGCGCGCCATGCACCTGGCCGGCAGCCACGACAAGCACGCCGCAGGCCTGGGCATCGACCGCGCAGGCCACGGCGTCGCGCAGGTTCTGCGGGCCGTCTGCCTGCAGCGCGGTCGCAGGCCGCATCGCACAGGTCAGCACCACGGGCTTGCCGCTCGGCGGCAGCGCCTGCTGCAGAAACCAGGCGGTTTCCTCCAGCGTGTCCGTGCCATGGGTGATGACCACGGCGCCGACGCTGGCGTCGGCCAGCCAATGCGCACAGCGGCGCGCCAGCGCGACCCAGGTCGCGACATCCATGTCCTTGCTGTCGAGCTGGGCGACCTGCTCGGCCAGCAGCCTGCCTGCGGCAACCTCGGCAAGGTCGGGAACGGCCTGCAGCAATTGCGCCACGCCCAACTGGGCCGCGGCATAGCCCACGGCCTGCGACGCATGGGCCGCGGTACCCGCAATCGTGCCGCCTGTGGCCAATATGACCACACTATTTGATTTGCCCACTTGCGGCCTCTTGAAAACTGATGAAAAATACAGTCACTGTATAAAAAAACAGATTGCTTTAGCCAGCACCCATCTGCACAAGGACTGCCATGCTCGATCATCCCAAGCTCACACCGCGACAGCAGCAAATCCTGGATCTGATCCAGTCTGCCATCGAGCGTACCGGTGCGCCCCCGACCCGCGCCGAAATTGCCGGCACGCTGGGTTTTCGTTCCGCCAACGCCGCCGAAGAGCATTTGAAGGCTCTGGCGCGCAAGGGCGTGATCGAACTGGTCAGCGGTACGTCGCGCGGCATTCGCCTGCGGCATGATACGGTGCGCAGCATCAACGCCGCGCGCGGTGCCATCTTTGCCTCGCCGCTGGCCGCCATGGCTTCGCTGGTTCTGCCCCTGGTCGGCCGCGTTGCGGCGGGTTCGCCCATTCTGGCGCAGGAACATATCGACCAGAGCTACGCCGTCGAGCCCAGCTTGTTCCAGGCCAAGCCCGACTACCTGCTCAAGGTGCGCGGCATGTCGATGCGCGATGCCGGCATCATGGACGGCGACCTGCTGGCGGTACAGGCCAGCAAGGACGCACGCGATGGCCAGATTGTAGTTGCCCGTCTGGGTGATGAAGTCACTGTCAAGCGCCTGCGCCGCACGCGCACCGGCATCGAGCTGCTGCCCGAAAATCCCGACTTTCCCATCATCCACGTCAAACCGGATGAACCGTTTGCCATCGAGGGCCTGGCTGTCGGACTGATCCGCAACAGCATGTTCATGTAAGCGGCTTCCTTCCCCGCAAGGCCTTGCGGCCATGCAATGCACCTCTCGACTGGGACCACAAACGGCCCAGTCGAAGCACGGCTGCGGCCGCCGCGGCTGCGGCCGAAACGCGGCTGCGGCCGTCCTAGTACCTTTGCTGGAGATATCACATGCAATTTGCTTTGCAGGCCCTGCCTTTCTCGCGCCATGCCCAAAACGACATGCTGTTTGGGCATTTCACCGCCACGCCCGAGGCTGTCGGCGGCCTGCGTGCCGCTCCCCGGATGGCGCATCTGCCGCGACCCGCAGCGATCAGCCGCCTGCTGTGCCCACCCGCAGCGCTTGGCGGCGTGCGCATACTGCGCAATGAAGCTGCTGGCCACGGCAGCGCGGGCGGACGGCTGCTGATCTCCGGGCGCATGGCCGATGTCTGCGCGGCGCTCAATCGACTGGAATTGCACGAATACGCTTGCGGCTGAATCGGGCTTCCCCGGGGGAATGCTGCAATTCCTGCCGGTACACTGTCGGCTCGCGCACTTCGCCACCTCCTTGGGGCGGTCGCACTGTTCCATGTCTGCCACTTTTCGCCTTCTTGCCTCGACCGGATTGCACCGCGGTGACCGTGAATACCAGCAGGACCAAGTCCTGCTGCTGACACACGCACGCGTGCATGGCTGCGTGCTGGGCGTGGTCGCCGACGGCATGGGTGGGCGCAGCGGCGGGCGCAAGGCTTCGGACCAGGTCATGCTCACCTGCAGCCAGCTGTTCGAGCGCTACGACCCGGCCAGCGACGACGCCAAGCTGCTGCTGCAAACCATGGTGCATGAAGCGCATACCGTGATCCGCCTCACGGCGCTGTCGTCCGAGCAGGAGCCGCACAGCACCATGGCGGCATTCATCATCCAGCCCAATGGCGCCTGCGACTGGGTGCACTCGGGCGATTCACGCATCTACCATTTCCACCAAGGCCGCCTGCTGCACCGCACGCGCGATCATTCCTACGTACAGGCACTGGTCGACCGCGGCGATCTGACCGAATCGCAGGCGCACAGCCACCCGCAATCCAACATCCTGGTCGGTTGTCTGGGTGCGGCCTCGGAGCCACCGGCAACGCCGCACCACATCGCGCAACTGCGTCCGGGCAGCACGCTGTTGGCCTGCAGCGATGGGGTCTGGCACTACTTCAAGGCCGAAGAACTGGCCGCGCTGCTGCAGGCGCTGCCACCGCGCGATGCCGCCGAATCGCTGATCCGCCAGGCACGCGCACGCGCCGGCGGTGCGGGCGACAATCTGAGCCTGGCCATCATCAAGATCGAAGCGCTGTAGATCGCACCGCGCGCAGGCCGGCGGCCAGGTCTATTGCGGCGTGCGCGGCAGCGGCGCGGCCTTGGGCTTGTCGGACTCTTGGGCCTTGGCGCGCTGGCGTTCGCGGTTTTGCAGCGCTTCGCGCTGCTTTTCCTCGTAGCGCTGGCGCGAAGCCGCGCGGCGCTCGGCTTCGGCGCTCTGCTTGCGCGCCTGCTCTGCCGTATGCGATTGCTGGTGCTCGCTCTGGGCCTGGGCACGCTCGCGCGCCTGTCGCGCGCGCAACGCCTGGGCATCGACCAGGTCCTGGGCAGTGGGCGCAGCCGGTGGCGGCTTGGGGGTCACCGCCGGCTTGGGCGCGCGCACCTTGCCCTCGACACCGGGCTGGGCCGCAGACTGCTGGTTTTTCTCTTCGATTTTCTGTTCGACCGCACGCAGGCGTTCGGCCGACTTCTCGCGCCGCTCGGCGGCATTGATTTCGCTTTCCTGCTGGCGCAAGGCGTTGTCCGCCAGGCGCGCGCGGGTGCGCACTTCGCTCAGGCAGTTCTCGACCGCAAAACGCTGGTAGCAGGCGGTTTCCTCCTGGCTGCGGCGCTGCTGTATTGCCTTGCGTTCGGCCGTGATGCGGGTGCGCGCGGCATCACGCTCTTGCTTGACGGCGGCGCGCCGGGCTTTGGCTGCGCTGCCATCGGGGGTCGCCATGGCCGCGCCCCAGGGCAGCGCCACGATCAGGGCAACGGTCAGCAGCATGGCGCGGGAACGAAAGAACAGGCGGTGCATGGGCATAGGCGTCAGGTCAGGCCGGTATCGACCAGTCGGTGCTCGAGCGACAGGAATTCCTGGGACTGCATCTCGTTGAGGCGTGACACAGTGCGCGGAAACTCGTGCGCCAATGGGCCTTCAGTGTAGAGCTGCTCGGGAGCCACTGCCGCCGACAGGATGATTTTGACGCGGCGGTCGTAAAGCACATCGATCAGCCAGGTGAAGCGCCGCGCGGGCGAGGCCATGTTGACCGGCATGAAAGGCACATCCGACAGCAGCACGGTATGGAACTGCGTGGCAATTTCCAGGTAGTCGTTCTGCGAGCGCGGTCCGCCGCACAGCGTCTTGAAGTCAAACCAGACCACGCCGCCAGCGCGCCGTCGCGCGCGGATCTCGCGCGCCTCGATGTGCAGTACCGGGTCTTCGTCATGCACTTCGGCCAGCTGATTGAACGCCTCTTCCATTGCGGCGTCGGCCTCGGGGCCCAGCGGCGTATGGTAGAGCTTGACCATCTCCAGCGTACGCCGGCGGTAGTCGGTGCCGTTGTCGACGTTGACAATCTCCATGCGCTCGTTGAGCAGCGCGATCGCCGGCAGGATGCGGTCACGGTGCAGGCCGTTGGGGTACAGGCCGTCGGGCATGAAGTTCGACGTGGTCACAAAGCCCACGCCGTTGTCGAACAGCGCCACCAGCAGACGGTAGAGAATCATCGCGTCCGTGATGTCCGCGACGTGGAATTCGTCAAAGCAGATGAGCTTGTAACGCTTGGCGATGTTGGCCGCCAGCACATCGAGCGGGTCCTGCACGCCTTGCAGGCCCGCAAGCTCGCGGTGCACTTCGCGCATGAATTCATGGAAATGCAGGCGCGCCTTGCGCTTGATGGGAACGGCGTCGAAAAAGCACTCCATCAGAAAGCTCTTGCCGCGCCCGACGCCGCCATACATGTAGACCCCGCGCGGGATCTCCGGGCGGTTGATCAGCTTCTTGAACGCGTTCGATCGCTTGCCCTTGTAGGCCGCCCATTCATCCGCGCAGCGCTGCAAGGCCTCGACGGCGCGCAACTGGGCAGGATCGCTTTTGAAACCTTTGGCAAGCAACTCGGCCTCATAGGCCTCACGAACAGACTGGGACATGCGTGGGATCTGACAGTGCAAGGGTGAAATGACAAAAGCCGAAAGCGCTTGTCAGGCAAGCACTTTCGGCCGGGCCGAGACTCGGCGGACGCGCGGCCCTGGAACCAGGCCAGGGCGCGCTGCAGACACCGGTGAATCAGAAATTCAGCGTGCGCTTGTCGACGGCCAGTGCCGCTTCCTTGGTCGACTCCGACAGCGAAGGATGGGCATGGCAGATGCGCGCGATGTCTTCGCTCGATGCCTTGAACTCCATGGCCACGACGGCCTCGGCAATCAGCTCGGACACCATGGGGCCGACCATGTGCACGCCCAGGATCTCGTCGGTCTCGGCGTCGGCCAGGAACTTGACCATGCCGGTGGTGTCGCCCAGGGCGCGCGCGCGGCCATTGGCCAGGAAGGGGAAGGTGCCGGCCTTGTATTTGACGCCGTCGGCCTTGAGCTGCTGTTCGGTGCGACCCACCCATGCGATTTCGGGGCTGGTGTAGATGACCCAGGGCAGCGTTGCAAAGTTCACGTGACCGTGCTGGCCGGCCATGCGCTCGGCCACGGCCACGCCTTCTTCTTCCGCCTTGTGCGCCAGCATCGGGCCGCGCACCACGTCGCCCACTGCCCAGACACCAGGCAGGTTGGTCTTGCAGTCATCGTCGACGACGATTGCACCGCGCTCGTCGAGCGCCAGGCCCACGGCTTCGGCGTTCAGGCCTATGGTGTTGGCGGTGCGGCCGATCGAGACGATCAGCTTGTCGACGGCCAGCGTCACGGCTTCGCCCTTGGCGTTGGTATAGGCCACGGTCACGCCCTTGTCGCTGACCTGGACATCACCGACCTTGACACCGGTTTCAATTTTCAGGCCCTGCTTGTCAAAAGCCTTCTTGGCTTCCTTGGCAATCTGCTCGTCGACCACGGGCAGGAACTTGTCCTGGCCTTCGAGCACGGTCACATCCGTGCCCAGGCGGCGCCAGACCGAGCCCATTTCCAGGCCGATCACGCCGGCGCCGATCAGGCCCAGCGTGGCGGGCGTGGCGCCCAGGCGCAGCGCGCCGTCGTTCGACAGCACGTTGACTTCGTCAAACGGCACGCCGGGCAGCGCGCGGGCGTTGGAGCCGGTGGCAATCACGACCTGCTTGGCCGTCAGCGTTTCTTCTTCCTTGCCGGCCACGCGGATTTCATAGCCGCCATCGACTGCCTTGGCAAACGAGCCACGACCGTGGAAGAACGTGACCTTGTTTTTCTTGAACAGGTACAGGATGCCATCGTTGTTCTGCTTGACGATCGCGTCCTTGCGGCCGAGCATTTTCGCAACATCCATGCCGACTTCGCCGGTCGAGATGCCGTGGTCGGCAAAGTGCAGCCTGGCGTGCTCGAAGTGCTCAGACGACTGCAGCAGCGCCTTGGAAGGGATGCAGCCGACGTTGGTGCAGGTGCCGCCGGGTGCGGGACCGCCCTTTTCGTTCTTCCATTCGTCGATACAGGCGACGTTGAAGCCCAGTTGGGCTGCGCGGATGGCGGCGATGTAGCCGCCAGGGCCGGCGCCGATCACGATGACGTCAAATTGCTTGCTCATGTCTCAATACTCTCTGAATGCATTTGGGAAAAAACCCACCGCCGGGCGTTGCGCCGCTGATCGCGGGCCGCTGGGGGTGGGTTTTGATGGGGCTAGTGGACCTGACCAGCGCGGGATTTACAGGTCGAACAGCAGGCGTGCGGGATCTTCCAGCGCGTCCTTCATGGCCACCAGGCCCAGGACGGCTTCGCGGCCGTCGATGATGCGGTGGTCATAGGACATGGCGAAGTAGTTCATGGGACGCACCACGACCTGGCCGTTTTCAACCACGGCGCGGTCCTTGGTCGCGTGCACGCCCAGGATGGCCGACTGGGGCGGGTTGATGATGGGAGTGGACATCATCGAGCCGAAGGTGCCGCCGTTGGAGATCGAGAATGTGCCGCCGGTCATGTCGTCCAGGCCCAGCTTGCCGTCCTTGGCCTTCTGGCCGAATTCAGCGATCTTCTTCTCGATGTCGGCAAAGCTCATCTGGTCGGCGTTGCGCAGGATGGGCACCACCAGGCCGCGCGGCGAGCCGACAGCGATACCGATGTCGAAGTAGCCGTGGTAGACGATGTCGTTGCCGTCGACCGAAGCGTTGAGCACCGGGTATTTCTTCAGGGCGTGCACGGCAGCCTTGACGAAGAAGGACATGAAGCCCATCTTCACGCCATGTTCCTTGGTGAAGTCGTCCTGGAACTTCTTGCGCATGGCCATCACCGGGGCCATGTTCACTTCGTTGAACGTGGTCAGGATGGCGTTGGTCGACTGCGACTGCAGCAGACGCTCGGCCACGCGGGCACGCAGACGGGTCATGGGAACGCGCTGCTCGGGGCGCTCGCCCAGGTCCTGCTTGGCGGCAGGTGCGGACACCTGGGGCAGCGACTTGGTGGGCACGCCCGTGGGGATCACGGCGGCGGTGGACTGCACGCCACCCTTGATGGCGGCCAGGGCGTCGCCCTTGGTCACGCGGCCGTCCTTGCCCGAGCCAGCCACATTGGCGGCCGACAGGTTGTTCTCGGCCAGCAGCTTGGCGGCGGCGGGCATGGCGACATCGCCCTTGTTGCCGCCGGCGGCTGCTGCGGGAGCGGGCGCCGCGGCAGGGGAAGCAGCAGCGGGGGCCGCTGCTGCCGGGGCCGCCGCTGCCGCGCCAGCAACGGCTTCGGTGTCGATCTTGGCGATCAGCTGCTCGGCAACCACGGTTGCGCCGTCGCCTTGCAGGATTTCGGTGATCACGCCGGCCGAAGGAGCGGGCACTTCGAGCACGACCTTGTCGGTTTCGATCTCGATCAGGATTTCGTCGACGGCAACTGCTTCGCCGACCTTCTTCTTCCAGGTGAGCATGGTCGCTTCAGCGATGGACTCGGACAGCTGGGGGACTTTGACTTCTACGATAGCCATGGTGTTTCTTTCCAAAAGGTTTGTACTGATTTCGGGTTTCCGGCCTTACTTGGTCAGAACAAAACCCTTGAGCTTGGTGAATGCGCCTTCGACCAGCGCCTTTTGCTGTTCCTGGTGCAGGTGCGAGTAACCCACGGCAGGCGAAGCGGATGCTGCGCGACCGGAGTAACCGAGCTTCTGACCATCCAGCATATTTTCATGGATGTTGTGCTGGATGAAGAACCAGGCACCCTGGTTCTGCGGCTCGTCCTGGCACCACACTATGTCGGTGGCCTGGGGGTACTTCTTGAGCTCGGCGGCAAAGGCCTTGTGCGGGAACGGATAGACCTGTTCGACGCGAATGATCGCGACGTCGTCCTGCTCGCGCTCGGCACGCTTTTTCACCAGATCGTAGTACACCTTGCCGGAGCAGGCGATCACGCGCTTGACCTTGGCCGCGTTGTTGACGATGGCCTGGTCTTGCTCGGGAATCACGGTCTGGAAGCCACCGCTGGTGAACTCGGACAGCGGCGAAGTCGCATCCTTGTTGCGCAGCAGCGACTTGGGCGTCATGATGATCAGCGGCTTGCGCAGGTTGCGCACCATCTGGCGACGCAGCACATGGAAGATCTGGCTGGCCGTGGTCGGCTGCACGATCTGCATGTTGGTGTCGGCCGCCAGCTGCATGAAACGCTCCAGGCGGGCCGAGCTGTGCTCGGGGCCCTGGCCTTCATAGCCGTGCGGCAGCATCAGCGTCAGGCCGTTGATGCGGCCCCACTTGACTTCACCCGAGGCGATGAACTGGTCGATCACGACCTGGGCGCCGTTGGCGAAGTCGCCGAACTGGGCTTCCCAGATGACCATGGTGCTGGGATCGTTCGAGGCATAGCCGTATTCGAAGCCAAGCACGGCCTCTTCCGACAGGATCGAGTCAATCACGACAAACGGCGCCTGGTTGTCGGCAACGTTCTGCAAGGGCACGTAGGAACCGGTGTCCCACTTTTCGCGCTTCTGGTCATGGATGACCGAATGGCGGTGCGTGAACGTGCCGCGGCCGCAGTCTTCGCCCGACAGACGCACGGGGTAGCCCGAAGCGACCAGCGAGGCGAAAGCCATGTGCTCGCCCATGCCCCAGTCGACGTTGACGTCGCCGCGGCCCATGGCTGCGCGGTCGTCATACACCTTCTTGACCAGAGCGTGCGGCGACACGGACTCGGGAATGGTGGTGATCTTCTCGGCCAGGCGCTTCCACTCGGTCAGCGGAATGGCGGTGTCGCCGGCGTCGGTCCAGGGCTTGCCCAGGAAAGGACTCCAGTCAACGGCGTACTGGCTCTTGAAGTTGGTCAGCACCGGATCGGCCGTGTGCTTGCCTTCGTCAAGGGCAGCGCGGTAGGCCTTGGCCATGTCGTCGCCCAGGGTCTCGCCCAGGCCTTGCGCGGACAGCCTGTCGGCGTACAGCTTGCGCGTGCCGGGGTGGGCAGCGATCTTCTTGTACATCAGCGGCTGGGTCAGAGCGGGAGTGTCCTGCTCATTGTGGCCCAGCTTGCGGAAGCAGACGATGTCCACGACCACGTCCTTGGCGAATTCCATGCGGAACTCGAGCGCCAGCTGAACCGCCAGTGCCACGGCTTCCGGATCATCGCCGTTGACGTGCAGCACGGGCGACTCGATCATCTTCACGATGTCGGTGCAGTACAGCGTCGAGCGCGTGTCGCGCGGATCGGAGGTGGTGAAACCAATCTGGTTGTTGATGATGATGTGCACCGTGCCGCCCGTGGTGTAGCCACGGGTCTGGGCCAGCGCCAGCGTTTCCTGGTTCACGCCCTGGCCGGCAAAGGCCGCGTCGCCGTGCACCAGCACCGGCAGCACTTGCTTGCCGTGCGGGTCGCCGCGGCGGTCCATGCGTGCGCGCACCGAACCTTCGACCACGGGGTTGACGATTTCCAGATGCGAGGGGTTGAAGGCCAGCGACAGGTGGACCGGGCCGCCCGCGGTGGACACATCGGAGCTGAAGCCCTGGTGGTACTTCACGTCGCCCGATGGCAGGTCTTCGGGAGCCGTGTGGTCGAACTCGGCAAACAGGTCACGCGGGGTCTTGCCCAGCGTGTTGACCAGCACGTTCAGGCGGCCGCGGTGGGCCATGCCGATGACGATTTCCTGCACGCCCTTGGAGCCTGCGGACTGGATCAGTTCGTCCATCGCGACGATGAAGCTTTCACCGCCTTCCAGCGAAAAGCGCTTCTGGCCCACGTACTTCGTGTGCAGGAAACGCTCGAGGCCTTCGGCTGCGGTCAGGCGGTCGAGAATGCGCTTTTTCTGCGCGGCATCGAATTGGGGCTTGCTGCGAATCGTTTCGAGCTTTTGCTGCCACCAGCGCTTCTGGTTCTGGTCGGTGGCATACATGTACTCGGCGCCGATGGCGCCGCAGTAGGTTTCATTGAGCGAGTTGAGCAACTCGCGCAGGGGCATGGTTTCCTTGCCGAAGAAGGTGTTGCCCACGTTGAACACGGTTTCCTGATCGGCGTCGCTGAAGCCGTAGAAGGAGGGCTCGAGTTCGGGGATCGAAGGACGTTCGGTGCGCTTGAGCGGATCGAGATCGGCCCAGCGTTGGCCGACATTGCGGTAGGCGGCGATCAGCTGCTGTACAGCGGTGCGCTTGCGGCCCAGCTCGGAATCGGCCCCCGAAGCGACGACGACACGCGTGCCGCCTTGCTTGGCACGCTCGGCAAATGCATTGACGACCGGCAGGTGGGGCACGTCGCGGGCATTGGAGCCGTCGACTGCGGGCACGTGCTGCAGCGCATCAAAGTATTCGCGCCACGAATCGGGCACGCTGCCGGGATTGGCAAGGTAGTTTTCATACATCTCTTCGACATACGGTGCATTGCCACCGAAGAGATAGGTATTGCCTTGGTAGGCTTGATAGACAGTTGTCTCGCTCATATTCCGCTGACCTCCGCTTTCCTGGAGAAAGCATTAGCTGGTTGGTAGACCTTCCGCGACACGGCTTTACCGATTGGCGGATGCGACTGTGGCATGGGGAAGGGCCTTGTTGCGACCGCCATTGTGCCAC
>Ga0308165_1000555_pt1 | contig 66802 bp, 60 predicted proteins | sample PhyWR2_FD_201032 | JGI IMG/M metagenome (GOLD analysis project Ga0308165, IMG submission 201032) | Phyllosphere microbial communities from UC Gill Tract Community Farm, Albany, California, United States - DLSLW.R2 | ecosystem: Host-associated > Plants > Phyllosphere > Unclassified | place: USA... | reverse complement strand
TGCTGATTGTTGTTATTTGAGTTTTGTTGGCCTGAATCTTTTTGATTAGAGCCTTGTTGTTGGCGGCGGTTGTCATTTTGCTGTTGTTGCTGGTTGTTTTGTTGCTGTTGATCGTTTTGCTGTTGGTTGCCTTGTTGCTGCTGGTTGTTACGGTTGTCATTTTGCTGCTGTTGTTGCTGTTGATTATCGCGTTGATTGCTTTGATTATTAGTAGTGCTCATCTTTAATTACCTCATATCATTTATGATGTGTGTTTTATCTGAGAGCTTCAGATAGGTTTATTAAAACATGAAAATTTTTAATGTGTAGCCTAGGGGTGTTACCCTATATTTAACTGTAACTTTAAAAAATAATAAAACCTTGATTTTTATAAAATGTAATTTTTATCAATAAACATAATTAATATGAAAATAGATAAAATTACATTTGAGTAAAATGGCGTTAAAGAAATACTATGGTCATTTCTAAATGTGTATATGTTATCTTTTATTAAAAAATTTCTATTTTTTATTATCTAAGATTATATATTCTATATCCTGATTAATATAGTAGAGAAGCTGTCTAAGTTTAAGGCAGGGTAAACCTTTAAATACTCGTCTAAAATTATAAAATTGATTTTTATAATAAATAGAATAAAAGAAGGTGCCCACCGGTTTTTCTTTAGTTTCTGAACCACCTTTTTTTAATAGACCAGTACAAGCGACATAAAGATCGGCATGTAGAAGTTCTTTTCCTTTTTTGATCATCTCTACAGTGACAGGCATTGATTCAGCTGTATATTTTTCAACGAGTTCAGAAGGAATATGAAGTGTATTTTCTTTAACTCGTAAGTCATAGCTCACTAAGCTTCCAATAAGAATATCGCCAGAGTAGGGACTTAAAGAAAAGCGGTAAGCTAAATAGCCAGCAGAAGCACTTTCAAAAAAAGCGATTTTAATTTTTTCTTGTGCTAATAATTTATAGCATGAGTTAAACATTTGCTTTCTCCTTTCATTTGTTTTTAAATTAGTTATAAAATTATTTTTTTAAATGTTTTGTTAATTTTTTAATCTTTATAATTTTAAAGGTAACTATAATGTAATAAAGGTTTAAAATTTACATATTTTTTATAAAAACAGTGGGTTAAATTATTCTAAAGATGAGAATGTAATTTTGTGTTAATTATTATGTGGTTGATTTTTAAAAAAATTAATAATATTAATTGTTTTTAATAACGCAATATAACAAAGAGGGTCTGTGATTATAGCTTGAGTAAAGTATGGTAATTCATATCTCACAAAAGGAGAATGGAAATGCCTGTTGTAGTGAAAAAAAGATTATTAGACTTATTACAAGATAATCAACAGAACTATTACGAATTATTTGTTTTTTTTCTTGATCCTGATATTTCTAGTTTTGAGAAAGAGAAGAAAGCACGAGATTTTCTTATTAAAGAGATAGACAAGATGGATCAGACAGAAATTGATTTTCCTTCTGATATAAATATGATTAAAGGCTGGTGTGAAAAAAATAATAAAGAAAATTGTGAGGTATTTCAGGCCTATTTAAACCGCCGGCAAGCTGGAGGTGAGAGAGAGTACTTTAAAAATGTTGGTCAGGCGTTTGAGTTTTTAATTAAAGTTTCTCCAACCAAAAAAGTAGACGGTGCATGGCTATATAGTTCAGTTCACTATTGGAATGATCCAGTTTTTCATGACCTTATTATTACCTATCTGGAAGAGCTAGGGTTAGGTGAGCCTAAGGCAAACCATGTCTGTATTTATGATGACTTAATGCGTAATTTGGGTCTCGATAGTTTTGATCTGCTTTTAGAAGATGAATATTATTATCATGCTGTGGTCCAATTGGCACTTGGTTATGCTTCACCTGAGTTCATTCCAGAAATCGTTGGTTTTAATTTGGGTTATGAACAGCTGCCCCTTCATCTATTAATTACCAATTATGAGCTTGCTGAACTTGGCATTGACTCGAAATACTTCAATCTGCACATTACCATTGACAATATTGATAATGGTCATGCTGATAAAGCAATTAAAGTTATAAAAAATATTTTTGATAAATATCGTGATAAAGAATTATTTTTTAAAAAATTAAAACGTGGTTTTGCACTTAATAACCATGGTGTGACTTCTTCTAAAATTATAAAAAATTTGGATCTTGAAGATTTAGTTCTAAAAATTTTAAAGAGAAAGGCTTTAGTTGGACAGTTAATTCATAACGAAACCAGACAGTTCGGATGTAAAACAATTAATCAATGGTTGTCTAACCCAGACGACGTTCAAGGGCTGGTTACTCATTTGGTTGAGAACAAATGGATTAAGTTCAATGCCAATCCAGAGCAAAGTATTTTCTGGAAATTAATTAATGACGAAAATGGAAAAATGTATGGAGTGTTTAATCCTGTAGAACGCCAGATCATTCATGACTGGATTGCTGGGGATAGCCATTCTTCTAATTTCTTAAAATATAGTAGGGCACTTAATAATAGTCGGCGTATTCAAGACTATTTATTTAGTTATATCTCTGATGGGGAGCTTGATGCCTTGCAAGAACGTATCCGTCAAACACCTGATCTTGCTATAAAAATATGCAAACTAACCGCATTTTTGGCACCCGATTCACATCATAAGAGCATTGGACTTTGGAGCACTCGAAAATATGTTGAGCTCCTTTTTCCATATTTAAGTTCTTTTAACAAAAGCTAGTTCTTTAATTTTTCTACTTCACCCCAGGTTTAACTTTAAAACATAGGTAATGAACATGACTGATAATGTTAAATTAACAAATAAAACAAGTGATATGGCTGGAGCCGATGCTGCAAACAAAGCCAATACCACTCAAAAATCTGAACAATTAGACACAGTAAGAGAAGATGCGACAAATCAAGCTTTAACCACAAATCAGGGGGTTAAAATTGCTGATAACCAAAATAGTTTAAAAGCAGGAATACGAGGGTCAACATTATTAGAAGATTTCATCTTCAGAGAGAAGATGACACATTTTGACCATGAACGTATTCCTGAGCGTATTGTGCATGCGCGTGGAGTAGGCGCCCATGGTTACTTTCAGGCCTATGAAGGTAACGAGCGTTTAACAAAAGCTGGTTTTTTGACGGATCCAAGCATTCAAACCCCAATTTTTGTTCGGTTTTCACCTGTGCAAGGACCACGTGGTTCAGCCGATACGGTTCGTGATATTCGCGGCTTTGCGATTAAATTTTACACGCAAGAAGGTAACTTTGATTTAGTTGGAAATAATGTTCCGGTTTTCTTCGTTCAAGATGGTATTAAGTTTCCAGATTTTGTACATGCTTTAAAGCCAGAACCAGATACTGAAATACCTACAGGAGCCAGTGCCCATGATACATTCTGGGATTTTGTCTCTTTAGTGCCAGAGTCTGCGCATGCAGTAATTTGGGCGATGTCAGACCGCGCAATCCCACGTAACTTACGTTCAATGCAGGGTTTTGGGGTGCATACTTTTCGCTTAATTAATGCCGCAGGTAAAGCTCATTTCGTTAAATTTCACTGGACGCCTAAACAAGGTTTAAGTGCTCTAGTTTGGGACGAAGCACAAAAACTTTGCGGTAAAGATCCTGATTTTCATCGTCGAGATCTTTATGAAGCTATTGAGCAGGGGGCGTATCCTGAGTGGGAGCTGGGGGTACAAATTGTTGAAGAACAAGATGAAATGAAGTTTGACTTCGACTTGCTCGACCCAACCAAAATTATTCCTGAAGAACTGGTTCCAGTAACACCTATTGGTCGTTTTGTTTTAAATCGAAATGTCGATAATTTCTTTGCTGAAACCGAGCAGGTCGCTTTTTGTCCAGGCCATATTGTCCCGGGTATCGATTTTACAAATGATCCGCTCTTACAAGCACGTCTATTTTCATATACCGATACACAGCTCAGTCGTTTAGGTGGCCCGAATTTTCATCAAATACCAATTAATAAACCTGTCTGTCCATTCCATAACAATCAACGTGATGCAATGCATCAACATATTGTTCATAAAGGACAAGCTTCTTATCAACCCAACTCGATTGACCAGAACTGGCCAGTTGAGACTCCACCAGCGGCGGAAAATGGTGGGTTTGAAAGTTACTATGAAAAGGTGAGTGGACAAAAGATTCGTGCAAGAAGTGAATCTTTTTCCGATCATTTCTCTCAGCCTCGTCTTTACTACAAGAGCCTTGCGCCTCATGAGCAAAAACATGTAGTTGATGCCTATACCTTTGAATTAAGTAAGGTAAAAAGAAAACATATTCGAGAGCGCCAAGTTCAACAAATTTTAGCAAATATTGATCTCGATTTAGCACGCCAAGTGGGCGCAAATTTAGGTATTGAAGTCCCTGATCTAAGCCTTGATTTCAAACCTCAGGCGGTTGAAAAATCTGCTAAGTTATCGATGTTGGCTTTCCCACCAGCAGACATTCAAGGCCGTAAAATTGCTGTACTGATTCATAATATGATCCAGTCTGAAGCATTAGAGACAATGCGAAATTGGGCAATTAAGGAAGGGGCTATTCTTCATTTATTGGCGCCAAGCTTAGCACCCGTTAAAGACCATAAAGATAATGTAATTATGGCAGATGGCATGCAAATGTCAGAACCTTCAATTGCATATGATGCAGTGATTATTCCAGATGGTGATAATTTAAATGCGGTGATGCAAGATGGTGTAACGCGTCACTATGTACTAGAAGCCTATAAACATTTAAAACCAATCGTCTTTTTAGGTAATAAATCTGATTTACTTGAGCCATTAGGCTTGGTAGCAGATGAAGGCACCTTAATTGAAGATGACTTCAAACATGTTTCAGAGAAGCTTAAAAACTTACTTAAAGCACACCGAGTGTGGTCGCGTGAGCAAATAGCTCAACACGTTCCAGCTTAAAGAAAAAGCCCTGAAAGCTTTTTAACTTTCAGGGCTTTTTTATATAAAAAATTCTATATTTTAACCATTTACAATTTGACCGCCATTTACATGAATAACCTGACCTGTAATGTAACTCGCGTCATCTGAGGCAAGGAATAAATAGGCAGGTGCAACTTCACTCGGTTGGCCCATTCTTCCCATTGGCGTATCTTTACCAAATTTTTCAACAGTCTCTGCATCAAAACTACTCGGAATTAAAGGTGTCCAGATTGGGCCGGGTGCAACACCATTTACCCGAATTCCTTTTTTCTGTTTCATTAAATTATTTGAAAGACTACGTGTAAAAGAAGTGATTGCACCTTTGGTACTCGCGTAGTCTATTAACTCATCATGGCCTTGATAGCTGGTAATACTGGTTGTATTGATAATACTATCTCCCTCTTGCATGTGAGAAATTACTTGTTTGGTAAGATAGAACATAGCGAAAATATTTGTTTTAAATGTTTTTTCTAATTGCTCATTACTAATATTAACGATATCTTTTTGCTGATATTGAACACCAGCATTATTCACTAATATATTGATTTTGCCATAGTGAGCCAAAATTTCATCAATTGCTTGTTTGGCAACTTCAGGATCAGAAATATCACCTTTAAATAGGAAACATTTTCGCCCTTCATTTTCAACCAATTGCTTAGTAATTTCAGCATCTTGCTGCTCTTCAAGATAGAGGATAGCAACATCAGCACCTTCACGGGCAAAAAGTACAGCCACAGATCGACCAATACCACTATCACCACCGCTAATTACGGCAATTTTACCTTGTAGTTTTTCGCTACCTTTGTGTGAAGCTTTAATAATTTCTGGTTCCGGATGCATTTTTTCTTGATCACCGGGTTGGTGAGATTGAACTTGAGCTGGCACTGAAGAAGGATATTGCTTTGTTGAGTTTTCCATGTTGAAACTCCTCTATTAAATATCGGGTTAATCTATTTTTGCTGAACTCAGCGTGAATATGAGTAAAATGTCTGCTTCAAAAAGTTGCCTTTGTTATCTTATTTATACGAATGTAAAAAAATATATCTAAATTAAGTTATTAAATAACTGTTAATAACTTAATTTTATTTTTATCAATCATACTTTCAATAATTGATCTATTACCCGTATCATTTAACCAATTTTCAATAGGTATTTTATTTGACAAGTCTAGTACTTTTTTTATAACTTTTTTTGCTTCTTCAATATTAGTGTTAATTTCATCGCTATTAATCTGGTTGCTTTTTATAATGATATTATCGAGAAGAGTTTTTATATCTTCTGAAGTAATATTGTTAGATTGAATAATATATAAGTCTCTTTGGAATGGATGAGTTGCATGGGGAGGGTCAAGTCTGTAACTCCACTCTTTGTCGTAATTTTGCCATTTATTCTTGATATTAATATGACCTAATAAAATTTCAGGTATAGCAATATGAATGTATTGCACAGGTGGTTTGTTAACTTTTAATTGCATGACAGATCTACTCTTAAAATATTAATTAAAATTTTTAAATATTATTTAGCACTATTCAAGTAAATTATTTTTTTAAATGTAATGCTGTATGTTGTTGTTTTAAAATTAATTAATTTGTTTTTGATTTGTCTTTTTTGGTTTTTTTGCTGTTCTTGTTTTTAATCGATTTGTATGTTTTGAAACTTTTTGTTATTAAAAATAATATTTTTAATGAATTTGTAAAACATTATTATAATGTTGAATTAAGTAATAATAATTGGTTTGAATATTTATAAAGTAAAAAAATAAAAAAATTATAATATTTTGGTATGGGTATAATTCTTTTATAAATAAAAAACTTATTTAAAAAGCTTATAGATTTATTAATATACATTTAAAAAGGTTGATACATAGCTTGGGTAGGAAAATATTTTATATCTTTTATCTTTATTTTATCCGTTAACGAAAAGCGGTAGTGACTATAATTTAAATATAGGAAGATATAACTATGGCTAATACTAGATATGAAGATCAAGATAATAATAGTTCGGGTACTTCAAATCGTGGATTTGCAAGTATGGATCCTGAAAGAGTTAGAGAAATAGCCAGTAAAGGTGGGCGAGCTGCACATGCAAGTGGTAACGCGCATGAATTTACATCTGAAGAAGCTCGGGAAGCTGGTCGAGCAGCACACGCAAGTGGTAATGCTCACGAATTTACGTCTGAAGAAGCTCGTGAAGCTGGTGCATTAAGCCATAAGAACGATAGTCGTAACGGTCGTGGCCGTGATGATGACGATGATGATCGTGGTCGTTCAGGTGGTCGAGGTCGTAGCCGTTATGATGACGACGATGATGACGATCGTGGCCGTTCAGGTGGCCGAGGTCGTGGTCGCAGCCGTGATGATGACGATGATGATGATCGCGGCCGTTCAGGTGGTCGAGGCCGTGGCCGCAGCCGTGATGACGACGATGATGATGACGATCGTGGCCGTTCAGGTGGCCGAGGTCGTGGTCGCAGCCGTGATGACGACGATGATGACGATCGTGGCCGCTCAGGTGGTCGAGGACGTGGCCGCAGCCGTGATGATGATGACGATGATGATCGTGGCCGTTCAGGTGGCCGAGGTCGTGGTCGCAGCCGTGATGACGATGATGATGATGATCGTGGCCGTTCAAGTGGTCGAGGACGTGGCCGCAGCCGTTATGATGACGATGATGATGACGATCGTGGCCGTTCAAGTGGTCGAGGCCGTGGTCGCAGCCGTGATGACGACGATGATGATGATCGTGGCCGTTCAAGTGGTCGAGGACGTGGCCGCAGCCGTTATGATGACGATGATGATGACGATCGTGGCCGCTCAGGTGGTCGAGGTCGTGGTCGCAGCCGTGATGACGACGATGATGACGATCGTGGCCGTTCAGGTGGCCGAGGTCGTGGTCGCAGCCGTGATGACGATGATGATGACGATCGTGGCCGTTCAGGCGGTCGAGGACGTGGTCGCAGCCGTGATGACGATGATGATGACGATCGCGGCCGTTCAAGTGGTCGAGGACGTGGTCGCAGCCGTGATGACGATGATGATGACGATCGTGGCCGTTCAAGTGGTCGAGGCCGAGGCCGCAGCCGTGATGACGATGATGATGACGATCGTGGCCGTTCAGGTGGTCGAGGACGTGGCCGCAGCCGTGATGACGACGATGATGACGATGGTCGCGGACAAAATTCCCGCAACCAAAAACGTGATGCATATGGACGTTTTACGTCTTAAGCATCAAGTTTTAAAAAATAAAGGAGGCTCATTGCCTCCTTTATTTTTATCTTTAAATTATTTACTGGGGGAGAGGCTGTAGCCCTTTTACGATATCGATATATTCAGAACCATTTATCCAAAAAGATTTTTTTAAGAATAGCGTCGTCATAATGCTTTCTGCTGCTTCGCTATCTGGATTTTCACAGAATATTCCATAGCTTTCGCCTAATACCGCGTCGTTTTCAATGAGACGAATATAGTAAGCATGTTGTTCATTTGCATAGCCTAAAACCGCATCGCGTTGATTTTTCATTTCGCATGTCTCCATACCAAAAACTGAATTTAACCAAAATGTTAAGTGTTCAGAAGCTCATTTGATAAAAATCAAGAAACAGTCAGCGATAAAGACTATTTCGAAATAGGTTTTGATTTTCTTCAAACCACCATCTTAATTTTAACATCCCTGTTAAAAGTAAAATGGATTAAAATCTGATCATGAATTTATTGTTATGCAAAAAAAATATTTCGTCAACTTGAAAATGTAACTATTTCAAGTTACATTGTCTGTGTAGGATTTGAACGGTGAAATGGAGGGGATATGTCAAAGAAAAAAGAGTTTGAACATGGTGGTGCCCGAGAAAATGCCGGCCGTAAAGCACAGTTCAATGAACCCACCAAAGTGATTCGTGTGCCAGAATCTCAAGTGAACTTTATCAAAAATTGGTTACTAAATAATGTCAAAACCGATAATCAGACAGATTTTAGCTCAAAATTAAAAGTTCAACAGGTCCATGCCAACAACGATAAAATTTATCATATTCCTTTAGCCACTGAACGTGTTGCTGCGGGTTTTCCTTCGCCAGCCCAAGACGATATTGAACAAGCACTCGATTTAAATGAATATTTAATTAGAAATGAAAATGCCACCTTTATTGTCAAAGCAAATTCTTTGTCAATGCTAGACGCTGGAATTGATATTGATGATCCACTTATTGTGGACCGTAGTCTTCCCGCTAAATCTGGGGATATCGTAATTGCACTCATTGACAATGATTTCACTGTTAAACGCTTAATGATTGATAATAATTACCACCCACCTAAAATTTGGCTAAAAGCAGAAAACTCCGATTATCAGAATATTTATATTGAAGAAGGGCAAGAACTGGTTATTTGGGGAGTCGTGACTTATAACCTCAAACGAATGAGATAAGGCGTTGCTTTCATATTTTATGGTTTTAGTTACTGATCCGAGATAGGGACCAGTAACTCTAAGCTAAGTAATATTTTTAAATTTGCCCAATCAATAAACATGTAGCGATAATTACCATAAGACCACCTGAAAACCGTCCTACTAAGCGTGCTGCCCGTGGTCTGCTTTTAAGAATTGCTTGTGAACCATAACCTACCATTAAGTAAATAATCGCGCAGCTAATCATATGTACGACGCCGAACGCAACAATTTGTGTAGTCACCGACCATGACGCAGTGGTATCAATAAATTGAGGCAGCAAGGCTAAAAAGAGTAAAAAAACTTTCGGATTTAAGCCACTCACATAAACACCTTTTGTCGCCCAGCTCAACCATGACTGAGCTTTTTCAGAATCTGATTGATTTGGAGTAGGAGGGGTAATTAATAAATTTATTCCCATCCATAATAAATAAGCAGAACCCGCAACAGTAAGAATCATCAGAGCCGTCGGGTTATTTGCTACAAGCAGACCAACACCAGCCGCGACCAATAAAATCGTAATAAAGTGCCCAAATAACATACCCGCAACAGCTGGCACTACGACTTTACCTTTAATTCCTGCCGAAATGGCATAGGCCCAGTCTGCGCCCGGGGTAATAATAAAGAGAATGGAAACACTCCAAAATGCAATAAAAAGGTTAAAAGCCATATGCTTATCTCGGCAAACTATTTTCTACGGGCTTCGCTCGCTTTTAGAAAAAATTTCTATTCATTCGAACTTATTGAAAATAATATGCTCATGTATTTAGAATGTGCTTTTAAATGTTTGCTCATATCACACTCATTTGGGGTAAATTTTTCTAAATGGATCGCACAGATAAGAAAATTCTTGCTGAATTACAGCTAAATGGCCGATTATCTATTACTGAATTGGCAGAAAAAGTAGGCTTGAGCATTTCACCCTGTCATAGGCGAGTGAAGGCATTAGAAGAGTCAGGAGCAATCAAAGGCTATCGGGCAGAACTCGATCCCAATTTAGTTGGGTTTGAGTTTTCAGCCATTGTTTTTATTACGCTTAAAGAGGGTGATAAGCAGGCAGTTGAGAAGTTTGAAAATGCCGTGATTGATATTCCGCAAATTATTCAGGCCCAGCGCCTTTTCGGGGAGCCAGACTATTTACTACATGTGGTTGCAAAAGACTTACCCGCATTTCAACGGCTATATGATGAAAAGTTATCGGCTATTCCGAGTGTACAGCGGCTCATCTCAACCATTGTGATGAAAGATGTGGTGCCTGAACGTTTGTTTCCGATTGGTTAAACGTTTAAAGACAAAAAAAAGAAGCTTTAAAAGCTTCTTTTTTATTTTGATGAAATTTAGACATCTAGTGTTTTACACAAAGAACAAATCGTACCGTTATGTTTATGAGAGAACATAATGTCTGGACGCTCATAACCTTGTTCACATACACGGCAGTGGTAAACAGTTGCAACGGGTGTACCTTCAGCGTCGTAACGTGGTTCTTTAACGCCATCGTCATGCTCTTTAATATAGTATTTTCCTTTGGTGATTAAACCCATAATAGGCGTAAGTACGAAGGCAAGAATAAGAGCAATAAGCGGTGAATACGGTGCAAGGAAGCTACCCAATAAACCAAAGAAAGCTGCAATTGATAATCCTGCTGCTATCAGAAACGACACCATGCCTACAGGATTTACGTTGTACAACATGTCACGACGGTATTCAGGCTCTTTTGGTGAAAGTTTTAATACATGTTTGTTAATGGCAATATCTGTTGCAACCACGACAACCCATGCAATGGCAAAGTTTGAGTAGAACCCTAAAATTTTACCGAGTACTGCAAACATGTTGCCTTCCATTAAAGCAAGGGCAATCGCTAAGTTTACAATCACAAATACAATACGACCCGGATAATGCTTACTCATGCGAGTGTAGGCACTTGTCCATGCAAGTGAACCAGAGTAGGCATTGGTTACATTAATTTTAATTTGAGAAATGACGACCAGAATAACTGCAAGTGTTAAAGCTGCCCAGCCCGGAAGCATGTCATGAAACGCCGCATTAAATTGTTGCACAGGCTCGGTACTGTTTACACCCGGTAATTTTGTTAATAAGTAGAAACCTAAAAATGCCCCAATAATTTGTTTAATTGCACCTAAAATTACCCAACCCGGACCTGCGGAAATAACAGCTATCCACCATTCTCTGCTGTTTTCTTTAGTTTTAGCAGGCATGAAGCGTAAATAATCAATTTGCTCACCAATTTGCATAATCAAAGATAGGCATATACCCGCACCTAGCATGATTGCTGCCATGTCTACTGGGGCAAAACCTTCTTTACCTGTAAATGTAGCAAACTGGCTGACTAGGGTTGGTTCTTGGTAAATAAGATAGGCCACTGGACCAATCATGAGAACAAGCCAAAGTGGAGTGGTCCAGACTTGTAATTTACTTAAGGCTTTCATGCCGTAAATCACCAGCGGAATCACCATAACGGTCGAGATGAGATAGCCTGCCCACAGAGGAATACCCAAACCAAGCAATAACCCTTGGGCCATAATTGAGCCTTCAAGGGCAAAGAAAATAAATGTGAAACTGGCGAAAATAATACTGGTGAGGACTGATCCGATATAACCGAAACCTGCGCCACGGGTAATCAAGTCGAGGTCGATGTTATAACGTGCCGCGTAGTAGGCAAGAGGAATACCAGTTAAGAAGATAATAATTGCTGCAAATAAAATGGAGAAAACCGCATTGGTTGTTCCATAAGACATACCAATACTGGCACCAATAGAAAAGTCAGCAAGATAGGCAATACCACCAAGTGCAGTAATAGCAACAACTTTGGGGCTCCAGCGCCGAAAGCTATGTGGAGCGTATCGTAAAGTATAATCTTCTAAGGTTTCGTTTACTGCTTTTTGTGAATCTGTGTCTTGCACAGTATCTAGATTTGGGTGTTCAGATACACTCATAACATCAATCTCCCAATCATTTTTCGGTCAATCAACACAAATATTGATCATTGTTTTTTGATGAATTTGAGTGTGTAATTTTTGATGAAAATTAGAAATACGTTATTTTGCGTATATGGGCGTATCAGAAGAAATCGCTTTGATAAATAACTTTTGGCATAAGGATTGCTGGGTTTAATATCTGCCACATCCTAAACAAGAGTGTTATGCCAGATTCCCGACGCCCACAACAAGCGCCACAACGTGTAATCAAAACACGCCGTGAATATAATATTTGGGTGGCTGATGAAAGTATTGAAGATTATGCACTACGCTATGCACCTACTTCGGTCCGTAAGTGGTCGCCTTGGACTGTAACCAACACCGCAATTTCTACAGTTAGTTTTCTTGCAATGGAAGCCATCGGGGCGACCATGCTTTGGCAGTATGGCTTTAGCAATGCAGTCTGGGCAGCAATTGTCGTATGTACCATTATATTTCTGACCAGTTGGCCGATTAGTTACTACGCCGCAAAATATAATGTAGATGTCGATTTGCTCACTCGTGGTGCAGGTTTTGGCTACATTGGATCGACCATTACTTCCCTGATTTACGCCAGCTTTACCTTTATTTTATTGGCGTTTGAAGCCGCTATTATGGCAATGGCACTTGAGCTAGCCTTAGGCATTCCCCAAGTTATTGGTTACTTAATTTCCGCTTTGGTGATTTTACCCTTAGTGGTTAAAGGTATTGGTTTTATTAACAAAGTTCAGGCAATCACTCAGCCAATTTGGCTATTGTTGCTGTTGTTGCCATGGTTTTTTGTACTTTGGAAACAGCCACAAATTTTAAGTAGTAGTCTGCATTTTGTTGGTGCGGTTTCACATTCTACTGATTTTAATCTGTATTACTTTGGTGCGGCGTGCACCCTTATTTTTTCATTTGTGATCCAAATTGGTGAGCAAGCCGACTATTTACGTTTCTTACCGCAGCAAGAAAAAAATAGAACTGCATGGCGTTTTGCTGTTTTTCTAGGTGGTCCATCTTGGATTATTTTTGGTTTTTTAAAAGTTTTGATGGGCATGTTGCTGATGGTTTTGGCTTTTCAACTTTTGATTCCAGTTGCCGAACTCGATAACCCCACATATTTATATTGGATTGCTTACCAGCAATTTATTCCAAATCCCCAAATCGCCTTAATACTCACTTTAGCCTTGGTATGTGTGGCGCAGATTAAAATTAATGTGACCAATGCGTATGCTGGCTCATTGGCATGGTCAAACTTTTTTGCCCGTTTAACTCATAGCCATCCGGGGCGAATTGTCTGGCTTCTTTTTAATATTTTTATTGCTATTGTTTTGATGGAAATGGGCATTAGCCATGCGGTTGAGCGCATTTTAGGCTTATATAGCAATGTTGCTTTGGCATGGATTGGCGCTGTTGTTGCTGATTTAATTATTTGTAAGCCTTTAGGTTTAAGTCCGAAGGGAATTGAGTTTCGCCGTGCTTATTTATATGACATCAACCCAGTAGGTGTGGGTGCCTTACTGATTGCCTCTGTTTTATCGATGCTTAGTTATTTGGGCTTTTTCGGATTGATGGCTAAAGGATTAGCAAGTTTTATTGCCTTAGGAAGCGCTGTGTTATGTGTTCCTGTCATTGCCTACTTAACCAAAGGCAAATATTACATTGCGCGCCAACCTGAAAAAATTCAAGCGACTTCAGTTGCTAACTGTGTGGTGTGTGAACGGGACTATGAACTGGCTGATATGGCAGGTTGCCCAGCCTATAACGGTACAATTTGCTCTTTATGTTGTTCGCTAGAAGCACGCTGTCACGATTTATGTAAGCCCGAAGCCCGTTGGTCGGTACAACTAAAAAATGCGATTTGGCGTTATTTACCCGCACGATGGGCCAGCCGATTAAATAGTCGGGTCAGTTTATATTTATTACTGACTTTAGGGCTTTCTATTGTTTTGGCTGTGAGCTTGAGTCTGGTTTATATTCAAGAAAAAGCCTATCTAGAAACCATTAATGCAGCGGCAGTTCCTCAACTATTTACACTGTTTGTAAAAATTTACACCATTTTATTTCTATTGCTTAGTGTGGCTGCATGGTGGTTAGTGTTAAACGATGAAAGCCGTCGTAAAGCTGAAATCGAGACCCATCAACAAACAGCATTATTGATTGATGAAATTGCTGCTCATGAAGTTACATCTCAAAATTTGCAAGATGCAAGAATTGTCGCTGAACGGGCAAACGAAGCAAAAAGCCGCTATGTGATTGGGATTAGCCATGAACTTCGAACACCATTAAATAGTATTTTGGGTTATAGCCAATTAATTCAAAAGCAAGAGCAGCTATCTGAACAGGGCAAAATGGCATTAGGGGTCATTAGCAGAAGTGGACAGCATTTGACGTCACTCATCGATGGCTTACTCGATTTAGCACGGATTGAAACGGGTAAAATTTCTTTAAATATGGTGGATATCCATTTTCCAAATTTTATAGAACAAATAATTCAGATGTTTCAACCGCAGTTTGAGCAGAAGCACTTAAACTTTATACACCAGATTAGTGATAAGCTTCCGCACTATGTACGTACCGATAAAAAACGTCTTGAACAGATACTTATTAACTTATTAGGCAATGCTTTAAAATTTACCAATACAGGCACCATTACTCTAAAAGTCGATTATCGTTTTCAAACAGCTTATTTTGAAATTATAGATACAGGCTGTGGCATTGCCGAGGCTGATCTGGAGCGGATTTTTAATCCGTTTGAACGAGGCAGTAATGTGGTTCAAGGTGGCTTCACCGGAACAGGTCTGGGTTTGCCTATTGTAAAATTATTGGTTGATTTACTCGGTGGGCAATTATCTGTGAGTAGCCAACTTAATCACGGGTCACAATTTAAAATTAAGTTTTATTTGCCCTCGAAAGAACTGGTTCATCCAATATCAAATGTACATTCTAATCAGATTATTGGTTATCAAGGCGAACGCAAAAGAATTTTAGTGGTTGATAATGAGGCCGTAGATCGAGGGCTGGTGGTCAACTTTTTAAAGCCTTTAGGATTTATTACGGAAGAAGCCGAATCTGGTATTGATTGTTTAAGACAGGTTCCTCTATTTCAGCCCAATCTGATTTTAATGGACTTGAATATGCCGTTCATGGGAGGACGAGAAACCGCTCAACTATTACGGCAGAACAATATTACCAATGTGCCGATTTTAATTATTTCGGCCAATGCGGGTGAGCGCGAGGTCAATCCGCAAGAGGCGGTGTTAAGTGAAGACTTTATGTTAAAGCCAATTGATTTGAATTTATTGCTAAGCAAAATTGGCGATAAGCTTGGATTGAGCTGGATTGATGATGCAAAAGAGTTACCCCCATTAGCACAACAACCGACCGACTCACTTGTTTTAACTACTATTTCACCAATATTGGCAGCACAACCAGAGTCCGAGATGCGTGAGCTAAATAATAAAATAATAAATCATGCTCAGAACCTGCCACAAGCTTTACAGCATTTAGATGAGTTGATTGGACAAGGTTATATTCGTGGAATTCAACAGGCATTAACGCAATATTTATATGATTTTCCGGAACAGGCTGAATTGTGGGAGCAGATTTCTCAATTAATTCGTAAATTTGATTTAAAACAAGCACAACGATTGATTCAGGATAAACGATGAGTACGCAACCAGTTTCTTTTCCTTATTCTTCATCGGCTGAACAGGCCGTAATTCTAATTGTTGATGATGTTCCAGAAAATTTAGGCTTATTACATGAAAGTTTAGATCAGGCTGGCTATCACGTGCTTGTCACAACGGATGGATTAAGTGCAATTGAGATTGCACACCGTTGCTTACCAGACATGATTTTACTCGATGGCAATATGCCACACATGGATGGTTTTGAAAGTTGTATACAGCTTAAAGCAAGTCCAATTACCCAGTTTATTCCTGTTATTTTTATGACCGGTTTATCTGAAACAGAACATATTGTACGTGGCTTTCAGGTGGGAGGAGTCGACTATGTGACCAAGCCTCTAAATATTGAGGAAGTACTTGCAAGAGTCAAAACGCATCTGGCACATGCCAAACTGTTGCAACAACAAAAACAGGTCATTGATGCTACTGACACAGCCATTATCGCGGTTGACGTTCATGGGGAAATTGTCTGGAAGACACAAAAAGCCAATGATTTGCTAAATGATCATTTAACGGAAATAACGGGTTTTGAATTAGGTCTAAAAACATGGTTTGCAGACTTGCAGCAAGAAAAAGATCCCAAAAAGTTAAAAAGCTGTTTTTATTCAACTCCGTCACAACAATTACAGTTGTTGTTGTTAAGCCCTTGGCAGACAGAAGCGACCATTGCTAAAAATTATCTAATACAAATTAAGATATCTACACCTGCTCTTGAAGTCACTGATATTTTAAAATATTGCCCACAGTTGACTCAACGTGAAGCAGAAGTCATGCACTGGTTATTGTTAGGGAAAACCAGTAAGGATATAGCGGAAATATTAGAATTGAGTCCACGGACTGTGAACAAGCATTTAGAACATGTTTTTGAAAAGCTTAGTGTAGAAAACCGAACTGCAGCCGTAGCCCATATAAATAGCTTGGTTCAAGAATTCCATTAAACCTATAGGGGTTCCGTAAAACCCCTATAGTTACTCAATTATTTTAAATTTTGAGTAAAGAATGAAGTTAATTTATCAAAAGGAATTAAATCAACTCGGTCATATAAATCTACATGCCCAGCACCTTTAACATAGTAAAGCTCTTTCGGTTGGCCTGCGAGTTTGTAAGCTTCTTCACTGAACTCTTTTGAATGAGCTTGATCACCCGTAATAAAAAGCATTGGACGTGGTGAGATCGTCTCGATGTCATTAAATGGGTAGAAGTTCATAAATTTTACGTTACTGGTTAACGTCGGGTGTGTTGTTAACAGAGGTGATGAACTTTTTGGCGTATATTCACCGCGAGGTGTACGATAGAAGTCGTAAAACTCACGTTGAATAGGATGAGTATCTGCGGTCAACTCATGCGTAGTCCCGCTGGTATATTTCTTTTCACCACCTGTAAATTCAACATAACGCTGTGCAGCAGCCTCAGCAATCATTTGCTTTCTTTGCTCTAATGTTTGGCCATGGCGCAGGCCATTACGGTTAGCAGCTCCCATGTCATACATACTAACTGTTGCAATTGCTTTCATTCGCGGGTCAATTTTTGCGGCGCTAATGACAAAGCTACCGCTTCCACAAATACCTAAAGCTCCAATACGATCACGGTTAATAAAAGATTGCGTTCCTAAATAATCTACAGCTGCACTAAAGGCTTCTGCATAAATATCTGGAGCAACTACATTTCTAGGTTGGCCTGCACTTTCACCCCAAAATGATTGATCAATCGCCAACGTTACAAAACCTTGTTCAGCCAGTTTCTGTGCATAAAGCATAGAACTTTGTTCTTTTACTGCACCCATGGGATGGCCAATAACAATTGCAGGGGCTTTAACTTTTTTATTTAAATTTTTAGGAATGACCAAGTTCCCAACAATGTCCATATTGTACTGATTTTTAAAAGTCACTTTTTGAATAGTGACTTGCTGACTTTGATAAAAATTATTTGCGCCGTTAGACATATCTGCCGCCATACCTGAGGTTGAAGAAAATAAACCAATCGTTGCAGCACAAATTGCCGCTGCCGTATGGTTTTTGAGCTTTTTAAACAGGAGAGATGTAGTCATAAATACCTCAATTTAAATAATGTAAATGGATGAATAGATAGATGCTTATTTGATTTGGGAAATTGAAATTTTGATGGGTTGTTTTTGCTTGAACTCTTGGGGAATAGCATCAAGTTTCCCAAGAAAAATGAGGCCATTAGCGTAGCCAACAGTTGAATCTTTATAGAAAAAAGCCAGATTACCCCATGGCGCATAATAGGTAAGATCACCAGCTTTGCCCGCATAGCCCTGAGGCGCATTCTGGGTAGATAACTTGTGGGGTAGATCGGCTATTTTCTCAGTAGAGCCATAATCTTTAAGAATTAATGTCAACGGAAGCTGCTTGGCAAAATCTTGAACGGTGGGTGTCATGGCTAATGTTGCAAATAGCGGTTGCTTTGATCCCTCAATATCAATACGGATTTTCATCATCGATAACCTTTGTTGATTTTTGCCACTCGGTTTTGTCGCATAACAAATCGATGTGACTGATAACAATAAAAATATGCTAAGCAAACCTCGAAAAAATTTGTGATTAACCATTATTGAATAGCCTCACTTCTTTAAGAGAAAGCAAAAAAATACAGAGAAGTTATGAATAGTTAGCCTAAAGTTATGAGTAGAATTTATTAATCTCTTGTCATAATAAAATCATGCATCTTTTATGCTTAAGCTGGTCTATATCTTAATAATCACTGCTTGGTAGAGATTGTAGCTAATCTTCTTTTTAATAATTAGTCTAAAAAATAAACATGGACTTATGAGTAATATTCATGAATGGTTTTATCATCTATAATGAGATTGAACTTTGAAAAGAGATAAAAGCAGATGATAAACAAAGAAAACTATAATGATCTTTATGCTTTTTTAATGGTGGCGCGAGAGGGCAGTTTTACGAAGGCCGCAGGAAAAATGGGAATATCACAGTCTGCGCTAAGCCATACCATTCGTGGTTTAGAAGAGCGTTTGGGGATGTTGCTTTTGACTCGAACCACACGTAGTGTTTCACCAACGGCAGCAGGCGAAAGATTAAAACAAACCATTAGTGCCAGCTTCGATCAGATTGATAATGAATTATCGCTTTTAACATCATTTCGGGATCAGCCTGCCGGCACAGTTCGGATTAATGCCAGTAGCCATGCAATACGGGAAGTGCTTATTCCAAAACTTGAAAAGATTGCAGGCCACTATCCTGATGTGCAAGTTGAGCTAGCTGCCAATAGCGGTATGGTGGATATTGTGGCAGAGCGATTTGATGCAGGCGTTCGTTTCGGGAGCCGCGTGGCAGATGGCATGATTGCGGTACGTATTAGCGCAGATGTCAAAATGGCAGTGATAGCAACGCCCGCATATTTTGAACAATATGGAATTCCCACAACCCCTAAAGAACTAGTCAATCATCAATGTATTGGCTATCGTTTGACGACCCAAGGCAGTGTGTATGCATGGGAATTTGTGAAGGATGGACAAGAAACAAAAGTTAAAATCCAAGGGCAATGGATATTTAATGAAAGCTACGATATTGTCGAGGCGGTTAGAGCTGGATTTGGATTGGCTTACATTCCGCAAGAACTGATCCAACAAGATCTCGATCAAGGCAAACTTGTGCAAGTATTGGAGGAGTACAGTATCCAGTTTCCCGGATATCACCTGTACTATCCACATCGTAGACAGCTTTCGCCTGCATTAAGGTTGGTTATTGATGTGTTGCGTGAGTAGCACTGCGCCATGTAATAAAAGCAGTAATAGCACCGAATAACAACACAATGGCGCTCATATAAAACGTAGCACTATAGCCATGTGAGTCATATAACAAGCCACCGACAGTTGCTCCTAAAGTAATTGCAAACTGGATAATCGCAACCATCAAACCACCACCAACCTCAGTATCTTGATGCAACGTTTGTGCAAGCCATGTGTTCCATGCGACAGGGGCCGAAGTACCAATGAAACCCCATAAGCTCATCAATATGGCAATAAACCACAAATGTTCACCACCCAGCACAAAACTTCCCGCAATTATTGCCATAATGAATGGAATGAGAATGAGATAACGATAAACATGCCGATGAAGGATTAAACTAATTACGAATGTACCGATTAAACCTGCTAAACCCAGTATCAATAATAAAATGGATAGCATTGCTGCATTGACATGAGTAACAGTTTCTAGAAATGGGCGCAAATAGGTAAACAGCGCAAATTGCCCCATAAAGAGCAATAAAATTCCTGTCATACCGTAAAATACAATTGGGCGTTTCAGTAGACCAAATGGGTTTTTAGATTTCTTGGCTGACACGATTGCTGGAAGGGCAGGCATACTTTTAAATTGCCAAATAAGTGCAATGATCGCGATAGGAACAATACAGAAAAAAGCGCCACGCCAGCCAATAATTGAACCTAAAAAGCTCCCTAAAGGCGCTGCAATTGTAGTGGCTAGCGCATTTCCACCATTTAGCAGGCCAAGTGCTTTTGGCACTGATAGAGGTGGGACAAGCCGCATGACAATTGAGGTCGACATCGCCCAAAAACCACCAATGACTACGCCTAAAATCGCACGACCGATCATAAACAAAATAGCAGAATGCGCAAATGTAACAACAATGCCAGAGGCAATCATGAGTAGAGTCAGTAGCAAAATGATATGACGTCGGTCCCATGCCTTAAATATACGACTAATCGACAGACTGCTAATAACAGCAAAAATACCTGAAATTGCGATTGCTTGACCCACTTGGCCTTCACTCATATTTAAGTCTGAAGAGATGGGCGTGAGTAAACTTACGGGCATGAATTCAGATGCAATTAATACCGCACAGCAGAGCGACATTACAAATACGGCACCCCAAGAAGGTGTTATATTTTCATGTGTATCTTGCTCAATTTGACCAAAAGAAGACATAAAAGTTCCAATTTCAAAGCCATTGAATGTTCATAAATGAAATGAATAAATCTGGTCAGAGAGCTTAGCAGCAATGGTTTTAGAGGATTAGGCACAGAATTACGAATAGAATTATGAGTTTTATGCATGAATTGTATTTAAAAAGCATACAGACTCACTGCTAAAAACAGACTATTTTTTTACACGTAAATTTGTTCTTATAGTTCAAGATATATAAAGTCATTTTTAAATAAATATGAGTCGTAATACGAGGAATTCATTGTGAATATTCAACAAAAAGATGATGCAAAACACGGCAGCTTTAGCTTACTTGATGGCGAGACCGTTGCAGGCGAAATGACTTATACATGGGCGGGCGAAAATATGTTGATTATTGATGCCACAGATGTGAATGAAAATTATCGGGGGCAAGGCGTAGGTCGACAATTACTTGATGCTTTAGTGGCTTTTGTTCGAGAAAAAGAGGTGAAGGTGATTCCACTTTGCCCATATGCAAAATCAGTATTTGATAAAGACCCAAGCATTGGCGATGTTCTTAGAAAATAACTCGTAGACTGAAGATTATTGAATGAAAGTCGGGCATTTGTGTCCGATTTTTTTATTGGTTTTTTTGAATATTCTCGCCGTAGTGAATATGTTTTAAGCGGTTGCATACAGCTGATTTCAATGTTTTCTATTGGCAGATCGAATTTATCAAACTTATAGAAAAGCTTATCTAATAAAAATAGTTTTAGACCAGTTGGGAAAAAAATAAACTCGTTACACAAATATTTGATCGCTGACTAAAGCTAGATATTTATAACGTTTTAATATTATTTGGAATTTTCCTTGAACTGGCAGTATATCCATAGTGTGTTGCCGCAATTTTTCTCTGCAACTTTGACCACGCTGAAAATTTCAATCATCAGCATTATTTTGGCCATTATTGTAGGGCTGATTTGCAGCATTTTAATCGCGTGCGGGTGCTAAATAGAATTGCCCAGTTCTATATTGAGTTATCTCGAAATACCCCTTTATTAATTCAACTGTTCTTTTTGTATTACGGTTTACCAAAACTTGGCATCAAAATTGATGGTTTCGCTTGTGGTGTAATCGGCCTTACATTTTTAGGCGGAAGTTATATGGCAGAAGCTTTTCGGGCAGGTTTACAATCTATTGCCACTGGGCAGATTGACTCTGCCAAAAGTATCGGTTTGCAGCCAAGTCAAATTTTTAGATATGTGATTTTTCCTCAAGCGCTTGCTATTTCAATTCCAGCCATTGGAGCAAATTGTCTGTTCTTGATTAAAGAAAGTTCAGTGGTGAGTGCTATTGCCGTTGTTGAGCTGCTTTTTGTCACCAAAGACTTAATTGGCATGGATTATAAAACTACGGAAGCTTTGTTTTTATTAATCATGGCTTATCTGATTATTTTATTGCCCGTGTCTATTTTAACCAGCTATCTGGAGCACAGAAGTCGGAAGGTGAGCCATGGAACTTGATTATTTGTTTCAAGCGAGTCATCTCGAACGCTTAATGTGGGGACTCTGGGCAACTGCAAAAATTGCTTTTATTTCGGTATTTTTCTCTGCGATTTTAGGCACAGTTTTAGGCGTCATTATGACCTCTAAAAACATAGCAATTAAAGCGTTGTGCCGCCTGTATTTAGAAGCAATTCGAATCATTCCAATTTTAGTTTTGTTATTTGTCTTTTATTTCGGCTTTGCAACATGGTTTAACTGGCAGTTTTCTGCAATGTGGGTCTGTGTTGTGGTGTTTGTTTTATGGGGCACGGCTGAAATGGGCGATTTGATCCGTGCAGCCATTACCTCAATTGATCGGCATCAACGTGACTCTGCCTATGCGTTGGGACTGACTCAAACTCAAGCATTGATCTATGTCATTTTTCCGCAAAGCCTAAAACGTGTAACACCAGGCGCGATTAATCTATTTACTCGAATGGTGAAAACCAGCTCTTTAGCAGTACTGATTGGTGTGGTTGAAGTCATTAAAGTGGGTCAGCAAATTATTGAAAATTCGCTTCTGACTGTGCCTAGTGCATCTCTGTGGATTTATGGCTTTATTTTTATTTTGTATTTTCTGATCTGCTATCCCTTAACTCGTTTGGCGGCACATTTAGAAAAGGTCTGGGAGTAATTATGTCTTTGTTATCGATACAACAATTACAGAAATCATTTGCACAAAGTCATATTTTACAGGGCATCGATCTAGAGGTAGAACAAGGAGAGGTGGTTGTCATTTTAGGCCCATCAGGCTGTGGCAAAAGTACCTTACTGCGCTGTATTAACGGCTTAGAACCGATTCAAGGTGGCGAAATCCGATTAACAGGTTCGGGTGTGTTAGGTAAGGATGTGGACTGGACCAATGCTCGTCAAAAAATTGGCATGGTTTTTCAAAACTATGAGCTGTTTGGGCACATGAATGTGATTGACAATATTTTGCTTGGGCCACTCAAAGTGCAAAAACGCCACCGTGATGAGGCGGAACAAGTAGCAGATGAACTATTAAAGCGAGTGGGTCTATTTGAACGAAAACTTGATTATCCACGACAACTTTCTGGTGGACAAAAACAACGTATCGCCATTGTCCGTTCATTGGTGATGCAACCTAAAGTCATTTTGCTTGATGAAATTACCGCTGCACTTGACCCGGAAATGGTCAGAGAAGTGCTCGATGTAGTTTTGAAACTAGCCAATGAGGGGATGACCATGTTGATTGTGACTCATGAAATGTCCTTTGCCCGTAAGGTTGCCGATCGCATTATTTTTATGGATAAGGGCAAAATTATTGAACAGGCATCACCAGAAGAATTTTTTGAAAACCCTAAAACAGAGCGGGCTAAAACCTTTTTAAATATTTTGTCGTATTAAAAATTTTATGATTTAAATGATGAGGAAATAAATGTTTAAACGCAATTCAATAAAAATATTAAGCAGTATTGCCGTTGCTGGGGTGTTATTAACGGCATGTAGTAAAACACCCTCAACAGAGCAAGCAAGTAATACTCAAGCAGACCAGTCTTTAGAACAAATTAAGAAAAATGGAGTTCTGCGAGTTGCCGTTTTTGCTGATGACCCGCCGTTTGGTTATGTAGACAGTGCTGGCAATAATCAGGGCTTTGATGTGGCTTTAGCAAAACGAGTCACCAAAGATCTGCTCGGCGATGAAAAGAAAGTTGAGTTTATTGTGACTGAGGCTTCAAATCGGGTGGAGTTCTTGAAATCAAACCGTGCCGATGTTGTATTTGCGACATTTACAGTAACGCCTGAACGTAAGGAGGTTGTAGATTTTGCCGAGCCTTATTTAAAAGGTGCTTTCGGGATTGTCTCGCCTAAAGCCAAGCCGATTACCGATATTGCTCAATTGGAAGGTAAAACATTAATTGTAAATAAAGGCACCAGTTCTGATACCTATTTTACGAAGCACTATCCGAAAGTGAATTTACTCAAGTTTGAAAGAAACTCCGATGCTTTCAAAGCCTTGACTGATGGTCGTGGTGACGCAATTTCCCAAGATAGTACTTATGCTTTGGCGTGGGCCGCGAAGAACCCAACTTATGTGGCAGGTATCCAGTCTATAGGTGATCAAGAGTTTATTGCGCCAGCAGTGAAAAAGGGCAATATCCAATTATTGAATTGGCTCAATACTGAAATTAAGCAGCTGAGAACAAGTGGTGAAATTAAGAAAATTTATGATGAAACCTTAAAACCAATTTACGGTGACTCGGTAAATCCTAATGTGTTTTTAGATGTAGGCCAATAATTTTCGATATAGCTAAAGCAGTGCCTAAAAGTAGGCGCTGCTATTTTTAAATAAGACTTTTACAAAAACGATAGGGTGAAATAATGACAACACTAACTTTACAAAATATAAAGCATGTCCTCGCTGCATCTTTGCTGAGTTTAGGTTTGGTTGCATGTGATAAAGGCACGCAATCTAATGAAAAAACAGCTGACAGCACTCAAACTGTGTCGAGTATTGAGCAGATTAAAAAGAATGGTGTCGTGCGTATTGGTGTATTTAGCGATAAACCGCCGTTTGGATATTTAGATGCTCAAGGTAAAAATCAGGGCTTCGATGTAGAGATTGCCAAACATGTTGCTAAAGACTTGTTGGGTGATGAAAACAAGGTCGAGTTCGTTTTAACTGAAGCTGCAAATCGTGTCGAATATTTAAAAGCCAATAAAGTGGATATTATTTTTGCCAACTTTACGGTTACACCAGAACGTAAAGAAGTAGTCGATTTTGCTAAACCTTATTTAAAAGTTGCTTTGGGTGTGGTGTCTCCTAAAACTCATCCAATTACTGACATTGCTCAACTCAAAGATAAAACTTTGTTGGTGAATAAAGGCACGACGGCTGATTCATTCTTCACCAAGACTCATCCTGAAATTAAATTGCAAAAATATGAGCAAAACACTGAAACTTTTGATGCTCTAAAAGATGGCCGCGGTGCTGCTTTGGCACATGACAACTTGTTGGTTTTAGCTTGGGCTAAAGAAAATCCAAATTACACAGTTGGCATCACAAACTTAGGTGAGCAGGACTTAATCGCACCGGCTGTGAAAAAGGGTGATAAAGAGTTATTGGACTGGTTGAACCAAGATTTAGAAAAATTGGCAAAAGAAGGCGTAATTCATCAGGCCTATGAAAAAACTTTAAAACCAGTCTATGGCGATACCATTAATCCAAAAGATTTATTGGTTGAGTAGTCGTACTCATAGCCCCTAATGACTAGGACGCAAGTATTAGAGCCGTCTAGATTTTTAAAGTCGGCTCTGCTGCTAATTTATCTGCCAAATATTGAATAAACACACTTAATTTAGGCGGGACATGCCGTGTGGGAGGATAGAGTAGCCAAAGCCCGCCACTGTAATAGGTCTTAAAATTCCAGTCGGGTAAAACTTGAACTAAAGTTTGTTGTTGTAACGCATGACGGGCAACAAAGTATGGCAAGCTGGCTACGCCTAAATGCTGTAGGGCTGCGCTTAAACGCACACCTGTATGGTTTGCAGCATAACGACCTCGCACAGTAACACTAATCGACTTATTCCCTTGTTGAAACTTCCATTTTGAATCACTGATTTGTTCACCCAAATAGATACACTCATGATGTTTTAAATCGTGAGGATGGCTTGGTATGCCATGTTTTTCCAAATATTCAGGTGTAGCACAAATCAAGTGATCGATGTCAATGAGTTTTCGCCCCATCAGGCCGCCAGAGGGTTGCTCTGTAATTCGAAGCGCTAAATCAACTTCATCATCAATTAAGTCAACGTAACGGTCTTCTAAAAGCATTTGAATATCAATTTTTGGATAGCGTTCTAAAAACTCAGGTAAATGTGGGTGAATCATAAAATGCCCAACAGCTTTTGGAACGCTTAGGCGAATGATTCCTTGCGGTTCGACATGAAATTGGCCTGAACTTTCCATTACTGCCTGTGCCGCATTGACCATATCTAAACAACGTTGATACACCTGTTGACCACTTTCACTCAAACGAAGCTTTCGTGTTGTTCGATAAAGTAAGCGTGTTCCTAAAGCACGTTCTAAGCGAGCAATCGCACGGCTTATCGCAGAGGGTGTAGTACCGAGTTGTCGAGCCGTTTCAGAAAAACTCCCTGACTCAACTACTTTCACGAAAGTCGCCATTTCATTTAACAGAACTAAACTTTGATTTGTGCTCATGAGGCAAAAGTTATTTGGATTTAGAGTGGATTATCGCGTTTAAGAAATCACAATACAATCTTTTTCATCTTAACGTGTATGTAGAAAAATATGATGCAAGCATTGTATTTAACAGGTGCTCTTGCCGCTGAGGTTGAAGTTCTAGCGTGTAATCCTTGTGAAGATGGGCGTTTTGTCGTGCATTTATCGGCAACACCATTTCACCCTCAAGGTGGCGGTCAACCGAGTGATACGGGCAAAATCGCAGAAGTTGATGTAGTACATGTGGCGATTGAACAAGGGGAAATCATTCATTACTGCACACAACCTGTTGAGTTGGGAGTGGCTTTCGCGCAAGTGGATGAAGCAGGACGTCGTTATCATAGCCGTTTACATTCAGCGGGACATTTGCTTGGACATGTAATGCATCTATTTGGCTGGCAAGCTGTAAAAGCACAGCACTGGCCACATGATGCACGAGTTCAGTTCATTGCTTTGGACACAGCTCAGCAGTTAGATGCTCAAATGCTTGAACAGCATTGTTTACAATATATTCAGGCTAATTTACCAGCTCATCTTCAGCAACATGCAGATGGCTTTCGTGAAATTGGTTTTGGAGAGTTTCCTGCATTTCCCTGTGGCGGGACTCATGTTGCAGCATTGGGGGATATTGGTGTTATAGAAATTCAATCCTATCAGATTAAGAAAGGAAAGCTCAGTATCAGCTATAGCGTTGCCAAGGAGGCTGAATAAATGTGGCAGTTGTATGGGCATGAGTTTTTAACCCTAGCTCTTATTCACTTTTTGGCAGTGATTTTACCGGGGCCGGATTTTGTGGTTACGGTAAGACAAAGTGTACGTTATGGCTATTTAATTGGATGTATGACCGCGATTGGTATTGGGGTTGGCATTTCAGTTCATGTGTTTTATACGCTTGTTGGCATTGGTTTTTTGATTCAACAAAGCGAATGGCTCATGTCTCTTATCAGAACAGCGGGGGCTGCTTATTTGCTTTATTTAGGATGGCAATGTTTGCGTAGTCAGCCGAATACAAATATTGAAATCAATAGCCAAGCAGATACTGATGCTCCAAGTTTATTTAAATCTTTTTCGATGGGCTTTTTAACTAATGCGCTGAATCCGAAAGCTACAATCTTTTTTCTGGCAATTTTTACTACGATTGTGAGTGCAGCAACTCCCATGAAAGTTCAGGTTTTTTATGGCGTTTGGATGTGTATGGTTAATGCCGTCTGGTTTATGGTCGTGAGTGTAATGTTTGCTCATCCGATAGTACGTAAACGGTTTTTGGAGTTTGGTGTTTATTTTGAGAGGGTGATGGGGCTGTTGTTAATTGGGATTGCATTGAGATTGATTTGGGGATTGTTTGTTTAATTGCCGTGAGTATTTAGTGGGGCTGCAGAAGTACGATTTTAGATTGTATATAGTTTTCACGGCGGGGTCTTACCGTTTATACATCAGAAGAACGTAGCTAATTCTGTTACTTTTTTTGGAAAAAGTAACCAAAAAACTTTGTCATCTACAGAACCTGCCCCCTGTTTACATCGATAAAAAATATTGCAAAAACATTATTTTATAAATTATGGGCAGGCTGTAGATGACTCTTAGCACGAGCCGAAGGCTAATCCAGAAATCGAATTTAAAATAATAAGACTCCGCTAAGACAATCACTTTGATTTATTCTTATTGCTGATGACCTTTTGCTCAAGAAATTTCAGTAAAGCTACCCATAAAAAAGACCGCTCGAAAGCAGTCTTTTTTCAAAAATAGATTTAAACAGTACGCTTATTACGTGTTAACTGGTGTAAAACAGACACCAATAAATCAATTTCTTCAGTCGTATTATAAAAAGCCAAAGACGGACGCACAGTTTGTTCTACACCAAAACGACGTAAAATTGGCTGTGCACAATGGTGACCTGAACGTACGGCAATCCCATGTTGGTTTAAAGCCTTACCGACCTGTTCAGTTGAATAGCCTTGTAGGGTAAACGACATGACACTGGCTTTGTGATGCGCAGTTCCAATCAGACGTAAACCAGACACACTGCTAAGCGCATTTTGACCATATTCAAGCAAATCATGTTCATAGCGTGCAATGTTATGAATACCTAGACTTTCTACATATTCAAGTGCTGCCCCTAAACCGACCGCATCGGCAATATTTCCAGTTCCAGCTTCAAACTTGTTAGGTGCAGGTTGGTAAACAACTTGTTCGAAAGTTACGTCCTGAATCATGTTGCCACCACCTTCCCAAACCGGCATTGTTTCTAGCAGTTCTGGTTTCGCATAGACTGCACCAATACCCGTTGGACCAAACACTTTATGTCCTGAAAACACAAAAAAGTCTACATCAAGGGCTTGAACATCAGTGGGTATATGCGAAACAGATTGAGCGCCGTCAACTAGCACGCGAACACCTTTGGCATGGGCAATTTTAATGACTTCAGCAACAGGGGTAACTGTCCCCAAAGCATTAGACACTTGAGTAATCGACAGCAGTTTAGTGCGTTCATTAATCAGTTTTGGCAGCTCTTCTAAAATAATTTGCCCCGTGTCATCAACAGGAATGACTCGTAACTTTGCCCCTGTTTTTTTAGTAAGCTGATACCAAGGTACAATATTGGCATGGTGTTCCAAGTGAGAAACAATAATTTCATCACCTTCACCAATATTTTGTTCACCCCATGTTTTTGCAATCAGGTTAATGCCTTCAGTGGTTCCTCGAACAAAGATAATTTCTTTGGAAGAAGGTGCACCGATAAAACGGGCTACTACATTTCTTGCATGTTCATAGGCGTCGGTTGCACGAGCTGCCAACTCGTGTGCAGCACGGTGAATGTTCGAATTTTCATGCTGATAAAAATAAGCAATCCGGTCAATCACGCGCTGTGGTTTTTGTGTAGTTGCAGCGTTGTCAAACCAGACCAGTGGACGACCATTGACGCGTTCTTGCAAAATTGGAAAATCACGACGAATGGCATGTACATCAAGTGGCTGAGCACTGCTTGCTACAAAGGTAGGTTGCGACGGTTGATAGTGACTATAACTTTGTCCACTTTGAGGCAAGTCTAAGAAATAAAATTCAGAGCTTGGTGAGGCTTTTACTGGTGTATCAGCTGCAAAACGATCTTCAATCAGTAAAGACTTTAGCGGGTCGCCATGCGGCAACTGAAAAGACTGTGCAATCGAATAGTTATCTTCAACACCAGTAACAGAAGGTTCTGCTGCATTTGGAGCAGAAAAATCATTTAAAAAATAATAAGGTGTTTCACCAGCACCTGTCGGTAAGTTTGGTTCAATGCGTGGCACATTCGGCTCATGATGTACCGCTTGTGGCAAATGCGGTTCAAATGGTGGGCGTGGTAAATTTGCACCTCCAACTACAGGTGCAGACGCTACAATTCGACGTTCAGGGTAGTCTGGCAAATTTGGAATATGCTCAGGATATTCTGGATTGAGACTTTTCTGAAACGCGATATTGGGCGCACGACCACTCAGTGCAGAAAATGGTTCACCCGGTTGTGGGGGATGTGGAGGTGGACCTACAGGTAAATCCAAGTTAAGGCCCGATGAAGAAGCCGAACTGCCTGAACTTGGCAATGCTGAAAAAAACTCATTGGCAAGACGGGCAATGGTAGATTCATCGGGGAAGTTGGATGGTGGGTGAGCACCAGCCAATTCCGACCCTGTTGGACTACTTTGCAGATTACTTGTAGTTAACTGGGTAGTCATGATATTTGTCCACCTCCACATCATCTAATACTGCTAAAGCATCATCAGTCAATACTGCAAGCGAGCAATATAAAGAGATGAGATAAGATGCAATCGCGTTACGGTTAATGCCCATAAAACGCACTGAAAGCCCCGGTGACTGTTCACCGGCAAGCCCCGGTTGGAATAAGCCGACAATACCTTGACGTTTTTCACCGACACGAAGCAGCAAGATTTTAGTTTTGCCATCTTCTACCGGAATTTTATTAGATGGAATGAGGGGAATCCCGCGCCATGTAATAAATTGCGAACCAAATAAACTCACTGTTGGAGGCGGTACGCCACGACGTGTACATTCACGGCCAAAAGCTGCAATTGCATCTGGATGTGCTAGGTAAAATCCTGGTTCTTTCCAGACTTTACGTAATAAATCATCTAAATCATCTGGAGTTGGTGGGCCATTTAAAGTCGAGATACGTTGGTCATCGGTCACACTTGCCAATAGGCCATATTCAGGGTTATTGATGAGCTCACTTTCTTGACGTTCTTTAATGGTTTCAATCGTTAAACGTAGCTGTTCTTTAATCTGATCGTGCGGGCTGCTGTAAAGGTCAGCAACACGTGTATGAACATCCAGAACAGTCGATACACCATTTAAAAAGTATTCGCGTGGCTCTGGGTCATAATCAACAAAAGTTTGAGGTAAAGTCGCTTCATCACGTTGTGTGCAAGCCACCTGAATATCATCGGTATTATTTACACGGTTTAGGCGATAAATACCTGCTTCAACAGGAAGCCATTGAAGTAAGTGAGTCAGCCATCGGGGAGTAATCGTAGAAAGTTGAGGAGCTGTCTTGGTTGCATTGGCCAGTTGGCGGGCCGCATGGTCCCCAAGCGCAAGTTGGACTTTGTCTGTATTTTTCGCCATGAATCATTTTTCCTTATTACAGTGGCTTGGTAAAATCAAAAAATTAAAAACTCTAGTATTGCTATAAACTAGAATTAGTTCTGGTTTTTAAAAAAATAAAAAGGTTTTATAAACTTTGAATAGGTGGCTTATTAATTAAAAATCTATCTTTAAAATAAAAATATATTTAAATGAGAAATAAGCATTAAATTAATTTTAGTTAGCTCTTACTATTTATTTGTCTCCTTATCTATTTATTTCACATCTATAGTTTTTAACCGGAAATATGATTTTTTTGATAAGACTCATTTGGTGACTGTAAAATCTGGCTACCTGCGGCAATACTATGTGTCAGCCAGACATTTCCCCCAATAATGGACCCTCGACCAATTGTAATACGGCCTAAAATAGTGGCACCTGCATAGATCACGACATCATCTTCAACAATAGGATGGCGTGTATAATCTTTTTTCAAAGCACCATCATCATTGGTTTCAAAGCGTTTTGCTCCAAGCGTTACAGCTTGATAAATACGCACACGCTCCCCAATTACACTAGTTTCCCCAATTACTACACCAGTACCATGATCGATAAAAAATCCTTTACCGATTTGTGCACCCGGGTGGATGTCAATTCCAGTTGCAGAATGGGCTAATTCGGAAATAATGCGAGACAATAGAGGCACTTGGGCATAGAGCTGATGCGCAATTCGGTGATGAATAATCGCAAATATACCCGGATAGCAGAGTAATACCTCATCCACACTATGTGCCGCTGGATCACCTTCGTAGGCCGCACGTACATCGCCATCTAAAAGTCGTCGTATGGAAGGCAAAGTATTAGCAAAATCTTGAACAATATTTTGGGCAAGCTCTTGCGGCTGTTGGGTTGCACTTAAATGACCCAAATGACGCTTTGCCTCATAATTTAAAGCCAGTTGTACTTGAGCATGTAATGCAGTCAGTACCCGATTTAAGGTATAGGCAATATAAGAGTCTTCAGTTTCTTGGCGTAAGTCAGCAGGACCTAAACGCATTGGAAATAAAATGCCGCAGAGATCATCTAAAATGGCTTTCAAAGCTTCTTTAGATGGAAGTTCACGGCCCCCAAATTCTTTGATTCTGTGCTGTTGCTGACGCCAGTCATGCCTTGCTTGTTGTAAACCCTGTACAACAGCATTAATGTTCCATTGAGTCACAAGCTTTCCTTGATTCACTGAAAATTTATTGAAGTTTTAGTCTTGTTGCCAAGGGAGTTGATGAATACGCCAGCCATTTTTTTGATTACGCTGCTGCTGATCGTCTAGGTCACCTTCGAAGCCTTCAAGAACGTTATAAATATGCTCAAAACCGGCATTAAATGCGGCTTCGGCTGCTAGTGCTGAACGGTTGCCACTACGACATAACAAAAGAATGGTTTTATCTTTACCAACTTTCGATTCGAGTTCTTTTAAAAAGCGTGGATTACGATTGAAAGAGGTGCCTGTTGCCCATGCAACATGAATACTTTCAGGAACATATCCTACAAATTTGCGTTCTTCATTGGTGCGTACATCAACTAAAACAGCTTGACCATTTTGAACGAGCTGCCATGCGTCGTTGGGTGATAAACTTCCGCTAAAATTAAGTTCATGCGCTTGTGCATATTGCTGTGCTTTAGAAAGAATATCTTCAGTTGAAAAGGATGTATTTGAACCATCTGAGATAAAGCTTTGAGGGGCTTCTGTATTTAATTTAGCATTCATTGAAAATATCCTTATCTTTGATTCAGATTGTTATTGTTCAATTTACGCCGTTTTAAATATAAGCAAAAATAAGGATTATCTATTTATATATAATTTTTTAATCAATAAGGCATGTTTATTTTTATTGGATATTATTAATTAATCTTATTAAGTATTATGAAAATGAGATAAGGGTAAAAGATAATAATGGAGCGGTTAGTTAATATCATATCGATAAAATAGGATCTGATATTAAAAATAAGAAAAATATTATTGATCTATATGACTTGTGATTTAACCGAATGTGTTGCAGATGAGCCAATTTGGCAATATAACTTGTATACTCAATTTTGCTTAAAAAATATAAAATTTTGGTGAATATGTGATTGAACTGCCCAATACAAATGATTGGATTGTCAGGAACACCGATTCTAATAGTCTGGAACGAATCGAAGCATTTTTTACAGATCATGCTTACGAATCGCATCGCCATGATACATTTGCAATTGGTCGAACATTAACCGGTGTTCAAAGTTTTCATTATCGGGGAGAGATGAAACATAGCTTGCCGGGAATGACCATGGTTTTACATCCTGATGAGAAACATGATGGAGAAGCAGGTTCACAAGATGGTTTTAGATATCGGATGGTGTACGTTGAACCTGCCACACTACAAGAAATTATGAAGGGCAAACCTTTACCATTTTTTGAAAATGGCTTGAGTCAGGACCCTCGCTTATTTAAGGCAACAGATGTTTTATTGCAAGGAATAGACCAACATATCGATGTTTTAGAAAACCAAGATGCTTTATATGGTTTAGCAACTGCACTTTATGAAATTTCTGATAAAAAACAGAGAGCTTCTCATTCGTATGATTATGTTGCAGCGGAGCGCGCTAGAGAATTTATACATGCTTCTTTATTTGAGAATATTTCTTTAGATGATATTGAAAAAAATGTTGGACGAGACCGTTGGAGCCTTTCACGCGACTTTCGATTGTTATTTGGTACAAGTCCCCATCGATATATGACCATGCGTAGGTTAGAGGTTGTGAAGTCTTGTCTAATGTATGGAGAGTCATTAACTCAAGCTTCATTAATTGCAGGATTTTTTGATCAAAGCCACATGACACGTCATTTTCTAAAAACTTTTGGGTTGACTCCAGCCAGATGGCGAATGATTAATAAGTTATCTTCTTAGATAAATTCTTTAAAAGTCAGCCTGCTTTAGACTGACGTAGTCTTTGTCTTAAATTAGATTCATGCCTTTTAAAAAATCATGAAGCATAAATATGCCAGAGATGATTAGCATCATTGCCATGGTTTTATTTAAGCGATTAAACCAAATTTTATTTTTAATTTTTTTGCCTAACATTGCACCAGCCCACGAGTAAAGACAGGGTGCGCCTGCTGCACCTATCGAAATGAGCAACGATACTAAGAAGATTTGAATACCAGTGATGTGTGCTGTTGGGTACATGATCGTAGTTACTGGCAAAATAACCAAAATCCCTTTGGGATTTAATGTTTGTATCCAAAAACCATTCCAGAAAGAAAGTGTCTGAATTTCAGTGGCTTCATCCTTAATGTCGATATCGGCCTTTAACATCTGAAACGCAAGATAGAATGTATAACATGCGCCGAGCAAGGCAATATAGTGCAGGGCTTTTTGTGGAATGATAGCCGCACCTGCGTATCCAAAAATCATGAATAACATCAGCATTGCACAGCCGACACCCATAAAAAAATAAATCGTTTTTTTGAACTGTCCTGTAAGTCCCGAATTCAAACCCATGAAATTTACTGGGCCGGGGCTATACATCACACTTAAGGTATAAAGAAAGATTTCCATAACGCATCTACTGAATCAAAAACAACTCAGCATACTGACTCGTAAATTTAGGGTCTTGTACGTTTGTGATCGCGCTTGCACAAACGTACAAGACGAGAAAAATCTGGATTAGGCATGATGACTGACTTGAGATAAATGATTCAGGATAGAGTTTTATGTTTGACACAAAAATTGCGTTGATTGTCCGTAATGATCTTGCGACTTGGCAAAGATTAAATGTGGTGGCTTTTTTGGCAACAGGGATTGCCTCGGCTGTACCTGAAATGTTGGGTAAACCGTATATCGATGCAAATGGTTATGAATATGGCAATATGCTTGGGCAACCGATGTTGGTGTTTGAAGGGGATTTGTCAGGACTACAAAAAGCGCATCGTAAAGCAATTGAGCAAGATCTAACGATTATTCCATATGTACATGCCATGTTTTCTACAGGAAATGATGAGGATAATCGAGCGGCTTTTTTAGCCGACGATGCAAATCAATTAAATTTGGTTGGGGTGGCGTTAAGAGGACCTAAAAAAGCTGTTGATAAGGCAATTAAAGGACTTTCGTTACATCAATAGGTTAAATAATTTTTAGTATTGAAGATTAATAAAAACCCACTATTTGAGCAAAAGTGGGTTTTTATTTAAAAAATGATTAAAGCTTATCTTGCGTTTTGGTCTCAAAATCACTGGCATCATGACGTTCATGTAACTGTGTTTCTAAATCGCCAAAAGTACGATTAACCATACGACCGCGCTGCACCGCGGGACGCGCCAGAATTGTATCTGCCCAGCGTTTTACGTGTTTATATTCATCAACACCTAAAAACTCCGCGCCGTTATAGACCCAGTTTTTAACTAGACCACCATACCAAGGGAAAGCAGAAATATCAGCGATGGTATATTCAGAACCTGCCAAATATTCATGCTTTGCTAGATGTTGATCTAACACATCAAGTAAGCGTTTTGTTTCCAGAGCAAAGCGGTTAACCGCATATTCAATTTTAACGGGCGCATAGGCATAAAAATGTCCAAAACCACCCCCTAAATATGGCGCGCTGCCCATTTGCCAGAATAACCAATTGAGACATTCAGTCCGTGCACCTATATCGGTCGGAATGAAAGCTTTAAATTTTTCAGCTAAATAAAGCAAAATTGAACCTGACTCAAACACTCTTATTGGTGGATTTTGGCTATGGTCAACCAATGCTGGAATTTTAGAGTTTGGATTAATTTCTACAAAGCCACTGCCAAACTGTTGGCCTTCACCAATCTTAATGAGCCAAGCATCGTATTCAGCATCTTGATGTCCTAAAGCTAAAAGCTCTTCAAGTAAAATAGTGACTTTTTGACCATTAGGTGTTGCCAAAGAATAGAGTTGAAGCGGATGTTTTCCGACGGGCAGAGTATGTTCGTAGCGAGGGCCTGAAGTAGGTTGGTTTAAATCGGTTTTTTCTCCAGTCCATTGCCAAACTTGTGGAGGAATATAGTTTGAATCACTCATTTTTTATCTCATGTTTGGTTGAAATATAGGGGTTTAGTTATGTCGCAAGGCAAGCCATTTTTGAACGCTAGGGCGTTGCCACTGTTGTAATGCATAATTTTTTAGTCGATCTGGTACAGCATCACCATTTTGAATGAGACGTTGCAACATCAGCGCAAGTTCAGCATCCGCAATACTCCATGAACCAAAAAGAAATTCGCCATGAGGTGCTAGAAGCTTTTCTGCAACAAAGAAAAGTTTCTCGGCTGCCTTTTGACCTTCTTCTGAAAGTGCTGCTGAGGTAGCCTGAATAAAAATAACATCAGTTGGACGTTCAGTTCTTAAAGCAACCAAATCTGATCTGAGCCATGCTTGAATTTGTCGAGCTCTTGCACGTGCCTGAATATCTGTTGGATAAATTGGTGTGGCTGGATAGAGCTCTTCAAGATATTCCAAAATGGCAGATGACTCTGATAAAGCAAAATCATTATGTTCAAGCACAGGTACTTTGGCTGTTAATGATTTTTCTACATAGGATTTTTCGAATTGGCCTTGTTGTGCCAAGTTGATGGTTGCTATTTCAAATGGAATTTCTTTTTCATGTAGCCCTACAAAAACTGTAAAAGCATAGGGGCTTAGAAATTGTGAATCTGTGTACAGCTTAAAATGTTCATTATTCATTGTTATTGTCCATGTCATAAAACAGAATGAATTAGTCTAAGTGAGCTTATCAGAGATTGGGTAACTTTTTTGTGGCAAAGCTTTATCGGTTTTGAATCATACTCTTTCAGTGTTTGAGGTCACGGTTTAATGTGCTGAAAATGTTCACGGACAATGCTGAGCCAAGCTTGTACTGCTGGTGAGGTAGGAAGATTCTTCTTCCATGCCATAGCTAAATGCCATTGAATGTTTGGTTTTTCGAGGGGAACTGCAGCAAATAGAGTGGGGTCGAGCATATCGGTATAGTATTGGGGCAAGAGAGCAATTCCCATACGTTGCAAAACCATATCTGCCAATAAATTCCATTGACTCGTTCGGCAGGCAATGGTCGGATAGAAACCGTGTTGTTTGCAGGCATCAAGAATAATACTATTTAAAGAGAAATTTTCAGGAAACATTAAAAACGATTGGTGTTGTAATTCTTCCAGATTTAATTTTTTACGTGAAGCCCAAATTGCATCGCGCCGTAAAAGTACCATTAAAGGATAATTACATAACTCAATGCTATTGAATGTTTGCTCATCAAAGGGTTGCAGCAGTACACCGACATCAAGCTCATTATTTAACAGCGCCTGTTCAATAGCTCTTGAACCCACCTCTAAAAAAGAAAGTTCTATGTCAGGCCATTGCTGATGGAAATCAAATAGAGCTGTCGTTAAGAGCTGTGAACCTAAAGGCGGAACGCCAAGTTTTAAAGTGCCTGTTTTGAGTTGTTGGTAATTTTCAATTTCAAGAAAGATATTTTGTTCTGCCTGAAGAAGTTCAATTGCATGTTGATAAATACGTTCTCCAATTGCAGTTAATTCAATTTGCCTTTTTCTACCATGATCGGGCTTGACCAGTAATGCAACCTGAAGTTGTTCTTCAAGCTGCTGTAAAATTTTAGTAATAGTGGGCTGGGTTAGGCATAACTCTTCAGCGGTACGGGTAAAACTTTTAGTTTTTACTAGGGTAACAAAGCATTGTAACGATTTTAGAGAAAGCATAATAAAAAATAGATTATTCGATTTTGGAATAATTTTAACATGAATAATTCATATTTAGCAGGTTCAATCGAGATAGCATAATCATGTAATTAACCATTTAATTTCGCAAAATGAGTACTGAATCTGTTTCTGGAACACCCACACAACCTTCACTTTTAGAGTTAGTTAAGCAAATTTTGATTTTGGCTAGTTTTTGGTGGGTGGGATATCTCTTACATCAAAAACTTGGCGTACCTGTGTCAGCAGGCATTTTAGGTATGTTTTTATTGCTTTTATGCCTGTTCTTTAAAATTATCAAAATAGAACAGGTCGCAACTGGCGCCACTGTAGTGTTGGGCGAATTACTTCTATTTTTTATTCCTGTTGTGGTTGCAGTTGTGCAGTACAAAACCTTGTTTATGACGGAAGGTTGGCAAATTGTATTGAGCATTGCAATAGGCACTATTTCAGTCATGTTGAGTACATGTTTAACCATTCACTATTACAACCGTTTGAAGGCTTATTTACAGGCTCGAAAACGTCTTCAACATAAGCATATCTAAGAGCACGACGACATGAATATCTGGTCAATTCTTTGTCTTATCTGGACGTTGGCAGCCTATGTTGTGGCAAAACGAATCTATCAAAAACATCCTAAATTATGGCTTTCTCCAGCGATTAGTGTGCCTGTCATTACCATTGTTTTGATGACAATTTTTGGAGTTTCTTACCAAACTTATGCAGAAGATACCCAGTGGATTGTTAATTTATTAGGACCTGCAACAGTTGCATTTGCTGTTCCGATTTATCGTTATCGCGAGACAATCCGTAAAAACTTAGGGGTATTATCCATTGCAATTGTAGTGGGAATGAGTGTTGGCGTAATGTCCGCCTATGAAATGGCACAGTGGTTTCATTTTAGTCCTGAAGTCACCAATAGTTTGATGGCACGTTCGATTTCTACTCCTTTTGCCATGATTTTAGCCGAAGATATTCATGGTTCAGCCGCATTGGTTTCATTGTTTACTGTTATTACCGGTTTGGTCGGAATGATTTGTGGCGATGCAATTTTAGCCATTACCAAAATTCGTTCCAGTGTTGCAAATGGAGCAGCTTTTGGGAATGCTGCACATGGTTTTGGTACGGTTCGGGCGCAACAACGCAACACTGAAGAAGGTGTGATCGCCAGTTTAACCATGGTGATTGCTGGCATTTTAATGGTGTTAGTTGGTCCATTCGCAATTCATTTATGGTTATTACTCTAAGGTTCAAATTGAAAGGTTGATGCTTAACGGCAGGACCGCTAACTGTACTGTTGAATAATGCCAGCCAGTTTTTTTATAGCTTGCTCCATAAGCGCAAGATCAAAATCTCCGAGACCAATGACCAGACCCGAACGCTGCCGTTCTTTTGAAAATGTGGGTGAAACTGCTTTAATCGCAATGCCGGCATTTAATGCTGCGGTGGCGACCTCAACATCCTTAATATGTTCGGCAAGCCACAACACCATATGCATGCCTTGATCACCTGGTTGTAACCATGCAAGTTGTTTCGGCATATGCTTTTCTATCATTTCAATAAGTTGTAGACGATTTTCCGCATAAACATTACGGATACGTCGAATATGACGCTCTAAATATCCTTCTTGAATAAACGCTGCTAAAACGTGCTGATCTGCGGTTGGTGAATGGCGGTCTATTAAAACTTTTAGTCCACAAAACGGCGCTACAAGTTGTTTTGGAAGAACTGCATAGCCGAGCCTTAGAGACGGGAATAATACTTTACTAAATGTGCCCAGATAGATGACTTGATCGGGTGCCATACCTTGTAATGATGGAAAAGGTTGGCCGTTATAGCGAAGCTCACTGTCATAGTCGTCTTCAATGACCCATGCATTTTGCTGTTTGGCCCAATCTAATAAAGCAGTACGTCTTGCCAGACTCATTGGCATGCCAAGTGGATATTGATGGGAAGGGGTTACAAAGGCAGCGCGTGCTTGTTTTGCAAGTTTGATACCAGCTTCTACGTCAATCCCTTCTTCATCCACAGGAACACGAACCATTTCAATGTTTTGTACAGTATGTTCAAGAATGGCAGTTGTGCCACGATATGCCGGATCTTCTACCCAGACCTGATCGTGAGTTTCAAATAAAATCTGGCTACAAATATAGAGTGCTTGTTGAATACCTGTCGTAATTACGATTTGTTCAGGTTCACAGTGGACAGAACGTGACCGACGTACATAATCTGCTATGGCAACTCTCAATGAAAATATACCTTGAGGTTCATCATAACCTGCAGGAGAACCAGCACCACGTGCGCGAAAGCGATTGCCAAATTTTCTCCACACATCATTAGGCTGAGTGCGTCCTACAGGAACAGACACAGCAAATGGCCGATGCGGTAGAGGTTTGAACTCTTTAACGACGTTGGCGTAGGAAAGAGCTGATGCAGTAAGTGACATAGCGCTTTGAGCTAAGGATTTATTTTGAGTCGATTTTGTTAAAGCATGGGAAACATAAGTACCCGCGCGCGTGCGAGATTCAAAAACGCCTTCTGCTAAAAGCTGATCATAGGCCTCAATGACTGTACCACGCGCAACATTTAGTGTCTGAGCCAGTTCACGAGAAGAAGGCAAAGGGTCACCTGGCTGTAAATCACCATTTTGTACAGCTTCACGCAGGCCTTGAGTAAGCTGAGCACTGATTTGCCCTTGGGTTTTATCAATCTTTGCAATTAATGGAAGGTCAACAGCTTTGGCTATTCTTGCCATAATTCTGGTCTACTTAAAAAAATATAAAGTGGTACTTTTTAATAATCCACATAAACCAGAGAATTTACAACAGAAATTATTAAAACCTCATCATTTATTAAGGATTTTTACGATGTATGTTCCTGCTGAGTTTGTAGAGCCTCAACGAGATGTATTACATGATCTTATCTTGAAAAACCCTTTTGGTATTCTTTTTAGCCATGGTCGTAATGGTCTGGATGCAAATCATCTTCCGTTTGAGTTACAGCCTAACGAAGGGGAGTTAGGTGTATTACATGCTCATGTTTCTCGGAATAATCCAGTTTGGCAGGACCTTCAAAATGGAGATGAAGTCCTTGTCGTATTTCAAGCTGAAAATGCTTATATTTCTCCAAACTGGTATCCATCCAAACACGAACATCATAAACAAGTGCCAACGTGGAACTACAGAGTGGTACATGCTTATGGCAAAGTGACGATTCGAGATGATGAACGTTATGTTCGTGGCGTGGTGGCTCGTTTAACCCGTACACATGAAGCATCTCAACCCGAACCTTGGAAAATGTCAGATGCGCCAAAAGATTATCTTGAACCCATGTTAAAAGCGATTGTTGGTCTTGAAATTGAAATAAAACAACTGCAAGGTAAATCGAAGCTAAGCCAAAACAAAGATTATAAAGATGTTTTAGGCGCGGCTCATGGTCTGGCAGAGACAGGGCATCAAGAAATGGCTGATGCAATGTTTGGTGTTGCCGAGACGAAAAGATAAAGAATATTTATATTTAGCGCTTATTTTGGAGATAAACATGCCGTGGATTAAACCTGTTGAGTTAATGGGCGAACATGTCATTTTAAAACCACTAGACTTAACGCATGTTGACTCATTGATTGAGGCAGTTCGTGATGGGGAGTTGTGGAATCTTTGGTATACACGTATTCCTTCACCACAAGAAATGGCGGATGAGGTTGAAAGACGACTTTCCTTGCAAACAGAAGGGAGCATGTTGCCTTTTTATATCGAAGACCGTAAAACCAGTCGTGCTTTGGGAATGACCAGTCTTATGCATATTGAACAGGCTCATCGACGTGTAGAGATTGGTTCGACTTGGTATCGTAAATCTGCACATCGCACGCCCGTAAATACTGAATGTAAAAAACTATTACTATCTCATGCATTTGAGTCTTTAAACTGCATTGCGGTTGAGTTACGTACTTCTTCTTTAAATGTCCAAAGCCAAGCTGCAATTGCACGTTTGGGGGCAAAGTTGGATGGGGTACTTAGAAGCCATCAAATTGTGAAAGATGATATTTTGCGGGACACTCATGTTTATAGCATTTTGAAACATGAGTGGCCCGCGGTTCGTCAAAACCTAGAATGGTTACTGAGCAAGCCGCGTTAGAGTTTATTTAAATAAGTCGCTTTTCTCTTTTTTTGCTTAACCAGAAAAGAGAAACTGCGGCAATCACTAACCACGGTATTAAAGCCATATTCATTGCTTTCCAGCCAAATATATTCAATAAAGCGCCTGCACTAAATGAACAAATCAATCCGACAATAAAAACGGTCATATCATTAATTGCTTGCGCTTTAGCTTTTTCAGCAGCTGTATAAGTTCCTGTTAATAAAGAGGTGCTACCAATAAATAAAAAGTTCCATCCGACACCTAGTAAAATTAAAGAAGTAGCAAAAGATGCGAACAGGATTCCTGAAAGGGCAAATCCAATGTAACAAGCAAATAATACAAGACCTGCAAACATGATTTTAAGTACACCGAATTGGGCAATTAAATTTCCTGTAAAGAATGAAGGTAGGAACATACCGAGTACATGCAATTGGATGACTGTAGTGATAGATCCAAGTTCATGATGTGAGTGTCGCATGGCGATTGGTGTGGCGGTCATACCTAAAATCATGATGCCATAGCCTGTTACGGCACCAAACAAAGCAACTAAATAGGTCGGCTTAAATACAATCTCTTGCCATGGACGGCCCGCACTAAAATCGGACTTTTGTTCAACTGTATCAGCAATATTTAAGCTGGATAAAATGCCCATTGCCAAGAGTGAGAGGATGCTGATAATTAAAAATGAACCGATATATTCTAAATGTTGGAATAAAGGGCCACCAAAACGGGCTAAAGTTGGGCCAATCAGTGCTGCAACAATTCCACCTGCCATAACCCAAGAAATAGCACGTGAACGGAACGCATCATTTGCAACTTCACTGGCAGCAAAGCGATAAAATTGGGCAAAAGATTGATATGCTCCAACAAATAGCGTACCTAATGCAAGAAGGAATAGTGAGCTATAAAAGATGCCAATTGCGGCAATAATACCGCCAAGCACGCCTAAAGAAGCGCCGAATAGAAAACCGTTACGCCTTCCTACATGTGCCATGAGCATTGATGCAGGGAACATCATTAAAGCGGTGCCTAAAAACATAGATGCGATGGGTAAAGTTGCAAGGGTAGGAGTATTGGCAATATTAGCCCCAGCTAAACCGCCAATAGTCATGACGATTACTGATATCGTTTGGAAAAGTGATTGGGAGCTCGCCAAAATTAGAACTTGGCGATGCATGGAATTTTGAAGCATAAAGAGCCTTTAATTATATTCGTTAATCGCTGAATTTGGATGTCCGGTTTTTATGTAGAGAAGCATCTAATCGTCCAGCTTGAAAATGTGCATGTGTTTTTTGATGTTAGGTTTATTCATTTTTTAGATCATAAACTATTGCTTTATTAAGCAATTATCCCCAAATAATCAATATTTTGATTTTATCATTTGCATCTTAGATAAAAAACTATTAGAGCTCCAGTTTTCTAATTAAGTATGTTCATAACTTGCATCGGCCAAAGTAAACTGATTTCTTGCCCACTTGCTGGCTGATTAGCATTAATCCATCAAAATTAAGTTTCTGAGGTAGAAATTTTTGTGCGGTTACAAAAATCAAAGTGCCTTTTTCACTTAAAGTTTGATGTGAACTACGACACTACCCATCCTTTGGATTTTATAAATAATATTTCAACCATTAACTTCAGGTTAATAACGGCTCAGGTAGGTTGATTGATCAAAGTTCCATAAAGCGTTTTTATAGATCCAGAACAAAACTGGGATCTATAGGTAAGTACATGGAAGGATCAGTTCAGAATAAAGAACGGTTATGGACAAAGCGGCGTCATGCCAAACAGCTAAAACTGGAAATGGCAAGCCAATATGTCGATGGTGTTGTCATTCCAACTCAAGACATTATTAAAGTCTTAGAAACCCTGATTACACCGGGTGACAGAGTCGTACTCGAAGGGAATAACCAAAAACAAGCAGATTTCTTATCTCGCTCTTTGGCTCAAACCAATCCGGATGTTCTACATGATTTACATATGATCATGCCGAGCGTTGGACGTTCAGAACATCTGGATCTGTTTGAAAAAGGCATTGCACGTAAGCTCGATTTTTCTTTTGCTGGCCCTCAAAGTCTGCGTATTAGTCAGTTAATTGAAGATGGACTGCTAGAGATTGGTGCGATTCATACCTATATCGAACTGTATTCACGCCTAGTGGTCGATCTCATTCCAAATGTGGTGCTATCGGCTGGGTTTATGGCAGACCGCCAAGGTAATATTTACACAGGTCCAAGTACCGAAGATTCTCCAGCACTTATTGAACCTGCTGCTTTTAGTGACGGTATCGTGATTGTTCAGGTCAATGAACTGGTCGACGACGTAACTGATTTACCACGTGTCGATATTCCTGCCTCTTGGGTTGATTATGTGGTTGTGGCAGACCAGCCTTTTTATATTGAACCGTTATTTACCCGTGACCCGAAACACATCAAACCTGTTCATGTGCTTATGGCCATGATGGCAATTCGCGGAATTTATGAAAAGCATAATGTGCAATCGTTAAACCATGGCATTGGTTTTAACACTGCGGCTATTGAGTTGATTTTACCGACCTATGGTGAGTCTTTAGGGTTAAAAGGAAAAATCTGCCGAAACTGGACTCTTAATCCACATCCAACCTTAATTCCAGCTATTGAGACGGGTTGGGTGGAAAGCGTGCATTGCTTTGGTACTGAGCTCGGTATGGAAAAATATGTTGCCGCTCGTCCAGATGTTTTTTTTACAGGTCGTGATGGGGCGCTACGTTCTAACCGGATGATGTGTCAGCTCGCAGGCCAGTACGCGGTTGATCTATTTATTGGTGCCACTTTACAAGTTGATGGTATGGGGCATTCGTCGACTGTTACTAAAGGCCGTTTAGCTGGTTTTGGTGGCGCACCGAACATGGGGCATGATCCGCGTGGTCGTCGTCATGCTACACCTGCATGGTTAGATATGCGTTTGCAAGGTGCCAATGAAACAGAAACCTATTTGGCTCGTGGTAAAAAACTGGTTGTGCAAATGGTGGAAACCTTCCAAGAGGGCGGTAAGCCGACTTTTGTGGATAGTCTTGATGCGATTGATGTTGCAAAAACGGCAGGTCTGCCTTTAGCACCGATCATGATTTATGGCGATGATGTCACCCATTTACTGACCGAAGAAGGCATTGCTTATTTATATAAAGCAAGTAGCCAAGAAGAACGTCAAGCCATGATTGCCGCAGTGGCAGGAGTGACCAGTATTGGTTTAAGCCAAGACCCTAAAACCACAGCACGTTTACGACGTGAAGGTTTAGTGGTATTCCCAGAAGATTTAGGCATTCGCCGTACCGATGCAACACGTGAACTTTTAGCTGCAAAAAATATTGCCGACTTGGTGACATGGTCAGATGGTTTATATCAACCACCTGCAAAATTCAGGAGTTGGTAATGATGGCACAAGTTCAATATCAAACACTCAGCCATAGTCAGTTTTTGGCAGACATGGCGGTGGCGGCTTTAATTGATGAAGTTAATCTGACACCAAAGCCTGCCTTGGTCGACCGTCGTGGCAGTGGCGCACATGATGACCTAACTTTAGAGTTAATGGAGCGTTCTGCGAAAAGTCTAGGCCCAATGTTTGAAGCGATGGCCCAAGCAGCAATGTGTCACGGAAAAGTACGTCAGGCCTTGCGTGAAGACATTGGTGAAATTGGTCGCCAAGGTGAAAAGGTCATGATGTTGGCAACAGCTGGGGTCAACACACACCGTGGTGCAATTTGGGCTTTAGGTTTAATGGTTACGGCAGCAGCATTGGCACGCACGAATCAACAATATTTATCAGCTGTTGAGCTATGTCAGTTAGCGGGTCAGATTGCCCAGCTTGAAGACCGTTTTATTCCCAAACAGGCTTTGAGTCATGGTCAGCAGGTACAGAAAAAATTAGCTGTCTTAGGTGCAAAAGAACAGGCACAACAAGGTTTCCCAACTATTGTGAATTTTGGTTTAAAGCAGCTTCATCAAAGTCGCCGTAAACCTATGAAAGAAGAGTTCGCTCGTTTAGATGCTTTGCTTGCAATGATGACTGACTTGACCGATACCTGCGTGCTTTATCGTTCTGGAACAAATGGTTTAAAGCGTATGCAACAAGGTGCTCAGCAAGTACTCGATTTAGGCGGTAGCTCAAGCTTGGAAGGCCGACGTGCTTTGCATTTTTTAGAGATTGATCTACTTAGGATGAAAGCTTCCGCGGGCGGAGCAGCCGATTTGTTGGCAGCCACCTTGTTTATAGATCGTGTTGAGCAGTCATCTTCAAAAAATAAAGAGGGATTTTGATTATGGAAACACTTCATTTTGAATTTGTGGCGACAGAGCCACCGATAAAAAAAGCACTGGTAGGGTGTGTTGGCTCAGGTGATTTAGAAATTTTGATGGAACCCGGAGAAACAGGGAAAACCACTATTCAGGTGGTGACTTCGGTAGATGGTAGTGTGGCACGTTGGAAAAACCTTTTTGAACGGATTTTTACCGCACAAGTCCCACCAGCAGTCAATATTGATATTCATGACTTTGGCGCAACTCCCGGTGTCGTTCGCTTACGTCTGGAACAAGCTTTGGAGGAGGTCGCTCATGACTGATATCCAGAGCTTGTTAAATAAACAAGATTTTATTGAACTCAGTGCAAGAGAGCGTGCCAAAGCATTATTGGATGAAGGCACTTTTCGAGAGTTACTCGATCCATTTGCACGTGTCATGTCACCATGGCTAGTTAAGCAAAATATTGTGCCGCAAGCAGATGATGGCGTGGTGATTGCAAAAGGATCTATTCAAGAACGCCCAGTGGTTTTAATTTCAATTGAAGGCTTATTTCAGGGTGGAAGCTTAGGCGAAGTTGGGGGTGCCAAAATTGCGGGCGCCTTAGAGCTTGCGGTTGAAGACAATCTTAAAGGTATTCCAACGGCTGCAATCTTATTACTAGAAACTGGTGGGGTTCGCTTACAAGAAGCAAATCTGGGTTTGGCTGCAATTGCTGAAATTCAGGCTGCAATTGTGAACTTACGGCAATATCAACCTGTTATTGCTGTGGTTGCCGGTAGTGTAGGGTGTTTTGGTGGTATGTCGATTGCTGCTGGACTATGTAGCTATATTGTAATGACACAAGAAGGACGTTTAGGCTTAAATGGCCCACAAGTGATTGAACAAGAAGCTGGCGTACAAGAATATAACGCCAAAGATCGTCCGTTTATTTGGAGCGTAACTGGCGGAAATCAACGTTTTGCTAGTGGTTTAGCAGATGCTTATATTGATGACGATCGCCAGAAAATTCGTCAACAAGTCATCGGTTATTTAGAACAAGGCGTACCTGATCAGCATCGTAGTTCAAATTACTCGTTTTATTTAGCACAGCTACAACAAGTCGATACTGCCGAGCAAATCACTCCTGCACAGGTTCAGGCTTTGTATCAAGGAGAGCAAGCATGAATATCGCCGTTGATACATTAAAAGCCTCTACGCGAGGTGCACATTGGTTTAAAGCACTTACGCAGGGCTTTAAGACAGTTGAAGGTTTTCCAACTTCTGTTTGGGTGGCAGATGGACAGATTGATCAGCAAGCAGTACGTGTAATTGCCGTTGTTCAAGACAGCAATAATCTATTCCCGCGAGCGAGACAAGGTGAAGTTGGACTACTGGAAGGTTGGAGCTTGGCGAAAGCAGTTGATGAGGTGATTCAAGCCGATGCACATGCTGAAACTAAACGTGGCATTGTATGTCTGGTTGATGTCCCAAGTCAGGCTTATGGTCGCCGTGAAGAATTATTAGGTATTCATCAAGCGTTAGCCGGTGCGGTAGATAGCTATGCCAGAGCCAGATTGGCAGGTCATCCTATTGTTAGTTTATTGGTGGGTAAGTCAATGTCTGGCGCTTTTCTGGCTCATGGTTACCAAGCCAATCGTATTATTGCGTTAAAAGATTCAGGTGTTATGGTTCATGCCATGGGTAAAGAATCTGCTGCACGCGTTACCCAACGGTCGGTTGATGAGTTAGAACAATTAGCTGCAAGCATTCCTCCAATGGCTTATGACATCGAAAGTTATGCAACGCTTGGTTTGTTATCTGAACTGTTATCTGTTGAAAACCCTGAACAACCGACAAACGATGATCTTTCATTAGCGAAGCAAGCCATTGCACAAGCATTTAAAGAAATTAATGCTGAGCAATCTACAGGACTGGAACAAAGACTTCACGGTCAAAACCGTCAGATGTCTAAAAAAGTTCGTGAGTTATTGCGCGAGCAATGGTCATGAAACTTGATCTCGAAGCCCATGATTTGCTGTGGGGCATGTCAGTCGATTTCTTAACTGAAGATGCACCGCTATGGGTAGAAGAAGTGTTAAAGCGAGGTGATCCTGTTGTGGTTCGGCGGGCAATTACCTCGGCAGATCAGGTGGCTGTGGGTGTAAGAGGAAAATTCCGTCATCAACGATATGCAGCGCAAATGCCACGATCTGCTATTACAAAACAACTTAAACCAGAAGCCCTGACTCACGTGAGTACACAGCAGTTTGAGCATTTGGCAGAACGTTTACAGACCATTTCTAGCATTATGAAAAACTTTTCAGAGTGTTGGGGATATACAGGAAGTTTTGGGTTTGAGCTGGCAACTGGTATTCAAACAGTCACTCAGCAAAGTGACATAGATTTGTTGATTCGAGCTGAACAACCTTTTGCTAAAAAGCAAGCAGTTGAGCTACTCGAAACTTTTCAGCAAGCGGGGCTAAATGTAGATATACAGCTACAACTTCCACAGGGTGGTTTGGCTTTAAAAGAATGGGCTAGGAATAGCGGAAAAGTTCTATTAAAACGTGCTGAAGGTGCTGTTTTAGTAGAAAACCCATGGAATTAGGGAACAGATATCATGGCTTCGATTTGGGTATATCCGGGACAAGGCGTGCAAAGATGCAACATGTTGCACGACCTACCACAAACTGCTCTGGTAAATGAATATCTTGAGCGTGCATCGGATGCACTTAAAGAAGATGTCTTGATGCTAGATAGTTCGGTTGCATTGCAATCGACGCGAGCCGTACAGCTTTGTTTACTCATTTCAGGCGTAGTGAGTTCAGCCATATTAACTGCTGAAAACTTAAAACCAGATTATGTAGCGGGCCTATCGATTGGCGCATGGTCGGCTGCGGTTGTAGCAGGAGTTTTAACCTATGAAGATGCCATTCGTTTAGTTGCCTATCGAGGTGAACTCATGCAAAACGCATATCCAACTGGATATGGCATGACCGCGTTAATTGGTACAGACCTTACAACCGTAGAAGCGTGGGTGAAACAAATTTATGAAATAACGCCACAGGTTTTTGTCGCAAATATTAATGCACATAACCAGATTGTTATTTCAGGAAGTCATGATGCCATGCAACAAGTTGCTATTTTGGCAAAACAGCAAGGCGTAGTGGCAAAAAAATTAGATGTATCCGTGCCATCGCATTGTGAACTACTAGATCGACAAGCAGAGCAACTTGCAACGTCTATGGAGGGAGTCACTTTAAAGCAGCCTAAAATTCGTTATTTAAGTGGTACAACCGCTCGTACGCTGAGTAAGTCAGAACAAATTGGTGATGACTTGGTTTTTAACATGAGTCGAACAGTAGATTGGGAAAGCACTCTCCAAGCTGCATGGGAGCGTGGTGTAAGACTACAGATAGAAGCTTTGCCGGGGACGGTGCTCACTGCACTCGCACGTCGGATATTTAAAGAAGGAACTGTGTTGTCATTTCAAGGAACACGTTTAGACAGCATTCAGATTGCAATGCAAAATAGTGGTTCTTTATAGCAATATGGATTAAAAGTTTAGTAATAACCCAAGGATATGAGGGATTTACAATGATTATATATGGAACAGCAATATTAGCGATCTGTCATTTATTAGGTGATTATTTTGGCAATACTTTAGGCATGCTATTAGGCGTAAAAGCCAATGTAGGAGGCGTTGCTATTTCAATGATTCTTTTAATTTTATCTAAAGAATTATTGGCACGAAAAGGCTATTTGCCACAAATCACTCAATTTGGCGTTTTATATTGGTCAGGAATGTATATTCCGATCGTGGTGGCAATGTCGGCAGGACAAAATGTTGTTGCTGCACTATCTGGAGGAATGTTAGGACTGATCGTTTCTATTGCATCGTTAATTGGCACGGTTTTAGTCATCCGTTATTTAAATAGAATTAGTGGCGACTATGAAACCTATGAATGGACGATAGAAGCTAAGGAAAAAATAGCCTAAGCAAACATAAACTACAAAAAGTTCAATCAAAAAAAGGATTTAAATGATGGACGCTATAATTGCTGTGTTATCAAAAAATGCATTAGTGACTGCTCTTGCCGTAACGGGTTTAATGATGTTTGTTTCCCATTTACTCTCAAAATATTTGACGAAGGGAAAATTACAAAGCTCTGCAATCGCGATTACTTTAGGTTTAGTTGTCGCTTACTTTGCAGGGGTCTATACGCAAGGAACCAAAGGTGTTTCTGATATCGCTATATTTTCTGGATTTGCATTGCTAGGTGGAGCCATGATTCGGGATCTGGCTATTGCTTCAACAGCCTTTGAAGTCGATGTGAAAGAAGTGAAGAAAGCAGGAAAAATTGGTTTAATCGCATTAGTGCTTGGTTGTGTAGTGCCTTTTGCCATCGGTGTGATGGTGGCATGGGTGATGGGATATCGAGATCCAATCTCAATGACGACGATTGGTGCAGGTGCAATGACTTATATTGTTGGTCCAATTACAGGAACCGCGATTGGTGCTAGCTCAGATGTAATCGCGCTTTCTATTGCGATTGGATTAATCAAGTCTGTTTTCTTTATGGTCGGCACACCACTGCTTGCGAAATTCATGTATTTAAAAAGCCCGCGTTCAGCCATGGTATTTGGCGGCTTGGCAGGAACAACCAGTGGTACGGCAGCCGGTTTAGCTGGAACAGATGTAAGACTTGTTCCTTATGGTGCTTTAGTTGCAACCTTCTACACAGGACTTGGTTGCTTACTTGGACCATCCTTATTTTTTATAACGGTTAATGCAATTTTTGGATAATGAAGTGAGTCTAAAATGGTAGCAACTTATTAAATTTAATGAGTTGCTACTTATTCATTTTATGAAAATTCGAAGCAAACATACGACACTCTGCAATCAGTGCAAGTAGGTTTGGATCTCGTTCTTTACTTTTTAAAAAAACCAAACCGATTTCTTGTTGCATATGATATTGCTGTTTAAGTGGAATAAGTTTGACGGAGCTTTCATAAACAGCTGAAATACGACCGGGTAATAGGGCAAAGCCAACGCCTGAACTGACCATACTAATTAAGGTGAAAATATCGTTCACTTGCAAAGCAACTTTAGGCGAGAAGCCTGCTTTTTTAAAAATAATATCGCTATCGTTATGGGTCGCAAAGCCTTTGGTTAAAGTGAGGAATGTCTCTTCTTTTAATAGGCTTAAATCAATGTCTTTAAACTCTGCATATTTAGAATCTTTATTTACCGCCAGAAAAATATCATCTGAAAACATCGGCAAAATTTCAAAGTCATCGTCTTGAGTGGTTTCATTTAATGCCACAATAATCGCATCAAGTTCCGTTGCTTTAAGCTTTTTAACCAAGTCCTGATTTGAGCTGAGTAACAGTTGAATATCAAGCTCACTGCGTCTGAGCTTAAGCCCGCTAATTACATTTGGAATCGTATTTACAGTTAAAGAATAAAGAGAACCTAAATGTAAAACCTTAGCTGCAAAACCTGCGGCTTCTCTGGTTTTATTAACGGTAATAAAAATGTCCTGTACGATTTTTTGCGCCCGTTCTTCAAAAACATAGGCACTTTTTAAAGGAATGAGATTACGTCCTTCATTTTTAAAAAGTGGGCAACGCAAAGCACTTTCTAAAGAGTGCAATGCTTTGTGAACACTGACATTACTAAGCTCCATTTCTGTTGCTGTTTTAGATAAATTGCCACAGCGCATAAATGCTAAAAAAATCTGTATCTTTTTAAGGGTGAGTTCTTCATCAATTTCCATATTAATCCCTTGAACCTGTTTCCTTTAAAAATATAGATTTAAGCTCTAAAGTTACCACAAAACATTCACTATAAAATTGGGCTTAGGTCGAAGTACATTATTTAAGAAACAGCTTCAATCCGCTGTTGAATTGTCTTAATGATTTGTTCTAATGCACTTTGAATTTTGGGTGTCCATTCAAAAGAGCAGTTGATTCTTAAATAATGCTGCTGTGCGGGTAAAACACTAAACAGTGGACTTGGAGCCACCCCAATGTTTTGTTGAATTAACTCTTCATAAATTTGCATACTATCTAAACTATTCGGTAGCTTAACCCAAAGAAAATAACCACTTGGATGGTAATAAACTTCGCAAGATGGTGGCAGATTTTGCTTTAAATAATGATAAAACTGCTTTTTATAACGCTCAAGTGAAAGTCTGAGAGTACGTAAGTGCTTTTCATAATGATGATGAGACAAAAACTCGACTAAGGCATTTTGAATGAGTGCATTCACTGAAATGGTACTCATGAGTTGTAAATGCTGGATATGGTCTGAAAACTTACCTGCATAGACCCAACCGACCCGAAAACCTGCACCTAAAGTTTTTGAAAATGAAGAGCAGTGAAGCACCAGATTTTGCTGATCAAAATACTTCATTGAAAGAGGCTTTTGTCCGCCATAAAACAGCTCTTCATAGACGTCATCTTCAATTAAATAAATTTGGTGCTCATGAAGTAGCTTAGCAATTTTATATTTAATATCGTCGCTCACCGTAAACCCGATTGGATTATGGCTGTTTAACATCAACCAACAGACTTTAATTGGATAACTATTAATAACTTGTTCAAAAGCCTCTAGATCAAAACCATGTTGAGGATGCTCAGGAATGGTAATAACTTTTAGCCCTAAACGTTCTGCTGCCTGCCAAGCGCCATAAAATACGTTCTGTTGTAATAAAATATAGTCACCCGGTTGAGCAACTGCTTGTAAGGAAAGATTGAGCGCATCTAGTCCGCCAGATGTAATGACAATGTCATCTGGGTCGGTCTGAATCCCCTGCATACAGTAGCGTTGAGCAATAAGTTTTCGTAAAGCTAAATTGCCGGGTGGTAAGCTTGTGGTTTGGTCGTAACTTTGTTTCTGACGGGCAAGCTGCCCCATAATTTGAATAAGTTTAGGCGCATATAAAAGCTGACTGTCAGGAAAGGCAGAGCCAAACGGTATGACAGATTCATTTTGAATTGATTTAAGATATTTAAAAACTAAAGAATTAATTTCAATTTTTGAGTTGAGTGAAACAACAGAATATTGCTCTAAAGGTTTAAGCGTAATGAGCTCGGCAACGAAGTATCCCGATTTTTCTTTGGAATAGATCAAACCCTGTGATTCAAGCTCTTGGTAAGCATTCATTACTGTCATTAAACTAAAACCAGAGCGTTGCACCTGATCTCTTAAAGAAGGTAACTTCTCGTGTGCATTTAAAGTGCCACTCTCAATGAGTTGGCGAATGCTATGGGCAAGTTGTTCTGATTTATACATGTGTTGGCTGCCAAAAATGACAAAATGAAAGATGCACTGAATCAATAATAAATGCCGCTTGTAGAATCTACAAACGGCATTTGCTTATAAAAATGAGTTTACTTCAGGTAAGGGGCTGCATAAATCAATATCACTTTAAACAAACCGGCAATAACAGCTAGTGCTAAAAAACCACCTAGCCATAGCAGAATAAACCACTGGGTTTGAGTCAATTTAGAAGATAAATTTTTCATAAAACCCTCCTAACTTTAATGATAGCCTTCATCGCCTACACGAACTTTGTCTCGGAATACCCAGTAAGACACGATGGTGTAAGCAATAATAATTGGGATAAGAATGAGCGCACCGACCAAAGCAAACATCTGACTTGAATGCGGGGCTGCAGCTTGCCAGATGGTGACTGATGGCGGAATAATATATGGCCATAAACTAATCACAAAACCTGTAAATGCAAGGAAAACGAGGGCTAACGTATATATAAATGGTTTGAGGTCGTGTTGCTGCTTTTTACACGCTGATAAAATCAGGCCAACAAACAATAAGACTAAAATAGGCACTGGGCTAAAATAGAACAGATTTGGTAAAGAGAACCAGCGATCTGCGATTTCAGGATGAGTCAGAGGTGTATAAAGACTCACACCACCAAAAATAATAAGCAGTGCAATAATCAGCTTTGGCATAAGCTCATACATGCGCTGTTGCAAATTCTTTTCGGTTTTTAAAATAAGCCAACCACATCCTAACGTTGCATACATGGTAACTACACCAATACCGGTAAAGAAGGTAAATGGGGTTAACCAATCAAGTGATCCGCCAGAAAAAATTCCATTGGTGGTTTTTATGCCTTGAATATAGGCACCCAAGATAATGCCTTGGAGGAAACTGGTTAAGATTGAACCCCAAATAAAAGCTAAGTCCCAAAGGTATTTGGTACGATGAGCTTTAAAGCGGAATTCGAATGCGACTCCACGGAAAATTAAGGCAATGACCATAAAAATAATAGGTAGATACAGTGCCGATAGAACTGTTGAGTAAACCAGTGGGAATGCAGCATAGAGACCAGCACCACCCAGTACCATCCATGTTTCGTTACCGTCCCAGACAGGAGCCACGGTATTCATCATTACGTCACGTTCCTGACTGCTTTTGATGAAGGGGAACATAATTCCGATCCCTAAATCAAAGCCATCCATGACCACATAAATCAGGACACCTAAACCGATAATACCGACCCATATTAAAGAAAGATCAATCATGACGGTTCTCCCCAGAATTTTGTTTATCGTCAATATTTTCCTCGACAGCACTGAGTGGACGCATTGGTGTTTTAAAGTGTCCAACACCACCAGTTTCAATATTTGGCGTATCGATAAATACAGGGCCTTTATTAATGAGTTTTAAGGTGTAGTAGATACCGCTACCAAAAACAATGGTGTAGACCACCACAAAAATAAAGAGACTCAGGCCAACCTGATCTGCAGAAACGGTATGAGAAAGCCCATCTTTTGTTCTCATAATTCCATATACAACCCAAGGTTGACGGCCAACTTCAGTGGTAATCCAGCCTGCGAGCATTGCGACATAACCCGCTGGCCCCATGAGCAGTGCAAATTTATGGAACCAAGAGGTTTCATATAACTTACCGCGTTTACGTAACCAAAGAGCAATTAAAGATAGCGTGACCATGAGTACACCAAGGCCCACCATTACACGGAAACTCCAGAAAATAATAGTTGAATTCGGACGATCTTCAGGTGCGAATTCTTTTAAACCTGTGACTTGTCCATCTAAACTGTGAGTTAAAATTAAACTACCTAAATATGGAACACCCACTTCAAAGTGGTTACGTTCTTCTTTCATATCTGGAATTGCAAATAACAGTAGTGGCATCGGTTCATTATGGTTTGTTTCCCAATGACCCTCCATCGCTGCCAGTTTAGCGGGTTGATGCTCACGAGTATTTAACCCGTGGTTATCGCCAATCACTACTTGTAAACATGAAGTCACAAGCACCATCCAAAGACCCATCGAGAACGATTTTTTAACTAATTCATCACGACGGCCTTTGACTAAATGCCAAGCAGATGTTCCTACGACTAACAAAGAGGAAACTAAAAAGGCTGCGGCACCCATATGAGCAAAGCGGTAAGGGAAGGATGGATTAAAAACGATAGCAAACCAGTCTTTTGGCACAATAATGCCGTTTTCTATAGCAAAGCCTTGAGGCGTCTGCATCCAGCTATTGGACGATAAAATCCAGAACATGGAAATACAGGTACCAATTGCAACCATCAGTGTTGCAAAAAAGTGGGCTCGAGGACCGACACGTCCCCAACCAAACAACATGATGCCTAAAAAGCCAGCTTCTAAAAAGAAAGCACTTAAGACTTCATAGGTAAGTAAAGGACCGGTAATACTTCCGGCGACCCGAGAAAATTCACTCCAGTTGGTACCGAACTGGTAACTCATAACAACGCCCGAGACCACTCCCATACCAAATGCAACCGCAAAGATCTTAATCCAATATTTAAAGAGATCTTTATAAATCGGATTTTGAGTTCTTAACCATTTCCATTCTAGTACAGCTAAAAAGCAGGCAAGACCAATGGAGGTGGCCGGAAAAATAATATGAAAGGATACTGTGAAGGCAAATTGTATTCGTGCTAATTCTAAAGCGGTTAGACCGAGGCTCATAAAATTTCCCCCTGTGAACTAGCTGATGATGATTGTGTTAAATGCTTAATTTCAGGTGAAAAAACATTTGGACGATAAAACTTGTAGCTGTGATAAATATTCTTAGCAAGTAAAATGCCAAATGTATAAAGCAGTGTAATTGCTTGATATTTCAAGAGAATAGAACGATTGATTGTTTTTAATCTGTTAATAAAGTTTAGGCTTGATGTTGCATTTGTAAAAAAGCATGTTGCATTGAAACATTGATGAAATATCTGTTGGTACACATACATAAGTTTCATGAAAACTACCCACCTTAAGAAGTTTTCTTAATCATGCACTGGCAGCTTTTGTATATGTAGATACAGAAATTTTTTATAAAACTATAACAGTCTGGTGCACTTATTATGGGTGCTATAGTTTTTTTTCAATTATCTGTAGCTATGTATCCCTTTATCTAAAGTTCAAAATAAAAATGAACAAGATTTACGGATGACCAAAATCAACCTTCAAACACAACATGAATGCGATTTTGTGTTTACATATAAGCACATGATAAATTTCTTCTTTTCTATTTCCTTGTTGTTTTGTTTGAGGTCTGATTATTACGTGGATGATGAAAGACCTTGTTTTAAGTGTAGCTCTTCTAAAATAGCTTGGATGTTAAAAAATGTTTATTACTTCTCAACTAAATATTTTAAATAAAATTATTAAAAATCAGTCTATTCCAATATCAATATCCACTCAATTAGAGCAGACATACGTTAATCTTGAAGCAACTTTATTAAGAGCAAAGGTATTAAGAGATTTTTCTAAATCTCACACTGTATATTTAATTCAATCGCATATTCAGGCACAGCAAAGCAGTTTGGCTTATCTATTTTCACCTTTTATTTTTGCGAATCTCAATAAGGCTGCTATTTATACGACGCCCGCCACCGAGCCTGTACTTACTATTCTCAATAAATATTATCAAGCCGAAAAGAAAGTCTTGTTTAAGGTAGATGAGATTCTTGAGAGTCTAAAAATATATTTAGATTTAGAGTTGACCAAGCTAGATGATGTTGACTTTGTTTATTTAAGCTTAATAAAAGCACTATGCCGAAGTGATATATCTACAATTTTTTTAATCACACATTTAGAAGTTGATCCAGATGCTTTAAAGCAACTCGGACAATTTCTAAAGATAAAGATTTATTGGATCAGGTCGGTAAAAAACACTGATTTAAAAGACTTAAATGGTTTAGATATGCGTCAATTATTATTCAAAAATAAAGATGATACTTATGTGCAACTGTGTAGCCAATTTGCACAAATGAATGCACAACTTGTAGGTTTATGCGATACCTTCACTACGCCTCAAATGACCCATTTAATTGATGATATGTTTTATTCAGAGCATATTTTTGAGAAGTTATCTGTCTATTCAGAATACATGCAAACACTCTTGCAAAGCCAACAGAGCAGCGTAAAGCTCAAAAAGATATCTTAGCTTATTGCTTATATAAAGAATGAATACTGTTATATAAAAATAATCGTTTTCATGTGAAATAAATATTTTATGGTAAAGCAAAGCAATAGTGGTTTTCCATAAATGACAAATTTAAATTTTGAATATCATCTCGGTTCATTGACACATGCTGCACTTAGTCAAGCATCCCAAATCTCGCGAGTTTGGGGACAAGGGCCTTCTGAACGTTATGATGAATTGGCAAAAAATTTCAGACCGACTTTTGCACGCATTAAAGAAGGGGCTTTAATCCGTGAGCAACAGCATATTTTGCCATATGAACAACTTCAGTGGCTCAAAGATATTGGTTTTACAAGATTACGACTTCCTAAAGCATATGGTGGCTTTGAGGCAACTATTCCTGAATTATTTGCATTGTTAATTGAACTTGCAGAAGCAGACTCAAATTTACCGCAAGCTTTACGTGTGCATTTTGGTTTCACTGAAGACGTGTTGGTCACCAAGAATAAAGCGTTTCAACAGCGCTGGCTCAGTCGAATTGCACAAGGCGAAACAGTTGGCAGTGCATGGTCTGAAGGTGGTAAAGAGTCAATTGATCAATTCGAAACCCATTTATATCGGGAAGCTGACGGAAAAATTCGCCTTAAAGGTCAAAAATACTACACTACAGGTAGTCTATATGCAGATTGGGTTGATGTTGGGGTAACTGATTTAAACGGTGAATCCGGCTCAGTCGTTGTGCGCCGTGAAACTGAAGGTGTCGAAATTGTTGATGACTGGAATGGCTTTGGTCAGCAACTCACTGCAAGCGGTACGGCATATTTTCATGATGTACAAGTCGACGAGGCCGAAATTTTACCCGATGATGACCGCTTTAAATATTCAGCCGCTTATTATCAACTGGTGCAACTTGCAATCATTACTGGTCTAGGGCGTGCTGCGACTTATGATGTTTCTCAAGCTGTGGCTAAACGTACTCGAAACTATACTCATGCGAATGCTCAATTTGTAAAACAGGACCCGCAAATTTTACAAGTAGTTGGGCAAATTCGTGGAGCAGCATATAGCGCAGGGGCGATTGTTGAAAAAGTTGCGCAAAGTTTACAACGTGCTTACTTGGCAGCATTTCAAAATAATGAGCAGCTTGAAGAAGAACAAAATGCACTTGCTGAGCTTGAAAGTGCACAGTCTCAAACCGTCATTACCGATTTAATTTTAAACGCATCGACAATTCTATTTGATGCATTAGGTGCCTCTGCGACAGATAAAGATTTGAGCTTAGACCGATATTGGCGAAATGTACGTACTTTAGCCTCCCATAACCCAAGAGTGTTTAAAAATCGGATTGTGGGTGACTTTAGTGTGAACGGGACATTACCACCTTATCAATGGAGAATTGGTGAAGTTATTAAAGAGTAAGTTTTAAGTTTATATATTAAGCTGTCTTTAGGGCAGCTTAATATTATTTGTAGTATTAAAATAAATTATAAAAATGTATTAGAATAAAATCATATTTTGTTTGGGGTTTATATTATAAAGAATAGATAAAAATTGCTTTAGTATAAAAGTAATTAAAATTCTGGCTGATATTTTATGACTAAGAAGATTAGTTTTAATGCTTTTGAAATGAATTGTATTGCACATCAATCTCCCGGATTATGGCAACATCCTCAAGATCGATCTGTTGAATATAAAGATTTAGAATATTGGACAGATTTAGCACAAATTTTGGAACGTGGTTTTTTTGACGGTATTTTTATTGCAGATGTGCTTGGCATTTATGACGTTTACCATCAAAGTGCTGAGCATGCCTTAACAGGTGCAGTGCAAGTTCCAGTCAATGATCCATTACAGATAGTTCCTGCTATGGCGGCTGTAACGAAGCACTTGGGCTTTGGTGTAACGACTTCTATTTCCTTTGAACATCCTTATCCTTTTGCTAGACGTATTAGTACCCTAGATCATTTGACCAAAGGACGAGTTGGCTGGAATATCGTGACTTCTTATTTAGAAAGTGGTTCAAAAAACTTGGGCTTAAAAACTCAGGTCAATCATGACAATCGTTATGATATTGCCGATGAATATTTAGAAGTCCTTTACAAACTTTGGGAAGGTTCTTGGGAAGAAGGTTCGGTACTACGCGACCGTGAAAACGGTATATTCGCTGACCATAAAAAAGTGCATCCAATTCAGCACGAAGGTAAGTATTTTACTGTACCGGGCATCCATATTTGTGAGCCTTCACCACAGCGTACACCTGTGTTATATCAAGCAGGTGCATCATCTCGTGGCCAGAAGTTTGCCAGCCAAAATGCCGAATGTGTATTTATTGCAGCGCCGTCTAAAATTGCCACTAAAAAAGTCGTGCAAGGCATTCGCCAAAAACTGGCTCAAGAAGGACGCGATCCTTACTCAGTTAAAATTTACGCGCTCTTGTCGATTGTGACAGATGAAACCGATGCAAAAGCTCAAGCTAAGTTTAAAGAATATCAAAGCTATGGAAGCTATGATGGCGCTTTAACTTTGCTCTCAGGTTGGTCAGGAGTTGATTTTTCACAATACCAACCGACTGATAAAGTGGAATATATTCAAACCAACGCGATTCAATCTTTACTAGACTCTTATGTAAATGCGGACCCTGAGCGAGTTTGGACTATTGAGGAAATCGCAAACTGGAATAGTCTAGGTGGGAACGGACCAGTATTGGTGGGTTCAGCAGAAACAGTTTCCGATGCTTTACAAGAATGGGTTGAAGATACCGATGTGGATGGCTTTAACCTTGCCTATATTTTGGCTCATCAGACCTTTGCAGATGTTGTAGAGTTTATTGTCCCAGAGTTGCAAAAACGCGGGGTATATCAAACTTCGTATGCACAAGGAACGTTAAGAGAAAAATTATTTGGTGCAGGACCATATTTACCAGAAAATCACCGCGGTGCAAAATATCGAAATCTAAAAGAATTAAAGCTTGCTGAAGCAAGTTAATATCTTAAATTTTATTTAAGTGAAAGCTGGTTAAATACTGGCTTTTATTTTATTTGTTTTTATATCGGTTTTATTGCTGAGTTAATAATGAAAAGATAATTCTATAATTCAGATTAAAACATCAGATTAATTTGTTTTTGTATTATGTGAATAATCATTATTTTGTTTCTGTTATTAAAATTCAGGAATTATTAAGTGAGCGTACAAGAACTAAATCATGCGCATCGCCATGAAATTAAATCTCCCGATGATGTATCACAATTAATCTCCAAATTTGCAGGGAAGGGTAAATCTAATAAAGTCATTTGGTTGGCACTGATTGGTGTATTTATTGATGCTTATGATTTGACGACGCTCTCTTTCGGTATTGAGCAGGTCATATCAGAGTTTTCTTTAAGTCCTGTCATGACTGGTGTGGTTGCTTCGGCAATTGTCTGTGGAACCATTGTCGGTAATTTAATTGGTGGTTGGCTAACCGATAAAATCGGTCGTTATCGAGTGTTTATGGCCGACATGGTGCTGTTTGTTATTGCGGCCATTGTGGCTGGCTTTGCACCAAATGTGTGGGTACTCATTTTAGCCAGATTTATTATGGGTATTAGTGTCGGGGTCGATTTACCCGTCGCAATGTCTTATTTATCTGAGTTTTCAAAGTTTAACGGTAGTAGCAACAAGGCAGCGCGTTTAGCCGCTTGGTGCCCAATGTGGTACGCCGCATCTTCTGTCTGCTTTGGATTAGTTTTGGCGCTTTACTTTCTTTTACCACCAGAGCATAGCAACTGGTTATGGCGAGCATCTTTAATTTTTGGAGCGGTGCCAGCGTTACTCATTATTTTTATTCGCGGTAAATATTTAACTGAATCGCCAATTTGGCTGGCTAATCAGGGTGATTTAAAAGGGGCAGCTAAAGTTCTGCAAGAATCCTATGCAATTAACGCTGTAGCAACAGTTGAAAAAGTAGAAAGAAAGGCTGAAACAAAACAACGTGAAGGCTTTGCTGTTTTATTTAATAAAACCTATTTACCAAGAACGATTGTGGCGATTGTGATTCATATTTCGGTGGCATTTCAGTACACCACAATTGCTTTCTTTTTACCGTCCATTTTGACTCGTTTTTTCCATACTGATGTTTTGACGACCATTACCACAACACTCGGGCTAAATTTACTGTTTGCATTTACAGGCGGGCTTTTAGGCGTATTTGTTGCCAGTAGATTTAAATCTCGTCATGTGTTGCTCACAGGCTTTTTACTCCAATTTATTGCCCTTATTGCATTGGCATTAATTGGTGAGCCGGGCAATAGCTTTTTACTCTACACTGCAATTGGAATGCTCGGTTTATGGCTTTTTGCTGAAGGTTTTGGACCAGGGGCACAAATGATGGTCTATCCAACCATGGCTTATCCTGCTTCGATTCGTGGTGTTGGCGTTGGGTTTAACCGTGCTGTAACTGGAGTAGCTCAGGCAATTGCTTTGTTTGTTTTGCCGATCTGGATGGCAGGCTACAAAACAGATGTATACCTGATTATTTCTGTGTTTGCTTTTATTCCTTTAATTGTGATTGGACTACTTATTAAGTTTGAGCCAACTGCACAAGATGTAGATGTCATTGACGAAAATAACCCCGACCTTCCACTCAATAATTCACCAGTAATTGATTAGTTAAACCTAAATTTTTTAGATAAAAACAAAGGCCAACATGTGTTGGCCTTTGTTTTGAATTAGAAATAATAAGCAAAGATCACAAACGCTTTTTTATTCCATTTATCGTTAGTTCCACCAGCCGCCAGACCTTCACTATCTCCTAAGTATGGGTCATGTTTGCCAATTAGCAACTCGGCTTGTACCGTCAGTTTTTGATAGTTAAACGCAATGCCGGGGATAAAACGGGTTGAGTCTTTAAAGCCGTCTTGCTCTTTTTTATAAGCACTATAATTTAGATAAGGGCGCACCGATGTAATGGGGCCAAATTGTTGAGGAAATAGATAGCTCACTTCGGCTGAATATATCTGGCCTTTGGTTGCTGAGTTAAATGAGTAATCAAAACCGCCTAAAGTAAGATGATCTTTGTATTGAGAGTCAGCATTATCAATGTCTTGATAACCTGCCAAAAGCTGTAAGTTCCATTGTTTATAAGTGGTGTTGTTAAAAATTGAATAGACTTGGCGATCGCCATCTTGGCCTGAGCGTTTATTTTCAATGGTTGAATACCAAGCAGAGGCACCCAGTTGGCTAGAGAAGTCTTCTTGCCCAGCTATATTTTTAAATGTATGCGCTCCGCGAACAACAATTGAGTTCTTTTCTTGGGTATTGGTGCCTTGTGGTACAGAATCATCAGCGTTGACAGGGTTGATACTAAATCGACTTGAGTCTTTGCTTTTGCCTCTATAGTTGCCGCCATCGGTAGGATAAAAGGCAAGTTGTGCTTCATTGGTTCCATCATTGAAATCATATTTCACCCCAAGGTTGTGAACATCTTCCCAACCTGCACTATTGGCAATGCCTAAATAATAAGTATTTCCCCAAAAACGACCCAAGCCAAAAGGGACGGGGTTTAAGCCAGCAATAATTTTACTGTTGTCATTAATTTTATAACCCACCCATGCGTCGGTGAGCCAATTGGCATCGCCTAAACGGCCATAATATTCATAAAGCCGATAATCTAGACGGCCAATCCATTTGGGAGAGTTATAGTCTAACCAGAGCACCGCGTCATTAAAGGAAAATTTGCTAGTCGTGGGATCTGAATCAAAATCATAAATGTATTTTGCCCGAATTGTGCCACTCACTTTGAGTTGACCTTCTTCAGCATTGCCAAAAGTAAGTGCCGCTTGGCTTGAAAGACTGCAACCTATAAGTGCACTGGCAATAAAAGTTTTTTGGATAATTTTATGATGTTTAAGCAAAAGCCTGTTTCTCCTTTTATCAATAAAAAATTAAATTTGTGTCATATATAAACTAGAAAAAATATTGATCAAATCTCAATATTTGCTGAGGTTCTATGATAAAAAGATAATAAAATCATATCATTGTATAAAATAATGAAAATTAATTAGATGCAAAACTCTGGATGCAAGAAGCAAAAATAAAAATGATGAAATGAGTAGGATAAAATAATTAGAAGGTCTATGTCAGGTTTTTCTATTCATGTGTTTTTGAATATCGTTTTTAATTATTGATATATAAGTATTTTAATTTTACCTCTAACCTACAAGATTGCTTGAAGTTTTCTTTTTACCAAAAGATAAAAACTTATAAGAAAAAGTTATTTATCAAAAATAGATAAGCAACTCAGATTTTTTTATTTTTCATTATAAAGCCTGCTGCATACCATGAGCTTATATTATTGAAAGATCATGAAATTATGAGCACAAAGACCAAACCGTTAATTATCACGGCAATTGTGGTAGTCGCAATTGTTGCATTTATCGTATGGCAAAATAAAAAAGACAATAATACAAGTGCCTCAGTTCGCGATAACAAACCTGTCGTAATTGCTTATCAAACTGGAGTTGACCCAAGTAAGGTCGCACAAGCAAATGGGGAATATGAAAAGCATAGTCAACGCACCATTCAATGGAAAAAATTTGATGCGGGCTCAGATGTTGTTAACGCATTGGCCTCTGGCGATGTTGTGCTTGGTAATATTGGCTCAAGTCCACTTGCTGCTGCGGCAAGCCGTGATTTACCGATTGAAGTATTCTTAATTACTTCAAAACTTGGTGCCTCTGAGGCATTAGTAGTCAACAATAAATCTGGCATTAAAACCCCTCAAGATTTAATTGGCAAAACCATTGCTGTACCTTTTGTTTCAACCACGCATTACAGCCTTTTGTCTGCGCTGAAGCATTGGAATATTCCAGAAGATAAAGTAAAGATTATTAACTTGCGTCCGCCCGAAATTGCAGCAGCGTGGGAGCGTGGAGATATTGATGCAGCTTATGTGTGGGAACCAGCTTTAAGTAAAGCGAAAGCGTCGGGCACGGTATTAATCGATTCTAAACAAGTGGGTGAATGGGGCGCTCCAACCTATGATTTATGGGTTGTGCGTAAAGACTTTGCAGAGAAAAATCCTGATTTCTTAAAGTCGTTTGTTAAAACCACACTTGAGCAACTGGAAAAATATAATCAAGACCCAGCTGCATACGTTAAAAATGCCGATAACGTTGAAAAAATTGCTCAGTTAACAGGTTCTGATCCAAAAGATATCCCGCTTTTATTAAGTGGAAATATTTACCTTGACCACGCTCAGCAAAAACAAACCTTAGATGGTGAGTTTGCGCAAAATATCTTTGATACGGCTAAATTCTTAAAAGGTCAGGGCAAAGTCGACCAACTTAAAGCCGATTATAAAGACAATGTGAACTCTTCATTTTTGCAGCCTTAAGGAGTTGTCATGAGTGTACTAGAAGCCAAACATATTCATCTGACTTTTCCTAAACAGCAAAAGCCAGTTTTACAAGACATTAACCTTAAAATTGAAGAAGGTTCTTTAACCGTCATTTTAGGTGAGTCAGGTTGCGGCAAAACAACGCTACTCAATATTTTGGCAGGATTTCAAAAGCCGAGTTCAGGTGATGTGCTTGTAAATCATGAAGTCGTAAATGGACCAGATGTAACCCGCGCTGTTGTGTTTCAGGACCACGCCTTACTTCCTTGGTTGAACGTTGCAGATAATGTTGGCTTCGCTTTGCAGTTAAAAGGTTTAAAGCGTGCAGATATCGAAGCGCAAGTGAACGCAATTTTGAAAATTGTGGGTTTAAGTCACGTTGAAAAAGCCAATATTTGGGAGCTTTCCGGTGGTATGAAACAACGTGTTGGTATTGCCAGAGCTTTGATTAGTCACGCGCCATTTATTTTACTCGATGAACCTTTTGCAGCACTCGATGCTTTTACGCGTGAAAACATGCAGCAGTTAGTGCTCGATTTATGGATTCAGCAAAATAAAAGTTTCTTTTTAATTACTCATGACATTGAAGAAGCATTATTGCTGAGCAATCAGTTAGTTCTGATGACTGCGCATCCAGGCAAAATTGTAGAAACTCTACATCTTGATTTTGCGAAGCGATATCGTCAGGGCGAGTCTATTCGTTCAATCAAGTCGGATCTTCAATTCATTCAGCTTAGAGAACAGTTATTTGAAAGCTTAAGAGCACAAAAACAAACCGAGGAGACGTTACCAACATGAGTATTAAAGATAACGTCTATGAATATGACAAAGCAGGGCTAAAACTTAAGCCAGATGTGCAAACAGAAAATGCTTCAGTTTTATCGTCATTTTTTGAGAAGCATCGAACTTTGGCGGTGAGCTTTATTAGTGTCGCAAGTGTTGTCGCTTTTTGGTTTCTGATTACTGCTTTGCATATTGTTCCTGAACTGTTTTTACCAAGCCCTCAAGCAGTTTGGCAAAAGTTTATTACAGTCAGCCAAGAAGGCTTTATGAAAGCTACTTTGTGGCAACATTTAGCCGCCAGCATCTCGCGTGTATTTTTAGCTTTGATTGCTGCTGTGGCAATTGGTGTTCCATTAGGTTTATGGATGGGGCTGAATAAATGGGTACGTGCAGTTTTAGATCCTTTAGTTGAATTATTACGTCCAATCCCACCATTAGCTTATTTGCCGTTATTGGTGATTTGGTTTGGTATTGGTGAAACAACTAAAGTACTTTTGATTTTCTTCTCAATTTTGGCGCCCGTCATTATTAGTAGCGCGCATGGTGTGTTAAGCCATCAACTTAATCGTGAACGTGCGGCATTGTCGCTAGGAGCAAGTCAGTCACAAGTATTTTGGCATGTTATTTTGCCAACAGCTTTACCTCATATTATTACCGGTATTCGTATTGGTCTTGGGGTAGGTTGGTCAACCTTAGTTGCAGCAGAGTTGGTTGCAGCAGACCGTGGTATTGGTTTTATGGTGCAATCAGCAGCACAGTTCTTAATTACCGACACGGTGATTTTGGGCATTATTGTGATTGCGATTATCGCAGTTAGTTTTGAGCTGTT